>Ga0310342_100000207_pt1 | contig 30371 bp, 42 predicted proteins | sample S15DNA20500_MG_FD_206155 | JGI IMG/M metagenome (GOLD analysis project Ga0310342, IMG submission 206155) | Marine microbial communities from station ALOHA, North Pacific Subtropical Gyre - S1503-DNA-20-500_MG | ecosystem: Environmental > Aquatic > Marine > Oceanic | place: Pacific Ocean: North... | reverse complement strand
TTTAGTAAGAGCTTTCCACAGCCCTATTCGTCCGGCTTGTATATAAGCATCTTTTTCAGTCAGATTTTTAGGATTAAATTTACTGACTATTGACAATACAAGACCCATATTTTTTTCTATTAATTCCTCCATAAACATTCCTTCCAATGTATTATACTATCTAAGCTAGGTTTTTAACTCTAGAAACTGACTTTATTAAGAAACTTCCTCTCTTTATATCTCTATTGCCTAAAAAAAGCACTATATTTCCTTCCGCAACATGCTTGCGATATTTGCTCCATTCGTCTGAAAAGAACGTAACGCTGTCAAGACTGCAGGTTCCGTCACTAATAGTAACAAAAGCCATTTTTTTACCCTTAGAGCTACCTCTTTTAATTTTCCACTCTCTCACACCGTCTATTTGAGCAGTTATCCTGATCCCGTTTTTAGATTCAAACCCATCTATATACTCTTTACAGGTGCAGTTAGAACGACTAGTATCATACTCATCTACACGAGCGCATGTGAGAGATATTCCTAGATAATGTTCCTCTTGTCTGGCTTTCCATCCGGGCAAGTCAATAAGTTCATATCCGGGATTTTCTAATGAATCAACAATACTTTCCACTACCTCTACTCTATCTTTACGAAAAATAGGCCTTTTAGGATTAGACCAATCATTTAATTCCATCATAGCGCATATACATTCTTTTAAGGTAGCCTCTTCATGTTGCTTTTTATAAGCCTCAATCCATGGGACCTCTCGCTTACTTAATTCCCTAAACATTTTTAATTCGTGGACCATTTGACTTCGAGGAACTTTGAAACAGTCTAAAGCTCCACTTAAAGCAAGGGCCTCAAAGGAGTCGACCTTAGTACAAGAGCCGAACCCTATCAGAAAAGTATTCCAATCACATGTTTTTAAGTTGATCTTGTTGTTTTTTAAACACTGAACCATTTTGTCAAATACAGACCCGCCCACTCCCTTAATTTCCGTAAGGCCAAAAGTAGGGTTATTCATGATTAATGTGAAATATTTATTCATTTTTTTAATATTAGGAGGCATTACATTAATATTCATAATCCGAGCGTTATTGACGAGTTCTTCTATTTCTAAATAAGCATCTGGTTTACCAATAGAATTCTTAAGATAGGAAGTAAAAAATTCATGAGGAAAATGTGTTTTAGTATATGCTGTTAGGTATGCATTGTAAGCATAACTTATAGAATGAGATTTGTTAAATGAGTATCGTTGAGATTTTTCAATCCAGCTAAAAATTTCTTCGGATTGTTCTCTAGTTACTGTTCCCTTTTCTACTGCTTTAGTAATAAATTTTTCTTTGAGTTCTGTCATAAGAGCTACATTTTTTTTACCAATAGCTTTACGTAAAATATCAGCTTCCTGTAAGTCAAATCCTGCAATATCTCTGGCAATTAATAATGCTTGTTCCTGATACACTAAAATTCCATACGTACTTTTGAGGATGGGTTTTAAAGCATCGTGAAAATATTCAACTGGATCAACCTTATGTTTCCGATCTATGTAATGATTGGTTAGGCTTTTCCCGTCCACAATCGCTTCCATGCATCCGGGTCTAATAATCGCTACTAAGTCTGATAGTTGTTCCATATTACGAGGTTTCACTCTTTCAGACATACTTCGTCCGAGTTGCGATTCCAGTTGGAAAACTCCTTTCGTATTGCCATCACAAATAAGGTCCCAAGTAGCCTTACAATCTAAAGAAAGTTGTTCAATATTAGGATTATAAACAATATGATCATTCACTACGTCGAACTTACATCCACATGCAAATGTTTTCATTTATCTTCCATAGCTCCTTTAAATTTACCCACGTTAGCTTGCCTCCTGTGAAATTGAAGAAATTGTACTAGCAATTTTGCAGTATCTAAGGTGTCTGAATAAGCTTCATGAGCCTGTGCGGTCTTAAGACTGAAAAATTCTCGCATTGTATCCAGTCTCATATTTTTAGGTTCATCTAAGTTTTCAAACCAATAGAATAGGAGGTCCATTACGTCCATCTTACTAGTTTTGGAGAACGGCATTCCAGTTTTATGCTTGTCCGCCATGCGTTGACATATGGGTAGGTCGAATCCTACAATGTTATATCCAGCAGCGACAGGTTCTGTATACCAATTACCGTAAGACTTTTCTATATTAAATTTTTTACAATACTCACAGAAATTTTTCCAAGCTATTTTCTGACTCTTGCCCTTTTTCCACATTGCTATAATGTCTTCGCTATTAACGTCTCGCTGTTTGGCATGCCATTCGATAGTTTTCTGCCGATCGTCAGTAAAATATTCCTCTTTAGTAAAACCCGGCGGTTTAATAACAGTATTAAATGCCTTATCTACTTTAATTTCTAAAGTTCTAGGATCAATAGGTATAGCTGCTAATTCTACTGGATTGCAAGTTAGAGGGTCTTTCCCATCTGTTTCCCAGTCAAAGACTATAATCCAACGTTTATTCATTTATTAACTCCTTCGGTAATATACTTTATCATATTTACCGCCATTATTGAATTGCCTTCTTCTATTTGGCTTAAAAGTTCTAACAAAAATTCTTTTCTAAATTTTGAGTCTCTTTCAAATCTATCTTTCACCGTTTTTGAGAAACTCGCTGTACAATCCCTCTTATTCATGTGTTCTCCCTACCCAGAATCTGAACGAGGAGTAAGTCTCGGGTCAGTTCCAGTTGTCATAAAGTCTACCATATCGTTACTGACGATGCGATCTTCAACGTATTTTATATCCTCAACTGATAATTTGCATCCAGAACACCTTATTTCAAATTCATCATAAACAACGCCGCATCTAGGACAGTAATTCCACATGGTCATAACGACTCCTTTAAGATGCAAGGAACTTCCATTACTTTATCTAACATTCTAATTCCTAACACATCAAGCTTCAAGAGACCTACGTCCTCGCAGCTTGGTCCTTCAAAACCAGCTAATAAATCCGTTTCCCCTTTGCTAGAAGAACGAATCATAGGGCAACTTTCAGAAATGGGGGCTGGAGAGACCACTACTCCAGCAGCATGTTTGGATTGTATAATTTTAGTTCCTTCAAGTCTCATTGCTTGTTCAAACACGCGAGCCATTTTGCCCTCTACTTTACCATTATCGCCTATTTCACACCAGTCCTTTAACTGTTCTTTTCTATTTTTAAGAGCCCATAAAATCAAGGATGACTCTCCTAACTCTTCTTTCATATCTTGCAACTCATCAGCAATTTTGGCCTCATCCATGATATGTTTAGTAATTTCATTTTGTTCAGCAAAAGAAATATTCCCCCGTGCTTGCATTACTCTTTTCAGTGCAGAACGACCTTGAAGGGTTTGGTATGTTACAATCTGAGCTACATTGTCCGTACCATATTTTTTCTTCATATAGTCGATGACTTTTTCTCTAGCTGCCTTAGGAACATCAATATCAATATCGGGCATCGATATTCTCTCATCGGTATTCCTTCCGGCATTATAAAATCTTTCAAACACGAGATCATATTTCAAGGGATCTATTTGGGTAATGCCAATCAAATAGGAAACCATACATCCCGCTGCGCTCCCTCTTCCCGGCCCAGTTAAAAATCCGCTATCATTACAAAACTTTAAAATATCTTGTACAATCAGGAAATACCCAGACAATCCTGCCTCTTCAAATATCTGAAGCTCTTGTTGGACGCGATCTCCATACTTATGAAAATCAGGAGTATTTTTTTTGATATTCCCCATCTTGTTGGACCACCCAATCTTACACAGGTGACGTAAATACTCTTTGGGAGTAAATCCCTTGGGGCATGGAAAGTGGGGAGGGCTAGGAGGCCCTAAAATAGGATAGGTTTCGCACATGTCTGCAATTAAGTTTGTATTGGCTAATTCCTCTTCGGTGTGGTATTCTATCATCTCTTCATGAGAAGGAATATGAAAATTATCTGAAGAAAAAAAGGACTTTAAGGACCGTGATTTACCATCTTTTAATTCTCGGTGTACCTGACCTATAGTTTTTTTTAAAGACGTGCATAGGAGCACTCTCTGGTCCTCAGCGGCCTCTTTAGTGGGGTAGTGGGCATCGGGAGTAGCCACGCACGGAATTCCCGTTTGCTTAGCAATATCACGCAATCGATAGGATGCCTCTCCAGATTCAGGATTATTTTTAGCATCCATTAATTGAATTTCAATGAAGAAGTTTCCTTTGCCAAACATGTCTTGCAGTTTTAGGGCTTCGGTACATAAAACGTTATCAGGGGTGTTATGAATAGATAAATTTCCCAAACGCGAGCCCAAATGTCCACTAAATGAAATTAGATTCCCTTTTTGTGCTACCTCTTGAAGCTGATTAAAATCAATACGGGGTTTATAATAAAACTGACTACGGTCGTTAGCTTGAGACACTAGCCGGAGAATATCTTTCCATCCCTCTGAATTTTTTGATAACACAACTTGATGTATAAGAGATTTATTGTCGGGAAGTTGCATTGTGGCAGCGCCATTTTCACATAAATAAAACTCACATCCTAGAATGGGCTTTTGAGATGATTTATTGAGAGTCTTACAAAAGTCAACGGCTCCTGACACACTTCCATGATCAGTTAAGGCACATGCGCTCGTATCTATATCACTTAATCGTTTCGATATTTGAGACGTTTGTGAAAGTCCATCCAACAAGCTGTATTCAGAATGGACATGTAATGGAACGTAGGTCATTTTCTTCTCCTGAACTCTCTTAAATCTGATATTGCTACATTGTAACAGTCAGCTTTCACTTTATAGCCATTAGACGAGTCTATATCACCTTTACATAGTTTTTTCGCTTTACTATAATACTCTTCGCTAGGTAGCCATCCCAGAACCCATGCGCGTCCCCATCTTCCATTCACCCATTCAATACGAACAAAAGCATACCGATCACATGCCTGTTTAGTATTATACGCCGCAATTGAGCATTCATAGTAAGGTTTCGGGGCAGAAGTACATCTTTTTGTTTTTACATCATATTTAATATTTTGACTTTTAGTTTTATAAACAATGTCATAGTTATAGGTGTTGCTAATTTCTCCTCTAATAAGATAGTTGACTACTTCCTCTCCTAAGAACCCTGCTATATTTCCCCCTCCTTGAAGAATAGAATTCTTTAACTTGCCCATGCTGCGAGCTTTGTGCCAAGCTCTTTTTTTCATTAGTTCGGTAATCTTCACTTCAATCATACTGGTATACCAATTGATCCTCTTTAAAGATATGCAGCATTCCTTGGACTGCTGGTTCGGTACATTCCACCACTAATCTTTCTTCCACGCCATCTACTTTTTTAAATTTAGCTACTACAACACCCGGATAACTATAGCCTTTAGCTTTTTCTACCTTATCTCCTACTTCCATTTTATTTAATCTCCCGTTCTCTATACTTTTTATTTGCTTTTCTTGCGGGCTTAACTATATAATGTCCTATAAACCCTCCTATTCGACGCATTCCTAAAGACGTTCTAAGATAATTTTCCAATCTAGTTAATGGACATACTTCTCGCGTAAAGGTAACGGTTAGAATAAAACTATTGACAGGCACCCACATCCATAGAGGATATAAAAATGGTAAAACAAAAAATGCGGATATGTTAATCACTACAACAAACATATGTGCTGCTACTACCAGCGCCAGAATACTTTTCTTGAAATATTCCCTACGTTTGGGCTTAATTGTATAGAGAGAATTAAGAGTTTGTAATAAAGTTCTTAAAGTTTTATCATCTGTTTTACGAGCAATTTCTTGTTCAACTTTGGAAGTAAATTCTCGCGCCTGATCTTCATCTAAAAATTCATTTAAAATTTCGGATAGTTTTTGGAGATCTCCTGTTGACATTAACCATTCCTTATACTTCTCCGGGGGCTTGATATTTAGCTATTTGATGGTCCGGGTGTGACACATGTTCAGTAACCCAATCGATTCCATACTTCTTAATCATATATCGAGTTTGTTCACACTTAGTCATTGTATCCCCATGCGAAGTTTTTTGTCTAGGCCGGTGCTCTTTGATAGGCGTAACGTGCGTGTCTTCAAATGTTGACATGCCCTGATGGCATAGTTTAGAACACTTCCATGATTGAGAGGGGTCTAATTGTCTAATGAGTTTAGGATTGCTTGTATTTTTAATAAATTCAAATTTTTGCTTTAACATTTCTTCGGTGGACTGCAAGTCCTTATCTTGGAAATGAAGTGTATAGGCGCCTCCGTCATTAATAAAATATATAGTAATTAAAAAAGATGAGATATCAGGAAACATATGCTTGAGCGCGTAATGATAAATTCTTAACTGAGGATCTACAAACATACTACTTTGTGTTTTCTTTTGGCCGGTTGCCCAGTCGAGTCGTCTTCCCGTTTTCCAATCAATAACTTCATATACCCCTTCCCCCAAATCAGTGACGAGGTCTATGGTGCCTTTCATCGCTAAGTGACCAGATACTTCTTCGTCGTTGATAATATAGCTGTATTTAGACCAATCTTCTTCAATATTAAAATCAAAATGGGGTTCAGCAGCCACAACATCTCGATTGCGAGGGTCAAACATCCCCTTGTTATAATGCAAAGCTTTCCATGACCACTTTTCGCAGTCTTGAGCATCTTTTTCAGTCCACTCATGGTGAGGAATACGACTAGTATAGTACTTATAAACACGAGCAATAACCTTATTCAAATACTCTGGTTTATAATTGCCTGTGCTTACCCTTCCTATTTGATCATCAATAATGATTTTTTTACCATCTTGCAACCCCTTTTTGGCAACGGCACAAATTTCCAAAACCTTATGGACTATAGTTCCTTTATCTGCTTTTTTATTAGAAGGACCCCTCCATCCCAGAGTATATTCCATATAATACTGCATGGGACAAAAACGATGACAATTAAAAGATGAGGATCTAAAATAGACTATAGGTATCATAGCTTATTCCCATAACGGTCACGACCTTTTAAGTTATGAACCTCTTTCCATACCTGACCCCAACCCTCTTGACTATCCTCCTCAACGCGGGCTGCTTTATCGTCAATATAAATAGCTCCTGCAGGTTTTCCCATGAAAGCATGATGATAGTTAACTCCGTGTTTTTCTAACCAGTCAGTCCACTCTTTATATCCTCTCTCATATTGAAGATGTATATTGCCTTTTTCTCGATCTCCATAGCGTGCTGTATAAAGGACAATGATATATCCCATTTCGTACAGTTTATTGACTTGACCAATTCCATAAGTCAGTGGACCGGCTTCCGCGTAGTTGCCAGCTACTGACTTATCTGCTATAACGCCATCGCAATCTACAATTAAGGTGTTTGACGACTCAGGTAATGGCATAGTTACTCCTCTGGAAATATTTCAGTAATATTATCTAAATGTTTAATAGCTAAATATATTTGTTCATTTTGTTGTGGAATGGTAAGGGAGGTGTTATCTACAATAGTATCGCATAACCCCATGCATTTCTCAATAGCTGTTTCACTAGGATGTTTATCTTTCTTTTTGGAAGGATCTCGTTTAAGACCTATCACAAAACCTCCTGCTTTTTGAATAGCGGATATCTCATTCTCAAATCTAACATCAGAGATAAGAGCGAGTTCAGAAGCATCCTCTTCGATCTGTCTTAAACAGGCGTCTACCCATACGTTTTTATAGATAGAGCGAAAGAAGTCAGTTCCTACGCACTGTAACACTTCTCTAGCGGTCATTTTACCCTTTTTCTTTACTGGGCCCGGCATATCCTCCCATTTAATATCAGTTACGGTATTTTTCTGTTTATCGGTTCCAAAAACCCATTCTTCTTTAAGACCTAAAACATCTACTGCCATGCGTTTTAATTTTTCTGCAAAAGAATACATCTTAATAAATTTACCAAGTTCATTATTAAAAAGATTGTCTACATCCACATGAGGAGGTTTAAATTCAAACCACTCCTGACCTTCTACAGAATCACTTAAAATATCAGTAACTTCTATTTCTCCTTGAGTATTGAGACGTGTAGATCTACTGACCCCCAATTCGGCAATCTTAGATGCTAATATAAAATTGCAGGCGGTGTTTTTACCTGACTGTTTTTTCCCTGCAAAGCCTATAATCTGTGTCATTGAATAATTCTTCCTAAAGTTTGAAGGGCACTTTCTGCATGATCAACATTTTCAATTAGTTTAATACATTCTCCAACGATATCGGGATGTTCTCCAACGCCCACCGCAGAGTTCATATAAGTATTAAGATTGGCAACGGCACGACTTCTCTGGGCAGTAAAGTGCGCCTCTACAGCCATTAGTAAAATTTGTTGAGGGGTTGCAACTTGATTCTCCATGGGAGCTTCCACTTTTTGTCCATCTACCGTGTCCGCATTGTTCATTTCAAAGTTATCAGCCATTGTAAACTTCTCCTATTTGGGTAATTAAAGGTTTAATATCACTAGTAACAATATCTACGTTCATATCTCCAATGTCGTTTTCATTAAATTTTGGAAAATATAAACGATACATTTTAGCACATTGTTCGTAAATCTTTTTAGCTCCTTTCACTCCTGCTTCATCATTATCAAGCAAACATACAATAGAAAACGCACCAGAAGAATCAATGATCTTTTTTTGATTTGGTCCTAAATGAGCACCAAAAATACCGACTGCATTATGAATACCTGCTTCTTCTAATCTCCACACATTTCCGGGAGATTCCACTAAAACTATAACTCCACTTTTCAGGATATGTTCTTTAGCATACCAGTAATTATACAAGCAGTTTTCCTTTTGGAACCCCGCCGTATGCTTCCATTTTGGAAAAAAATGACATTTTTGGTCCGGATTATGATAGTGCTTGCATTGCGAGCACTCAGAAAATATGCTCCGTCCGGTAAAGCCCAAGATAACTTCACCGTTGTCATCATAGATAGGGACTACAGCACGTTGATATAAGGATTTATTAGGTCTCGTACAAGTTCCAACATCGTATTTATCAAGTACTTCAATAGAGTAGCCTCTTTGTAAATAATAGGTAGCTGGAATCTCTACTTTACTTCTATAAAATTCTTTATCAATACCAGTTTTCTGTTGTTCTGGCATCATAAAACCGTTAACTAAAGAAGCAAATTGTAACTTGTCTCCGTCTATAGAGTGATTACGTGAACTTAAGTTATTAAAGTTTTGTTGAGTAAAATCTAAAATAAATTCTATGGTTTCATTAAAAGTAGCCTCTTTATCTCCTTTGATATTCCATCCATATTTCACACGAGAAAGACCTCCTCGTATCAGACTAATTAAAGACGAACCAAAAATCTCCTCGCATTCATGAGTCCTGCACTTATAATGGACTCGAATGTCTCCGTTATGATATAGATTTAATGCGGTTGGATTGTCGCCACCATGGATAAAGCAGCAAGACTTAATAAAAGTTTCATTTCTATATTCAATTTCTGTATTTAAATAATCATAAATTTTATCTATATACTGAACAGCCGTATCAGTTAATGCGTTAAGCTTTGCTTGATCTTTATATTTGTAAGAATCATTAGAATGGGACATCGTCATTATCATTTTCCAATTTCTCACTATAGTCGGTGCCATCTTCGAGTTCAAAAGCTGTTTTACCCTCTACAATCTTACCATATTTACCAATCATGTTTATATTAATATAGTCTTTATCAGAAAGTCCTTCCCCGTGTCTAGAGATAACAGGTACAAGTTTGCGATTACCATTCTCGGGACCGTCTTTAGCTATTTCTTCATCGGATTTGGACTTATAAATGCTGAAATTAGAACATAGCCATACAATGCGATCGGACCCACTGGCAGTGTCTGTCGACTCTTTGTTGATACCATCCCTATTTAGCTGTACGAAGGCTAAAACTGGCACTTCGTAACGAATAGCAAAGTTATGAAGGGATGTCATAAGAAATCCTAGCAGTTGATATTCTTTCAGATCTCCCTTGACATCTGCTGCTTCCATGATCTTAAGATAGTCGTATACAATTACGCAATCATTGGCTTTACCCTCAGCGTTAAGACCCACCTCCTTAGCAAGCCACCTTCTCATGATAGAGAGTTGATCCTCAAAGGGCTTGCCTCCAATAGATTTATGATAATAAGGAATGTCTTTGACCTGTTTAGCCACATCGCGGATTTTTTGATTTTTATAGCTGTTATCAGCAAATTTTCCAGTCTCAATGTCATTAATAGCTACTTCTGTCAACATGGCAATTCCACGATCTTGATGGTCTTGTAGCATCATTTCTGTGTCTAAATTTAAAACAGGAATACCCAACTTATGAGCAATATAGATACCTGCATTTTCTGCAAAGAGTGTTTTCCCTGTCTTAGGACGTGCGCCAATTACATTCACAGTGCCCTTACGTAGTCCTCCTCCAATAGCAAAGTCGTAGCGACTGAAGCCGGTGGGAATACCTACCTGATCCAGTGGATTAGCAGATAAATCATCAAGTCGAGTGGTAACATCGGCAAAAACTTTTTGAGGAGCGTCATCGTTATCATTAAGGAGTGATGTAAAATCAAAAATAGACTCCTCTGCAATCCCTAAAATTTGAGATACGGGCTCGTCTCCTTTGATGTGAGAATATTTCTCCTTCGTAGATTCTAGTTGCTCATACATCATGCGTGCTATTTGGAGCTTACGTACTTTGGCTGCCATTTTGCGAACGTTATCCGGTAATACCGGGAAATTCATAATGGCCGAAAGATGCTGAACCTCTTGCCTATTGGAGACGAGATCGTGCAGCCCTATCTCTTTGGCAGCAGATAGAATTATCGGCAGATCTATAGAAGTGTTGCTATCCTTATCCATTATATGTTTTAAACAAGAGTAAATCATGCAGTTTGAATCTATGGTAAAACTATTAGCATCAATTAAATCAGCAACGTCGTAGTAAGCCTCTGAGCCATATCGACAGACCCCGGCAAGGATCGCTCGTTCAGCAGGCGCATCAGATAACATCATCAGTTCTGTTCCTCACGTAGTTTTTTCCACTGCCTATATCGTTGTCGATAAAAAGAATCAAAGTACGCTTCATTAGGAGGGTCCATCTTAGGCATGTTTTCAACGACGTATGAGAATTCTTGCCAGCATTCTTCACATGCGACATTTGGAGGTCTTCCATCACGCCCCTGTGGGTGAGTAATGTAATGATTGGTTTTAGCAGCTAAATTCATATTGGCACGGTTGGTAAAAGCAGCTGCGGAAAGTAGATTGTATATAGCTTCTAATTCTTCTGTTGCTACCCCTTCTATTACTTCAGCTTTCAAAGCAGCTATCTCAATTTCTCTCTGAGATCGCCCATAGGAATAGCTTATAAAGGCTGTTGCAAACATCACCCCTATCACTACGAACGATTGTAAAAATTTTTTGTACACCTTAACCATTTTTGCCCACTCAATCATAGGTTCTCCTTTTATCCTGCACTACAGGAACATGAGTTACATTTAAAACGACCCCTTTCGGGAGGAATTAGTGCTGGTGCAATCTCAAAGGTTTTTCCACACGACATACATTTAATAGATGCCTTTTGGAATTGAGGTGCTTTTGGCATTATACCACCACCTTTCGGCTTGTCAATCCCCATTTGTTTATCAAATTGTGACGCTTCTCCTATTTCTCTTATCTCGTCAGCAGATAGTGTAACACCGTCCATGAAATCGGCTTCTTTCGTCTCAGGTGTTTTCTTTTTATTTTTTCTTTTTCTTGTTCCCCGTCCGCGTTTCCTATTATTAGACTTATTGGAAATTTGTGCCAGCATCTTTCCCAAGGAGGCTATTTCTTCTTGCGATAAATTGTCCAGCATTTCACGAAGATCATTTTTATTGCCCATGTTTAAAAGCCTTTGATTTTTGAACGCTAAGAAAAATATCACTAATATTTTTAATTGAAGACGCTAAATAGGTTAGGCGATCTCCTCTTTGTTGGGCATATCTTTTTATTTGCTGCACCTTGGTTGCATAGGTATCTTCTTTAATAGCTTGATTAAATTGACTTTCCCACGATCCTTTATACTGCTGTTCTCTTCCAGCTAGACTGCTGCGTAATATATGATCTGCCCAGTTGACGCGAGCGATTTCACGATTGTAGCTTCTCTGTAGATGAAAAGACAAAGAGGCCAATAGAAGAGCCGCTTCCGCGCAATGCTCTGGAGTTAATTTTTCTATCTGGTTTCGCGAAAGTTGTAGGTATTGCTGAATAGAATCATCGTAAAATTCTTTTTTATAAGGAGGAATGCCTAATTCGGATTCGTAGGAATCTAGAATAGAATCGAGTTTCTCTAGACGTTCTTTTACTGGATTCTCGCTAGCCATTGTTCTTTATTCTCATTAAAAGGGAGTTCTATATAATTAAGATTGTTCAAGACGCACCATTCTTGTAGCTCTCTGTCTCTCTTTTTTTGATTTATGAAGTCTTGAGCGCATGTATGATATAAACTATTAAAACTGTAGTGCTGCGCGCCATGCACTTCAATAACGGTTTTAATAGTGTTGATGTAAAAGTCGAGAAACACCTTTTTATTGTACCTTAATCTTACAGAGACCTCTTCACACAGTAGGAGGGTTGGATAAGTATCCTGCAATAAAGATCTGGCAGTTAAATGAATCTGTGAACGAGGGCGTGCATTCGTGCCTCGTACTGAGCTAGAGGATATTTTCCATTTATAGATATTACCATCTAAATCTTTAACCTTCATTCTTTTTCGGTTGCTGAGGAGTAGGTATTAAAATAGGAAAGGTTTTTGAATCTTCAGTTAAGGATTTTTCTTCCCCTTTAGCCATAGCTCCTTGACTAGAGCCCTCAATAGGTAACTTGAGAATATTGTCATAGGATGGAGTGGCTTCCCCTTCATCAAGAGCCCACAACACCCCTTGTTCTCGTGCCCATTTTCTCATTCTTCTAACGGGTACAATAAAATTGAACGTTTCGCCCGCTCCTCGTACAAGCATTCCAACATACTTTCCGGAGTCGTCACCTCCTCGTTCGGTAAGAAACACGCCGCCTCCTGAGGAGCCCGGAAAGGCCGTTACAGTGGTTTGATCAAAAATAACGCCATCTCCATTGCCCAAGTTTAAAACACGCCCAATCTGGGACATAATTCCTCGCGTCATGGAGTTAGAACCTTGCTGTCCCAGTAATGAGCCTACATGATATAGCTCTTTACCGATAGCAACCGGCTCGTCACTTGCCAAAAAGACAGCGTTTTTATCAACAAAATTCTTTTTCCTTACCATAAGGAGAGCTAAATCTTCTCCATTTTCAGAATCTGAAAATTTTAGTACCTTGGCGTCCATTTTAAGCTCTCCCACTCTTCGCCCTTGTTCGATCAGCTCTTGAACAATTTGAGCATCCTTAAACTCTACTACTTGACGAGGCATTCCGTTCCGTATAATTGTTCTTACCGAACGCAAGTTGCTAATAACGTGACCTGCGGTCCACACAAAATTAATTTTCTCGACCTTATTCCCTTGTGTTTTTACATTTCTGGTAATCAAAACTCCCGAACCCTCACTCCTCCCTGCTTTAATAGTAACGGAAACGTCTTGTAGCTGTTGTGCCAAGTCTTGAGCCAAGACTAGAGACGCCATCATCAACCATACCGCAACACTCAAAAAAGTCTTTTTCATAATAATTTACCTTTCAATTCCTACCATAGAAAAAATGTTGTTTTCAAATTCCGTGTACTGATCCGGATTCTCTTCCAAATGTTTTGCTAAGTTAACCTTGCCTTGTATCTTTTTTTCATCCGGAAGCATAATCCACGTACCACTTTTTTTTACAAGGTCAAAGTCTATCATAAGATCTGCTAGCTCCATCTCCTTCCATATTCCCCTCCCGTATTTGATATGACTAGCAATCTTCTGGCCCGGTGGGCCGATAGCTGAAGTCACCACCTGCCAATGAACCGTTTGACCAACTTGAGATTCTCCTTGTAGAATAGGTGTCATATGACTTGCATGTAATTTAACATCAACTTGATATTTTAAAGCAGTTCCAGATTTTTCTACGCGAGCTTTCCCTCTTCCAAACGTTGAAATATTAGCCATGAGGTGTGTGATTCCTACCACCGTAACCTTATTGATGGGAAGGGCCGGGGCAATACGTCTACAAAATTTGGCTAGTATCTTTTGGACCGTCATTACCTGATGGTCAGCTAAGTCGGATGTAAGTTCGTTTTCGCTAGCCAACGCAGAAAAGGAATCGATAACGCATACAGAGTCAGGACATTGAGCAATCAGTTCGTCAAAAATACTCAAATACTTTTCAGCTGACAAAATATTTCCTCGCTCAGATTGAATGAGTTTCATTTTTGTTGGGTCGGTGTCTAATTCTTTAATACCTTTCATATCACGACCGCGAAGCCTTCCTTCTACATTTCCATAGTAAATTTTACGATCAAACTTTTGAGCATTTGCACAGAATGTGAGCGCAGTCACCGTTTTTCCAACCTTCTCTGGTCCGGTGAGTATAAATAAGGAGCCCTCTGGAACTCCACCTCCCAATGCTATGTCGATTTTAGGACTCACAGAGATAATGCTTAACTCTTGGTCTAAAATAGAAGCTGGGTCATGGATTACATTTCCATATTCCTTGATGATATCCTTCGTCATTCCAATTCCTCTAGTCGTGAAATGATAGATCTTTTTTTATTGTTACTCGTAAAGCTTTCTTTCTTGCCGAAATCATAAGACAAGTTATCTTTACTACAGTCGCGTTTCTTATAAGAGTATGCTTCAATCTTTTGATGAACCCACTTGGGTCTTAAGCTAATTATGTATTTATTTTCTCTAAGAAACGCTACAATCTTTTCCACTGTATGTTTTTCTATTAACTTAGTTAAACTTCTATTGTTAATTTGTTCCTGATAAAACTTTTGCCAACTCTTAAGGTTGAGATCTTTAGTATAAAATCCTCTAGGTAGTTCTTTACGTTCCTTAGCTGCTTTATTTTCACATATCACTTCTACGATGTATTGTCTGCCCGTGACCCATGAAAATCCCTGATCATCTACGTCCGGAGAGTATCGAGAAGGATAGCATCTAGCGTCAGTTCTATTTTTAGCCATTGCCCTTAATCTTATGAACCCAAGGTTTTCTACTTGCTTCTCTAGGAATTGTTGATTCTTTGGTTTTATTATCATCTATACGTGTAGAAGCCGCCGGCGTCATAATTGTAACACCCTCTTGCCCACTAGAAGTTTTATTAATAAATAAACTAGATTGTTCTATTGCCTTTTGAATCACCAATAGCTCTTTTTTAACAAACGATAAACTTCTATCAAGTTGACGAGCCATGTCTCCTTCTGAAATATTGTCTAATAGCATCCCTTTAAGACATGAGACTTCAACATCTGTCAGTTTACCTTTTTTCATAATAGCTCCCTTTCTGCGTTGGTTAAATACGCAAGATTTCTAGTCTTGAGAAAGTTTCTATAAAATTCAAATGCTCGTTCCTTGACTTCTACAAACCTCCATTCTAATTTCCCTGCATGACCAAGTCTTTTAGAGGCCATTCCTTCGCTATACATCCCTATAGGATTAAATAACTTGCCGTAACGTCCTCTCTTAGCATAATACTTAGTTCTATTTCCAATCTGAATTCGCATAGCATAGGCGTCTGCAGATTCCTGAGCATCTTCAGAAGTCATAGTTAAACAAGGATCTCCGTCTTGCATGTAGTCTTGAGATCCAATCATAGTGTATATTGTCTCTATTCTTTTTATATCTTCTGTAGGCTTAGATGTTTTAATGATATGAATATTCTTTGAATCTTGACTTTGTTCCATTTACTTGCCCTTTTTCTTTTTTGATGGCTTATTCATACGACTCATACCCTTTGGCAGCTTTTTCATACCTCCAGATTTTTTAGTTTTGAATCCTTCTACCATATCTTCTAATTGAGATTTACTATATTGTGTTGATTGTTTTTCAGCATATTGGCCGATAGTTTTGCAATCAGAAAGGGACATTGATATAAATCCTCCTATGTTATCTGCTTCAAAATCCCTATCCATTTTTTTACTTTTACATGATAAGCATTTGATCTTTACTTTCTTTGTGTCATATTCAGAAACGCTACAAAACAAAGACGTTGCTTCCGAACATTTACGACATTTAAACGTATACTCAGGCATTCCGATATCCCTATTGTACTCTCAAAAAAGAGTGGATGGTATGTGATATAAATAAAATAATAAAAAAATTTGTATCGTTGCTAGAGACACGGCTATGGCATTAGACTTTCGTGGATACTTAGGCCATAACCAATATATTACGGATATAGACATGTAAGTTCCTATAAATTTACATAAAATAAATAAAGAAACATCTCCATTGTCTAGCCCTATCAAATATTTTCCCACCGGGTTCTGTTCTACTTCATAAATAATATCTCTATTTTTACTCAGCCAGTAAGTATCAATAGCGGCAACTGCAATAATAATTGCACAGCATATGTGAGTTATTAATTTATTAATTAAACGCATTTTGACCATCCGCATTGTGTGCAAGTGACGCACCCTTCTTGACGTACTAAGCCCGTACTATTACAGCTGAAACATGCTCCCTCCTCCTTGGCACCGTCAGGAATATATTTCTTGAGCGCTCTCGACATACTTTTGGCAAAGCTTGTCATATCGCCTTTGACTTTTTCGAGTTGCTGTACTACGTAGTGTATATCAGCTCCATGACGGAGCGCCGTTGAAGTCATTCTAGTTAAAGCGTCTTCTTCTTCGCTACACGTTGCATTGATAGGAGAAATTTCTGAGTCATCTTCAAGGACTGCTTTATACATACCCTTAGGTCTCTTCTTTTTAATAATAATTCCAGCCTTTACTTTCCTATCGATGAAACCGTTTTTGCCCGCAAAGACCTCGTAGGGGTCGTTATTGTACATTCCTACTAAGACAAAATAAGACTCTCCCTTAACTTTAATATGATGTACTTCACAGGGTAATTCACTAGGTCTTTCGGGCGACTCTGTCTTAATTATACGATCCAAATCGTCCCTCAGGGAAGACTCTTGAGATAAAACAGAAGTCATAGTACCTGATCGGTAGGTAGTAAAGCCCTTGATACCATTTTGCCACGCTTTTTTATATACTGTTTTAAAATCTTCGTAAGGATAATCATTAGGTAAATTAATTGTTTTGCTAATAGCAGAATCGACCCACTTGGCAAAGATAGCCATTGTATTAACGTGCGCATCTACGTTTAAGTCCAAAGTACAAGCAGTAGAAGGCGAGTCTGGATTCCATTTATCTTCTTTTTTAAGATGGCTCACCCCATAGTCTTCAATCCATTCCTCCTTCAATAATCCTCGCGTCCTATCAAACTTCCACACTTTATCTTCAAACTCAGTGGCCAGCAAGTCCTCGTCGCCCTCCTTAATCCATTTCCATTCAGTGTCCGACTCAAAAGTTTTTTTAGACCAATTAATGTTGGTTGGAATGGTCATACTTTCAGGAGGGTGCGGTTGAATAGAGGTTCTGACATAGCCATGCATAAACAAAGGCTCAAGGCCGCCACTTACCAAGTTTGCAAAAACTGAACTGTTTCCTGTGGGTTGAATAGAGGTAACGTGAGAATTTCTCATACCACATTGCTCAATCATTTTTCTAGTTTCTTGATTGAGCTGTTTAACAAAATTACTTTTTAAATATTTTTTTTGGTCATAAAGGGGAAATGTCCCCTTTTCTTCAGCCAGTAACGCAGACGCTATATAAGATTCGTTGGCAATAAATTCCATTAAATCTTCAGTCATCTCTAGGGCTTTTTTACCACCGTATTTTACGCGAGCCATAAGAAGGGCTGACCCATACCCCATAACTCCAAGGCCTATTCTTCTTTTAGAAAGTAGATTTTCTTTTTGAATTTCTAGAGGCACGTAGGTTTTGTCATTAACATTATCCATTAATCGTACCGCTGTATGAACGACATCTCTAAGCTCATCATACTTCCACTCTTTAGTTTCAATATCTATAAAATGAACTAGGTTAATTGATCCTAAGAGACACACTCCTCCTATGGGTAACACCTGTTCTCCACAGGGATTGGTAGCTGAGATATGTTCGCAGTAATAAAGATTATTCATCCGGTTCATATGGTCTACAAATAAAACACCCGGTTCGTTGCGATTATAAGTATTCTCCATAATTAGGTCCCATAACTCACGAGCTGATTCAAAGTCCCGATAGGTAATTAGAGATCTTTGCTCTCCGCATACTTTTTCGCAAACAGACATCCATGCGTCTAAGTCTCCGTTCCAGTGTTTTTTATACAAGTCCGGGAAGTCTTCGTAGTTCGGGAATACCAATCTCCATGGGAGATCGGCAGCTACAGCCGTCATAAAGTCGTCAGTACATAATACTGACATATTGAACTTAGACAAACATCCGGGAGTTTTTTTAGCTTCAATATATTCTATAATGTCAGGGTGCCAACAGCTCATCGTTACCATCTGGGCACCCTTGCGGATGAAATTCTTTTGGTCTTTTCGAGCGTGTTTTCCAGAGCCCGAAGTAATAATCTCGGAGGACTTATCCCATAACTCTAAAAACTTAACTGCGCCGGGAGACTGGTTGGCTATCCCTCCAATATGAGAACCACAAGGTCGCAGCACATCCACACAAAAACCGTACCCCCCTTCGCTTTTTAAAATTTGGGCTTGTCTCAAGAGGGTGGTATAAATTCCTTCAATAGAGTCTAAGTCTTCTCCTTCAAATCCATCTACAAAACAATTGATATATGTAGTTCCTGTAAGTCCGGTTCCTGCATTCGACGTAATACGTCCTCCCGGAACAAACTTAAAGTCTTCTAAGGTACTGTAGAATTTTTCAGTCCACTCTTCCTGATTGTTTTCAACAGAGGCTAGATCTTGAGCCACTCTTCTCCAAGTATCTTCTATGGAGTTATCGTTAGTAAATTTATATTTTTGATACCACGTTTCACAACTAAAACTATTAGTAAACCTGTCTTCCATTCCATACTCCGTTTTGCCTATTCTAATTCCAAAGTGGGAAGGTCATGTTCTACAAGACTCGTATTCCCATGATTAAAGAGCCAGCGAGATACAGACTGATAATCCTGTTGTCTTAGACAGTGGACTTCTTTAATTCCGGCATTTATAATGGAGCCCGCACACTGAATACAGGGCACGCCACACCAACAAAACATAGTTAAGCCATTAGCAGGAATAGGTAATTTATTTAACGCATTACGTTCTGCATGCTGACACGAGCATAACTCTGGCCTTTGGCCCGAAGAATATCCTAGTATGTTGCGGGGACATTTATTACAGTCTGAAAGAAACTCACATATTTGTTTAGAATGATTAATAGGGTTTCGATCTATGTCCTTGACATTTCGGTAATACGCAAGGACTTGCATTATTTCACGTTGGGAAAGCTGAGGCCAGAAAAAGTTTTCTAGAAACTCTACATCTGTGCAGTGAGGGGTGTTCTCAGGAGGACCGTTGTAACCGGCTCCGACTATACCATTGGTCGTAGAGTCTACGACTACCACCCCTACATTCCTAGATAAGCATGGGATTTGATCCTCAGCAATAACCTTAGCCAATCGCATATATTTCCTGATAAACTTATCCTTCATCGATCTTATTCTTATTTAAATTGTTTTTTCAAATTTTTAATTACGCACTTACAGTACTGCTGTTCTATTTGAGTTGGACCTCCTTTATACATGGGTCCTTTCCCCGTAGAGGTATGTAGCGTTAAATAGCCCTTGCCGCTACAATGTCGGCAACCCCTTTTCAGATTCTCTCTAGCTGTAGCAAAATCAAAGGGTATACGTTCTACCAGACTGTCAGTATCAAACGGGTCTTTTTTTTCTGAATCCTCCATGTTTTCTCCTTTCATTATTATACTCCCAGTTTTACGAATCTCTGTTGGTAAGAGCAGATAATGATTGAGATAGTGTAGCAATCTGAACTCTAAGATCATTAATTGCTTCTGTATTTTTTTCTAGAATTCGTTGAAGCTTTTCTTCTTGTTTTGTGAGACGTTGCTCTTGATCAAGAAGGCCTTCATGATATAGCTCTAGTTTGGTTTCCAAAGCAATGGTTTGCTGACGTACTAGCAAATTGGCTTCGTTTCTGCTAATTAGATTCCTTCCAGTCATCATCCAAAAACCTGCCATGCTAACTACTATTGCTGCCAAAAAGAAGATTAAATCCTTAACGTATGGATTATTTTTGACGGTCATTTATGTTCTTTCTATGACGGGAGAGAGGATGTAAGAAAAAGGGCCTTAGCTAACTAAGACCCCTTCTCATTGCGTCAGCATATATTACCAGTTATAACGTGGGGCATATCCACTCTGGATCGGATTAGGATTACCATCCATAAAGACGAGTCTACCCGGCGCGTCTTGCGTTGGATTAGCTGCAACATCAACACCGGAAGCTCTCATGGTAGCGGCGTTATCGACACTGAAGTCGATATTCCATGCACCGGATGTGGCATTAGAAATTGAGCTAAATGCACCAGTAAAGATGTTCCAGTTACCAGCTCGAACAGCCGTCTTATAGTAATAAGTACGTAAAACGTCTAATTGTAGCGGGGTATATGCCGTATTAGCGCTATTGGACTCCCCACCCTGAAGAACCGTATTTGGTGTGCCAGCAATATCGGTTGTCGCAACCATTAGAACTTGTAATCCAGAATTAAACTGGCCCGGCACGGCGCCTTCTACAGGACCTACGCCCGATATGATAGTCGTGATAGGATTTCCCTCTCCGACTGCAGACGAAGTCCATAGTGTAGTTTCAGCGATAGTACCTGCATCACGAATATTTCCGTGATCATTGTCAACGTACAAAGGAAGACCATCAGCTCCGTAGGAACCCGTAACGCTTGGCGCTGCTGTGATATTTGTGATAAAAGCCATAACAAAACCCTCTCTTTAGAGAGAAAATACAATTTCCTTTAAGTCCTGATAATTAATATCCTATCCAATAGATATTTACACCAAACCTCTCCTGATCTCCGCTATTGATTTATATTTTTCTGATCCTAATATACCGTCTGCAAATCCATATTTCACTGCATCTTCTGCAACAAGCCACCAATCTTCTTTGGATTCTAACTTTCGCCTAATAAAATTCCTTGTTTTAGATTTGGTCATATTTTTAAAATGTGTGCTGCTTTCGTGACATACTTCAGTATAAATATCATACATTTGGAACTTGCTTAATCTGGAAAATTCGTAATAAGATTGAAATTGTTTGACAGTTCCAGACATTGTTTGTTCGCCTTCGTGAATTAGCCAATAGCAATTAGGCATCGTTAGACGTATGCCTTTATTATATGCGGCTTGAGGAGTTATACTTCCCATAGAGGCTGCAATTCCATGGCATATAAAAATAAAAGACGCTGCGCTTTGCTGTATAGCGTCATAAATCATCATTCCGCTTTCCCACTCTCCTCCTATGCTATACTGATGTATAGTAATGGGCTTATTATTAATGCTTTCTAAGATTTTAAGATTTTTTAAGAAACGTGTAGAAGATCTATAGTCTACTCCCGCGTCTTCTTCCTCTTCTCCATATCCATGTAAAAATACCTCTCTCGTAGACACGATAATATCATTATCATGTGCTTCTGAAATAGGAGATATGGATTGCAGTTGGTTATTGCGATTCGTTCTTTTGTTCGTCATCTTCTCCAATGGGATCTTGCCCTTCAATATCCTGACTTACGTAAGAAACCATTTGATCTCTAACAGCTTTCATAATCTTTCTATCTACAAACATTTTTCCAATAGCAATTCTAAACCTGTAAGGGGTAAGGATATCTAAGGCCTCAACCCCTTGTGATTGACCTATAATATCATAAAAATTTTCCGTTAATTTAAAATTAGAATGACCTACCCATAGCTTAAAATAGCGGCTTGCTCTAGTTTTTTCTGTTATAGGGAGAACGCCAAAGGGAGTTATGATACTTCTAATGTGTGAAATGGGTTCGTGTAACATACCCGGTCCCATGACTAGACTTTCTTCTTCATAGACAGTCTCTCCGTCAATATTGCCTTCCAATTCTTCCATTTCTATATTTTCCAACTCTTCTTCAAAGGCGTCTATCCACTTTTCCCAATATACATCGTATCCAGTAGGGGTAGGAACATCACTCATAATTACACCTCATACTGCTACGGGGCCAAAATCAATTTTAGGATGGGGGTCATAATTTTTTAGAGTAGCATCATCACTACTCCAATCATAAATAAAACTATGCTTACCCACATCAACGGTAGGAAGGGGCTTGGGGTCTCTTGTTAGCTGTTCTCTAGCTGCATCAATTTGATTATCATATATATGACAGTCAGCAAGAGTTCCCTGCAAAATACCCGGTTTTACACCGGCTTCGTTCGCGAGTAAAAGTAGGAGAGTAGCATAACTAGCAATATTAAAAGGTACTCCCAACATTAAATCACAACTTCTCTGATGCCAAATCAAATTTAATTTATCTTTAATGACAACTACATTCCACATGACGTGGCACGGAGGAAGGGCCATCTTATGTAGCTGCACAGGATTCCATGCAGAACATACCATACGACGGTCATGAGGGTTATTTCTTAGCTTAATTATTATTTGTTGAAGTTGATCATATTTCGTGAGGCACCCATCATCATGTTCGTCATATACCTGATTGAACCTACGCCATTGATAACCATATATGGGACCTAGATCGTCTTCGTCAGAGTTGGTAGGATTAGACCATTCATTCCATATTTTACATCCTTTATCTTGATACCACTTTTTCGATGTAATCCCTTTAATGAAGCCTTCTAATTCCACCCACATGGTTTTTACTGCCATTTTTTTAGTAGTAAGAAGGGGAAATCCTTCTTCCATATCATGACGAAAGACTTCTCCAAATGTTGTGAGTGCTTGCAACTCGGTACGATTTCTTTTCCAGATACCATTTTCTAGAGTGTTTTGTACGATATCTAAATACGATTTCATCTTATTACGTTTCCTTCAGTCTTTTGAGGCCAAATACATCGGAAGGATCTACAGCTAATTGAGTTGGTTTGGATTGATTTTCAAGACTTTCAGAAGTATCATATAGAAGTTTCCATTTTTCTATAATTGATAATATAAATCTTTTTTGTTTGTCATCAGTTGCCCATAAATTTAGTGATTGAATAAAGTATTCAGCCAATAGGCCAGAATTAACCATATGTAATACCATAGAGGTAATGTCGGCTTCATTTTCTCCTATTTTTTCAAATTCACTAGCAACTGAAAATTCACCGTCATCTTTAATATACATAGTAATAGTTGCATAATGATCGCTTACAGGCAAATTAGAGGGAGTAGTAACTGTTTTAGATTTTTTAGTGAAGAAGCTTTTAATCTTACATAAGACAGCATTAAACATAAATATATCTTCCGGGTTATAAAATTATTTTTTTTCATCCTCTTTTGAAGAGGGTTTGGCTTTTGGAGGAGGTGTTTTATTTGTAATTTTTATCAGCTGTTTTATACGAGCTACCTGATCAGGATGCATAATCCATAAGTCCCTCCTAGAGAGGTCAAGAAATTTTAGCTATCTTATTATACACCCAAATCTTGAGATCCCTCATAACCCACTGCTACCAAAACCACCTTCTCCTCGTTCAGTCGTATCAAGGGAAGCAACTTCTTTTAAGTCAAATTTGGGAACTTCTTGAAATATAATTTGAGCGATACGTTCCCCTGCATGGATAATACAATATTTATCGGTAGAATTCCACAAACATACTTTCACTTCTCCTCGATAACCGCTATCAATTACTCCAGCAAAACGGTGAAGTCCTCTTTTGACTGCCATACTAGACCTGTCCCAGACAGACCCCATATATCCGGGGAGTATAGCCATAGCGATATCGGTGGGTATCAATTCCGTTTTAAATGGGTCAATAATAGCGTCTTCAGATGCGTACAGGTCCCATCCCGCATCGGAGCTATTGGCTTGAGTAGGAATAGTTGCCTTTAGAGAGAGTCTTTTAACTTTGATTTCCATAGATAATCTCCTCTATATGGTTGGCAGTACGAGTCCATGATAGTCGTTTTGCCGTATCTACACCCTCCTTGTTATATTGATTGGGATTTGACTTCCATGATTCATAAAATTTACGTATATGTTCCACAGCTTGAGTAAATGGCTTGCCTTCTAAGGACGCCCACTCTCCGGAGGAGCCGTCAAAAAATAAACCGTCTTCAGCTTTTTCTAAGGTATTAATTTCTATTAATCTAGCGTTATTATCGTCGCAAAATTCTGTATGAGCGGAATAGTTAGTGGTAATAACATGTTTACCCATAGCCATCATTTCCAATAATTCTAAATTCCATCCCTCAGCGCGACTTGGAAATACACCACAGTTAGTGGCACTCATAATATGAGCTACCTCTCCATGTGTAGCTACTCTGTCAATTAGTTTGACCCGTGGATCGCTTTTATAATAACGCTCCCACTCCTGCCGTACCTTAAGAAAACCTGTTTCTGCAGATAGGAATGGATTAGAAGACATCATCCATAATTCGACATCCGTTTCTGTAGGAAAAGCAGCTCTAAACATCTCCAGTAATACATCATGTCCTTTTCTTTTTTCCCATTTACCACAATTGAAAAATACACACTTGTCTGTAACTTTATGGGGGCCGGGACTGAATATTGTAGAGTCAACACCTAACGGAATAACACTTACCAAAGCAGGAGGCACGTCCAAGTGTTCTTTAATTACATTTTTTGCCCATTGAGATGCCACCATTATTCCATCTACAGACTTAAGATGGTTTATTCTTCGTTGATCAAATTGATTGATTTCAAAAAAAGGAAAAGCAAATAATGGACCGCTTCCTATACGTTCTGCAAGAGCGAACTCGTGCCATATTTTTAAGCATGGAGCTTTATGAAAATTGTTAAATAAAGAGGCTCGTTCTATAGCCTCTTGAGCTAATTCTACATCGCTTTGAGTGCCCTCTAATCCTCCTATTAAAGATAGGGAAATCTCCATTTTAGAAGATAGAGATTTTAAAATATTTAAGCCAACAATCCCGTACCCTAAATTGCTAATAGGCGAAAACAAATTTAATTTTTTCATTATTTTCCTAATTTTTATCTGGTAAGACTGGCTCCGGAAGACTTTGGAAGTTTACATCCCGACTTAAACTAAAACTACCTCCTCCATTTCCTTCTTTACCGCTCCCTTCCTGCGATCCCTTTCCTTTCTTTCCTTTACCTTTTCCGTCTCCTTTTTTCCCGTCTCCTCCTTTTCCGCCGTTGTTGTGCCCTATAACAATTTCCCCATCTTTAATGCGACCGTTGACGCCATCTGCTGTCTTATGGTCTTCTATTGTATAAGGGATTTTGTGTACGCGGGGTTCGAGGGTGTCAACAACGACAAAAGAGATTAGAAATTTTTTCCATCCATCCTCTTGGGCTTGTGCGTCGGAGGACAAGTTAGTCTCCCAAATATAAATAGCTCCTTCTTTTTTCGTTTGTTTGTCGGGCTCTTTAACTACTGTCCAATGTACTAAAAATTTATCAGGTAGCGGCGCCGTAGAAGGCCATCCCGCAAAGTCCGGTAAAGACGTTCCTATAGAGACGCATAGATATAGAGTAGCGGCTATGACCGCTGCTTTAAGAGCCCAGTGACCTTTTGACCCTATGACGAACCAGAGAATAAGGCATGTTAGACTCAAAAAAGCAAGCGGAATAGCCATTATAATTATCTCCTAAAACGAGTACGATCTGTTCGAGTTCTTAGGCCATCATGCCATAGCTTACGAACATCGCGACCATGTCTATGGTGGTGGTCACGATGAACGTGGGCTCTAGGTCGTACATGAATAAAAACATCTACTTGACGACGCAGCGGTCGATACCGTACTGCCCACCAGCATCTGTTGCATCTACAGTTGGGATGATGACGATAACGATCTATGCCACCATTACCAAAAGTAATAATGATACGAGGTTGGATTTTTCGTCTATGTAATCTCTCTCTGCGACGACGTGCCTCTTCAGCAGCTATTTTTTTTCTTTCTTGAACACGCCTTCGCTTAATGCAATCTTTACACTGGTCACAAGCCTTACAGTCTTCTACGCATACTTCTTTACATTCACAATCTTTATGTTTTCTCTCACCTCCGTACGAAGAAGAAGTTATACCCATTAATAAAACAGTTGCAAAAATTAAACTTTTCATTTTATTCTCCTTCAAACTAACTCTTTCATAGGATCACGATGATCAAGTAGATACTGAGGACGGCCCCCTGTATCAATTACTGTAGTGTCTCTAGGGTCAATTCCAAGATTATAATAAATCGTACTAGTAATTTCCTGAAAATGAACCGGACGCTCGACAGCGTATTCACCAAGGCGATTTGTTTCGCCAATAGTTTGACCGAGCTTCATGCCGCCGCCAGCAAGGAGAGCACAACTAACCTGTGGCCAATGATCTCGTCCAGCACCCTTATTAATCTTGGGTGTACGACCAAACTCACCCCATACAACGACAGTCACATCATCAAGCATACCACGCTCATCAAGATCTTCCACCAATGCGCTGACACACTGGTCAAGCTTGCCACCATGATCCCTAACGAGATCGAAGTTAGCACCATGACTATCCCATCTACCATACGAAAGACTGACAGATCGTACACCCACTTCTACCAAACGACGAGCCATAAGAACATGCTCGTTTACAGTAGGAGCGCCGTCATATTGGTACTTAAACGGCTTACCATCTCCATATCTTTCACGAACCTTTGGGTCTTCCTTACTCAAGTCCAGAGCATCTACGAGCTTACTGGAAGTAAGCACATCAAAAGCCTCATCAATGAAAACATCTCCCTCAGGCTTAATATTACCAAGACCTGTTAGTAATTCTTTTCTAGATTGCAGTCTGTCTTTAGTAATACCGTTAAGGGTGAGATCAGACATCATTTCGCCATTAGGTTTAAAAGGCCTATGGGAGATACCGAGATAGCCTTCACTACCAGATTCAGACCATGGGCTATGTTGAGTCTTAGCAGCCAAACCAATAGTGGCTGGAACAGAAACATCAACAGGTCCTTGGAGCTTTGAAGCAACCGAACCGATACTAGGATAGCCAACTCCCACAATTTTTTGATTACGACCCCAGCCGCTCATACATTGATAGCCATCATGACCACCAGCCGAACCAATCACTGAGCGAATAGCAACAAACTTATCCATCATAGCAGCAATTTTAGGAAAACTTTCTCCAATTTGAATACCGGGTACTGACGTGTCAATAGGCTGGAATTCACCTCTAATTTCTGCGGGAGCGTCAGTTTTAATATCCCACATGTCTTGATGCGGAGGACCTCCTCCTAGAAATATATTAATAACAGCTTTGTGTTGAGTTCCATTTTGCTGTTGGGCCTGTAAAATATGCGGCATAGAAAGCATTCCGAAGCCTCCTACGGACAAAAAGCCTCGACGAGATAATACAAACATAATTCCCTCCAAATAGTGAAATGTCTAAGGGGCTTGGGATGGATTAAAAGGGGCGGGTGATACGGTTCTTGATGTTAATGTTTTTTCTAAATGGTTAACCTCAACCACTTCCCCTTTATCATTTAACAAAAAACGAAAGGCTGTTTTTTCATCTGTATCAGCAAGAAGTTCAACCTCTCTAACAGCAGCAATTTTAAAAGGTGTTAGCTTTTCCAATCTGATTGAAACAGGTGTCGGAACACCTTCCGGGCTGCGTTTTGTATACATATGTACGTTTACAACATATTCGCCGGCCATAGTGCCTCGCAAAGTGACCAGCTCTCTGTTTTCTTTAAATTCTACAACTCCAAATTCGGTTTGTATTCGATCTGATTGAAAGCCTACGTCGTCACGATCCAAGTGCATTAATCCTTGTTCACGTCGCATAAACGCTACTAAGTTGCCAGCGGGATCTTCCACGTAAGTATCAACATCGTCATCCATATCGGCGGGCCACACAACGGTGATAATAAAATCTGCCTTAGCTTCTACATTTTTATTTTGTTTACTAGGGTTAATTAAAATAAAGGATAGGGCAAAGAGAGCTGCAAAACACAGTAACGTATTAAAGAGGAGGTCTAGAAAGGCCATATCTGTATGATAATTTCTTTTCATGATCGTACTTTATCAATAGCTTGGCTAAGGTTAAAATATTGTATTTTTAGAAGAGCACTACATACAAGTCCTGTTAAAGTAGTATATAAGGCCGTAGACATTCCCACTCCAAGGCCCTTAATTAATCCTTGTACAGTAGACATGTCGGCAATATCAATCCCTGCAAAACCCCCAAGCATCATAATGAACCCAATAACAGTTCCCATCATCCCAATACTAAGGCATAAATCACTAGTAAACCATCCCACCTCTATCAAGTGCTCAATTTTTTCTACAAGATAAGGTTCTGTTTTGTTAGAGTCTATAAAAACACTGAGACGCCACGTCTTATATCCACACCATGCAGACATACAGTAGAAAAGAGTTAGCAGTACAAAGCTAAGCTTAGTGGCGTCCTTGTCCCATAAAGTTATTAACATTCCTGAGGCGCCTAGAAACAAAGTAGAAGTCATGATGGCGCTCATGAATAACCACCACTTTAAGAATAGGGTATGTTTAATAATTCTTGCCATCACTCATTCCTTTCGACAAAGTAAGAGCACATGTAAGCAGCTGCGGCAAGAAGCATAATTTCTATCATGAGATATCTTTCTTAATTTATAAGTAAAAAGCCCCCTACCAAGCTATAGCTTAATAAGGGGCGAATGAATCCTAGAGCTACAGTCTAGGTTAAAAGGGGACTTCTTCAGTTGCGCTTGTGGCAGCCACCTTCTCCTTCGGTGCGCTATTTCTAGAACCGCCGCCGGGAGTAAGATTGATCTTTTCAGCAACCATAGTAAGCTTGCTACGTTTGTCTCCCTCTTCAGTTTCCCACTTATTTAGCTTAAGCCTTCCTACTACCATAATATGGCGTCCCTTCACAAGATATTGGTGGAGAGACTCGGCTTGCTTGCCCCAAATAGTCACATCAACAAAAGTTGTCTCCTCTTGTCTATCAGAATCTTTGGACCAGATTCTGTTGGAAGCTACAATAACATCAGTAACAGCGGTGCCACCCGGAGTATATCGAAGCTCGCTATCTCTGGTAAGTCGCCCACTAACAATAACTTCATTCAAATCGCTCATATGTAATCTCTCCTACTTCATAAGACCTCGATAACGCAACGCTTTTCTAGTAAGCCTTCTAGCGTACGTACTGCCGTAAGTTCTGACAAGCTTCCTAAATTCTCCTGCCCTTTCCGTGTTGGCAAAGCAACTAGTGACACCTCGTGCGCTTTCTACCCCGCTGGCAAACTTATTAAGGGTCTTAACGCCACACGGATTAGAGAGAAGCACATCCCAGTCGGTCGTCATAGAGTTCTTCATTTTTTTCTCCTTTATAATAGATCCAATGAAACCCTTTTTGTGACCACGTTTTATTATACCCTCCGTTTTAGATCCTAGCGAATGTATTCTCAAAAAATTATAGGCTTACCATTTCTATTACTGCGGTATCTCCTACATCTCCCGTTCCAATTATCACAGATGTTTCTAGCTGCCCTTGATCTGCTCCGTAATTTACAGCTGGGAAATAGATCGGATTAAAGTTTCCACTGGGGCGCTGCCCAAACAACATCCACTGATTGGTAGTGTTATTTCTTAGAGAAATAGAAGCTTGCCTACCAGACTCAGCGCCAGTTTCAAGCTGTCGCCCCATAGCCATAATAAAAGACTGTTCCTGATTGCCGTCTATGGTTTGTGTTCCCCACGTACCGCTTGAGTTATGATCAGTCCAACTTAGCATTTGCCCTGTGTGATTAACAGCTGGAGCATCATCAAGATTTAATGTAAATATATAAGAATAGTCTGTACTAACGTTACTTGTGTCTAAATTTCTTAATTCTACATCTTCTCCACTTGAGATATTATACGCACCTGCCAATATTACTTGTTTCATATCTGAAGAGTCTTGAGAATATCTCGACCCACTAGAAACTAGAGAGCCATCTATATATAACCCTATTAAAGCGTCGTTTGCAATATCAACGTCTGTAATTTTGACGGAAGCGGTTACTAGGTTAGTCCCGGCATGATTTACAGTATGCGTGGCGATATTGTTAGTGGTTCCTACAGTACGAGAATCTGTTCTTATATTACTACTGAAATCAGTGCCGCTAGTGATAGCTCCGCTCAATCCAGAAAATGAGAGATCAATAATAAAGGTTTGTCCGTAGTCGGTTTCTTCTGGATTAGCCCCAAAGAGTCTTTTCCTATATATTCCTATACTTTCAGGCGGG
>Ga0310342_100000206_pt1 | contig 30429 bp, 24 predicted proteins | sample S15DNA20500_MG_FD_206155 | JGI IMG/M metagenome (GOLD analysis project Ga0310342, IMG submission 206155) | Marine microbial communities from station ALOHA, North Pacific Subtropical Gyre - S1503-DNA-20-500_MG | ecosystem: Environmental > Aquatic > Marine > Oceanic | place: Pacific Ocean: North... | reverse complement strand
AGGATCGCATCATCATTTATCAAGACCAACGCCAGGGAGGGTTCGTCGCAGCGTACGACACGCGGACGGGAGAACAAGTGTGGCAAACGAACCGGCAAGCTAGCGTCGGCTGGGGAACGCCCGTTGCAATTCGTGTAGGCGATCATGATGAACTCATCGTAAGCAGCCAACGGAAAGTGAACGCCTACGATCCCGATACGGGAAGCGAACTCTGGAGTTGCGGTGGCAATCTGTTCGAAGTCATCCCAACACCAGCCGTTGGCGCTGGCCTCGTATTCTGTGCGTCGGGCCGCGCAGGACCGACGCTGGCAATTCGGCCAGGTGGACGCGGTGACGTTACAAACACGCATCTAGCTTGGAAAACGACGCGGGGCTCACCGTTCATTCCGTCCCCTCTCGTCTACGGAGACTACCTCTACACGCTGAACGACATGGCGAGCATCGTCACCTGTTTCGAAGCGGCGACCGGTCAGGTAATGTGGCAAGAGCGTCTCGGCCGACCAATGCGCGAAGGCTTTTCCGCATCACCGATCGCTGTCGACGGCAAGGTTTTCTTCACGAGCGACAACGGACACACATTTGTCCTCAGAGCAGGGCCAGAGTTCGAACTCCTCCGGATCAATGACATCGGCGCCCGCACACTAGCCTCGCCGGCACTCGTCGATGGCCACTGGTATCTCCGCACCGAACAGGAGCTACTAGCAATAGGGAACTAAAGTCTCTTTTATTCTAGTTTTGCTACCTCTAGAAGATCGCCAGAGGATTAAGTGGCGACCCGGTTGCGGCGTCGACAGCCAGCGGCGCGGCGACGAGCAAGAACTCCCAACGATTCTGGCGCACCGCTTCCGCGGCGACCGCCTCCAGATCGAGATTGTCAAACAGCGGAATCCCCATGGCGACCAACGTAAGTTGATGAATCGGTTGTGTGACGCCGTCCACCCCAGACGGTAGCACGTCGTTTGTACCGTCACTCCCCAGCATCGCCACACCACGTTCGCGGAGCCACGGTGCAACTGACGCGTGCAAGCCAGCCGACTCACGACCTGTAGCCCACGGCCCAGTTTCTGCACGGAGCGCCCAGCGGCCATTTCGCACGAAAAGGATGTCACCACTCTCGACTTTCACACCCACCTGACGCTCCCATGCCTCAAGGTCCTCAACGTAGATCGGCGTTCCAGGATCGAGGTACTTGACGCTCTTGAGCCGGGCAATGTCCATCAGGATGCCGCGGCTCACGATCCCCTGTTTGAAGTTGATAATCGCCAGCCTCTCGCAACCTGCTTCGGTGACTTCGTCGTCTCGAACGTAGCCGTTGTACAACAGCCCGTTGTGCATCATGTGGCAAAGAGAATCCATGTGCGAGTGTGCGTAGCCGTGATAAGCAATGGTAAACCGGTCGCTACGAAACGGACCGGGCCGGTCAATCCCGATCATTTCGTGACCGAATGGTGAAGTGGCGTCCTCGGAACGCTCTTTCAGATAATTGTGTGACAACGAGACCGAGGTACCTTCACGCCCCAAGGCGAGTGCCTGTTGCCGCTTGGCCCTCGTGATGAGATTTAGGGCACCCAACTGATCGTCATCCCCCCACCGTCCCCAATTAGAAAGCTCGGTCATCCACCGTTCAACTGTCATCTGAGTTACGTCATGCGACGACTGGGCATGGATACTGGACACTGGCGAATCCGGCCACACCGCGAAAAAACCTATAAGCACCGCCGTAACCACTCTATTTCCGTTATGACTCATATTCCCGTCCTATGCACGAATGTAATTCTGGCATCCGATGCAGGTTCGACGCCATTCGGACAACTAAGCTATCGTACGTGATGACTGGTGTCGCCACCGTGGACACGGCCAGCAGTTTCTTGGTGTAGTGCGCCCACCCCATCCAATTATGAAATTTTGAACTCTTCAGTGGCTATTATCCGTCTACAGCGGAGCAACTAAGCAATGATCTCACACGTTTCGGACATTCTACCCGCCGAGCAACTTGTCCCTGGAAATGAAGGACAAAGCGCCGGCGGCTTTGTGCTCCTATAGCGTGGTGCAAATCCTATGTTGCGCCGAGGGTCAGCGCACTCGTACACGTCGCAGGAACGAACAGAACATAGAGTAGCCCAAACGTAGTACGTTAACTAAGTGGTCGTATTCAGCCGCCGAGGCATCTGCGCCTTCGGTGCATGACTATAGCTACGAACGGGATCGCTTATTTTAACAGACGACCCAGTCACGAACTTCAAACCGGATGCCGACGCCAGACCTCTGCTTCCTCTCCGCCGTCGAACTCACCCAACTCATCGCTAGTCGCAGGGTATCGGCGGTTGAGGTAATGGAGGCCTATCTAGGCCAGATCGACTTCGTGAACCCGTCACTAAACGCCATCGTTACACTAGTCCCCGAGCGCGCGCGCGCGCAGGCTGTAGCAGCTGACGAGGCGCTCTCCCGTGGCAACGCGGTAGGGCCGTTGCACGGTCTTCCAGTCGCGCACAAGGATCTCACATCCACTAAGGGCATTCGGACCACCTTCGGCTCGAAGGTCTTTGAACACTTCGTTCCGAAAGAGGATGCCTTGATCGTCGAACGACTCCGATCCGCCGGGGCGATCACGATTGGCAAGACTAACACGCCTGAATTCGGTGCCGGCTCACAGACCTTTAACAGCGTATTCGGATCGACGCTTAATCCGTACGACACCAGCAAGACCTGTGGAGGAAGCAGCGGGGGCGCCGCGGTAGCGCTGGCATCCGGCATGCTTCCGATCGCCGATGGTAGTGACCTCGGGGGGTCCCTCCGAAACCCGGCCAGTTTCTGCAACGTCGTCGGCTTCCGCCCATCACCAGGTCGCGTGCCGGTCTGGCCTAGTCAGGTCGCTTGGTTCCCGATGGGAGTGCAAGGTCCGATGGCGCGGACAGTGGCAGACGTCGCATTAACGTTGAGTGCAATTGCCGGACCCGACAAGCGCGTACCACTGTCGCTTCTGGAACCAGGCGCGATCTTCAAGCGTCCACTCGCTCGTGATTTTGATGGCACCTACGTCGCCTGGGGGGGCAACCTCGTGGGCCTCCCGTTCGATCCCCGCGTGAAAGCAACTGTCGATGCTCACCGCGGGACGTTCGAAATGCTCGGCTGTATTGTGGAAGAACGCGCACCTGATCTAACCGACGCAGAGACAATCTTTAAGGTATGGCGGGCTTGGTATTTCGAGCTCTGCTACGGTGCCCTGCTTGACGAGCACCGTGCAGTCATGAAAGACACCGTCGTCTGGAACATTGAAGAAGGTCGCAAGTTGACCGGCCCGCAACTAGGCGACATCGCGCGTAGGCAGGCAGCGTTACTCTTCCGTGTCCAGCAGTTCATGGATCGCTACCACTTCCTGGTGCTACCGGTCAGCCAGGTCCCCCCCTTCGATGTCTCACAGCCGTACGTCACCGAAATCGACGGCGTGAAGATGGACTCTTACATCGACTGGATGATGTCATGTGCCTATATCTCTGTGCTCGGTCTACCGGCCGTGTCGGTCCCGTGTGGTTTCACACCCGAGGGTTTGCCCGTAGGGATCCAGATCGTCGGAAGACAGCATGACGACTTCGGGGTACTGCAGCTCGCACACGCGTTCGAACAGAGCACAGAGGTTGGCCGGCGGCACCCACCATTGCCGCCACCGGCCGCACGTGAATGACCATCACGCTAGAACGCCGCGTCTAGAAATGATAAAACCAAACATTCTAGAAACCGGAGCTAAGGATCAGCCCCACTCAGCATGACTTACACTCATCGCTTCACGCCTATCGCTCTTGGCATCATCATCCTAATCGACGCCGCGGCAGTGGTGGTTGCGCAACGCGCACCGGTCGAAAACGTCGTGTTCTACTCCGAATCAGTCGAGCGGTTGATGAAATACAACATCATCCTACCCGCAGGCTACGGCGACGAGGCAAATCGGGACCGTGAATATCCGACACTCTACCTACTACATGGAGCAGGGAGTAACTTCGAAGGGTGGCGGCGTTTCCTCGGCGTAACGACCTATGCCCTTGGCTACCCAATAATCTTGGTGATGCCAGACGCAGGGAACTCCTTCTATGTCAACTGGGCTCAGACCGACGACGACCGCGTCAATGCATGGGAGGACTACATCATCGAGGACGTCGTCGGCCATGTAGAGACCACTTATCGTGCCCGCTCACAACGAGAGGCACGAGCGATCATCGGTTTCTCAATGGGTGGTTACGGTGCACTCACGCTCGGTCTTCGCCATCCGGATCTTTTTATCTCGATCGGCAGTCAATCAGGGGCGCTCGAATACGCACGCAGAGCGGCGGAACGTCTGCGGCTCGGTGGCGTTGCATACCCCCCGCCACGCTACACGCCGGAAGCCCGGTCTCAACGACTGCTCGAGAATCCGGAGATCGGCATCCCAGGCTTTAGCAGCATCGTCGACCGTACACCCAGCGGCCAGCCATTCGTGACCTCAGAACAGGCCGACGCACACGACCCGTTCATGCTAGTAATGCGCGTCTCGCGCGATGAGTTACCGTTCATACAGATCGACTGCGGCACCAGCGACCAACTCTGCGGCGCGTCACAGGCCTTCGCCAAGCTTTTACTCGACGCAGACATCCCGTTCGACTACACACAGCTCAGAGGTGGGCACGACCCCGGGTACTGGATCCAGGCGTATGGCTACGCAATTGGCCTACATCACGAAACGATGCAACGTGCCCTTGGTAAACGCCCGATCGCCACGCGTCGGCAACCTTGAGAGCCCTCAACTCATCACCCAAGAAACAGAATAGAATACTGGGTTGTTTCGAAGCGTCCTGTCACGGAACGGCGAGGGGAACCTAATGAGCAAACTACTGAAACACCTCATACCAAAGGCGGAGCTATCGGTTCTGGTAATAGTCGTAGCCGCCGGATTCGTGTTGGTTGATGGGAGAGGCACCGCGCACCAGATAGTAGCCATCGACGCCGACGATATCGGCGGTGTCGTCACCGGCGCCAGCGGCCCTGAAGCCAGCGTCTGGGTCATCGCTGAGACCGACGATTTACACACGCTCTATCGCAAGATCGTAGTAACCGACGACCAAGGACATTATGTCTTACCCGACCTCCCGGACGCGACATACAACATCTGGGTACGGGGGTATGGGCTAAAGGATTCAACTAAAGTCAACGGCCGTCCAGGTCAGTCTTTGAACCTGAGAGCCATTACCGCCGCGACTCCGCACGAAGCGGCCGAGGTCTACCCAGCTAACTACTGGTATGCGCTAATAGAAGTACCTGACAAGAAAGAATTTCCCGGTACAGGTCCGAATGGGAATGGAATCGGGCCGCGTATGCGGACGCAAGCGCACTGGGTCGATGCACTCAAGCAGGGCTGCCAGCTTTGCCACCAACTCGGTAATAAGGCAACTCGCGAGATCCTGAACCCCGAAGACTTCGATTCAACCGAGGCGGCGTGGTCCCATCGGATCCTGACAGGACAGCGTGCCCCAAACATGAGCGCCTACATCAATCGATTCGGCCGGAACCGTGGGTTAGCCAGTTACGCGAGTTGGACCGACAGGATCATGACCGGCGAAGTGCCCGAACAGCCGCCGCGGCCACGGGGGCGTGAACGCGACGTCGTCCTGACCATCTGGGAATGGGGTGGTGAGACCGCCTACGTTCACGACGAAGTGGCAAGTGACAAGCGCAACCCACGTGTCAACGCTGGTGGTCCAGTGTATGGCGTCGAGTTTGCGAACGACAAACTCGTCTCGGTTAACCCTGCTACCAACGAGACCAGGGAGTTAAGTCTTCCGGTGCGCGACACTCCAGGTGAGGGTAACTTCCGCTCGTATATCGCGCGTGAAATGCCGAACCCGTCGCTCTACTACGGCGACGAGCTGATCTGGAACAACCCGGGCAACCCGCACAATCCGATGATGGATGGGCAGGGTCGTATCTGGATGACCCATCAGATCCGCGGTCCGCGGAATCCGGTGTGGTGCCAACAAGGCTCGAGTAACACGTTCGCGCAGTACTACCCGCTAGAGCGGGCTCCACGCCACGTGGCCTACTACGATCCTAAGTCTGAAGAAGTAACCCTGATCGATACGTGCTTCAACACGCACCACCTGCAATTTGGGTTCGACGACGACAACACGTTGTATTTAAGCTCGGTCAGCGACGTCATTGGGTGGATCAACACCACGGCCTACGACGAGACGGGTGACGAACAAGCCTCTCAGGGTTGGTGTCCAACCATCGTCGACACAAACGGCGACGGGCAGATCACCGAGTGGGTCGGCCTCCGCGAGGAGTTCGATCCGAACAAGGATAAGCAGATGGGTTCCGGATGGTATGGCATCGTGCCAGACCCGACGGTAGACAACACCATCTGGGCTGCGTCCGGCGGCGTCCCGGGACAAATCGTGCGGCTATCGATCGGCGACAACCCGCCGGAGACCTGTATCTCCGAGTACTACCAACCGCCATTCGAGAATCCTGATGCGCCGATCCATGGCTACTCGCCGCGTGGGATTGATATCGACCAGAACGGAATCATCTGGACCGCGCTTTCCGGAAGTGGCCACATCGCAAAGTTCGACCGCAGCAGGTGCACCGTGCTGAACGGGCCAACAGCCACCGGGCAACACTGCCCCGAAGGGTGGACACTCTACGCCACGCCTGGACCGCAGATGAAGGGGGTCACTGACCACGGCAGTGCCGACTTCCATTATTACAATTGGGTTGACCAGTTCGACACGCTCGGCCTCGGCAAGAACATACCAATTGCCACTGGATCGACATCTGACGCGTTGCTCGCATTCCTACCCGAAGAAGAAGAATTCGTCATCATGCGTGTCCCGTACCCGATGGGTTTCTACTCACGCGGGATGGACGGACGGATCGACGACCCTAATACCGGCTGGAAGGGCCGGGCGGTCTGGGCAGACTACGGTACAAACGCCGTATGGCACACCGAGGGGGGTAAGGGAACACAAAGCAACCTTGTGAAGTTTCAGGTGCGACCGAATCCGCTCGCGCACTGAGAGGCACCTAGCCGCCTCTAACAACGTCACGAAGCTCCGCGAACGCTGAGAGCTTTCTTTATCTCGTTTTAGTTAGCTTAGTCGCCTAAATTAGGTCAATCTAGAACTAATTAGACCAAACCGGTTTAGCGCTAGAGACTAGGTTGTGTGTAAGAAGTGCAAGGCGCATTCTCATCAGCTACGAACTCTGCATCGTACGCTGCTCTGGGAACTCTTAGAGTCTCCTAGACCCTTTCGCCAGAGATCATCCCATCGATACACCGACTAGGTTAGGTATTCTGGAAACGTGCCCCGGAAACAACGGATCACGTAAGTGTTCTCTGATGGCAACCTTCATGGCCATGCGGACACCAGTAGTTCGCGACAATGACATCAACCTGCTGAGCCCAGGTTACAACGTGTCACGGAGGTCGCGCCCAATAATTGGACGTCCTGGCCGCACACCGTCGACTAACGCGCCACCGCGAACAACGAACGTGCCACCGACCAGGACGTGGGCGATACCTACCGAGTAACGGTCGGGCGCCCCATATGTTGCCTGGTCAATGACGCGATCCGGGTCAAACAGTGTCAGATCAGCATCAACACCCACTTGCACGCGTCCCTTCCTTACCATGTCAGGCGCGACCTGCTCCAAACGCTGCGCGGGTAGAAGCGTCATCTTCCGTATGGCGTCGACGAGTGATAGAACCTGTCTGTCTCGTACGTAATAACCCAAAATGCGCGCAAACGTACCAGCACCACGCGGATGAGAACGCCCTTCACTAAACGGAATTCCGTCGCTAGCTGCAATCACATCCGACTGGCTCACTATCCACTCATTTACGTCCTCCGACCGACCGTGCATGATTACCCAGCCACCCTGGCGGCGATACTCTTCAAATTTCGTGCGCGTGAGTCGTTCACCTGTTTTGACCCATTGCAGAGTCTGATACTCGTCGTGTTGCCGATCCACCCATCCGTCGAATAGCGGTGACTCGATGAGTGACGCACTGGCCGTGTAGGGATACGCTTCGGTGGTAACGTCGAGGCCGCGCTCACGCGCACCCCGAATGATCGCGAGCGCCTCTTCGGCACGGGCACCTGAGGTGCTGTTAATGTGCACAATGTGAACAGCGGCCCCAGTCGCCGCCGCGTTCGCAATCACCTCCTGGAACGGTGCAATCTCACCACCCCGACGAAAATCTACTGACGAGCGGAGGTGCACATACGACGGCACAATATGCTCAGCAGCCACACCGAACAAGTGCAGTAGCTCACGGTGGCTCGTCCCCGGTGTGTAGCTGAAACCAAATCCGAACCCAAGGCCGCCTTCCTCAAGCCCTCCCTCCATGAGCATAACTAGAGCCTCGAGTTCGTCATCACGTGGCGCTCTATATAGCGACTCGTCGCTCGTAGCGCCTAACGAAAACGTCCCACCACCGTTACTCATCACGAATGGCCCGCGCATCGCGCGCCGGCGGGCCGCCTGATGGCTGACCGAAGCGCCGTAATTGATGAGCGCATCCCCATCACGAGCGGCGTACCACTGTGCAATCGGGAAAGCACCAATCTCCAATTCGAGAGCAATCGTTACACCATCCATCGCCTGATAGCGGTTACTGACGAGGTCCTGCCCGTGTGCGTGCAAATCGATGAACCCGGGCGCCACGACTAGGCCTGACGCATCTAGGATGGCATCACCACTAAGTGGTGTCTTCGTAATCGCCGCTACCTCGCCACAGCGGATACCAACGTTTCGAACACCGTCGAGCCCGCTCTCAGGGTCGATCACACGTCCGCCAGCGATGACGAGATCGAACGATCCGACGTCGGATTCCCCTGGAGAGACACCGTCCGGTCTACTGGGCGTGCACCCGGCGAGCGCAGCACAGACGAGCACCAATGCCATGGAAACCCGCAAAGCTCGTTCCTGCACCATGGGTCCGTGACCTTGGTCCCTAAATATCACCATAACCCCAATACCCTCCACCACACGCCTCCAACCGCTATCCAGATCACCAGATTAAGCACCGATGCGTAGAACCCGGTGCGCCACCAGTCGCGGAGGCCCACGTAGCCTTCAACAAAGATCACCGGTGACGTGGTCGTGCCGTAGTGCGTCAAACCTGCCTGTAAGTTATTGATAAATAAAAGGCTGTATACGACCAGGGGAGCTGGGGCACCGACACTCACCAAGAGAACAATGAACGGCCCATAAAGAGCAAGCGCGTGCACAGTGGTGCTCGCGAAGAAATAGTGTGCGTAGAAATAGATCATAAGGGTGACGATCAGAACCACAGGCCACGGCACTCCGATGAACCACAACCCGACCCAGTTCGCGAACGCCGTAGTTGATCCGCTCGCGTTGAGAAGCCCACCCATGGTCAGTAACCCGCCGTACCAAACGAATACATCCCATGCCGAACGCTCACTGAGCACCGCGTTCCACGTCAGTGCTTGGGTGACGAACAGCGCCACGAGACCCATGAACGCGACCAGGCCGGGCGATAACCAATCAGTGTACGACGACGCAACCCAGAACACGACGAGGAACACGAACACGCTGAGCACGATCGCCTCTCTACCGCGAACCGGGCCGAGCTTGTCGAGTTCCATCTGAGCGAACTCCGGTGCAGACGGAATGTGTCTGATCTCAGGAGGTAGTACCCGGAACACGAGATACGGCACAGCTAGACTTGAGAGAAGCCCCGGCACGATCCCGGCGATGAACCAGCTAGTCCAGGTGATCCTCAGGCCCGTGAACTCGAAGGCCAGCTCACCCAACAGGATATTGGCAGCGCTACTGTAGAAAAACATTGCCGAGGTAACGACACTCGTCTGATACATGCACGTCATCAGGAACGTGCCGAGACGAGGCGCCGTCTTGCCCGGGTTGGAGTCGTACAGACTACTGATACTGCGGGCAATCGGGAAGACGATGCTTGCTGACCGAGCAGTGATCGACGGCACGCCGGTCGCCAGCGTCAGATCTGTTAGGTGCAACGCATAACCTAGTCCGAGGGATGTCTTACCGATGGCACGGATGAAACAGAGAGCGATGCGCCGAGCGGCACCCGAGTCGCGTAACGCGCGCGACATTAGCATCACGGTCAGGACCATCCAGACCGATGTAGTTGAATAACCGGTCAACGCACGTTCCATCGGCACGCGACCAACAAGGACCAACATCGTGACGCCAAGCAAGACGACTTGGGAACCGGGCAGTGGCTGGATCATCAGCCCGGCGATTGTGGCAAAGAAGATCCCGGTGATACGCCAGCCCTGCGGGTCGACGCCCTCAGGTAACGGCAGAACGTACGTAATGAAGAGATAGACAGCAACGAGGACGATCAGGCGATACGGGCGAAACACCTCCGGTTCACCTAGGGCACACGCTCGAGTACAGCAGCCAGGCCTTGTCCAACTCCGATACAGAGGGTGACGAGCGCGTAGCGGCCTTCAACGCGCTGCAACTGTCGTACGGCGGTCAGTGTCAAGCGAGCACCCGATGCACCCAGCGGATGCCCGATGGCTATCGCGCCACCGTTCGGATTAACACGGCTATCGGTCACGGCGAGCTCCATCAACTTCAAACAGCCAAGCACCTGGGTCGCAAACGCCTCATTAATCTCGATGACGTCCATGTCGAGTAGTGTGAGACCTGCACGTGCCAGAGCCTTATTGGACGCCGGCACCGGTCCCAGCCCCATGACCCGCGGCTCAACCCCGGCTGCCGCAGCCGAGACGATACGTGCGAGCGGTTGCGCACCTACCCTGTCGCCTGCCGCCTTCGACCCGACGATCAATGCGGCGGCCCCGTCGTTGATACCGGAGGCGTTCCCAGCTGTTACGACGCCATTTTCATCGACTATCGGTCTGAGCTTTGCGAGTCTGTCGAGAGTCGTATCCGGCCGTGGATGTTCGTCTTCCGTCACGTCCGTCGTCTCGTTCCGGTTTTGTCCAACTACCCTCACCGGGTGAAGCTCGTCGGAGTAGAAACACTCAGCCTTTGCCGCCATGTACCGCTCCTGTGAGGCAAGCGCGAGCCGATCACTCTCGTCTCGGCTGATGTCGAGTTCTTTAGCGATCTCTTCCGCCGTCTCAGGCATCAGGTGATCACCGTACGCCCTAATCGTCCGCGGGTTCGCGAAGCGTGATCCGATCGTCGAGTCGAACACAGTCAGTTGTCGGCCGTACGCTCTCTCGGACTTCCCCATAACAAATGGCGCGCGGCTCATGCTTTCAACACCGGCCGCGATGAACAGATCGCCCTGACCACAAGCTACAGCTCGTGACGCGTCCAGCACCGCCGCTAGTCCGCTCGCACACAGGCGGTTAACCGTGATCCCAGCCACCTCAACAGGTAATCCGGCCAGTAAACCGGCGCGTCTCGCTACGTTGCGACAGTCCTCACCGGCCTGGTTCGTGCAACCAGCAATCACGTCCTCGAAGCTCGATCCTTCGAACGGGCTCCGAGCCACTAACACCGCGAAAAGATCACCGAGGAGATCATCCGACCTCACCGACGCGAGCTTGCCAGCATGGCGGCCGAAAGGGGTGCGGAGGCCATCGTAGATATAGGCGTCGATCATTGAACTTCCTCACGTCCAACCTCGTGGCCGTAAGCATAGCCCAAGCCTGATACCCCTTAAACCCTGCAACCGACCCGGTCAGAGACCGAGGAGATTCTTCTGGAGCTTTGTAAGACCCTGTTCGTCGGCCCAAAGGTCGAGTTCCACCGACGCGAGCTCATCGACCACTGGCACTACCGTGCCGTCCAACCTTAGATCGATCGATTTGAGGTAGGTATGACAACTGCTGCACTCCTCGATGCGGATGTGTGGCCAGAATGCGGTGACGTGATGTTGAAGTTGCTCCGGTCGTTCTTCACCACAGCTTGGACAACGGGAGCGGACGAAAGGCCATTCAGCGGAACAGAGTGAACAGACAAGCAGCTTCCGACCCTTAAACTCCGGTTCGTCACGAAGCACGGCCAGCAGCGGTGGCCAGTCACACTGTGGACAGCGCATTGCGGTACTCCCTGGACCGTTGTCGTCTGACCGCATTTCCTGCTCAGACATCGCTTCGGCGATTGGCTGGACAAACGCACGCGGAAAGAATTCGAGCGGGAGCGGCTTGCAGTCAAATGACACTGCCAAATCGTCGAAGGCGCCACCGGAGAGAAACGTCTGCAACAAGGTGCGGATCGTTCCCTTCCTCGAAGCAACCTGTTCGGCGATCCTGGCGAGCACGTCGGTCGAGACTGTGCCCGCCTCATGCACGAAGCGCTGAAACAACACGTCGCGCGTCCTGCCCACTAGACGTTCAAGGTGAAGCCGTGGACCATCCTCACTCGCAGTAGACCGTACGAGCGAGACCCATTTCGACCGACGCGCCTTGACGTAAAGCGGTTCCTGCAGTGCCAGGATTTGACTATAGAAAAGTAAGAGCTCTTCGGCGTGCGGATGATCGGCGCGCAATCGTTCAGCGCGGCTGCTCCGCCGCTTCCAGTTGGGATGTGTCACCAAGTGAACCCTGGTTGTCTACGAGCGCGTCTGCTCCTCATACCACCGGGGATGGTGATGCCGGGCCCAGTCACGTGTCACGGTACCATCAATCATGGCACGCGCGGTTCCGGGATACGCAACGGTGCCGAGATAGATATGAACGATCAGGAAGAGACCGCCACCGAGCGCCGCCATATAGTGGGCAAGACGCATCGCTAACAGAAGTGACGATCCAAAGGCCTCCGGCACCCAGAGTACGATCCCACTGACGACAAAAACAACCGCCAGTATCCCCTGCACCCAGAAGAACAGCTTTTGGCCGCCGTTGTATTTACCAGCAGCCGGTAACTTGTCGTTCTGGCGGGTGGCGTAATACCGCACTCCACCGATCCATTGCCAATCGGTGTCGCTCAGGAACATTTCGCGCAGCCAGAGCACTAGCATCGCGCTCATGCCAACGCCAAACACCGCGCCGATCCAAGGATGCAGTACCCGTGCGGCGGGACCGCCACCGACCAACGTGGTCAGCCAGAATAACGCGGGGTATGAGAACGCCAACCCAGTCACGAGCAGTACGACGAACGTGGTCCCGACCACCCAGTGGATAATCCGCTCGAAAAACGTGAACCGATGAAGCAGCTGATCACTCATTTAGAAAAGTCGATGGGAAAAGCGTCTTAATGCCAAATTGCCCAAGTCTTTGACTCGACTGGTCCGGTCGCAGAACCGTCGTTTTTGTCGTCTTCAAACCCAAAGCCATCACCAACGCGAGTGGGTCTTGCAGGAAGAACGAAAAGAGATTCGGTGTCACCCACCTAGAGAAGTGATGAGATTGCATCATTCTTGTTCCAGCCGGTCCGGTCCGTACGCTAGAAAATGTACGAGCGCACCGACCACGCTGAAGCTCAGGAGATACGCTCCAATCCGCTTCAGGAACCCGAATGCAGTCATCGTCCCCGGGCTCGCCGTGGGATCGGCCGGGAGGCTGTAGTCCTCCAAGCGATCGCCGTGCGGCACGACGTACATCATGTGGGTACCGCCGACGCCGGCGGGGTTGTAGACCGCCGCGTTCGCGTAGCCGCGCGCCTTAAGGGTCTCGACCTTCTGCTCGGCCATCGCAAGCATGTCCGTCTTGCTACCCCACGAGATGGCGTTCGTCGGACAGGTCTTCACGCAGGCCGGCTCGAGCCCTGCCTCGACCCGGTCGATGCACATGTTGCACTTCGAGACCTTACGGGTGGACTTATCGAATCGCGGAATGTCGAACGGACAACCGGTCACGCAGTACTGGCAACCGATGCAGTTCTCCTGATTGAAGTCGACGATACCGTTTGTATACTGGACGATGGCGCCCGGCGCGGGGCACGCAAAAAGACAACCCGGCTCCTCACAATGGAGGCAAGCGTCCTTCTTGATTAGCCAGTTGAGATTGCCGTCGATTTCAACCTCATTGAACCGCATCAGCAACCACGTTTTCGGACTCAGATCCTGGTGGCTCTGAATGCTCCCGAAATTGGCAGTCGGCTCGACGCCAAGGTCGTTCCACTCCTTGCAGGCAACTTCACATCCTTTGCAGCCGATGCATTTCGATATGTCGACGAGCTTTGAATACACTGGCCCGCCCGAACGAAGCGCATCCATCGGGATCAATGCGCCGGGGCTCGCGGAAACACGGCGGATCGTGAGCGTGTCGGTCATGCGCGCTCCACGTTGACCAAGAACGCCTTGAACTCAGGACACCTGGTATTGGCGTCACCGATGAACGGGGTCAGTAAGTTGGCCATCGATCCCTGCGTGAGCCCAACGAAGCCCCAATGAACCGGAATACCGACCGTCCAGACTGTCTGCCCATTCACCTGAAGCGGCTGGATGCGCTTAGTGACGATGGCGGTGCCCTGCACCTCCCCACGTTTCGACCACACACGCACCTGGCTCCCGTTCGGGATACCTTTTTCCGCCGCCAAGCCCTCGGGTAGTTCGACGAAAAAGTCCGGCATCGCCTCGACGAGGAGCGGGACATTACTCGTCACGAAGTGCTCGCGCTCGACGACGCGGTAGATGGTGCAAGCGTATGGAAAATCATCGCTGCCGTTAGCCAACGTCTCGCGGACACCGTCGTACCAGTGAATCACCGGGTTAACCGGCACCTCGTTATGAAGTAGATTCGTGGTCGGGCTCTCGACCGGCTCGTAGTGTTCCGAAAACGGCCCGTCGGCAAGATGACTGCTGAACAACCGCGCGACACCTTCCTCGGTCATGATAAACGCGCCGGCAGCATCCGGCGGCGTCGTTCTCCCGTAGTCAGGCACGTCGCCAATCCACTCGCGGCCGTTCCAAGCGATGCCTGCACGTGTCTGATCCCACGGCCGTCCGTCGGCGTCAGCAGACGCACGGTTATACAGAACCCGCCGATTCGCTGGCCAGCTGAACCCCCAGTCGTGATGCATTCCCAAACCAGTTGGGTCGTCGGTTCCACGCCGCTGCATCTGGTTACCAGCCTCCGTGTAACTCCCTGTGTAGATCCAGTTTCCCGAACTGGTCGTTCCATCGTCACGTAGATCACCGAACGAATCAAGGAGCTGCCCGCTCTCAAGATCATAGCCGTTGATCTCCTTTGCCAGCTCGACCATCGTCGGCTCACGCGGATTCAGGTAGTCCCATGTCAGATGCTGAATCGGATCGTTGTACGCGCCACCCTCTTCCGCGTAAAGCTCCTTCACCCGCCAAAATAGCTCCGAGAGGATCCAGGTGTCCGGCTTGACACCGATCGGCGGATCGATAGCTTTCTCCTTCCACTGCGCCCATCGGCCGCTGTTCGTGAACGACCCGTCACGCTCGATCCAATGCGAGGACGGCAAGTAGAGCACCTCCGTGTCGATCTCCGCGGGATTCATGCCTGGCGCCTTCCAGAACTCGGCCGAGTCGAGCATGAACGGATCGATGACCACTTTCCACTTGAGCTTCGCCATCGAGTCGAAGAGACGCGGCACATCAGGACCGGCAAGCAGCGGATTGAAGCCAAGCGCGACGAAGCCTTCCAGCTTCCCTTGATGGGCCTTGTCCCAGATCGACAGCCACGTCGCGTCTTCACCCTGCTTTGCCAAGTAGTCGTACGCAAAATCATTTTCAGGCGTCGCATGGTTGCCGAACCACGACTTCATCTGCGAGACGTAAAATTTCGAATAGTTGCCCCAATAGTTGACGGTGTCCCGTACCAGCGGACGTGGTGTCGAATCGCCGAAATGCCGCGCCAGTGACGTCTGCGGCGGTACCGGCACCTTGAGATAGCCCGGCAGGATACCTGCAACAATCGCGTGATCGGTCGCCCCTTGCACGTTCGCGTGACCGCGGAGCGCGTTGATCCCACCGCCCGGGCGCCCGATGTTACCGAGCAATAACTGTAAGATCGCCGCAGTTCGGATGATCTGGCTGCCGACGGTATGCATCGTCCAGCCGACGGCATACATGATGGTTCCCACCCGATCTGCTCGACCGGTCGAGCAGATAATCTCGGCCATCTGGAGGAAACCCTCCTCCGAGCAACCGGCGATGTTAGCCACGACGTCGGGAGTGTACCGGTCGTAGTGATGTCTGAGTAACTGGAAGACCGACCGGGGATGCTCGAGCGACTCATCGCGCCGAACGTAGCCGTCGGATCCATGCTCGTAGTCCCAGGCGGTCTTGTCGTAGTTGCTCGCCGCCTCGTCGAAGCCGGCAAACAGGCCGTCAGCGAATCCATACTCCTCGCCGATCACGAACGACGCATTCGTATGCGCCCGTACGTAATCGGCGTGATACAGATCGTTCTCGAGCGTGTAGCGGATCAAGCCGCCGAGCACGGCAATGTCGGATCCCGGGCGAATCTGGAGATGGCGGTCGGCGACGGCTGACGTCCGGGTAAACCGCGGATCAATCGTGAGCAATTTGGCGCCGCGATTGTCACGCGCTTCGAGCGCCCATTTGAACCCGCACGGGTGGTTTTCGGCCGGATTGGCGCCCATGACGAGCACAACATCCGCGTTCTTGATGTCCTTCCAATGGTTGGTCATCGCCCCGCGACCGAACGTGGCGGCCAGACTGGCCACCGTGGGACTGTGTCATATTCGAGCCTGGTGATCGATGTACACCAGCCCCATAGCGCGCATTGTCTTCGTGATGAGGTAGGCGTCCTCGTTCGCGACCGTCGCGCTCCCCACCCACGCAATACCGTCGCAGCGATTTATGGTACGGCCCTCATCATCGCGCTCGGTGAAGGATGCATCGCGCGACTCCTTGAACTTGCGCGCGAACCAGTCCATCGCGAAATCCCAGTCGACTTCTTTCCACTCAGATGCTCCAGCTTCCCGGAAGAGCGGCTGATGACGCAGGCGCGGGCTGATTGCCAGATCCATCTGTGACGCGCCCTTCGGGCAAAGCGTGCCGCCGTTGATCGGGTTGTCCGGATCACCCTCAACGTGAATAACGGTGTTTTTCGTGTTCAAGCCACCACTGCCGTGTACGTAGGCGATCGTGCCGCAGCCCACGGCACAATACGGGCAGACCGTCTTGTATTCTTTGGCGTTACGGATTTTGAGCTGCCGGACGGCGGCATGCGCAGATCGGAGATCGAACCCGAGCGCACTGATACTCAGTCCCCCAACGACCGAGGTCTTGATAAATGTCCGGCGTGAGATACTCATCGGCTACCTTAGAGGTCCCATTCGAATTCCTAGGGTATTCGGCTACCGACATGCCTGTACCCGCAGTGGGTCACCGTAATTCCGAATGGGGCCTCTCAAGGATACACCGGTCCTAGCGACCGGACGTAGGACTCAAAGGAGTTTATGATTCTTCAGATGGCTCGCAATCCCATCCCATCCCCCGGTATCCAGGCCGTGCCAGTACGTCGCCGTGGAAAACAACTTGAGCAGGACCTGGTGGTCGTCGAAGAGCCGCTCGAGATCCGAATCGGCGGTAAACCGCTCGTCGTCACGATGCGCACACCTGGCCAGGATAAAGAACTAGCCGCCGGGTTTCTCTACGCGGAAGGTCTGATTTCGGGCATCCGCGATATCGCATCGATACGCACAAAGTCCGGTACCGGGATGAACGACTCCAAGATCCGGATCACGAACTTCAAAGGCGATCGAGTGCATGTCGAGTTACGTGACGGCGTGGCTGCGCCCGACGTTGAGAAAGCGGAGCGCGAATTCAGGGCCACCGCGGCGTGCGGCGTCTGCGGTAAAAAACAGATCGAGAGTCTCGATCAAGACTTTCCTCCTATCGAGCGAGCCACCTTCTCGACAACGCTCTTGGAGGCATTACCAGATCGACTACGTGAACACCAGGAACTTTTCGAGGCCACAGGTGGAATCCACGCCGCCGGTCTGTTCACGCTCGATGGCAGGCCGCTGTGCGTACGCGAGGACATCGGCCGTCACAACGCTGTCGACAAGGTGGTCGGACATTTCGTGTTGGAAGAGGATGTTCCGTTGAGCAACCGGATTCTGGTCGTGAGCGGCCGGGCTGGATTTGAACTAGTGCAGAAAGCGCTCAAAGCCGCTATCCCGGTGATGGTCTCGGTCGGAGCCGCATCCAGCATCGCTGTCGCCATGGCGACAAGGGCTGGCATGGCACTTTATTCCTTTGCGGGACCTGGCCGCGGCAACCTCCACGTAGAGAACGACCGATAATCTCGTGCTCTATCGCTGGCTTACACAGGTAAAGTTGCTCTCCACAGTTGGGTTTCAGCCACTATCGCAAACTGTAACTTGCGGATATGGACAGACCGGTCGCAGCAAGGTGACACTATTGGTCTGTTTGAGCGTCGAGGTAACGAGTTTCTGCATCCCTCGCAGTCGCCTCGACCCTTGCTCTGAAGCGCTGCGCCGGATTCTTAATTTCGCCACGCTATAATCGCCGATCTGCATGCCCCCACTCGATGGTCTCCGCGTTATCGATCTCACACGCGTCCTCGCCGGACCGTATTGCACCATGATGCTCGGCGATATGGGGGCAGAGGTGATCAAGATCGAAGAGCCCACGCACGGCGACGACACGCGTGCGTGGGCTCCGCACCGTGATGGCTGGAGCACGTTCTTTCTCGGGCTCAACCGCAGCAAGAAAAGCCTCGCGCTCGACCTCAAGAGCCCCGATGGAGCTGAGGCACTCTGCCGGTTGATCAAGAAATCGGACATCCTCATCGAGAACTTCAGGCCCGGGAGCCTCGACCGGCTCGGCTTCAGCTACAACAAGGTCGCGCAACTGAACCCGAGGATCATCTACTGCTCCGTCACCGGTTATGGTCTCTCTGGTCCAAAGACAGACCTCCCAGGGTATGACGCAGTGATCCAGGCCGAGTGCGGACTGATGGACGTAACCGGCTCACCAAACGGGCCACCGACACGGGTGGGGGTAGCCATTACAGATTATCTTGCGGGCCTATATGCTATGAGTGGGATCCTACTTGCGCTCAGGGATCGCGACCAGAGCGGCAAGGGACAGCATGTCGACATCGGGTTGCTCGACGCCATGACCTCGGCTCTTGCACTCCCAGCACTCATGTACTTCAACATGGGTACAGCCCCCGGGCGTGAAGGGAACCAGCATCACTCACTCACACCGTACGAAGCTCTCCCCGTGAAAGACGGGCTCGTCGTCGTCGCCGTAGGAAACCCGAGATTGTGGACGCAATTCTGTTCGGCGATCGAGGCAAGAGACCTCGAGTACGATCCACGTTACGCAACCAACACGGATCGAATGAAGCATCGACCCGAGCTCGTCGACGAGCTAACGCGCCGATTAGCTCGCTACACCGGTGACGCGCTGATTGAGCGGTTGAGGATGCACACCGTTCCGTGTGCACAGGTACGCACCGTGGCCGAGGCACTGGAGGATCCACATCTACTAGCCCGTGAGATGGTTATTGACATCCCACAACCTGCGCTCGGGCACGTACGGACACTCGGCAACCCGATCAAACTGTCGCGCACACCGGCTGTTATTGATCGCCCACCGCCGTCCCTGGGCGAGCATAATGATGAGGTCCTGGCGTCGCTCGGCCTGCACCCGAAGAGAACGAATTCTGGTAGCGACTGAGAGCCGGCTATACGAAAAACAAGCTAAGTCGCTGCTGGAAGGAAGCAGGGGGTGACATGACGCGAGAGAGGACCGTGTTGGCGATGACCGTGGTGACGTTAGTCATCATCCATCTCGCGTCGCATACGGTGTTGAACCAGACTACCGAGCGATTTCGCGGCCGCCTGGCACCACTGCCGGTCGACATTGCCACCGTGGCTGACGTCACGGGCGAGGGCGTGGTGACCGCCGAATTGAGTGGTAACGAGCTCACGTTGACGGTTCGATTTAAGGGGCTCAGCGCGCCTGCCACTGTTGCACACATACACCGCGCACCCAAGGCGTTGCGTGGCCCTGTGGCGTTCTCCCTCGACTTGAACCACGCGACCAGTCGTGAGGGCCAGTTTGCCGACACGATCACGCTAACAGACGATCACATTGCCGAGCTACGGAACGAGCTCTACTACCTGCAAATCCACACCGATACAAATACGACCGGAGAGTTACGAGGCTGGTTACTACCCCACGCAACACCATGACGACTTGCCAGCGCAACGTGATCTTCGACGCCGTTACGCTCAGTACGGCAGTGCTGCTCATCACGGGTCCCACAGGTCAAGCATGACAGAGCAGTTGACGATGTTTTCTCCGAGGTCGACTTGCTGGGTCCCATCGTCGGCACACCGACAGCTTCCTTTCTAGAGGGCCCGCCACATATCGTAGTGACTGTACTCACGGCGGCTTCATGCCCGCGGTACCTTGAGATCGTGTCCTCTGCGTACAGGTAAACTAGGGTATGGCTCGCAAGCAACAATCGTGGTCGATGGTGACAGTCGGCGCCATGGCGTTAATTGTCGTCGGGGTTACCGCATACTGGTTCTTCGGTCGCAATAGTGATGCGCCGATTGAACCAACACCGACCGCCGTGGTCGAAACACCGGCACCACCCACGCCGCCACCGTCCCCGCCCGTTCCCGAACCAACATTCGAACTACCAGTGCTCGATGATAGTGACGCGGTGGTCCGTAACTTAATCGCAGCACTCTCCGCCCACCCGCGTCTCGCCACCTGGTTGGTGACTGACGATCTTATCCGACGGTTCGTCGTGGTGGTCGACAACATCGCCGACGGCAGGAACCCGGCCCAACACGTACCCTTCATGCGGCCCAATACTCGTTTCCAGACTACCGGTGAACAGCCAGCGTTGCGGATCGCCCCCGTAAACTTCAGTCGGTATGACACGCATGTACAGCTCGTCGCTTCGCTCGACACGGACGGGACTGCTGAGGCCTACCAACGACTACTGCCATTAATGGACGAGGGGTACGCCGAACTGGGTTACCCGGATACTGAGTTTTCTAGCACGTTTACTCGCGCGGTAACGCATCTGCTCGATGCGCCTGTGCTCGACGAGTCACCGACCCTCACCCCCAGAGTGTCTTTCTTCGAGTACACGGATGATGAGCTCGAGTCGCTTTCACCTGCACACAAACAATTCATGGGTATGGGCCCGGCAAACATGCGCGTAGTTCAGGCCAAGATACGAGAGATCGCAACAGCTATCGGTTTAGAGAACTAGCACCGTAGATCCATCATCTACTAACAGCAACCGTCACTAGAGGTCGGGTTATCTCCCGCCCCTTTGTGCAATTCCGTGCAACAACACCGACACTGGCGCCGTGAATGATATCGTGAAGGAAGATGGATCGTGTCCTTCGGATAGCCCTCTGCCAAACGAACCTTCCCGTTGGTGACATCAGCGGCAACGTCGAACGCGTGCGCCGGCTTGCCGACAACGCGCGTGACCGAGGAGCCGATTTAGCAATCTTCCCCGAACTGTCGCTGACTGGCTATCCACCTGAGGATTTGCTTTTAAAACCGAGCTTCGCGCTGCATGCGCGCGCGGCCGTCTATGAGCTAGCAGCCAACATTACTGATATCGTCGCGGTTGTTGGCGTCCCGCTTCTTTCTGACGATCTCCATAACGCAGCAGCGATTCTCGCGGACGGCCAGGTTGCAGGTGTTTACCACAAGTGCTACCTCCCGAACTATGCCGTATTCGACGAACAACGCTACTTCGCAAACGGCGACAGGGCCGTCGTCATGGACCTTGACGGCTTACGGGTCGGTGTGACGATTTGCGAGGACCTGTGGTACCCGGGAGGTCCCGCACAGTGGGCAGCGATCGACGGAGGCGCCGAACTGATCGTTAACCTCTCTGCATCCCCCTACCACCGCGGGAAAGGCCGTGAGCGGGAAGAGTTATTTGCGACACGGTGTACCGACTACAATTGCTTCCTCGCCTTTTGCAATGCGGTCGGCGGCCAAGATGAACTGGTCTTCGACGGCCACAGTCTCGTCATTGACCCTCGCGGCGATGTCCTTGCTCGAGGGCAACAGTTTGAGGAAGACCTGGTAGTAGTTGATCTCGACCTCGTTGCATCCTCACGACGCCGTTTGCACGACCCGCGGTGGCGCCAACAAATGCAGGGCGACATGGAACGTGTCAAGCTGGTTACAGTTGATCGCCCACACCAGAACCACCCAAAGCTATCTCGGTGTGCACTGATCGAACGTCTAGAATCCGAACCTGAGGTTTACCGCGCGTTGACGCTCGGCACGGCTGATTACTTCTCGAAGAACGGATTTCGTGGTGCCGTGCTCGGTTTGTCCGGTGGGATCGACTCGGCTCTGGCACTCGTCGTTGCGGTCGACGCGCTCGGGCCTAAGGCAGTGACCGCGGTGTCGATGCCCTCACGGTACACATCTGACACAAACCGTGTCGACGCCGCCGACCTCGCCCACCGTCTCGACGTCAAGCTCCTCGAGATCCCCATCGAGGATCTCGCCGCGAGCTACGGTAACGCACTGGTTGAACCATTCGCCGGTACCGCACCGAACGTCGCCGAAGAGAACCTACAAGCCCGTATCCGCGGCAATATCTTGATGGCACTCTCGAACAAGTTCGGCTGGTTGGTCTTAACCACCGGGAACAAGAGCGAAATGAGCGTCGGTTACGCGACGCTCTACGGTGACATGGCTGGTGGCTTTGCGATCCTCAAGGACGTACTGAAGACATGGGTCTACCGCCTCGCCAAGTGGCGCAACCGGACGCACGAGATCATCCCGCGCCGAATTCTCGACAAATCACCATCCGCAGAGCTCAGGGAAAACCAGCTTGACACGGATAGCCTGCCAGCATACGAGGTGCTCGACGCGGTCCTTGAAGCATATGTCGAGCAAGACCGTAGCCCAGCCGAAATCGAGGCGCTGGGGTTCGATCACACTACCATCGATGACGTCGTTCAACTCGTCGACCGTGCTGAATACAAGCGCCGTCAATCCCCACCCGGTATCCGCATCTCACCGCGCGCCTTCGGTAAAGATCGCCGTCTACCAATCACAAATCAATACAAACCGACGCAAACAAGCACCACCACAAAACAGTAGCTTCACGGATTACGAATTTGAAACTAACCGTCGTCGTGAAACAGCTCGGTCCGCTTAAACCGGAACATATTCTTGGACCATCTCGTCTGTAAGTACACTTCGATGTAATCGAGAGTCAACCCATAACCCAATAGTGTTGCTACCAGGCGCCTTACGCAGGCACGAACACTCCTGAAGTTAAGACTTGCGAGCTAAACCTATTCAGTGGTTAGACGACTGTGCAGAGGTCCTGGATTCGGACGATGCGAGAGAAACACATAGACCCGATCATGTACCACATGCCACTGACAAGATCACCAACCCGGACTGCATCGCAATTTTCCGGACCCGATCGCACACACGAGCTGGGACATCTCCAACCAATACGCACGTCCGATCGTGCTAGATTCAGACAACGCGAACTGTAAGAGCAATCTTCGTGTGCGTTCCGTGGGGAAAAAACAGAGAGTAAACAGAAGCAAATAATTTAATTACGCCGATCCGATCTCCAAGAGACGTGACCGCAACATGGTCCGTACGAACATGCCGAGCCGCTTCTCAGCCGGTTCAACGCGACCACCGAACCGCACCCGCATCCGTTCAGCAATGACCGCCAGCGGTGTCTCGCCGTCGCATGCTTTCCAGACGAATGTGCCGACCTCGTCGAGCCTAATCCGATAGTAGGGATCCGAGAGCCACGCAGCCAGCCACTGACCGATTTGGCTCTCACCAAACTTCGGGCGCATCACCACGCACCGGCCGTCGTCCGCCTCCCGCCAGTCGAGCCGCCGGTGCGGACGGATACTCCAGAAGTCCGTCACCTCTACCTTTACTCGATCCTCACGCCCGACCCGGTCGATCTCATCGCGTTCAGTGGAACCTTCACCAGCATATAAACAAGCAAGATGAAGATCAGAGCACCAACCAAAGCGCTGTCCGCATACTGTGGCAGGACCAACCAAGGTACCACTTCGCTCCCGAGTACAAGAAATGCGAGAAGTACCGCCATGAGTGCCTCGCCGGCGATGAACCCGGACGAGAGCAGAACGCCGGTGTTCGTAGCGCGCGTCCGCTCCTCGCCGGTAGCATTTCGTTCGTCGAGCGACCGGCCTAACCACCAGGCGATCAGTCCGCCGACGAAGATAGCCGAGGTTGACTGGAACGGCAGATACATGCCGACCGCGATTAGCATTGGGGACGGCGCCGAAATTAGGATGAGCCCGCCCGCCAACGCCATCCCGGTCACGACGAGTGGCCAGGCCATCTCACCACCAACGATACCCTGCGCCATTAAGGCCATCAGCCCAGCCTGTGGTGCCGGTAGTTCTGGACTCCCGATCTCATAGACGCGATCCATAGCAATCATTGGCCAGATAAGTACGAGAGCAGCGATGGTTACACCGATGAGCTCGCCGACCTGCATCTTCCACGGCGTGCCTCCGAGGATGTGTCCGACCTTGAGATCCTGCAACATGTCACCAGCGATGCCACACGCACAGCACACGACACCGGCAACACCAAGAACCCCGAGGACACCCGCGTTACCGGTCACCCCGATCATCACCATGAGAATGGCCGCGATCAGTAGCGTGCTGAGGGTTAACCCGCTGATGGGGTTATTGGAACTGCCAAGCAACCCAACCAAATAGCCGGCCACGGCGGCGAACAGGAACCCAAGAATAACCATCACCACTGTTAGCAACAGCGCCCCGGGAAGGCTCTGACTGAAATACCAGTAGAGCCCGAGCAACGGAATCGATAACAGGAAGATCGCCGTGCCAGTTCTCTTAAAGTTGAGATCGATGTTCAGGCGCTTGACCTCACCACCGTCCGTCTGGGACGTCTGCAAGTCTCTCACCGCGCTTCCGATGCCCTGGATCAGCGATGTTCGGAGCTTAAAGAGGGTGAAGAACGCCGCCACAATCATTGTACCAACCGCGAGCGGCCTCACCTGACGCGACCAAACTTCCGTGCTTAAGTTGATCAGGCTCGCTTGATCGGTCGCCTGAACGGCAAGACTCGGGTTGAGAAACAGACTGAGCGGCACCAGAACTAACCAACCCATGACGGCACCAGCAAACAACGTCGCCGCGATCTGCGGGCCAACGATAAAGCCAACGCCAACGAGGGCGGGTGACGCCGCTGGGGATTGGATCAGAAAACCGCCCACGTAGCTGATCTGCTGGCCGAGCATTTCGATAGTCGAGCGCCCGAACGAGACGAATGTCGTGGCCGAATCGGCGACGAGCTTCACGCCGTTCGCATTCTTGACTAGTTCCCAGGCTCCTGCGACCCCCATCGCTTTGAAAACGTACGCAGCCCCGGTCTGATGGACACCCTGCCCAGCCTTGACCAACTCGGCCGCTGCGACGCTCTCGGGAAACGGCAGATCGGCCTCGACGACCAAGGTGCGGCGCAGCACGATGATAAAGAGCACGCCAAGCAAACCGCCGACCAGCATGATTGCGGTGCTCTCCCAGTAGTGAAGCTCGTCCCACACCCCACTAATCACAAACGCCGGGATAGTGAAGATAGCACCGGCCACGAGCGCCTCACCCACCGATGCCGTGGTCCGGGACATGTTTTCCTCAAGGATCGAGCCTCCCACGAGCCGAAGTGCAGCCATGGCGACCACCGCCGCCGGAAAAGTCGCGGCAACGGTAAGACCGGCCTTCATGCCAAGGTAGGCGTTGGCCGCCCCGAGAACGATCGCCATTGCAGTGCCAATGGCTACTGCCCTGAAGGTCAGCTCTGGGAGCTCAGTGGCTTCTGGAACAAACGGCTTGAATTGCACAGGTGACGTATCAGGGGTAGCTGCCATTCTTGTGGGTCTCCCGACGAGTGACCGACGTGGCATAGTGTAGCCTGTCACTGCTTCAGCCGAAACTAGTGATGTGTCCGCTCAGGGTCCACAGCCGATTCGCGATATCTACGCCGAGAAGAGTACTCTTGGCCGGCCGGTCATCTCCATCGAGTTCTTTCCGCCGAAGACACCCCAGGGTAAAACAAGCCTGTTCGAGCGTGTACTCCCCCGGCTGACAGCCGCGGGACCCGACTTCTGCTCCGTGACCTACGGTGCGGGAGGCAGCACACGTGACAAGACGCTTGAGGTCGTTGATCGCATCCAGGGCCAGCACGGAGTGACTGGTATGGCTCATCTGACCTGCATCAGTTCGACACGCGAGGAAATTAAACGCTATCTCAAACAGGCAACCACGCTCGGGATCCGTAACATCCTTGCACTCCGCGGTGACCCCCCGCGTGAGCAACCAGACTTGGTCGAGCCAAATAATGGGCTCGACTATTCCTATCAGCTAATCGATTTTATCAAGACTCAGGGTGACTTCTCGATAGGAGTGGCTGGATTTCCAGAGAGCCACGTTGCCTGTACCGAGGGAAAGCACGTCGACTGGCAACACCTGAAGAACAAGATCGATCATGGTGCCGATTTTGTTCTGACCCAGCTGTTCTTCGACAACGCTGACTACTTCGAGCTCGTCGATTACATGACCAACACGCTCGGTGTCACCATTCCGATCACACCCGGCATTCTGCCCATCCTGAGCACCGCCCAGATTAAACGCTTCACGTCCCTCTGTGGCGCAACATTGCCGAAGGTCTTGGTCGCACAACTGAACACGCTGGGCGACGACGACGAGGCGGTGACCAAATTCGGCATCGACTTCGCAACCCGTCAGTGCGAAGAACTACTTCGGGCCGGAGCCCCTGGCCTACATCTCTACTCGCTCAACCGATCACGCTCGTCACTCGCTATTCTGCGTAACCTGGGTCTTACGTAACACGCAGAGACGACCACAACCGTAGGTGGGTGACACCGAACTGACTTCATTCGGGTGCATAGGATCTTCGGACTTTCCGGCCTGTCTGAGCGTAGAAGTCGTTACGGTAATCGAAGCCGACAAGTGGACCCAATTTTGAAAAAAAGAGGATCACCGATGTCTGGTGTGATACCCAATCTGTAGAGCGGTGCTGCCCCACCGAGGACAGGCCCCTAGCTGCGGTCCATCCACTCGATGAACCGCGAGGGCTCCTCGACAATCATTACGCGCACGACTCGCTGGTGCTCGTGCATTAGCTCCTTAGCCGCCGTGCGTGCGTCGTCCGCTGACGAATAGCGAGCCGACGCCGCTGGGGCATTGACCGCCCCCCCTCTCACAGTGGTTACTAACTTGTACATGGTCGGCTCCGAGGTCTGTTAGAGGAATTCTCGCCTCCGTATGACCCAACGCCAAGACGATAGTCGGAATAAAGCGTCACATCAGGCTGGCCTTGCCGCATGGGAACACCTAATAGCAAAGAGAGAAACACATGAGGTTTGCTGATCATACCATCAGCGAATGTTCAGGGACCCAGCACCACCGCCCGTAACGAGGGCGCGCCAAAGTGGCGTCCCGTCTGTGCCGAGCACGAGATCGACCACCCGTCCATAACTAGCAATCCCTTCGCTGACACGATTCACTTTCAAGAATTGATCGTACACACGATTGGCGGAGCGACGTACGACCGGTATAGCGCGGTTGAGTCGCGCCGCGACCGCCTGCAGGTGCTGACGCGGTCCATCTCCTAGCCTGGCCCACAGCACCGCGCGATCTGCTTCACGGACATTTCGAATCAGTTGCGGGGTGAGGAAGAGCCAACCGCTGTACCGGCTTTGGTCGTCACCAGCGAGGCATATCAACCACCCTACGAAACTAGCTTCGGCCTCATTCGCGTAGCCAGCCAGATGGGACCATTCGTGAGCAACGACAAACGGACGCTCATAAGGCAGCACCGTATCGTTGATCAAAACCTCAAGAGAGAATGGGTTAATCATGCCGTCGATCCCCGCGCGTCTGAAGTACAGGGTCAGAACCGATGTTTTGGGACGGCCACCAACCGCCGTGCGTGACGTGCCGAGCTGACGCTGGATCCGCTCGAACGCCGGGGTCAGTCGGTCTGGTAGTGTGGTTAGCTCGGGCCAGTCGTCCGTGCGTACGCGGCCATACAGCTGGTTGAGCTGGTCGATCGACTCTTCAGCTAGCGTCAACACAGCGCGCGGCGTGATACGTTCAGAATCGTAGTCGAGCTTCGTTGCGAGCGGTACGCGACGGTAGTTCAGACCCCAGATAGCCAGAAACAGTAGGTAGACGGTAGCGACGAAGACCGTCGTGTCTAGCACCAATCGCCCAAACGCACGTCGGCGTCTGCCCGGCAGGGGATCGGCTCGACGAATGACTCGCACACAATAGGCCACAAACAAAGCGAGCACCAAGACCAGCAGGACATCAAGAAAGGCAAATCGGCTGAGACTCGACATCCAGGTCACGCCGTTTTGAATGATCAAGTAGAACTGTCTCGAATAGAACCGCTCGACCAACGCGGCTGGCATAGGCACGACGCCTAGAAAGAGGGCGAGGGTAATAATCACAAACGACGCGGTCCGAAACCCGACTCTCGAGACTGTCACTACAGCTGGTCCAACCGCACACCTTGATCATCGAATACGATCAAATGCGTTGGTGCGATTCGTACGATCACCGAGTCACCCACCTGAACTATGGGCTCAGTCGACGCAAGGGCACATAACTGGATACCTTCTATCGCGACCTTGACATGCGTGACGTCACCATACGGATGTGCCGACACGACCCGCCCACGCCAGCCAGATGTCGTGTCCAGGATTAGCCTGACATGCTCCGGCCGGATACCAACAGTGACATCTCGGCAGAATTCTTCGGCAATGATCCCAGCCAGAGGGACCGTCTGATTACCGATCTCCACAGCAGCACCATCCTTTTCGAGAATCGCTGGCACCAGATTGATAGGTTGACTCCCAAAGAAACGGGCAACGAACTCATTCGAAGGTTCCCTATAGATCTCCGAAGGCGTACCGCACTGCTGGAGTTGGCCGCCACGAAGTACCGCTACCCGGTCAGACAGAGACAAGGCTTCCTCTTGATCTGCCGTCGCGTAGACGAACGCCGCTTCGCTACGCGCGTGGAGTTGGATTAGATTCATGCGTGTCGACGTGCGGGATGCGGGATCGAGCGCCACGAGCGGTTCATCGAAAAGTACAAATGGCACGCGGCCTAAGACGTTCAACCGGTCGGGACTGACGATGTCGGCCATGGTAGCGAATGACACCGGTTGGTTCGATCCGGCGAAGTCGTCAAGCAATTGTCCATCGACGCACACGGTCCCTGAAGACGGTTCTTCGTGTCCGGCGATGAGCTTTAAGAGCGTCGACTTGCCCGACCCTTCCGGACCAGTAACGGTGAAGAACTCTCCAGTCCGCACCACCAATGCCGCAATGTCGACAGCCAGCGTATCATCAAAGAGTTTCGTCAGCCGCTCAATCTGTAGTTCCATAGTGCCCATTCCGTGGCGACTCTGAGGTGTACGTCAGAGTCCATCAGGACCAATCGGCACATGGTACACTCCCCCGATGCCCAAAAGGGACGACCCCGCATGGGGTCGATCAACCGTTGAAACTGCGTGCCCACTCGACTGTCCCGACACCTGTAGTCTCGCTGTCACGGTCGAAAAGGGCCGGATTACAAAGATCGACAGCTCGGATCGTAATACGGCGACCGACGGGTACATTTGCAACAAGGTGCGTCGCTTTGGTGAACGCGTGTATGGACAAGACCGCTTGCTTCATCCCGGCACACGACGGGGAGCCAAAGGTGACGCCCGTTTTCAACAGATCGACTGGGAACAAGCACTCGACACTGTTGCCCGCCAAATGCTCGAGATCCGCGATCGTTTCGGGGCAGAGGCGATCCTGCCGTTTTCTTACGGCGGCTCAAATGGCTTACTCTCTCAAGACACAGCCGACGCGCAGTTATTTCGGCGATTCGGTGCGTCTCGTCTTGCTCGAACGGTCTGCGCTGCGCCGACGACCACAGTTAGCCAAGCGCTCTACGGCAGGATGCCAGGCGTGACTTATGCTGACTACCGTTATGCTCGGCTTATCGTAATTTGGGGTGCCAATCCGTCGACTTCCGGCATCCATCTCGTACCCCACATCAGGGCAGCCGTAGAGGATGGTGCCGCACTCGTGGTCATCGACCCCCGCCGGACGGCATTAGCGAAACAGGCCGACATTCACCTGCCGGTCAAACCAGGCACGGACGTCGCTGTGGCGTTATCGATTCATCGCTTCTTATTCGAGCACGGTTACGCCGACGAACGCTTCCTGTCGGACCAAACGCACGGGGCAGACAAGCTGCGGGAGAGAGCGACGGAATGGACGACCGACCGGGCGGCCGCCGTTGCCGAAGTCGATGCCGATCTGCTTGAGCGAGTAACAGAGCTGTACGCTGAGACGTCGCCGGCGGTCATCCGCTGTGGCTGGGGTCTCGAACGTAATCGTAACGGCGGAAATGCCGCCATGGCCGTGCTCGCGCTCC
>Ga0310342_100000205_pt1 | contig 30456 bp, 22 predicted proteins | sample S15DNA20500_MG_FD_206155 | JGI IMG/M metagenome (GOLD analysis project Ga0310342, IMG submission 206155) | Marine microbial communities from station ALOHA, North Pacific Subtropical Gyre - S1503-DNA-20-500_MG | ecosystem: Environmental > Aquatic > Marine > Oceanic | place: Pacific Ocean: North... | reverse complement strand
TTTCCCCAGAAGCGGTACTACACCTTCTACACCTTCAACGACAACTCGATTGCCGATGTGGTCCGGACGATGATCGAGGCCCGCGAGATCTACGGGCTCAAGAAGTACCAGGCGGCGGCCGAAAAGGCCGGTGACTTCATCCTGTCAGCCCAGATGCCCGATCCGCAGCCCGCTTGGGCCCAGCAGTACGATCTCGACATGCATCCGGCCTGGGCCCGCAAGTTCGAGCCTCCTTCGGTCACCGGCGGGGAATCCCAGGGCGTGATGCGGACACTGATATTCCTGTACCAGAAAACCGGCCGCGAGGATTTCCTCAATGCCGTGCCGCGGGCACTCAACTACCTGAAGAAATCGGAGATCTCCAAGGGACGGTTGGCGAGGTTCTACGAGTTGAAGACCAACCGGCCGTTGTACTTCACCAAGAAGTACCAGCTGGTCTACACCGACGATGACCTGCCGACACACTACGGCTTCCAGGTGAACTCGGGCCTGGATTCGATCGAGGCCGCCTGGCGGCGGGCCAAGCGGGACGGTCAGTTGAAGCCGGTGGATGCGAGCGCCTTGTCGCGTCGGAAACGTCCGAAGCTGACAGCCGCGGTCACCAGGCGGGCGCGGGAGGCCGTCGACTCGATGGATGCTCGCGGAGCGTGGATCGAGCAGGACCAGTTGCGGTACCAGGGCGACGGAACCCGGGACAAGAAGGTCCCGGTGATTTCGACCCTGGTGTTTGTCCGCCACATCGGCTCGCTGGCGGCCTACATCGCAGCGAGCAGGTAGCGGGTCACCCTTCGGCGACCGCCTTCATCTTCTCGAGGCCTTCGCGGGCCACCGCCTCGGGGTCCTGTTCCCAGAGGTCCTCGCGGAACAGCTCCAGCGACAGCCACCGGTCGTATCCCACGTCTCGCAGCAGCTGGCAGAAGCGGCCGAGGTCGAAGACGCCGTCGCCGGGCATCACGCGATCCGGGTCGTGCTGTTCCTCGCGGGGCTTGGTGTCGATGCAGTCGTTGAAGTGCGAGATGGCGATCTGGTCGGCGGTCAGCTTGGCGATCGACTCGACATTCCCGCCGCCGCGGTAGATGTGGAACGGATCGAGAACGGTCGTGGCGTCGGTGTCGCCGCTGCCCTCCATCACTCTCAGCGCGGCTTCAATCGAGTTGACCTGCTCGCTGAATCCCAGGAACTCCATGATCGGCTTGATGCCGAATTCCCGGCCGATCTCCAGCAGCCGGGCGTACTGGCGACCGCCCAGCTCGAAATCGACTTCTCCCAGCGGTGGTCCACCGATGGCGTAGGTCGCCCCCACTTCCACCGACTGCTCAAGCCGCCGCTTGATCTCGTCGATCTCCTGTTCGTACTCCTCGCCGGAGGTGTCCCACCACCCCTTGAGAAAAATGGTCGTGGGCACCTCCAGCCCGTTGTCGTCGACAGCCTTGCGGATATCGGCCAGGGTGCCGCCGGTCAGCAGGTAGAGGTCGATGTCGTCGTGCCACAACTCGATCGCCCCGTAACCGGTCCGGCCGGCGATCGCGATCTTTTCCAGGATCGGGGTCGGTCGGATGGTGCTCGAGTTCAGGCTGTAGACGAAGTCGGCCATGGTCGTTTTTCCGGGGTTGAGATTGTCGAAATCGCGGGACGTCAGCGTTGGGGTCGATGACAGTGGTCTTTCGTCGCCGCGGGTCGAATTGTACTCTGCCGAAAGCACTGCTTCCAAACCGGCCGACCAAGATGCCTGGCCCACTGAAACTCGTCGCCTGCCTGATGCTGACCGGGCTGCTCGCCGGTCGTGCAGGCGTTGCCGGCGAGATCGCCAGGTACGAGACGCGGAGGCTGGTCCTGCACACCGACGTGGCACCGTCCACGGCCAAGATGCTCGTCCGTGCCTTCGAGTCCGCGTGGGAGACGTGGGTGGGCGAGTTCGGTCCACCTCCGTCCGAGAAGGGCGGCAAGCCGTTGCGGATCATCGGTTGTGTAATGGTTGCCCCCGGGAAGTTTTCCGATGCCGGGCTGCTGCCGAAATCGATCGAGCGGTTTCTCGGCAGCGAGCACCCGGGAAAGCACCGGGGGAACCGGTTCTGGATGAAGAACCGGGCGAGCGACTACTACCGCCGTCACCTGATGATCCACGAGGCGACTCACTGCTTCATGACGGCCCGCGGTGTGACGATGCTGCCGGTGTGGTACCTGGAGGGGACGGCCGAGCTGTTTGCGACGCATGTCACCGACCGGTCGACCGGTCGATTCCGTTTCGGCGTGATGCCGACCGATGTCAGTCAACTGCCCGGCTGGGGCCGGCTGGGGATGTTGCGTCGAGACGTCCGCCGCGGCCGGCTGCCCCGCTTCGAGATGCTCTCGGGGCTGTGGAAAACCGAGCACGAGAAGATATCGACCTACGCCTGGTCGTGGGCCTACTGTCGTTTCCTGGCGTCGCACCCCGTCTACCGGTCCGGCTTCCGGGAACTGGGCAAGCACCTCACCGACGGGCAGTTCGGCGCGGCGTTGGAGCGAGCGTTCGATTCGCGCTCCGATGCGCTGCAGTTCGAATGGCGACTGGCGGCCCGGGATATGGTGCCGGGGTTCGACTTCCAGCGGTCGGCGATCCGGTTCGTGAGGTCCCGGCCCCTGGCGGCCGACGGGGCCCGGACGGTTGTGGCAGCCGATCGGGGTTGGCAGTCGACCGGCGTGCGGGTCGAGAAGGGACGCGGCCTGCGAGTGGTGGCCGACGGGCGGTTCACCCTCGCGCGGAAACCCAAGCCGTGGATCAGCACCGCCGCCGGGATCAGTTTCCGCTACCACGCGGGATTGCCGCTGGGTCGACTGGTCGGGGTGGTGCAGCCGGACCGCGTGACATCGGACACGCCGCCACGGGTCGTTTCGCTGGGCACCGATGGGCGGCTGTTGCCCAAGACGTCGGGGACGCTGTTCCTGCGTCTCAATGACTTCCTGAGCGAGCTGGCCGACAACACGGGGATGGTGACCGTCGAGATCCGGAACCCGAAGCGTTGAGTCACAGGCACTCGGACAGCGAGTTCACCAGGTGGTCGATGTCGGCGACGGTGTTGTAGAGATGGCACGAGATGCGGATATAGCGTTGCCCGTGCATTGTGGTCACCGGGGTCTCGATCCCGAACTCCTGTTGCAGGGTTTTCTGGAGCGGATCGACGTGCCCGTGCCCGGTTTCGGTGTCGGGATCGCCCGGAAGCGGGACGATGGTCATCGGTCCGTACCAGCGGCGGCTCTCGGGGGTGGGAGCCTGGAGGCCTGTCAATTCGAGCACCCGTCGTCGGGCCTGGTTGACCAGGTCGTGTGACTGGTCGCGGAAGCGTTGGATTCCGTAGTCCTCCAGAAACGCGATCGCCTCGGGGATGGCCAGCCAGCAGGCGGGGTCGCGGGTGCCGCCCCAGGTGAACTCGTCCTTCCACGACGGGTCGCGTCCGCTGACGCTGCCGCCCCAGCTGGTGATGGCCGGTCGAATGCGGTGTTGGTGCCGGCGGCGGACCCACAGGAATCCGCTGCCGAAGGGGGCCGAGAGCCACTTGTGGCAGCTGGCGGTGTAGTAATCGCAGCCGAGTTGATCGAGATCCAGCGGCAGCATGGCGACCGCGTGCGGTCCATCGACGCAGACGGGCACCCCGTGACGTGAGGCCGCCTGGCAGATCGACTCGATCGGCAACGTCGTCGCGGTGGCCGAGGTCACGTGGCTGGCAACCAGCAGGCGAGTGCGATCGGTGATCGAGGCCGCCAGGTGCTCGACCAGTCGCTCGGCCGAGTCGTTCTCGAGCAGCGGCCAGGGCAGCCGGCGGACGATCAGTTCGGCTCCGGCCGCCTGGCAGGTCTTCTGCCACAGCCTCCGGACGGCCCCGTATTCGTGGTCGGTCACCAGCACCTGGTCGCCGGCTTCCAGTTCGACGCTGCGGGCCACGATGTTCATCCCCGTGGTCGCGTTGTCGACCAGCACCAGGTCGCGGGGATCGGCTCCGACGAATCGCCCCAGCACCGCGCAGGTCTCGTCGAGCAGTCCCTCGAGCCGTCGCACGAAGAACTCCATCGGCTGCCCCTGCAGCTCGGCCGTCCACCGCTGCTGGGATTCGCGGACCGGCCGCGGGGCGGGGCCGAACGAGCCGTGGTTCAGGTAGGTGACGCCGTCGGGAATGTCCCACGCGTCGGAGATTGGGGGGGGTGGCGGGTTCATGTCATCGGCGGAGGCTTGGGAGCGGGTTCGGGCGCGAGGGACTCGGTGGCGGGCAGCAGGTCGGGTTCGAGCACGGTCATCGATTGCCACTTGCCGTCGAGGAATCTCCAGAGGAAGCCGAGGGCCAGCAGGACGATGAAGCCGGTGCAGGCGATCCAGCCGGTGTGCAGTGTCAGGAGGTCGTAGCGGACGAGGATCCACGTGGGCAGGACCATCACCAGCCACGCGGCGACCAGTGTCAACCACAGCCCGAACCGGGTGTCGCCGGCTCCGCGGATGGCCGAGCTGAAGACGATGATGATCGCGTCGAAGAAGGCGTAGACGGCGACATAACGCAGCAGGATCACCGCCAGGTCCCGCACCCGGGCGAAGTCCTCCGCGTCGGCCATCACTCCATAGGGTAGCAGGAGGATGTCCGGCACGGTGAGGTAGAGTGCGGAGAAGGAGAGCATGTAGATGGCGGCCAGCACGAAGGCGGTCCAGGTCGTGCGGATCGCCAGCCGTGGCCGACCCTCTCCCACCCGTCGTCCCACCAGCGTCATCACGGCGGTGCCGACACCGAGCATGGGGACGAAGGCCATCGAGTTGATGTTGAACGCGAGGTTGGTGGCGGCCAGTTCGTCGGAGCCGAGTTGACCGAGCAGCAGCAGGAAGACGGTGAAACCGGCCACGTCGACCAGCGACATCACTCCGTTGGGCACGCCGTACTTGATGAAGCGTCCAAACAGCTCGCGGTCGAAACGACGGGCGGCAAGCAGCCCGAATTTCCGGACCGTTTCGGGTCTGAGCAACACGACGGCGTAGAGGCCCACGGCGGTGAACTGCGCCGAAACGGTCGCGATCGCCGCCCCGGTGATGCCCCATCCGGGAATCGGACCGGCACCGAAAATCAGCACGTAATCCAGGCCGATGTTCAGCAGCGACGCGATGACGTTGACCCACATCACCACGGTGGTGCGGCCCCGTCCGGTGAAGAAACCCGAGAGGGCACCGCTGAGCAGGAACGGGAGGCTGCCCAGGCAGAGGACCCTGAGGTAGCGGACCTCCAGTGCCTGGACGGCGGGTTCGTGACCGCCCCAGGCGAAGATTGGGCTGGCCAGCGGGGTGAGCAGGGCCAGCAGCACGCCGGCCGCCAGCGCGAGGTAGATGGCCTGCCAGAGCGAGGCGGCGATGCGATCGGGACGATTGGCCCCGTCGTACTGAGAGACGAAGGTGTTGGTGTACATCGCCACCCCGAAGGGGACCGAAAGCAGGGTCCAGTGCACCATCGAGGCCGGCATCGCGGCGGCCAGGGCTTCCGGGCTGTGCCAGGTCAGGAAGATCCGGTCGACGACGTACATCAGCGTGACGGAACCCGAGCTGATGACCAGCGGCAGGGCGACCTGGAGCAGTTCGCGGATGCTGCCGGGAGCAGGTTTGGGTGGCGAACTGTTTCCGGTCGTCACGTCCGTGCACCTCCTGCTGTGCCCGACGGCAACGACGGGTTGCTGAAATCGTCGGAGGGCACTCGTGCGAAGTCGCTAGGTTAGAAGGGCAGGGGGGCCGGGTAAAGGAGATCGCCCTGGTGGTACCGGCTGCGGCTCGTTGCGAAGGCCGCGGGCAGCCGCTAGTTTGCTCTGTGCGCCGGTTTCAGAGGCCGGCCCCTTCATCTCGACGGCACACGGAGCCCGGTCATGATTCCGCACCAGTTGCGTTCGTTGCGTTGCCGCCTTCTGGCCGGCGTGCTGTTTCTGTCCGTGGCGGCCGCCGGGCCCGGTGCGGCGTGGGGCGAGGCCAGGCTGGCAACCGTCTTCGCCGACCACATGGTGCTGCAAAGGGGCCGTGCCGTGCCGGTGTGGGGCACGGCAGCGGCCGGTGAGCAGATAGCCGTCTCGATCGGCAAGCGGACCCGTTCGACCAAGGCCGATGAGGCCGGGCGGTGGAAGGTGACGCTGGAAGCGATGCCGGCCGGGGGACCGCACCAGCTGGTCGTCCGGGCGACCAACACGCTGAAGGTCACAGATGTGCTGGTCGGCGAGGTCTGGCTGGCCAGTGGCCAGAGCAACATGGCGATGGTCGTCCGGCGTTGCCGCGACGCCCAGGCGGAGCAGGCGGCAGCCGACTTCCCGAAGATCCGGATGTTCACCGTCAAGCGGTCGGCGAAGCTGGCGCCCCAGGCCGATTGCCAGGGCCAGTGGCAGGTCTGCAGCCCGCAGACGGTCGGTGGGTTTTCGGGCACGGCCTACTTCTTCGGTCGCCGTCTGCATGCCGAGCTCGGTGTCCCCGTGGGGCTGATCAACTCGTCCTGGGGCGGTACGGCGATCGAGGCCTGGACCAGCCTCGACGTGCAGAAACAGGACAGCCGCCTGGCGCCGGTGTTCGCTCCGTGGAAGGACAAACCCGGAGCCAACCGCAACAAGCCGGCCAACCTCTACAACGGCATGATCGAGCCGCTGATCGGCTACGGCATCCGGGGTGCGATCTGGTACCAGGGCGAGAGGAACTCGAAGTCGGTTCCCGCGGCTCGGCTCTACCGGCACCAATTGCCACTGTTGATCAGCGACTGGCGGAAACGGTGGGGGCAGGGGGGGCCTGAGAACTTCCCGTTCTTCTGGGTCCAGTTGCCCAACTTCAAGGCACGACAAGCGGATCCCAACCGGGTCACGTCGTGGGCGGTGATGCGGGAGAGCATGCAACTGGCGTTGAAGCAGCCGGCAACGGGAATGGCGGTGACGATTGACGTGGGAGAGGCTCGAGACATCCATCCGAAGAACAAGCAGGACGTCGGGCACCGGTTGGCGCAGGCGGCGCTGGCGGTGGCCTACAGGAAGGAACTGGTCCCGATGGGTCCGCTGATGCGGTCGGTGACGATCGAGGATTCTCGGGTGCGGGTGCAGTTCGACCACGTGGGCGAGAAGCTGGTGGTCCGGGGCAAGCAGCAGGTGGTCAAGGGGTTCGCCCTGGCTGGTCCCGACAAGGTGTTTTATCCGGCGGCGGCGCGGGTCGAGGGGAAAACGGTCGTGATCGAGTCGAAGGAGGTGCCCGACCCGATCGCGGTGCGGTACGCGTTTGCCGACAACCCCGAGGTCAATCTCTACAACTCGGCCAACATTCCCGTAGCTCCGTTCCGGACCGACGACTGGGACTCGGCAGCAGCACCCTGACCTGGCCAATGCGGGCCTCGGGAAAAAGACGTGACGCCCAACGAACCCTACCTGCTGCGGCTGAGCAATCGGTTGTCGACAGGCCTGTTGCCGATGGATCCCGAACGCCGGGACCGTCATCGCGGGTTCCTGTTGTCACAGCAATTGCCCGACGGGGGGTTCCGTGGCCGCGAGGGCGACTCGGACCTCTACTACACCAGCTTCGCCGTCCGCGGCCTGTCGATGCTCGGCGGGATGAGTGAGGTCGAGTGCGAGAGCATCGGCCGTTACGTGCTGGCCTGCCGCTCGCAGGAACTCTCGGTCATCGATCTCGTCAGTTGGCTCTACAGTGGACTGGTCGTGCAGTTGGCCGGGGGGCCCGATCCGCTGTCGGGGGCTCCGGCGGAGTTTGTCGAAGCGATTGCCGAGTCGCTGGAGAGCACCCGGACTGCCGACGGTGGGTACGCGCGGACAACCGAGGGGTCGGCCGGCAGCACGTACCACTCGTTCATGGTCGCCCTGGCTTACGAGTTGCTGGGTCGGTCGGTGCCCGAGCCGAACCGGATGATCCAGTTCGTGTACGATCGCCAGCGGGACGATGGCGGCTTCGTCGAGATCTCGCCGATGAAGCGGAGCGGAACCAACCCGACGGCGGCGGCGGTGGCGCTGCTGGTGATGCTGGGTGGGATGGATGATGAGCTCCGAGACGACGTCGGCGAATTTCTGGGCATCGTCAGGGGAGACGAGGGTGGTTTCCTGGCCAACACGCGGATCCCTTTCAGTGATGGTCTCTCGACCTTCACCGGGCTGTTGACCGTGCAGGACCTGGAATTGGAGGGCGTGTTGAAGCCCGAGCGGGCCGAGGCGTTCATTGCCGGTGAGCTGGAGTTTCCGACGGGCGGGTTTCGCGGCGCGGCGTGGGACACCCAGGCCGATGTCGAGTACACCTTCTACGGCCTGGGCACTCTGGCGTTGCTGTGGCAGTGAACCTCTAGGCGAACAGCCGCAGTTGTCCGGAGCTCGGCGTGGGTGGCCGGAAGTCGTCGGTCGAGAGCGGTGGGAGTCCCTGGTCGAGCCCGTGGCGGGCGGCGAAGACCTTGAAGGTGGCCCGAATCTGTTCGGCCAGGGGGCCCGTACCTCGCATTCGTCGTCCGAATTGCGTGTCGCTGAGCTGTCCGTCTCGCACGCTGCGGATCCGTCCCAGCACCCGCTCGGCCGCATCGGGAAGGGTGCGGGAGACCCAGTCGACGAACACGGTTTCGACGGCCAGGGGCAAACGGAGCATCTGCCACGAGGCCGACCGGGCCCCGGCGTCGGCGGCGGCTTCGAGAATCGCCGGGATCTCGCTGTCGGTCAGGCCCGGGATGATCGGTGCCAGCATCACCCGGACGGGGATGCCGGCTTCGGAGAGCGTGGTGACGGTCCGCAGCCGGGCCTCGGGGGAACTGGTGCGGGGTTCGAGCTGTCGGGCGAGCGTGGCATCGAGGGTGGTGAGGCTGATCGAGACGCTGATGGCGCGGTGCCGGTTGAGTTGTTCGAGCAGGTCGAGGTCGCGGACCAGCATGGCGTTCTTGGTGATCAGTCCGATCGGTTGCCGGGCCTCGGCAGCGACCGCCAGGCAACCCCTGGTCAGTTTCAGCGTGCGTTCGACGGGCTGGTAGCAGTCGGTGACACCTGAAAAGGCGATCGTGCACGGTTCCCATCCGGGTCGGTTCAACCAGTCACGGAACAGGTCGGGAGCCTGATGCTTGACCACGATGCGGGTCTCGAAATCGAGGCCCGCATCGAATCCGAGATACTCGTGGCTGGGACGGGCGTAGCAATAGGCGCAGCCGTGTTCGCAGCCCCGGTAGGGATTGAGGCTGTAGGTGAAGGGGATGTCGGGACTGTCGTTGCGGCTGAGGATCGAGCGGGACGAGTCGGCGAGGAATTCGGTGCGGGGCCCTCGTTGAGAGACCGGTTCGTCCGACCCGTCACCGGCGGCGGCAGCGGCTTCGGGGTCGGGAACCACTTCGAGTGGAATGAATCGATTTTGCGGACGCAGATCGGTGCCGCGGCCGCGGGGTGGTCCGGGTGCGGGATGGTTCACCGTGTCGTCTGGCATGCGGAAGAAGTGGTTGCTGTGGTCGGGAAGCCCGGAACTGGCTGGGTTGTACCCGATGTCGGAGTGGGGTCAATGGCCTGGAGGTGTGTGGGGGGTTGACTCGGCCGGAGAGATCCGGGTAGATTTCTCGACTGAAGCGGTCCGTTGGAAGCGGGCCGGGATGTTCAGCAGATACCGGGAGAAAACGGAGTTTCCCACACCGCTATTGACGCTCACGACAACTCCGATCGATGAGCCCTGATGGTCTTGCACCGCGTGGCTGGTTGATCGTTGCAGGTGAGGCGTGGCATGGGGGCATGAGGCTCGATGCGGATTCGCCATGACGGCGCAGCGCTGAGGGTTGATGCCCCGGCCAAGCTGAACCTGTTCCTGGAAGTCCTGGGCAGGCGAGAGGATGGGTTTCATGAGTTGGAGACACTCATGGTCACCATCTCGCTGCATGACACTCTGCGTTTCACGGAGGAACCCACACCAGAGATTCGGCTGCGTTGTCATGGCCCGGGCGTCGTCGGCGGGACGGTGCCCCCAGGCGATGACAATCTCGTCGTCCGTGCGGCTCGGCTTCTGCAGGATCATTCGGGCACCTCTCGGGGTGTGACGATTGACCTGTGGAAGCGGATCCCGGTGTCGGCGGGTCTGGCGGGCGGATCGACCGATGCGGCGGCCACCTTGGTGGCGCTAGACCGGCTGTGGGAGCTGGGCCTGGCGGCCGAGGAACTGTTGTCGCTGGCTGCTCGTTTGGGCAGCGACGTGTCTTTTTTCGTTCGGGATGTTCCGGCGGCGATCTGTCGGGGCCGCGGCGAGGAGATTCACACGGTCGAACGGCCGTTGGGGTTGCCGTTTGTCGTTTCGCGTCCGGCCAGCGGATTGTCGACGGCCGAGGTCTACCGGCATTGCCGTGTCAGCTCTCATCCCCGCTCGGCTCGGTCGCTGGTCGAATCGCTGGCCGACGGCCGACTTGCCGACGCTTCGAGGTTTCTCCACAACTCGTTGCAACAGACTGCAACAACCCTGAATACGGAGGTCACCGACCTGATCAACCGATTGGATCGTCAGCCCGTGGTGGCGTCGGCGATGACCGGCAGTGGGACGGCCTGCTTCGGGCTGTGTTCCACCGATCGGTTGGCCCGTCGCATCGCCAGGCGGTTGCGTGGCACGGGAGTGCCGTGGGCGATGGCGGTGCGAACGGGAGTGTGAGTGCGGGTCGACGTGAAATGAGCAGGCAGGTGATCACCGGTCAATGGGGAGGCTGAGGAGTAGCGACAAGGAGGACAACAGTGGAGATCACGGAAGTTCGCATCAAACTCATGGCCGATCCGCACGAGCGTCTGCTGGCGTTCTGTTCGGTCACCTTCGACCAGTGTTTCGTCATCCGGGACCTGAAGATCATTCAGGGGACCAAGGGGGCCTTCGTGGCCATGCCTTCGCGGAAGCTCACCGACCGGTGTCCGCAGTGCAACACGAAGAACCATCTCCGGAGCATCTTCTGCAACCAGTGCGGGGCGAAGCTCTGCGACGAGCGTGCCATCAAGGACGATGACGGTCGCGCCAAGCTCTACGCGGATATCGCTCACCCGATCAACTCGTCGTGCCGCGAGATGATCCAGACCCGGGTGGTCGAGGCGTATGCGGATGAGCAGATCAAGGCGAAGGAAGCCGGTTACGTCTGCAGTTACGACGATTACGACGAGGACCGTTACGCGACTCTGGCCGACGGCATGCCGGCGATCGCGGGACGGATCGAACCGGCTGTCGAAACGCCGGCCGGGCCTCATGCTCCGCAGGAATCTCCCGCGGCCGAGACGATCGAGGGGGATCCGCCGGAGTTCGGGGCGGGGGTGCTGTAGCGCAGCGGTCAGGCGAAGTACTCGACCGCGTTGCGGAACACGGTCAGGCCGTCTCCGTCTCCGGAGAGCCCCAGCCTGGTCCAGCGGGGATGCTGGGTGGCGTGGAGGAAGCGTTCCGGGTGCGGCATCAGCCCGAGCACGCGGCCGCTGGGGTCGCCGAGCCCGGCGATGTTGGCGGTCGATCCGTTGGGGTTGTGCGGTTCGGGCAGCAGCGGATCACCTGCGTTGGGTGCGGCATCCGGATTGTCGATGGCCTGTCCATCGGGTGGGCGGTGTCGGTAGCACAGGCCGACCTGGTCGTTGGCGAACCAGTCGGACAGCACGTCCTGGTCGCGGGGCACCAGTCGCCCCTCCGCATGGGCGATCGGCAGGTCGAGCTCATCGAGACCCCGCAGGAAGACGTTGCTGGTCGAGACGACCTTGAGCCGGACCCAGCGGGCGGTGTACTTGCCGTTGTTGTTCCAGGTCAGGGTGGCGTCCGGCGAGTGGTTTTCGAGATCGGTTGCCCACGCCGTCGCACCCCCGGGCAGGACCCCGGCCTTCAGCAGCACCTGGAACCCGTTGCAGATGCCCAGCGCCAGCTTGTCTTCGGACAGGAACCGCCCGATGGTCTCCGAGAGTTGTCCTCGCAACTGGCTCGAAAAAATCACCCCGGCACCGATGTCGTCGCCGTAGCTGAATCCGCCCGGGACGCACAGCACCTGGTAGTCATCGAGCAACCCGGGGGACTCGAGCACCCGGAACAGGTGCACCCGGTCGGCATCGGCACCGCAGGAGGTGAAGGCGTGCGCGGTTTCCACGTCGCAGTTGGTGCCGGGAGCACGCAGCACGCACACGTGGGGAGTCGCCATGAGAGTCAGCCCGTTACCTGCCGGGGGGGGGCAATTCGGCAGCGATGCTACCGGCGGTTCCGAGGAAAGGGAAGTCAGCGGTCGAGGGGTTTCCCTGTCCGAGCCTCTCGGTTTAGGATCAGGCGGTGTGAGAGGTGCCGGTGAGACCCGGCCACGGTGAACCCGACAGTGGGAGGTGTGCGGATGTCATGGACGCGAGTTCTGGCGTTGGGGCTGGTCGTCGGTTTGACGACCGGACTGCTTGGTCCGGTGGCGTCGGCCGAGGAGATCGGTGACGACCTGGCCGCGGTCGCCCGGACCGGCCCCGGCGGTCGCGGTTCGATCGCCGCTCGAAAGGCCACCGATCGTCTGGCCCGCAACGGCCTGGAGTTGCTGCCCCGGTTGCTGGAGGCGATGGACACAGACAACATCGTGGCGGCCAACTGGTACCGGATCGTCTACGAGCAGATCACCCGCCGGGAACTTGCGAGGGATCCGGTTCCCGATTTTCCCGTCTCGTTGCTCAAGACCTACATCACCAACCCGAAGCGACAGGGCCGCGTCAGGCGGTTGGTGCTCGACCTGGTCGAGCGGCTCGAACCCGGCACCACGGCCTCGCTGATCCCCGGGCTGCTTGCTGATCCCGAGTTCCGGGACGACGCGGTCGCCGCGGCTCTGGCGCGAGGCGACCGGGCCAAGCAGGCGGGGCGAAACCGGGAGGCCTCCGTCGAGTACCGCAAGGCGTTCCGAGCAGCACGAAACTCGGGCCAGATCGGCACTGCCGCGGACAGGCTCAAGGCGGTTGGCCGAGAAGTCAGCGTTGTGGCTCATATGGGTTTCGTCACCAACTGGTTCCTGCTGGGCCCGTTCGACGCACCCGGCACCACCGGTTTCGAGTTGGTGTTGCCGCCCGAGAAGCAGGTCGCAGCCGGAGTGGATCTGGCGGCGACCTACACCGGAAAAGGGGGTGGACGCATCAAGTGGACGCGGCACCACTCGGGTGATCGTTTCGGCCAGTCGAACCTCAACGGGGCGATTGCCGCGGTCAAGGAGGCGGTCGGGTACGCCTACACCGAGGTGATTTCGCCCCGCAAGCAGTCGGTCCAGATCCGCTGCGGAGCCGACGACAACATCACCATCTGGCTCAACGGCCAGCGGGTCCTCCGCCGACTCCAGTGGCTCAACGGCACGCGGCTGGATCGGTTTCGCACCACCGTGACGCTGAAGAAGGGTCGCAATCGGATGTTGGTGAAGGTCTGCCAGGGACCTCAGCACAAGAACCCCGCGGTGCCCAACAACTGGTCGCTGCAGTTGCGGATCTGCGATGCCGGCGGCGGCAGCGTGGGTGTCACCAGCGGGTTGCCTGCGGTGACCGAGAAGAACGCGGCGGTTTCCAGGGAGTCGGTTCGATGAGGAACACGAGCATGAAGCGGTCGTGGAACGGGATGATCGGTCGGGCCTTGCTGTTGGGAGCGACCATCATGGCGGTCGCCGGTGAGGAGTCACGTGCCGAGAACTGGCCGGGGTGGCGGGGCCCGGACCGCAACGGCGTCAGCCGTGACACCGGCGTGCCGTTGAACTGGTCGGCCGATTCCAACGTCGCCTGGAAGACGCCTCTGCCCGGTTCCGGCATCTCGAACCCGGTCATCTTCGACGACCGGGTGTTCGTGACCGCCTCGGACGGCAAGAACCTGGTCAACCTGCACGTGATCTGCCTGGAACGTGATACCGGCCGGATCCGCTGGCACCAGCGGCTGTGGGGCACGGCACCGACACGGTACCACGGCAACAAGAGCAGCATGGCGAGTCCATCGCCGGTGACCGACGGCCGCCACGTCTGGGCCTTTTTTGGTACCGGCGACGTGTTCTGTTTCGAGTCGGCCGGCGGCCGGATGATCTGGCACCGGTCACTCTCGGGGGAATACGGGACGATCGAGAACCGGTTTGCGACGTCGAGTTCACCGTTGCTGTACCGTGACACGATTCTGCTGCAGGTTGATCACTACGGTGACAGCTACCTGGTGGCCCTGGACCGCAAGACCGGGTCCAACCGCTGGAAGGTCGACCGCCCGGGTCGCTGGTTGTCGTGGAGTTCACCCCAGTTGATCCGTCTGAAGGACGGACGTCACGAGTTCATCGTCTGCGGGTCCCAGCGGGTCGAGTCGTTCGATCCGGGGACGGGTCGGGCGTTGTGGACGGCCGGCGAAATGCGTCGCGAGTGCATCCCGACCCCGCTGTTTATCGACGGCAGGTTGTACGTGGTCAGTGGTCCGAGTGGTCCGTCGATGCGGATCCGCCCGGGTGGAACAGGCGACGTGACCAAGACGCACGTCGAGTGGAAGAACCCACGTGGGTCGCCGTTTGTGCCCTCGGCGATCGTCGTCGGCAAGAGGTACTACCTGGTGACCGATGGCGGGATCGCAACCTGCCTGGACACCGAGACGGGCAAGTCGGTGTGGCAGAAGCGGTTTGGCGGCGGCTTCACCGCCTCGCCGGTCGCCGCCGGTGATCGGATCTACTGGGTCAACGAATCGGGAGTGACGCTGGTGATTCGCGGGGGGGGTGACCGTTACGAGGAACTGGCCAAGAACACGATCGGCGAAAGTGTCTTCGCGTCCCCGGCGATCTCGCAGGGCCGGTTTTTCCTCAGGACCACCCGTCACCTGGTCTGCCTGAAGGGAGCCTCGGGGAAGTCACCGTGACGTCGTCAAGTCGTCTAGGCCCGCATCGGCCACCGCACTACAATCCCGCGCGACCAGCCTGGGGCGGGCGTGACGGTGCTGGAGGGCGGGATGCGACGACGCGTGATCGAGTGGCCGAGCCGTTTGCTGATGACGGTCTCGCTGCTGCTCTCCGGTTGCCTGGTCAGCCAGAACACCCGGATGCCACAGCCGATGCCTCGGCATCCCAAGGCCGAGCGTCGCAGTTTCGAGTTTCACGATCCGTTTCCCAGCTCCGAGCTGGGTCCGGTCGGAGGTCCTCGGCCTCCGGGGATGACCCAGCCACGAACCGAAGCCCGGCGGGCGATGGAGCAGCGGGCCGCTCATGGTGGCACGCGGCCCCGTCCCTTCTGGCTGCCGTCCTGGCCGAATGTTGCTCCGGGGTCGAGTCCCCAGCCGGTGCTGCCGCAGGTCGTTCCCGACTGATCGCGGTGCTGGTCCTGGCCTGCACGCTGGGTCTGGAAAGCGGGGCCTGGGCCCAGTCGCGAACCCGTCCGCCGGCTGTCACTCGCGGGATGGTCACGCCCCAGGCCGACCGAGCCATCGCTTCGGGACTGGCTTTTCTCACCTCGCGACAGCATCCCGACGGGTCGTTCGGCACCGGGAAACAGTTTTCTCACAACGTCGCCGTCACCTCGCTTTCGGGGCTCGCCCTGTTGGCCGGGGGCCACACTCCCGGTCGTGGCCGCTACGGCGGACAGGTCAGCCGGATCGTCGACATGTTGATCGAATCGGCCCGGCCCAGTGGCTACATCATCAACGAACCCTATGTATCGCACGGGCCGATGTACGGTCACGGTTTCGCGACGCTGTTCCTGGCCGAGGTGCACGGGATGGAGACGCGGCCGCGGGTTCGCGCTCGTTTGCGGGAGGTGTTGAGTCGGTCGATCGACTTGATTGTCGGAGTGCAGAATGACGAGGGGGGGTGGCGGTACGAGCCGCGACGGGCCGAGTACGCGGACCTGTCGGTGACGGTCTGCCAGGTGATGGCGCTGCGGGCTGCGCGGAATGCCGGGATCGGGGTTCCGCGGGCGGCGATCGAGAAGTGCACCGGGTTCGTCCGGCGGTGCCAGAACGCCGACGGGGGTTTCCGCTACATGCCGGCGCGGCGCGAGAGCCTGTTCCCGGTGTCGGCGGCCGGCCTGGTGGCTCTTTCCAGCGCGGGCATCTACGACGGACCCGAGGTTGAGCGAGGCTTGGCCTTCCTGTCGCGATTCGTGGCGACGCCCGGAAGCGCCTCGCGGATTCCCGACCATTTTCTCTATGGACATTACTACGCCGTGCAGGCCGCCTGGCAGGCCGGCGGCGAGACCTGGTCGAAGTGGTATCCGGCGATTCGCGATCACCTGGTCTCGACCCAGCAGGCCGGTGGCGGTTGGCGAAACCGAACCTGCGACCATTACGGGACGGCGATGGCCCTGCTGATCCTGCAGGCTCCCAACAACTACCTGCCGATCTTCCATCGGTGAGGCGACCGCCGGCGTGAGGAGTGAGTGGATGCGGATGGCATCGAGACGTTTCGCCGGTGGATTGGCCGTTGTGGCCATCCTGGCGGGGATCGCGATGGCAGGCGATCGGGACCGGGTGCGTCAGTCCGGCGTACGGGTCGAGTTGATCGACGGCGAGCCGATCGAGGGGCAGCGGGTCGAGGTGGTTCGGGACGGACTGGTCGTGGGCGATCGCCGTGTTCCGATCGGGCGGGTGCTGCGGTGGGACCGATTCGCTATCGATCCGACGACCGAAAAACCGAAGTCGGCTCCGAGGGCGGGCGGTCGGGACGAGGTGCTACTGGCCGGTGGGGATCGACTGATCTGCCGGGTGGTGTCGATGGACGACGAGCACCTGGTGGTCCGGTGGCGGTTGGTCACGGACCAGTCGGATTGGCGGATTCCGCTGGAGCGGGTTCGGGCCGTGGTGTTTCGAGGGGCCCGGAAGGAGATCGTCCGTCGCAGCCTCTCCAGGGACCGTCGCCGACCTGTCGATGAACTGTGGCTGCGGGGCGGTGATCGAATGGCCGGTGAATTGAAGAGCCTGGGCGCCGAGGCGGTCGTGTTGGCGACCGAAGCCGGATCGCGACGTGTCGCCCGGGAATCGGTTGCGGTGCTGTCGATGAACCCCGAACTGCAGGTGGTGTCCAGGCGGGCACCGCGACATGTCCGAGTCGGGTTCGTGGATGGGTCGAGACTGACCGCCGCCTGGCCGAAAGCCGTCGCGGGCGAGTTGGTCCGGCTGGTGCTTGACGACCGAACCCGGCACGACGTCGCGGGGCGGTCGATCCGCAGCGTGCAGTACTTCGGCAGCCAGGCGGTGCGGTTGCCGGGGAAGAAGCCGCGCCAGGCGGTGCACACACCCTTCGTGGGGGCGGTGAGGCCGCCGGTGGTGGACGGATCGATCAGTGGTGGACCGCTGGTCGTTGCCGGACGCTGGACGGCCAGTGGACTGGGGATGACCAGCCGAACCCGCATGACCTGGACCCTCGATCGACAACACCGCCGGTTCTGCGCACGGGTGGCGATCGACGATTCGGCCGACGGAGCCGGAGACGTGGTGTTTCGGGTTCTGGTGGATGGCCGAGCGGTATGGGCCAGCGGGCCGTTGACGGGTCGGGACCCTCCGAAGCGGGTGGGACCAATCGACCTGGAAGGAGCCGGGAGCCTGACGCTGGAGGTCGACTACGGACGTCGGGCCGACGTGGGCGACCACGCCGCGTGGCTGGACCCTCGGCTGTTGCCCGAATGAACCGGTTCCGGTCGATTCACCGGTTGCGGACGAACAGCGAACGTCGCAGCAGGGAGACCCGGCGGAGATCTTCGAACCGCCGCCGGTGCCCGGCGTCCTGGACCATGGCGAAGAGGATCACGTTGACGCCGATGCGGACGGCATCTCGGGTGACGTAGCCGGCGCAGGCGACCGAGGATTGTCGCTGGAGGGCGCAGCTGAGGTCGTATCGGCTGTAGATCACGACGTAGCGGCCATCGACCCTCAGGCCCTCGAGGAACGGTTCCCCCTCGCGGACCTCGGTGGCCAACGCCTTGGCTCCCCCGGCCCCGGCCGGGACCACCCGCCGCTTGACCTTGCGGATGTCATGTCCGATCTCCAGTCGGAACAGTTCGTGATCGACGGGGATCCGTTCGAGCGTGGCGTCGGGATAGAGTTGTCCGACCATGCGACGGAAGCTGCTGTCGAACGGCCTGGATCCGCAGATGGCGTCGGCGAACAGCAGGCCGCCGTTGTCCAGGTACCGTCGCAGTTGCTTGATTTCGCCGGTCGCGAGATCGAAGCGGTTGCGACCGTGCATGTAGACGACGGGGTAGCGGAACAGGGCGGGGTCGGTGGCGGGGAGTTCGATCGTGCGGGTGGAGGCGGTACGGGGGAAGCTGCGGTTGACGGCCAGCAGCAGGTTGCGGACGGCCAGCGGCGCGTCGTTGTAGCCCCCGGTGTGACGCAGCTTGGGCACCTTCAGCAGCCCCCGTGCCACGCGGTCCTCGGCTCCGCCCTGTTCGGCCAGTTCCTGCTGGTCGAGCTTGTTGGGGGGTTCACGGCCGGTCGCGTAGGCGATCACGTTCACTCCGATTTTCATCGCCCGGATGATCATGGTCTTCAACTCCAGCGGTCGATCCGGCGGGTCCTGTTTCATCCACTTGTTCCAGAGGCACGAGAGGTCCTCGGGGGTGAAGATGATCACCGTACGGCAGCCGAAGTCGACCCCGTAGAGCTTGACGCTCTCGGGATCGGTGAACAGGTACTCGCTGCGGTAGACCGGGTGGCCGGGGGGCAGCGGCTTGAGCTGTGCTTCACCGCCGGGGTAGAGCCGCTTGACGAGCCCGAACATGCCGTCGTGAAAACCGGCCCCGTTGCAGCAGTTGACGGCGAACAGGAAGCCGCCCTGGTCGAGGTATTTCCTGAGCATGCCGACCTGTGGATCGTTGAGTTGCGGGACGTCGCGTCCGCTCATCATCTGCACCGACCCCTGCAGCAGGTCGCGGACCCCGCTCGCCCCCTGCAGGCGGTTGACGTCGACGACCTGCCAGGTCATCAGCTTGGGCCACTTGGGCAGCCCGGTGATGTGTTCGACGAGATTGCGGGCGTCGTCGCGATGATGGTTCCAGTCGGCGTTGTTGCCGAACTGCAGTTTGTTGACCAGGACGGGCGAGAGTCCCTTCGAGAGGAACAGCAGTGCGAAACTGGTGGCGATCACCTCGTCGCTCTCGATCCCCGCCGATCTCCAGCTCCCCGTCCGCTGGTTCTGCCCGTTGATCAGGAACAGGGCGCCTTCGCGGTACCAGTCGTGGTTGCCGAAGAAGCGTCGTCCCGAGAGTCGTCCGGCCCGTTCCATGCCGTAGAGGTAGTACAGCAGCCAGCTGCGGCCGCCGGGGTTGCTGCCGACCGAGAAGTGCCGTCCCATCCAGGCCAGAGCCCGCTCGAGCTGTCGGTCTTCGGTGACCGCTTCACAGCAGCGGGGCCGCCCGTCGGGGTGGAGGTCCTTTTCGTCGCGGAGCATGGCGCTGGTGATCTGCAGCGTGGCGATGCCGGCGACGGTCATGCTGCCGCTGCTGCCCAGGTCACCGCCTCCGCCGGTGTAGGACCACCCTCCGTCACCGTTCTGGAACCTCAGCCAGTGCTTCCGTGTTTTCTCCCAGACCCTGCGGTCGACCAGTGCCCCGGCGTAGGCGGCGTCGCGGAGTCCGAGGATGGCGAACTGGCCGTTGCTGCGGTCGCCGCCGCCTCCGCCTCCGGCGCGGAACGAGTAGTCCCACAACCCGGCGTTGGGTCCGGCACCGATCTGTCCCTTCTGGAGCAGGTCAGCGAGTGTCTGGATGCGGCCCCGGTCGCGGCGTCCATCCTTGGCGGTGGACAGGACACTGATCTTCAGAGCCACCTCGTAGGTCTCGTTCGGTTCCGCGTTCGGGCCGCGGAGGAACTCCAGTGCCCGCTGCACCGGTTCGTCCTCAATGGTCATCCCCGAGTTCAGCAGTGCCAGCAGCGCCAGGCTGGTGACCCCGACTTTGTTCTGGCGGCGGGATCGAGACGTCCACTTGCCGTCGGGATTCTGGAGTCCCAGCAGGAACTTCCGGGCACGGTCGATCGAGCGGAGCACCGATTCGGCCGTCAACTCGGCCGCTGTCGCCGGCTCCGGAAGGACGACGAGCGAGACGAGCAGCAGCGAGACGGAGATCGACGGCAGTCTCGGCATGTCCTCGATTGACTCCTCGCGGGGCTGCTGTCCATGATGGCTCGGCCCGGCCGGAGGCCGACCGGGCGCCACCATCTTCCGGCGTCCCTGCGTCCCGGTCAACACGGGCTGCACTCACGGTTCCCCTTTCGACTCCCTTCTCGACTTCCCGTTCTCCATGCCCGATCAACGAGATTTTGACGACCTGCTCGACAAATTCCGGCGTCACCGCGAGGTGATGAAGGAGGAACTGCACAAGGTGATCATCGGTCAGGACGCGGTGATCGACCAGATGCTGGCGGCGATCTTCACCGGAGGCCACTGCCTGCTGGTCGGTGTGCCGGGATTGGCCAAGACGTTGATCGTCAGCACGATTGCCCGCATTCTCGACGTCAAGTTCAAGCGGATCCAGTTCACACCCGACCTGATGCCCTCGGACATCACCGGCACCAACGTTCTCGACGAGACAGACAGCGGTCGTCGCGAGTTTCGTTTCGTACACGGGCCGGTCTTCACCAACGTGCTGCTGGCCGACGAGATCAACCGGACGCCACCCAAGACCCAGGCGGCGTTGTTGCAGGCGATGCAGGAACGCGAGGTGACGGTCGGACAGGAGACCTACTCGCTGCCCGACCCGTTCTTTGTGATCGCCACTCAGAACCCGATCGAACAGGAAGGGACCTATCCGTTGCCCGAGGCGCAGCTCGACCGGTTCATGTTCAACGTCAAGGTCGACTATCCCGACCTGGCCGAGGAGCAGAAGATCCTGGAGGTGACCAGTTCCGGAGAAGAGGTGGAAACCCGCAAGGTGCTCTCGTCCAAGGCCATCGTTTTCCTGCAGCGCCAGATCAATCAGATCGAGGCGGGGTCGCTGACGATCAACTACGCGGCCCGGCTGGTGCGGGCGACGCGGCCGGGAGACGAGAGTGCACCGGAGTTCGTCCGGCAACTGGTCGACTGGGGGGCGGGGCCGCGGGCCGGGCAGTTCCTGCTGGCCGGCGGCAAGGCGATGGCCGCGATGGCCGGTCGGCCGAGCGTGTCGATGGACGACATCCGCCGCGTCGCCAACCCCGTGCTCCGCCACCGTATCTCGACCAACTTCCAGGCCCAGGCCGAGGGCATGACCAGCGACGACCTGGTCAGCCGGCTGATCAAGGAAGTTCCTGAACCGACCGTCGACAAGTACGACTGATCCGACACCTGGCCCTCCGTCGCCCCTCGAAATTCTCCTCACACCGTCGCATCCGACGCCCCCCCATGCCCTCAGTCGAAGAATATCTCAAGCCCGAAGTCGTCCGCAGCGTGGCGCGGCTGGACCTGAGGGCGCGGTTCATCGTCGAGGGATTCCTCAGTGGGCTCCACGCCAGCCCGTTCCACGGGTTTTCCGTCGAGTTCAGCGAACACCGCAGGTACGCCCAGGGAGACGACCCGAAACTGATTGACTGGCTGGTCTACGCCAAGACCGACCGGTTCTACGTCAAGCAGTACCAGGCCGAGACGAACATCACCGGGTACCTGGTGATGGATCTCTCCGAGAGCATGGCCTACACGTTCCGGCAGGAGTTGACCAAGTTCGACTACTGCATCTGCCTGGCGGCAGCGTTGGCCTACCTGATGATCCACCAGCAGGACCCGGTGGGGTTGATCACTTTCGACGAATCGATCCGTGCCAGCCTGCCTGCCCGGAGCAAGCGGACCCAGTTGGCCAACATTCTCGCGTTGCTGGCCAAGGCGAAGCCGGGGGGTTTGACCGAGATCGGGGCCAACCTGTCGCGGATCGCGTCAATGATCCGCCACCGCAGCCTGTTGATGATCTTCAGTGACCTGCTGACCGACCCCGACGCGGTGATCCGCGGCCTGCAGCAGTTGCGTCACGCCGGTCACGACGTGATCCTCTTCCACGTGCTCGACGAGGCCGAGGCGACGTTCCCGTTTCGAGGGATGGTTGACCTGAAGGATCCAGAGAGTGGCGAGTCGCTGGTACTGGACGCCGATGGTATTCGCGGTGATTACCTCGAGACACTCGAGGCGTTGTGCGATCGCTACGAGAAGGAAAGCCTGTCGATGGGGGTCGACTACGTACGGCTGGATACCAGCATGAGATTCGATCGGGCCCTGGTCGGATATCTCTCGCAACGGAAGGCGAGGTTCTAGGCGAAGAGTCGGTTCGGGGGGCCGACACCGGAGTTGCCCAGGCGGGTCCGGGCCGGCCACGAACCCACACGACCGTCACGACCCGCACAACATCCTCGGCGGGAACATCGGTGGAACGCGGGTGCGTCTTGCACGTCCGCGGAGTGGCTCGTAGAGTTCAGGACAGTCCGGCTCGGTCGGTCTGCCCGGCCGGATTTTCTCCAACGAACGTGCCGTTCTGGACGTAAACGCGGACGGGATCCTTGGACCCGCTCATTCTCATCCTCCACCACCGCGGACACCTGCGATGGACACCAACGAAGCGGTCAGCAACGAAACGATTTCGGAATCGGACGAGAGTCCGGTGGTGGTTGAGTCGGACACGCCGGCGGCTCCCGGAGCCGATGAGCCGGTCATCAAGATCCGCAACCTCTCGAAGATCTACCGTGACTTCTGGGGCCGTCCCAAGGTCCAGGCTCTCAATTCTCTTTCGCTCGACGTCCACAAGGGCGAGGTCTTCGGGCTGCTGGGGCCCAACGGCTCGGGCAAGACGACCACGATGAAGCTCCTGCTGGGGCTGCTGTTTCCCTCCGGCGGTGACATCACGATCCTGGGCGAGTCGGCGACCAACGTCGAAAAGAACGAGCGGATCGGGTACCTGCCCGAGGAGTCCTACCTCTACCGATTCCTCAACGCCGGTGAGACACTCGACTTCTACGGCCGGCTGTTCAACATGAGCAAGTCCGATCGTCGTGAGCGGGTCGACCGCTACATCGAAATGGTGGGCCTGACCCACGCGCGGCATCGCCAGTTGAAGGAGTATTCCAAGGGCATGACCCGCCGCATCGGGCTGGCCCAGGCCCTGATCAACGACCCCGACCTCGTGTTGCTCGACGAGCCCACCACCGGTCTGGATCCGCTGGGCACCCGTGACATGAAGGACCTGATCCTGAAGTTGCGGGACGAGGGCAAGACGGTGGTGATGTGCAGCCACCTGCTGGCCGACGTGCAGGACGTCTGCGACCGCATCGCGATCCTCTATGAAGGGGAACTCAAGCAACTGGGCCGTGTCGAGGATCTGCTGACCGAGCAGGGCCGGACTCGGTTGATGACGTCCAAGCTCGACGACGCGACGCTGGCGGAAATCCGCGAGGTGATCGAGCGGCGCGGTGCGAGCGTCGAGACGATAGACCACCCCACCAGCACGCTCGAGGAGCTGTTCCTGCGGACTGTCGAGGAAAGTCGAGAGCGGCCGGGGCGGCGGTTTGTCCCCGAGGATGATGTCCCGGCGTCCGACGAGGAGCCGGCAACTACCGAATCCGAGTGATCCGAGGAAGTGTCGCGGCCGAAGCGGCCACGACACGTACAACGAGTTTCCAATGTCGATTGAAACCCAACCATTCGATTTCCTGGTTGCCACCGGCCAGTGGGCGTTCGCGGTCACCGCGTTCCTGGTGCTGCTGATCTGTGGTGCCTCGGGGCTGGCCACGATGACCCACGGGGTCAAGGGTGCCCTGCTGGTGTTCCGCTGGATCCCCCGCTTTCCCGCCGACCTGCTCCAGCTTTCCCCACGACGCGTCTTTGCCATCGCGCAGTTGACCTTTCGCGAGGCGATTCGCCGCAAGGCGCTGGTGGTTTTCGGAATGTTCGCCCTGCTGTTCATGTTCGGCAGCTGGTTCCTGGACAACCCGAACGAGCGAATGGAACTGCAGGTCAAGAACTACATCAGCTTCGTGCTGACAGCGATCACCTGGCTGCTGCTGCCGGTGGTGCTGTTGCTCTCGTGCTGGGGCCTGCCCGAGGATATCCGCAACCGGTCGCTGCACACGGTGGTGACCAAGCCGGTACGCAAGACCGAGATCGTCATCGGCCGGATGCTGGGGTTCGCGTCGTTGATGACCATCCTGGTGGTGATCATGGGAGTGTCCGGCTACGTCTGGATCGACCGCGAGGTGGCCTTCAACCTCACCGTCTACTCGGAGACGATTGATGTGGACGGCGAGGAAACCCTGGTCGAATACGTCGACGAGGATGAGGGAGTCACTGTGCGGGTGACGGTCGGCGATGCACCGACACAGGTGACGGCCGCGACCAGCCGATCTGCTCTGAGGCAGGACAACCCCGACCTGTACGCCCAGACCGAACGGGCTCGAATTCAGGCCCTCGGTCGCCATCTCGTCGCCAAGCGTCCCGTCCTCGGGACGATCAGCTTCAAGGGCAATGACGGCAAACCGACCGAGCGGGGCGTGAACACCGGCGACATCTGGGAGTACCGGACCTACATCGCCGGTGGAACGAATTGGCGGGCGATCTGGGACTTCGAGAACATCGGGTCGGAGATCGCCGAGGACGGGCTGGCGCTGGAGAGCAGTTTCGAGGCCTTTCGGACCCACAAGGGAGATGACATCCGGGAGAGTCTGCTGCTGCAGTTCTCGCTGGTGAAAGTCCGTCGCAGTGTCTTCCGCGATGCCAACGAAAACGTCGTGTCGGCGACGGCGGTGAGGAAATCCCGGGATGACGAGAATGCGTTCGAGGCGACCGTCGACGGAGAGAATGTGACGGTCAGCCGGTTCCCGGTGGCCGCGCGGGATGTCGAGGTCCGCAACAACAGTTACGTGCTGATCGGCGACCCCGAGGTGGTGGTGTTGGTCGAGGAGGAAATCCGGGCGCCGTTGTCGAGCTTCAATATCTCCGAGTTCGGAGAGAACATCACCGTGCTCAAGCCCGAGATCACCTTCTACGACCAGGAGAGCGGCGAGCGGAAGCAGCTCGCACTGGTCGACGACCTGGTCAATGACCAGGGTGAGCTGCGGGTCGAGGTCGCCTGTCTCGATTCGGGCCAGTACCTCGGCATGGCCCAACGGGACCTCTTTGTCCGCCTTCCCAGCAACAGTTTCGCGGTCGGCTATTCCAAGGCCATCTGCGGCGTCTGGATGATGCTCTGCCTGATCGTCGTCCTCGGTGTCACCGCCAGCTGCTTCCTCAAGGGACCCATCGCCTCGCTGTTGACCTTCGTGATGCTGTTGGTCGGGCAAGGCTTCATGCCGTTCCTCGAGAAGATCGTGGGCGGCGAGGTCGAGGGGGGTGGTCCGCTCGAGTCGATCATCCGGATCGTGCGCCAGGTCAACGTCATCGACCAGTTGCCCGAGAACACGTTTTACTCGACCATCAAGGGGATCGACGGTTTCCTCAACCAGGGCCTGTTCATCGTCAAGAACATCGTACCCGACTTCCGCAACTTCCAGATGGGCACCTACGTGGCCAACGGGTTTGATGTCCCCTGGTCTCAGGCGATGGCCCCCTCGATCGGCGTCACGCTGGCCTACCTGATCCCGTGCCTGGTCGTCGCCTACTACAGCCTCTCGCTGAGGGAGCTCGAGCACAAATGAACCGACTCCCTTCGCGTCAGCGCAAGCTGGTCTACTTTGTTGCCATCCTGCTGCTGCTGATCCCCATCTTCGTCCTCGGTCGACCCGCCAGCGGAAGCAGCGGTGGCGGTGTGCTGGCCGAGTTGCGTCGGCCCCAGGGCCAGGAACTCGGGCTCTCCGAACACAACCTCGGTCGGGTCGATCCGACCAGCGCGGCGATGAACCTGGTGCTGCTGGGCATGCGGGGCGTTGCCGTCAACCTGCTGTGGATGGATTACATCAAGCAGCAGGAGACCAAGAACTGGGCCCAGGTGAGGTCGACGACCGAGTCGATCACGATGCTGCAGCCGCACTACCTGCAGATCTGGAGATACCACGGCTGGAACATGGCCTACAACGTCGCCGCCGAATGGGACGATGTCCGTGACCGTTACTACTGGATCAAGGAGGGGGCCAAGTTCATCAGCGACGGGACCGATCACAACCGGTTCTCTCCCGAGTTGAACTACGAGATCGGGCGGATCCTGGGACAGAAGATGGGGATCGCCGACGAGTGGCGGGTCTACCGCAAGTTCTTCAACCCCGACGGACGGCAGTACGAAGACATTCCCGAGAACGAAAAGGGCGATCCCGATCCGCGGTACCGGGGAGGAGTCGATCCCGAACTGAACCCGGATCGCCTGGACAACTACCTCGCCGCCCAGAGGTATTACCAGGTCGCCAATGACCTCGAGGGCCAGGGATTCCAGCAGCACCTGATGATGAGGCACATCTTCCGCCAGTACCCCTACCGCTGTCGGCTCGACAACAACGGGGTGCTCAACAAAGAGGGCTTCTTCGGCGACTTCGTGATCGGCGAATGGGCCCAGGCCGAGAAGGACTGGATCGACGGCTACGGCCAGGAACGGTTCGACACCGGCGAGGGGTTCCAGATCAATCTCGAGTTGCCCAGCGAGGCTCACTATGCCGAGTTGGCCCGGTCCCAGAGCGTCGAAGTGGGGCAGGTGCGGCGGATGGTCCGCAGCTTCCAGAACGTGGTCAATTACCGCTACTGGCGGACCCGGTCGTTGTCGGAATCCGAACCTGTCACAGCCGCGGCGCACAAGATGCTGTTCGAAGGCGAAGAACTGTTCAAACGGAACGAACTGACCAAGGCCCGCACGATGCTGGTCGATGGGCTTGATGGGCTCGATGAAGTGCTCTCCAAGTACGAGGATCTGATCACCGAGGACCTGACTGTCGAGGAGGCGCTGTGGGGCCTGATGCTGATCAAGAAGATCGACGAGCTGCTCGAGAAGCCCCCCACCGATAACCTGCCGTTGACCGGGTTGTGGAACCGGCACCTCAACGACAAGGTGCCGACGCTGCAATTCAATTTCAACCGGCGATTTGGTGGCCTCTAGGCACGTTGACATGCCGATCCTCCCGCGCTAGACTCACCGCTTTCAATCGTCGTTCCGAAGCGGGAGTGAGTAAGCGCGATGAAACTTGCGAAGCCGACCGGCTGGTCTCCTCGAGTCGTGGTTCTTCTCGCCCTGGCACTCGTTTGGTTCCCCTTGGGCAACGGATTTGCCCAGGAGAAATCTGACGGGGATAAGCCGGCTGCAGCCGAGAAGGCCGATGCCGAGAACGCTGGTGCCGAGAAGGCCGATGTCCATTCGGCCGGTGACAGCGGTGGTGAAGGCGACGAGTCCTTCAAGACCACGGCCTTCTACTACTGGCTGATCACGACCATCGGCTCGATCCTGGCGTTGATCTTTGCCCGCTACTTCTACACCTGGATGATGAAGCAGGATGAGGGCAACGAGAAGATGGTCGAGATCGCCCAGGCGGTCCGCGACGGAGCCGATGCCTACCTGAAGCGACAGTACAAGGTGGTCGGCATCTTTTTTGCGGTCGCCTGCCTGGTGTTGATGTTCGTGTCGTTCGTGCTGGGCGCCCAGCATCCGCTGGTGCCGTTTGCGTTTCTGACCGGTGGACTTTTCAGTGGCCTGGCGGGTTGGTTTGGGATGAAGACGGCCACCTGGGCCAGTTCTCGCACCACCCAGGGCGCCATGAATTCTCTCAACGAGGGCCTGCAGGTGGCCTTCCGCAGCGGGGCCGTGATGGGCCTGACCGTCGTCGGCCTGGGCCTGCTGGACATCTGCCTGTGGTTCGGTGCTCTCTACTTCCTGTTCGAAGGCTCGATGTCCCTGGCCGAGATCACCGTGACAATGCTCTGCTTCGGCATGGGAGCCAGTGCCCAGGCGCTGTTCGCTCGAGTCGGCGGTGGCATCTTCACCAAGGCGGCCGATGTGGGTGCCGACCTGGTCGGCAAGGTCGAGGCGGGGATTCCCGAAGATGATCCGAGGAACCCGGCAACGATCGCCGACAACGTCGGTGACAACGTCGGCGACGTGGCCGGCATGGGTGCCGACCTGTACGAATCGTACTGTGGCTCGATCCTGGCCAGTGCCGCGCTGGGCGTGGCCGCATTCCACGACCAGGGTGAAGCTGTCCAGGTCAACGCCCTGTTGTTGCCGATGATGCTGGCGGCCGCGGGGATTGTCCTGTCGATCGGGGGGGTGTTCCTGGTCAGGACCAAGGAAGACACCAGCCAGAAGAACCTGCTCAAGGCACTGGGCAAGGGGATCAACTACAGCAGTATCGGCGTGGCCATTGCGGCCTTTTTCCTGGCGAGTTTGCTGCTGCCCGCGGACGTGCTGCCCGAAGGCGCGTTCCCGTTCATGTCCGTCAGCGTTGGACTGCTCGCCGGCTGGCTGATTGGTTGGTGGACCGAGTATTCCACCAGCGACGAGTACGCTCCGACACAGGCCATCGCCAAGCAGGCCGAGAGTGGCCCGGCGACAATCATCATCGCTGGTGTTGCCGAGGGACTCTACAGTGTCTGGGTGCCGATCGTCGTGATCAGTGCGGCCATCCTGCTGGCATTCGGTTTCAGTAACGGATGGGCCTTTGGTGATGCCGATCAGTTCGCCCTGGGGCTCTACGGAGTTGGCCTGGGGGCGGTGGGCATGCTCAGTACACTCGGCCTGACACTGGCCACCGATGCCTATGGTCCGATTGCTGACAACGCGGGTGGCAACGCCGAGATGGCCGGGCTGGAATCGATCGTTCGCGAGCGAACCGATGCCCTGGACAGCCTGGGCAACACCACCGCCGCCACCGGCAAGGGTTTCGCCATCGGCTCGGCCGCGCTGACCGCGCTGGCCCTGCTGGCCGCCTACGTTGAAGAGGTCCGGGTCGGTTATGACCGTTGGGCAAAGAGCGAAGTGGTCGAGCTTGACGAAGGAACGGTGATCAAGCTGAACAAACGCGCGTTGGCCGTCAAGCACGGTGACACCGCCGAGACCTATCTCGTGATGCCGGCGGGAGCCGCCCAGGAGAGCAAGGACTTTGTCGCCATGGTCAAGGCGGTTGATGCCGGGGGAGAAGTTGCCGACACCGACGTGGCGGCGCTGATCACGGCGGGCCTTCTGGTCAACAACGAAACTGCGACCATTCCCGATTTCGTCCGGCTCTACGACGTTTCGATCATGAACCCCGCCGTGTTGATCGGCATGTTCATGGGAGTGATGCTGGCATTCGTCTTCTGTGCGATGACGATGAAGGCTGTCGGCCGGGCCGCCGACGGGATGGTCCAGGAAGTGCGGCGGCAGTTCGCCGAGAACCCCGGGATCCTCGACGGATCCGTCAAGCCCGACTACGCCAACTGCGTGTTGATCAGCACCCAGGCAGCCCAGAAGGAGATGGTCCTTCCGTCGCTGCTGGGGCTGATCGTGCCGATCGTCGTCGGGCTGGTGCTGGGCGTCGGTGGCGTGATGGGCATGCTCGCCGGTGGACTCACCTCCGGCTTCGCCGTGGCCATCTTCATGGCCAACGCTGGCGGGGCCTGGGACAACGCCAAGAAGTACATCGAGGCGGGGAACTTCGGCGGCAAGGGGTCGGATGCCCACAAGGCCGGGGTGGTCGGTGACACCGTCGGTGATCCGTTCAAGGACACCAGCGGACCCAGCCTCAACATCCTGATCAAATTGATGAGCATGGTGTCGGTCGTCTTCGCCGGACTGATCGTCCAGTACGCTCTCGCATTGTTCTAGGTCGGACCGTGGCCGACGACGTGACCAACACCACCGCGGGAGGCACGGACGCCACGACCCGACCGACCCGGCACCGACAGGCCTGCCAGGCCGCGCGGATCGCCGACGATTACCGCAGTCGCGATGTCGTCGTGCTCGACCTGACCGGCATCACGCCCATCGTCGATTACTTCGTCGTGGCAACCGGCACCAGCCGGCGGCAGATGCACGCGGTGGCCGATGAGATCAGCCGGGTGTTCAAAGAGGCGGGGGACACCCGGTTGGGGATCGAAGGTTACGACAACGATTCGAACTGGACCCTGGTCGATTTCGGGGACATCGTCGTGCACGTGCAGGATGCAGAAGCCCGAGCGCTTTACGACCTCGATCACCTTTGGGCCGATGCCCCTCGCGTTGACTGGAAGGTGGCCGCAGCCGACACCGCAGCCGACACCGCAGCCGACACCGCAATTCCGACAGTCGACCCGGATTCCGACACGGAATGAACCTCCTCGCCGAACTCCGACGTCGCTTTCACCTGGCACTCGACGGACTCTGCGACGACCCGTCCGAATACACCTCGATGGTTCGCCCCGCCCAGGACGCTCGTTTCGGCGACTTCCAGGCCAACTGTGCCATGCCGCTGGGAAAGGCCACCGGCAAGAACCCCCGCGAGGTCGCCGGGGACCTGGTCGACCGGCTCGATGTCGGTGAGTTGTGCGATCCGCCGGAGATCGCCGGGCCGGGATTCATCAACCTGCGGATCCGTGACGACTGGTTGGTGGCCGAGACGTCGAGGATGCTGTCTGATCCCAGGCTGGGCCACCACGCCGTCGAGACACCTCGCCACGTGGTCATCGACTTTTCGAGCCCGAACGTCGCCAAGCCGAT
>Ga0310342_100000204_pt1 | contig 30470 bp, 29 predicted proteins | sample S15DNA20500_MG_FD_206155 | JGI IMG/M metagenome (GOLD analysis project Ga0310342, IMG submission 206155) | Marine microbial communities from station ALOHA, North Pacific Subtropical Gyre - S1503-DNA-20-500_MG | ecosystem: Environmental > Aquatic > Marine > Oceanic | place: Pacific Ocean: North... | reverse complement strand
TGCGGAAACGCACCAGGTCGGCACCCGGGTGCGGGGAGTGTTCGAGTGAGTGTGACGAAAGCACGAGGTCGAACGCGCCCTCGGGAATCTCCTCGAGCGCATTCACGATGACGCGGTCGTGGCTGCGCAGCACTTTCCGCGCCGCATCCGAAAAGTCGAAGCAGGTTGCGTTGGGCAGGGCCGCGGAAACCTGGCCCATGCCGCTCCCAAAGTCGATCACACGCGCTGCCGGATCAACACCGTGCTGCTCGAACAGCGCATATCGCCAATAGCACGACATCAGGCGGAAGTAGCCGGCATCCGCGAAGACGGCCTTGTAGTGGCGGCGGTAATAGTCCTCGTCGTAGTTGTCGGTAACGACTTCGCCCATCCGCTTCGCTTCCGTCATCCCACCGCTGTCCGCCAGCGTAGCCCAGGCCCGGAACGCTTCGCCCTATGCATTGCGCGACAGGTGCTCCGCGAGGCAGGAGATGAAGCGCGGCTCGTACACCCCGAGCTCGTACTCGGCGCCGCGCCGACACGCGCGATCCGACATTTCCCGCACGAGGTCGGCGTTTTCAGCGAACCGGGTCAAGCGTTCGGCGATTGCCTCGGCATCCCGGATCGGCACCACGAAACCCTCGACACCATCGCGCACGACGCTCCCCGAATTCTCGGTCGTGACCACGGGCAGACCCGCGGTCAGCGCCTCGTAGATCACGCCCGCCGAACCTTCGCACAGCGAGGGAAGCAGGAACAGGTCGGCCCAGGCGTAATGAGACAACACATCGGAGCGCGGCACCATGCCCACCAGATCCACAGACGCGGCGAGATGCTGCCGGCCCGCCTCGCCAATTTCGATCGGACCTACCATCCGGAATTCTGCGCGCCCAGCGAGGATTTCGGCCGCCCGCTGGACGTACGGCGAGCCCTTGCGCAGTCCGACAGCCCCCACGGTGAGCACCCGCAGCGGGCCGCCGTGCGGACGCGGGCGCCGCGCGGCTGAAAAGCTCGGGTCCGCGGCGTAGGGCATCACAACGCAACGCTCCGCCGGTCCACCATATTCGGCCACGCCGCGGCGCACGAACTCCGAACCGCAAAGGATCAGCGTGGCGTTTTGCCACTCTTCACGCTCGCGATCCGAATAGCGTCGGCCCGGTTCGCCCGAATCAAACACTCCCTCCCATTCCGGGTGCCGGTCGTTCTCCTCGGACATGATCCGCTGCGCCTTGGCGTGGGGAGCGATCGTCTGGTCGAGCACCGCACAACGTCCCTCGTCACGCGCAAAGCGGAGAAGTTCCATGCCAGCACCGGCAAACGCGTAGACACCGCCGGGAATCGCATCGCCCATTCGTTCGATGACCAACCGGCAGAACGCCTCGCCAGCCCACAGGCTGGTTTGCACGCGCGCAGCCGCGTCGCGCGCACGCGCAACGCGCCGCACGTACTCGATGCCGAAGAGCTGGAACGCCGTGATCCGCTCCGTCGGCACCCCGCTCGGCACGCGGTCGAGCAGTCGTTGAACGGCGCCGGGCCGGAATCCACGCGGAACGAGGTGCAGCAGACGGAGCGGCCCCGCCACGGCGGTCGTGTCGAGATAGAGATGGTCGAGCATCCCTGCCGACTCGAGCATGCGCGGAATGGCATAGTGAAGTCGCGCGCCGATCTGCGCGACCGCGATGCGACCCTGCGCCGACTCAGACCTCGGCGGCACGGAGCCGGCAGCCACCCCCATCGGCGGCGAGCATACCGCAGGCGGTCTCGCGGGCAAGCAGACGCGAGTCGCTAAGCCCGCCGCAGTTGCGCCTCCGATACCGGCACTGGCCCACGAACCCCGCGCGTTAGAAGGGGCACTCCGGCGCGGTGCACGACGCCGTCGCCCTCGATGCGGTAGGCCCCCGCCGCGGACGGCGCCAGTGCGGAGGCCCCGCGGTCGAGCCAGGTCTCCTCCCCGTGCGCCTCGCGCACCACGCGCACCGCGCCGCTCGTGCAGAGCAGGATCTCGACGCCCCGCTCGGTGTCGCCGGTCACCCGTCCGGCCGCGGTGTCGAGCCGGTCGAGGTGGAAATAGGGCGTCGGCGCGGAGTAGCCGGCGTCCTCGCCGGGCTCGAGCACCACGGGCAGACCTTCGCGGAAGGTCAGGGTGTCGAGCAACTCGAGCACGTCCACGTGTTTCGGCGTCAGGCCGCCGCGCAACACGTTGTCCGAGTTCGCCATGAGTTCGACGGCCACCCCGCTCAGGTAGGAGTGAAGTTCACCAGCTGCGAGAAAGAGCGCCTCGCCCGGCGCCAGCTCAACGAGGTTGAGCAGCAATGGAGAAACGATGCCGACGTCGCCCGGGTGCTGACCGGCCAGCTCTGCGACCACCGCCAGCTCGGGCGACTCGCCCTCGCGCCCCCGGACAGCGCGGGCGATCTCTTCGGCGAGCGAACGCCGCTCCTCGGGGTCGCGGGTCAGGAGCCCGCCGAACAGCCGCGCGAGCCCGTCGTCGCCCGCTGCGCGCAGCTCGCCGGCGGCGACGACGAGCTGCGGCACGCCGAGACGCTCCAGGCCCTCTGCCACTTCGGAGCGTCTGCGAAAACCACACAGCGCCGTGAACCGTTCCAGCGCACAGATCAGCTCGGGCTTGGGGTTCGCGTCGCGGTAGCTCCGCCGCGGGTCGTCCAGCGCCAGACCCGCGGCATTCTCCCGGGCGAACCCCTGCCGCGCGCGGTCCGCGTCGGGGTGCGCCTGGACCGAGAGCGCGCGCCGGGGCGCCAGCACCTTGAAGAGAAATGGCAGCTCAGCCCCGAAGCGCCGCGTCACCTCGTGGCCCAGAACGGCCTCCGGGTCGCGCTGGATCCACTCGGGGAGCGAAACGGGCCCCGCCTCGGTCTCGACCTGCGAGGGCGCCGATGGGTGCGATCCCATCCAGAGCTCGGCCTCGGGAAGGGCCGTCGGCGCCGGACGCCCAGTCAGCTCGGCCAACGCCACGTGCGAGCCCCACGCGTAATCCCGGATGGGATTTCGCAGCCGCCGGATCCGGTCCATCGGGTCGAGCCTCCGCGCCTAGAGCGCCTTGCCGAGAACCTCGACGATGCGCTGGGCAGCGCCTCCGTCCCAGAGCGGCGGCACGCTGCCGGCGCCCGCCCCGCCGGAAAGCACCTGCCGATACGCGGCGAGGATCCGCTCGGGATCCTGGCCCACGACCTGGTTCGTGCCGAGTTCGGCGGTGATCGGCCGCTCGGTATTCTCGCGCAACGTGAGGCACGGCACGGAGAGGATCGTCGTCTCCTCCTGGATGCCGCCCGAGTCGGTCAACACCACGCGCGCCGAAGCCATCAGCTTCAGGAAATCCAGGTAACCCACGGGTTCGAGCAGCCGCAGGTTCTCGAGCGCATCGACCCGGGCTTCGAGACCGAAGCGTGTCAGTGCCGTGCGGGTGCGCGGGTGGACCGGGAAGATCACCGGGCCGTCCGCCGCCACCACGTCGAGCACGTCGAGCAGGCGCCCGAGCACATCCAGGTCGTCGACGTTCGACGGACGGTGGAGCGTGAGAACCGCGTAGGCGCCCGCCGTGAGCCCGAGGTCCGCGAGCACGGTCGAACTTTCCGCGCGCTCCCGGTGCCGCAACAGCGTATCGATCATCACGTTGCCGACCAGGTGTACCTTCTCCTCGGAGATCCCTTCGTCGCGCAGGTTCGCCACGCCAGCGGGCTCGGTGCAGAAGAGCAGGTCGCTGATCGCGTCGGTCAGCACCCGGTTGATCTCCTCCGGCATCGCGCGATCGAAGCTCCGCAGGCCCGCTTCCACGTGTACGAGCTTCACACCGAGCTTCACCGCCACGAGCCCGCACGCGATCGTACTGTTCACGTCGCCGACGACGAGCACCGCATCCGGCTTCTGCTCGAGCACCACCGGCTCGAAGGCGGTCATGATCTGCGCCGTCTGCACTGCGTGCGAGGCACTCCCGACGCCGAGGTTGAGATCCGGCTCCGGAATCCCGAGCTGGCGGAAGAAGAGGTCGCTCATGTTCGCGTCGTAGTGCTGTCCGGTGTGGACGAGCAGCGGCTCGACGCCATCGAGAGCGGCATACGCGTCCATCAGCGGCGCGATCTTCATCAGGTTGGGCCGCGCGCCCACGATGTTCAGGATTTTCACGGGGCCACCCCGGCACGCCCGAGAAGCTCCAGGTAGACGCCCGCCAGCGACTCCACGTCGTAGTCCACCGCCAGGCGCGACAGCCCGTTGGCGCCAAGCACCTGGGCCAGGGACCGGTCCCCGGCCAGCTTGGTCAACGCCTCCACCAGCTCCCCTTCGTTTTCGGGCTCGATACACAGGCCCGCCTCGGCACTATTCACCAGTTCCGCGGCGGCGCCCCCCACCCCCAGGACGATCGGCCGGGCGGTGGCCGAAGCTTCGAAGATCTTCGAAGGTAGCACCGTCTCGAACAATGCCTTTCGGATCAGGTGGACGAGACAGACGTCCGCCGCCGCGATGAACTCGGGCATCCGCCGCTTGGGCTGGCGCCCGGTGAAAATGACGTTCGAGAGCCGCTCGGCCCCCGCCCTCCGCTCGAGCTCGGCGCGCACCGCCCCGTCGCCCACCAGCAGGAAGACAATGTCGTCCCGGCCCAGTTCGCGGAGCCGGCTTGCCGCGCGCAGCACCACGTCGAGCCCGCAGCCCATGCCGATGGTCCCCACGTAGGCGCAGACGAAGCGGTCGCCCAGGCCGTACTCGGCGCGCACCGCAGAGCCGTCCACGTCCGGCCGGAAAACCGACAGGTCGACGCCATTCGGCACCACGTCGATCCGGTCGGGGGCGCCCCCGCGCGCCTCGATCCCGCGCCGGTAGCCCTCCCCCACCGTCACGATGCGGTCGGCGGCCGCGTACAGGCGCCGCTCGAGCCATTCGAGCAGCCGGATCAGCCACGACGCGCGTATCGCGCCCACTGCGACGATCGACTCGGGCCAGAGATCGCGGATGTCGAGCACCACGGGCCTGCGCCGCAGCCACGCGACGAAGACACCGGCCCAGCCGCAGAAGAACTGCGGAGAGGTCGCGATCACCACGTCCGGGCGCCGCCCGCCGAGTCCCGCCAGCGTCGCCGTCGCCATGAACGAGACGTAGTTGAGAATGCGCCGGACCGTTCCGGCGTTCGGGGCGAGCCAGGTCCAGACCCGCACGACCTCGACGCCGTCCACTTCCTCGCGCTGGCGCCAACGGTTCTCGTAGCCCTCGTAGACCACGCCGCTCGGCACGTTGGGCGCACAGGTCACGACCGTGACCTGGTGCCCCGCCCGCACCCAGCGCCGGGTCAGCCCATGCACCCGGGTCGCCGGCGCGTTGCCTTCCGGCGCGAAGTAGTGGCTGAAGAAAAGGATCCGCATCAGAAGCTGCACCGCGAGCCGTCCACGTCGGCGCCGGCGGCGAGATCATACCGAACGACCCGCGCTCCATTCGCGATGCAGAAGCCCGTCTCGATCCGCGCGCCGCGGGCCGTGAAGCAGAGCGCCTGCGCGTCGCGGGCGACGCCGAACTCCGGGAAGTAGCGCGAGGGCTCGGCCACCAGCCGCCCGTCGCCCGCAAAGCGCACGACGCAGGAGCCGCCCGGGTAGCCGACACGCGCCGTACTCCCGTCGAGTTCCTCGATCGCGCAGTCCGGGTGGAGGTGGAGGCGCGTTCTCGCCGTCACGGACCGGCCCGCGGTCACCCAGTCCCGAACCAACAACACGCCGTGGGGGTGCCAGCGAAAGCGGCGACGGTGCCGGGGCGCTCCCGCGAGCCGCTCGTAGCCATCGTGCCAGGCCTCGAGGTGGAAACCCTCCCCCTCCGGCCCAAAGCGCACGTCCCGGGGCCGGCCACGCCGCGCCACCCGGAACGCGCCCCAGAACTCGCACTGGTCTTCGCCCTCCAGTTCGACCGTGTTGTGCGCCGCCGTCGAGCGACAGGTGCGCCGCGCCTCACCGCTCTCGTAGTCGTGGACTCCGGCATCGACGAAGACGCGCCGGCCTGCCAACGAGAGCTCGAAGGAAAGCAGGTCTCCGTGCGCGTGGCCGGGGACGTAATCCGGCCCAATGGGCGCGGCATCGCACACGACGTAGTGGCCGGCGACGCCGCGGGCGCCGTAGTAGCCGGTGTCCTCGAGGGCAAAGGCGCCCGGCGGCGGCTCCGGCGCGCCGAGGGCACCGGCCGCGGCCGCGATGCCGAGGGCGGAGTCGTTGAGCAGTGCGATCTCGCCATCCGGGTGCGTCAGGTGCGCCAGCGCCGCGAGTGTCCGCTCGAGGGGCGCTTCGACCACCTCGCCCAGCACGGCATCGCCGGTCCAGCGCAGTGCTCGCATCACCCACGCCACCCGGGCCTGGTAGAGGGGCGAACGCTCGAAGTGGCCGCCGTCGGGAAGTACCTGCTCCGGGAGTTCCCGCTCGAGCAGCGCGAGCCCCCGCCGGCGCCAGCGCTCCGCCGAATCGCCTTCGAAGCACGCGCCCGCGAAGGCGAGCGCGCCCGCGTTCTCGAAGAGGTGGTTGCCGAGCAGGTGGAACTCGGGCCGAGCCGCCAGCCGCTCGGCCTGGCGGTGGATCGATCCCCACAGCGCGTCGCGCAGCTCGGCGTCGGCCAGGGTCTCTTCCCGGTATTGCCCGAAGAAATAGGCGCACCAGCTTTCGAGGCGCAGCGAGGTCGGGTACGGCTCCCAGCCCGTGGCCCCACGTGCGAGTCCGTGCCGCCCGATCCAGTCGCGGGCTGCGGCCGCGCCCGCGGCGAAGGGCAGTGCCCAGAGCCACTCGAAGTAGTGCAGGTTGTAGACCCAGAGCCGCGAAAGGCCACGGGGCTCCCAGGTGCGCGGCGGCATTCCGAGCGGCTCGGCGCGATTCAGGAACACGAAGTCACCGGCAGCGAGCGCTACACCCGTGTTGCGCCGCGCGCCAGGCGCGAGCCAGGCGCCCTGCGGCGTCCAGCGCACGCCCGGAAAGGGCGGCGCGGGCCGCTGCGCCCGGTTTTCCGGGCGTTCGAGCCTCGCGCCCACCCGGTGACGGACCTGCGCGGCGAGTTGTTCCGGGCGCAGCCAGCGCACAGTGTGCCAGAGCCGCGAGACGAGCAATGCGCAGGCCCCCCTTCCCCCGCTGCCATCGACTCCGCCCACAGCTTCGCGGTTCCTTCGAAACGCGCCAGTCGGGCGCGGCTCGGGGGGGCCCCGGCCCTCTCCCGCCCCTCCCAGCTACAGGTCTCTGCTAGCCTCGTCCCCTCGGTCGATGTGTGGAATCGCGGGCGTCATAGGGGTTCGGGGGGGCGGCCGCACGGACGAGGCCGAGCTCACGGCGCTTCGCGACGCCCAGACCCACCGCGGCCCGGACGACGCCGGACTCTGGCTCTCCGAAGATTCCACGGTCGGGCTCGGCCACCGCCGCCTCTCGATCATCGATCTCTCGCCGGCGGGCCACCAGCCGATGTCCAGCGCGGACGGAAGACTCCACATCGTCTTCAACGGCGAGATCTACAACTTCGCCGCGCTGCGCGAGGAGCTCGAGGGCCTGGGCCACGCATTCCGGTCCAGAAGCGACACCGAGGTCGTACTGCTCGGCTACCGCGCGTGGGGCCGCGGCGTGCTCGACCGGCTGCGCGGCATGTTCGCCTTCGCGCTGCACGACGCCGAGCGCCGCGAGACCCTCCTGGCTCGGGATCCCCTGGGCATCAAGCCGCTCTACTGGACCGACGACGGCCGGCGCGTGCTCTTCGCCTCGGAAGTGCAGGCGCTGCGCCAGGTAACGGACGACGGAGGACTCGACGCCGAGGGTCTGGCGCTCTGCCTGCTCTGGGGCTCGATCCCGCCGCCGCGCACCCTGCACCGGGGCATCCGGGCGCTTCCGCCCGGCTGCTGGGCCCGCGTCCGCGACGGCGGTCTCGAGGAGCCGACGCCCTTCTGGCGCCTCGGGGACGCTTTCGGGCACGACGAGCCGCACTCGGAAGCCGAAGCCGCGCTCGCGGCGCGCGCCGCGCTCGAAGACACGGCCCGCGCCCACCTGGTGGCAGACGTTCCGGTCGGGGCCTTCCTGTCCGGCGGCGTGGACTCCTCGGCACTGGTCGGGTTGCTCTCGGCCGAGCAGGCGCGGCTTCGCACGGTGACGCTCTCCTTCGACGTAGCGGACCTCGACGAGGGCGCCCTCGCCCGCGAGGCCGCCGAGCTCTACGGCACGGACCATCGCGAGATCCCGATCCGCGTCGAAGAAATACGCGAGCGCATGCCGGACGCCATCCGTGCCCTCGACCAGCCGTCGGTCGACGGTGTGAACACCTACTTCGTGTCCGAGGCGGCGGTCCGCGCCGGCCTCAAGGTCGCCGTCTCGGGCGTGGGCGGCGACGAAGTCTTCGGCGGCTACACCACGTTCGAGCGGGTGCCGCGCATCCGGCGCCTGCGCCGGGCGGTTCCAGTGGGCGCAACGCTCGTCGCATCGGCGATGGATCGGCTGCCCGGGGGTCGCGTCACGTCGCGCGTCTCGAACGGGCTGCGTTTCGCAACGGACCTGCCCGGCGCCTACGTCGCCGAGCGCAGCCTCTTCACCCAGGCCGAGGTGCGGCGGCTGCTCGCGCCGGAGCTTGCCGACGCCGTCGTCGACCCGGCCGCCGAGCTGCGCGAGCGCTCCGGCGCAAACGCGCTGCCCGAGGCCGAGCGGGTTTCGGCGCTCGAACTGCGCCAGTACATGCTCTCCCAGCTACTGCGGGACACCGACGCCGTCAGCATGCGTCACTCGCTCGAGGTCCGGACACCGCTCGTCGACCGCGAACTCCTCGAACGCGCCTGCCGCATCCCGCCGCCGCTGCGTCACGCGGGCCCGGCCAAGCGCCGCCTGCGCGAAGCACCGACCCCGCCGGTACCCGAGGCGCTCTGGAACCGCCGCAAGCAGGGCTTCACCCTGCCCTTCGACCACTGGCTGAAGACCGGCGGCATCGAGTTGCGCCTCCCCGAGCACCCCTGGCTCCGGCCCGATGCCGTGGAAAACATCGTCTCCGGCTTTCGCACGGGCCGGGTCCACTTTTCCCGCGTGTGGATCCTCCACGTCCTCGCCCACTACCTGAGCTAGCCTCGGGCGCTGGCTGGACGAGAGGAACCGGTGGGGCTCAGGACGGTGCTCTTCTTCGCGCACGCGTGTGCGCCGCACCATCGCGCCGAATCGACGATGGGCGCGCAGCGGCCCGCACAGTTCGCCAAGCACCTGCCGGAGTTCGGCTGGCGGGCGCTCGTGGTGTGCTGCGACGCAAAGCGGCGCCGTAGCGCGCGACGAGCCGACCGCGGATCCGTCGAAACCGAGGTGACGCGCCAATGGGCCGGCGCAGACCCGGAGACCTCGCTGGTCGTGCCCACGCCGTCGCTCGCGAGCGACGGCGCGATCGACGCAACCTGGACCCGCCTGCAGAACCGCGAAGCGCCCGGCGCGCTCGCTCTGGCACGCCGCGCGCTCACCCTCGCCAAGTATCCGCGCGGCGACTTCTCCCAATCGTGGCAGCCGTGCGCGCGCTGGGCGGCCGAGGTGCTCGCGCGCCAGTGCACAATCGACGTCTGCGTAGGGGAGCACGGACCGGACGCGGGGCTCTTCCTGGCGCGCTGGTTCCACCGGGAACACGGCGTCCCCTGGGTCGCCGACTTCCGCGATCCGATCCTGCGACCCTTCGAGCCCTGGAACCGCCGCCTCTACCGGCCGATCGCCCGCCGCCTCGTCTCCACGACGGAACACGTCGTGAACGTGACTCCGTACTGGACCGAACTCGACCGAGACCTCTTCGGCCTGCCCGCCACCTGCATCCCGAACGGCTTCGATGCCGGAGAGCATCCAGCCGACGAGCCCGATCCGGTCTTTACCGTCTCCTACACCGGCAACCTGGTGCCGGAGCAGCCGGTCGAGCTCGCCCTGGAGGCCTGGGCGGCGTTCGTCGCCGGACTGTCTTCCGTTGAGCACGAGCGGGTCCGGCTCGTCTACCGGGGTCTCTCCCTCGACCGTGTGCGCAGCGCCGCGACCCGCGCGAACGTCGGGGCGACGCTCGACGCCGGCGAGCGCGTGGATCGCGACGAGGCACTGCGTCTCATGCAGCGCTCGCAGCTGTTGCTTCTCTTCTCCGCATCGGACTCCGATCCGAATTCCTACCTCCACCGCGGTCTCTATCCCGGCAAGGTCTTCGAGTACTTCGGGGCGCGGCGCCCGATCCTCTGCATTCCCGGGGACGCCGGCCAGCTCGATGCGCTCCTCGCACAGACCCGCACCGGCGCGATCCGCTCGTCTCGCGACGAGGTGACGGCCTTCTTTTCCGAGGCCTTCGCCGAATGGAAGCGCGCGGGCAGGCTCGCGTACCGGCCCGACGAAGCCACCGTCGCTCGCTACGAGCGACGCGCCCAGGCGGGAGCGCTCGCGTCGATCCTCGACGCGGTGGCTCAGGCGCCGCGCAGACGCAGGTAGAGCGACTCGGCTCGCTCGATGCCCGCCACGCGAGCGAAGACGTCGTAGAGCGCGCTGCCCGAACCGCGGGGAAGGGATTCGAGTTCACAGGCCAGCGCGTAGATCGCGCGCGCCTGCTCCGTCCAGTCCTCCCGCAGCATGGCCCGGGACCAGAGTGCCATCCGCGCGGCGAGCGCCCGACGCAGGCGGGCATCGAGCGCGTCGGCAGCCCGCGCCTGGGCGACCATCATCTCGAAGATCCGGAGCGCCGTCTCGGCGCGACGCGGCGAGTGGCGCAGCCGGTCGGGCGCTTCGTGCTGGCGGTACAGGACGAGGGGGTCCGGAATGCGCCGGAAGCGCGATCCGTTCAGCGCCAGGCGGAAGTGGAACTCGTAGTCGTCCTGCTCGAAGAGCCCGCGGTCGAAGCCGCCCGAATCCAGGTAGTGGGCCCTGCGGTGCATTAGCTGCGCCGTCTGCGCGCCCTTGCGCACGAAGAACTCGACGGGGAAGTCGGGGTCGAATTCCACCTCCCCGGTCCCCGGGTCGCGCCCCAGCCACCTCCGAAGGACGCCGTACCAGCCCGGGGGGACGGGCAGATCACCTGATGCCGTCACAGTGCCGAAGGACTCCACACCGGTAAAAACGACGTCGACGTCATCGTCGAATCCCTCGAGGCTGCGCGCGATCTTCTCGGGGCGGAGGAGATCGTCGGAATCGACGAACTGCACGAATTCTCCCCGCGCGGCGTCGACCCCCCGGTTGCGGGCAAAATTGACGCCCTGGTTGCGCGGCAGTGGCTCGCTGCGCACACGCGCGCCGAACCCGTGCACGATCTCGCGGCTGTTATCTGTCGAGCCATCGTCGACGACGATGAGTTCCAGGTTCTCGTGGGTCTGGGCCAGCACGCTTTCGATCGACTCGGCGATGAAACGCGAGGCGTTGTAGCAGGGGATGACGACGGAGACGAGCGGTGCGTTGGGCATGTCGTTCGGCGCGCGCGGCGCTAGGCCCTGGCCTGGCGGTAGGCGCGCATCGCCTCGCGGAGCACGGCCGGGGCCAGAATCGGGGTGAGCAGAAGATACGCCACGACTCCCGCCGACACGAGCACACCGACGCGCGCCAGCAGGCTCCAGTCGGCCGGCAGCAGCGCCCTCAGCTGCCACACGAGAGCGCACATGAGCCCGGTGGCCACCGCCGGGCCGACCACGGTGCGCCAGACCGCGGCCAGCGGGATCCCGATCACCCGATCGATGAACGCGTAGAGCAGCGGCGCCGTGACGTAGACCACGACCGTGTAGCCGATCGCCGCCCCGATGCCCCCGTACCAGATGCAGGGCAGGAAGCCGACCACCGTCATCGTGCTGGCGAAGATGCCCCAGCGGAAGAACTCGCGGGCCTTGCCGCGGGCGACGAAGAAGGTCCCGCTGACGTTCAGCAGCGTCTGCAGCAGCCCGGCGATGCAGAGCACCCGGTAGACGGGCACGGCGGCGAGCCACTGGTCGCCGTAGACGAGACGAATCACCTCCTCCGCGAGCACCGCGAGCCCCCCCGCTATCGGGAACGACGCCCAGGTCAACACGTGCAGGGCCGAGACCGACGCCTCGGCGAAGCGCGCCTCGTCGTCCTGCAGCCGGGCGAGCGCCGGCCGCAGCACCCGTGCCATGGGCCAGGAGACCAGCTGGATCGGCAGCGTCATCAGCATGTAGGAGCGCGTGTAGAGACCCAGTTCGATCGTGCCCCAGAACCGGCCGAGCAACACCTTGTCGAAGTTGCGCGTGAAGTAGTTCAGGATGTTGAATCCCGTGAGATAGGCCCCGAAGCCGACCATCTCCCGCACGCCCGCAACCCGGCGCGGCGGACCGGGCCGCCAGCGGGCGCGCAGCAGGTACACGCTCATCGTGACCGCCGTCTGCGCGAGCCGCTGCGCGACGAGCGCGAAGACCCCGTAGCCATTCAGCGCACCCAGGATTCCCGCGGTGCCGCCAGCGACGAGGCCGAGCAACTCGGCGAACGCCACCGAGGCGAAGTCCATGCGGCGATCGAGGAGCGCCGCGCTCTGAGCCCCGAGCGATGCGAGGAAGAAGCCGCACGCCACGGCGATCGTCACCGAGACCAGGCTCGGCTCGTCGTAGAACCACGCCACCGCCGGCGCGGATGCAGCGAACAGCAGCGTCATCGAGGTGCCGAGCGCCACGTTCAGCCAGAAGACCGCCGAGAGCTGCGCCTCGGTCAGGTCCTTGCGCTGCACGGTCGCCGCCGAAAGCCCCAGGTCCTGGAACGTTGCCAGCAACGCAGTGAAGGCCAGTACCATGCCGAGCAGGCCGTAGTCGTTTGGTGTCAAGAGCCGCGCCATCACGGCGAGCAGCACGAGGCGCAGCCCCTGCTGCAGCAGCTGCACCCCGAACACGATGCTGCCGCCGCGCGCGGCGCGGCCGCGCAAATCCGAAGCGCCGCCGTCCCGGACCCTGCGATCGTCGGACTCGGGCGGGGTCATCGGCGCGGCAGGATTCCCGCTGCGAGCAGCGCGTCGGCGTAGTTCTCCGCCAGCCGCTCGATCCCGGCCCGCGTGTAGTGAACCGAATCCGTGAAGTATTCCTCGCGTCCACCGAGCGCGGCGTCGTTGTCGATGAAGACGGCATCGAGTTCATCGGCCAGCCGTTCCAGGCTGCCGTTGTAGGCCGCATGGTGAGCCACGAGCTCCTCGTGCTCGGGAAAGCGCACGGCGGCCTTGTAGCTGTCGGGCTTGAAGCCCCAGTGGATGTCGAAGAAAGGCAGGCCCGGCGTGAAGGGCTGGGAGCCGATCACGACCGGGATGCCGTGCGACTGGGCATAGCGCACGAAGCTTCGCACGTTGTGCTCGAAGACCGCGCGCGCCTCTTCGGGTGGCTCCATGCCGTAGCTCTGCCGAAGGTAGGGCTTATTCGGCCGCATGCGCGTCTCGAAGTTGGCCAGGCGTCCAACGACGAACCAGTAGAGTTGGCTGTTCTGGAAGAGCACGTTCGGAGCCGTGTAGCGATTCTCGTGGTCGGGCAGGAAGAACTCGTTCGCGAACTGGTTCGAATAGTCGGGGCGAAAGCCCGGAAAATAGGCCGCCGTGAGATCGTTGATGTTTTGGCTCAGGATGACCAGATCCGGGTCCCAGTGGACGACGTGGTGCAACAGGAGGATCAGCGCGTGCGGCGTGGCATACGCCTGGTTGCCGACATTGATCACTTCGATGTCGTCGCGTCCGAGCCGCTCGCGCAGCATCTGCTGGAGGCGCAGCGGGTAGTGCATCTCCTCGACCCGGTTCTCGGTCGTCGAGCCGCCGAAGGCGACGATGCGGAAGGTGCCAGGAGGCTTCTCGAGCGGATAGTGCTCCTGCCAGCGCGACGAGATGACGCGGCCGGCATCCGTCTCGGCGTAGGGATCGAAACCGAAGGTGCGGAAGGGAACGAGCGGGCGCTGGTGGAGCAGGAGATTGCGCTCGTCCCAGTTGAAACCGCGTCCCTTCGCGACGTCCACGAGCCGCAGACCCAGCTCGAGGACGCCCAGGAAGAGAACGAAGACCAGCATCGATCCGAGCACGTTGCGCAGCAGGGCGCGAACACCGCTCTGGGCAGGCATGGACAGCGGAGGATAGGTGTTCCGCTAGCCCGGAGACAATCCGCAGTTCTTGATTTTCTGGAGGAGCGTCTTGTAACTCACGCCGAGCCGAAGCGCGGCCTGCTTGCGGTTCCAGCGGGTCTGGGTGAGCACCTGGTCGATCGTCGCGCGCTCAGCCTCCAGGGCAGCCCGGCGTCCCACCTCCCGCAGCGGCATCTCGCCCGCCGTGGCCTCGATCTCCTCGATCAGCTGGAGCAGGCGATCGGGGCCACGCTCGCCGCTCCCGTACCGGGCGATCTCTTGGAGAATCGGCTCCTCGTTCTCGAGCACCACGATTCGCTTCACCATGTTCTCGAGTTCGCGGACGTTGCCGGGAAACGGGTATTGATCGAACGATCGCCGCAGGAGTGCGCTGAGCTGCGAAGCCGGCCGGCCGTAGCGGGCCGCGAAGCGCCGGACGAAGGCGGACACGAGCTTCGGGATCTCCTCGCGCCGCTCCCGCAGCGGAGGCAGCACCACGTTCACCACGTTCAAGCGGAAGAAGAGGTCTGCGCGGAAGGAGCCATCCCGCACCATCTCCTCGAGATTGCGGTTCGTGGCGCAGACGACGCGCAGGGACACGCGGGTCTCCTCGTTTCCGCCGAGGCGCGCGAAGGCCGAGTCCTGTAGGACCTGGAGGAGCTTCGCCTGGAGCGCGAAACTCATCTCGCCGATCTCGTCCAGGAAGATCGTGCCCTGGTCGGCGAGTTCGAACTTTCCCGGCTTGTTGTGGACCGCGCCGGTGAAGGCGCCCTTCTCGTAACCGAAGAGCTCACTCTCGAGCAGGTCGGCGGGAAGGGCCGCGCAATTCACCTTGACGAAGGGAGCCTGGGAGCGCTCGGAGATGGCGTGCAGCGTGCGCGCCACCACTTCCTTGCCAGAGCCGCTCTCGCCCTGGATCAGCACCGTCACGTCGGTATCGGCCACCTGTTCGAGCAACTCGCGCACCCGGGCCATGGCGGGGCTCACCCACACCGCGGCGGAAACCATGTCGGCGTCTTCGGCAACCGCCGCTTCACGCTCCCTCCGGAGCGTGGCGCTCTCGAGCGAAACGTTGAGGACAGCCTGGAGCTCGTCCTCATCGACAGGCTTGTTCAGGTAGTCGGTGGCACCGAGGCGCATGCACTCGACAATGGTCGAAGCCTTCCCGTCCACGGAGAGCATGACGACCGGCAGATCCGGATGCTGGCTCCGGATGCGCTCCAGCGTGACCGGCCCGTTGAGTCCCGGCATCATCACGTCGAGCAGCACCACGTCCGGCGCGGCGCCACCCTCGATGAGCTCCAGCGCGCTGCGACCGTCCTCCGCGGTGTCGACCTCCCAGCCGCGATGCTCCAACAGGTTCGCCAGGTAGACCCGGATTCCCTCGGCATCGTCGACCACGAGCGCACGCGGCCGTTTCGGGGCCGTCGCTTCAGAACTTCCGTTGCGTCGCACTGCCTACGCTTCGCTCGGCAGGGTAAAGGTGAACTGACTCCCACCCCCAGAGCTCGCGACCAGTGCAATCCGCCCCTCGTGAGCCTCGATGAGCCGTTGGCACAACGCGAGCCCCAGGCCCAGGCCATCGAAACCGCCGTTGTCGCCCCGCACGTAGGGCGCGAAGATCCGCGCGTGGTCCGCGCCACGAATACCGGGACCATCGTCGGCGACCGTCACCTCCACGAACGCGCGTCCGTTGTCCGAAATCCGGCGAGTGCTCACTGCAATGCGCCGGTCGGCGAAGCGGATCGCGTTGTCGATGAGATTCGCCAGCACGCGCTCGATGGCGTCATAGTCGAAACATGCCCGGTGGGACGGGTCGATATCCTGTTCGAGGGAGAGCCCGCGCGCCGCCATCGCCTCGTGATACGCGTCCGCGACTTCCGAGAACACGGGCCCCAGGGCCGACGTACGGACTTCGAGAGCTCCCGCACAGAGGGGCGCACGGGCCGACTCGAGCAACCGCTTGATGAAGCCACCAAGCTTCTCGCAGGCGCGCTGGGCCTGCATCAGGAAGCGCCGCTGCTCTTCGCTGAGCGGACCCGCGTCCGCCGCCAGGAGCAGGCGAAGGTAGCCACCCACCACCGTGATCGGCGTCCGCAGCTCGTGGCTCACCACGGCGAGCAGGTGCTCGTGGTCCGCACGCTCGGTACGAAGTTGCTCGCGGAGACCCTGGACCTCGTGGGAGAGTCGAGCCACCTCGTGATCCGCCGGATTCGCACTGTCCACCAGTGCGGCGCGGCGTTTCGCATCCGCCCCGGCCGGTGCCTCTTCCTCGTCGATTTCGGGCGCGAGCGCCATCGGTCCCCTCTGCGCGCGTCGTGCCCCTGGTGTACGTTTCGGCCCACACTGCAACGCGGGACCTCGGGGCCTGAAGACTCATCGCCCCATCGAAGACGCAGCTTTAACGCACGGATCCTCGAAGTTGGAGATCGCGACCGAGGTGTCGTTGCTCGAGCGCCTGAAGCCAACGGACCGCGAGATCCGCGCGCTGGCCCTCCGCGAAACCGACCCCGCGCAGGCGGCCCGATTCGCGCCCATCGCCCGCGGACCCATCTTGGCGGTGCTGGCCCTGGCCGCCGTGGGCCTCGCGGCGCTCCCGGGCTGCCTGATCCGTCTGCTGCGACGGCGACGCGAGGAGCATTAGTGCCGGAGATCGCAGACGTCGCCATCGTCGGCTCGGGTCCGAGCGGCGCCCTGGCCGCCGCGCACCTGGTGGAAACCGGCCTCCGCGTCGTGATGCTCGACGTAGCCCAGGACGACGACCACTACCGCCAACTCGTTCCAGACCTGCCGTTCGCGGAGCTGCGCCGCAGCGACCCGGAACAGCGCCGTTACTTCCTGGGTGACGCGCTCGAAGGGGTCCCCGCCGGCGAGATCAAGGTGGGCGCTCAGCTCACCCCGCCACGCCAGTTCGTGACCCGCGAATCCGAACGCTGGCTTCCGACGAGCGGCGAGAGCTTCGATCCGATGCAGAGCCTGGCGCTCGGCGGCCTGGGGGCCGCCTGGGGCGCGACGTCGTTTACCTGGACCGCGGACGAATTGCGGCGCGTGGGCATCCACGAGCCGGGCTTCGAGCGGTACTACGACGCCGTCGCGCGCCGCATCGGGGTGAGCGGCGACCCGGACGACGACGCGAGCCGAAACTGCTTCGCCGGCGTCACCGCCGCCCAACCACCCCTCGCGCTCGACACGGGGGCCGAACACATCTGGTCCGCCTACCGGGCGCGGCGCGAACACTTCCGCGCGCGCGGCCTCGCCCTGGGCCGCACGCCGCTCGCGGTGCTCTCCCGACCCCTCGGCGACCGGGCGGCAAACCCTGGCTTCGACATGGACTTCTGGTCCGACTCGCGCCGATCCGTCTTCCGACCCCGCTACCTGGTGGAAAGCCTCGAGCGCGCGGCCAACTTCCAGCTCCTCCGCAACAGGCTGGTCACCCGCTTCGAGAGCGGCGCGACGGACGTGGCAGTCCATTGCCTCGACGTCGCCAGCGGGGCGGCGGTCGTGCACCGGGCGCGGCGGCTCCTCCTCTGCGCCGGCGCGCTCAACTCGGCGCGCATCGCGCTGCACTCCCTCGACGCGTGGGACGACCGCGCGCCGCTCCTCTGCAATCCCTACGTCTACCTGCCGTGCCTTCAACCGCGGATGCTGGGGCGTCCGGCGCGCGAGGCGCGCCACAGCCTCTCGCAGCTGGTTGCCATCTTTTCCCCACCGGACGATCCGGACGACAGCATCTCGCTGCAGCTCTACGGCTACCGATCTCTGCTGCTCTTCAAGCTCGTCAAGGAGATGCCGCTACCGGCCTGGGCGGGCCTCCAGGTGGCGCGGCTGCTGATGAACTCCCTGGTGATCGCGGGCCTTCACCACTCGGACGCGCCGGGCCCGACGAAGACGCTGCGCTTGTCTCCGCGGCCCGACGCCCCGCTCCCGGAGCTGCGCTTCGACTACGCCGCCACCGAAGAAGAGACCGACCGGAATCGCCGCCGGGAGCGCGCCCTGGCGCGCCTGCTGCTGGGTCTCGGTGTGGTGCCCTACGGCCGCATCTCCCCCGGCGCGGGCTCGAGCATCCACTACGCAGGCACGCTGCCCGTGGGCGACGCCGGCGCTCGCTTCGAAAGCGGGCCGGATGGGCGACTGCGCGCCGCGCGGCGCGTCTACGTGGGTGACAGCGCCGGCTTCCGATTCCTTCCCGCCAAGGGCCTCACCTTCTCGATCATGGCAAACGCCTTGCGGGTGGCGGAGCACGTCGTGCGCGATCTTGGGACCGGCGATTGAACGGGCCCTCGCCACGTTTCCCCGGTGCCCGCGAGCGGACCCATGCAGGCCGTGGATGGCGTTGCACGGGCCCCGTACCATCGGCGCGCAATGACTCTCCGCAACCTGGGGCTGCGAGCGGCCGGCGATTCGAGCGTCGCCCGGCGGGTGGTGCTGGGGATCTGCGCGATCTACGCGATCTTCTTCCTCCTGTTCTATCCCCGCACGATCCTCATCGAAGACGAGGTGCACTACACGATCCAGGCTCGGATGATCGCCAAGGGCCAGACGGAAATCGTCGGCATGAACCCGTACGACGGGAATGTCGTGACCTACGCTCCCGACTATCCGCTGGGCACCGCGCTCATCATGGCGCCCTTCATCGCAATCGGTGGCGAGAGCGCGGGCCACCTCGCGGCCCTGTTTTCGCTCATTCTCGCCGTCCTGGTGCTGGCCCGCTGGCTGGAGGTATCCGGGCGCTCGCCGCTCTTCGCACTGCTGGTACTGGGCTACCCGCCGGTCCTGGTGCTGGGCCGCTCCCTCATGAGCGACGTGCCGAGCCTCGCCATCGTCACGCTGGGTCTCTTCTGTTTCTGGCGCGGCATCGAACGCGGCTGGGGCTGGTGGCTCGCCTCGGGCTTCCTCGCCGGCGCTTCGTTCTCCTTCCGCGAGACCAACGCGATCGTATTTGCTCCGTTCTTCGCAGGCGCCCTCCTGCGCCGCGATCGGCACACCTGGGCGCTGGTGGTGGGAGGCATCACGGGTCTCGGAATCCGCGTCGCATCGGACCTGACCATTCACGACGTCCTCTACCTTTCCAGGGAGAACTACCACGCCGAGATCGAAACGCTCTACAAGCGTCTACCGGTCTACGCGCTGGCCCTCTTCGTTTTCGTTCCGTGTGGCCTGGTACTGGGGCTTCTCTATCGGGGCCGGCGCTGGCCCGAGCTGTGCACGGCCATCACGCTATTCGTGGCCGTATACCTGATCCAGCGGCACTACAGCTACGCCACCTCGCCGCTGAAGCGATCGATCCTCGCTCCTCGCTACCTGATTCCGATCGTCCCGGTGATCGCCTTCGCGATGGCGGAGTCGGTGCCCCGGTTGTGGAAACGGCTGTTGGCCCGCTCCTCCGAGACAAACCGGCTGCGTCTTGCGACCTGGGCGCCGCGCGTGGTCGGCGCCTGGGTCGGCGGCATCGCCCTGGCCACCCTGGCCGTCCACCCGGCTCTCGCGTGGTGGGCCGGAACCCAGGCTGGCATCCACGACACGGTGAAGGAGTATGCCGGCAGAGACACGGTGCTCGTGACCAACTACACGGCGACGCGCAAATTCATCGATGGTCTCGATCGCAAGTATATTCCGATCCCAACCACGGCCCGGATACCCGAAGACATCGAGATGCTGATCGCCCGGCACGGTGAGATCACGATCATCTTCCTCGCACGCTCCGACAGCCCCTACTGGCGGGCCAACGCCGGCCGCACCGCGGCTCTCATCGCGGCGATCCGAGGCGAAAAGGATCTCCTTGTGGATCGCAGGATGAGTCCGACGGACCATCTCCAGATCTGGCGCGTGCGCTCGCCGCTGCGGGTGGAGCCGTGAGCGCCAGGGTGCAACGACGGATCGAACAACTCTGCCGGGAGATCGAGCGTCACAACCGGCTCTACCACCTCGAAGACGCCCCCGAACTCTCGGACGCCGACTACGACCGCCTCTTTCGCGAGCTGCGCGAACTCGAAGAGGCGCACCCGGCGCTGCGCCGCCCCGACTCGCCGACGCTGCGCGTGGGCTCTCCACCGGCCGACGGCTTCGCAGAAGTACACCACCGGGTGCCCATGCTCTCGCTCGACAACGCCATGAATGCCGAGGAGATGCGCGCCTTCGACGAACGCATTCGGCGCGAGCTCGGCGACGAAGAAGTCGCGGTGGCCTACGTAGGTGAGCCCAAGCTCGACGGCGCCGGCATCGAGCTCGTCTACGAGAATGGCGTGCTGACGGTAGGCGCAACCCGGGGCGACGGGCGCACCGGAGAGGACGTGACGGCGAACCTGCGCAAGAGCGCGAGCATCCCCCTCTCGCTCGAGACCGACGCGCCGGCGCGGGTATCGGTGCGCGGCGAGGTGACGCTGCCCGTCGCACGCTTCGAGCGCCTCAACCGGGCGCGGCTCGCGCGGGAGCAGGATCCCTTCGCCAACCCCCGCAACGCCGCCGCCGGCGCCCTGCGGCAGCTCCACGACCTCGACGTCGAGCGGCTGCGGGCGCTCGAGTTCCGGGCGTACGCCCTCGGCGAAGGCGTGCCGCCGAACGTCACCACCCAGGCGGGGATCCTCGAGCAGCTCGCCGCTTGGGGCTTCCACGTCGGTGACGACTGGGAACGCTGCCCCGACGTCGACGCGGCGATCGCCTTTCACGAGAGGACCCTGGCGACCCGTAGCGATCGCGCGATCGAGACGGATGGGACGGTGATCAAGGTCGACCGCCTCGATCAGCAAGTGGAACTCGGGAGCCTCTCGCGCTCGCCGCGCTGGGCGATCGCCTTCAAGTTCCCGCCCCAGCAGGAGCACACGATCATCGAGGACATCTTCGCCAGCGTCGGGCGCACGGGAGCACTCACTCCGGTGGCGAAGCTTCGACCGGTTCGCGTGGGCGGCGTCACGGTCTCGAACGCTTCGCTCCACAACCAGGACGAAGTCGATCGCAAAGACGTGCGCGTGGGCGACACCGTCGTGGTGCAGCGCGCGGGGGACGTGATCCCGCAGGTCGTGAAAGTGGTGAAGAAAAAACGCCCGAAGCGGACTCGCCGTTTCAAGCTCCCGAAGCGCTGCCCGGTCTGCAGGTCCGAGACGGTGCGGCTCGAGGGCGAAGCCGTCACCCGCTGCCCGAACCTCGACTGCCCCGCCCAGCTCAAGAACAACCTGCGCCACCTCGCCTCGCGCGCAGCGCTCGACGTCGAGGGCCTGGGCGAAAAGCTCATCGACCAGCTCGTCGGGCAACAGCTCGTGGTGCGGCTCTCGGACGTCTTTGCACTCACCGAGGAGGCTCTGCTCGAACTCGAGCGCATGGGCGCGAAGTCGGTCGAGAACCTGCTGGCGAGCATCGAAAGGGCGAAGCGCACCACGCTGTCGCGTTTTCTCGTGGCGCTCGGCATCCAGCACGTGGGCGAGACCGTGGCCGATCTCCTCTCCGCGCGCTTCGGCGACCTCGACCCGCTTCTCGCTGCGGAGCGCGAGGCGCTCGAGGCGATCGAGGGCGTGGGACCAACCATCGCAGAAGCGGTGGCGACCTTCTTCGCAGACGAGCGCAACGCCGCCGAAGTGACGCGCCTGCGGGAACTCGGCGTGCACTGGGAAAAGCAGCCGCCACGCGTCGCAGGCGAGGGTCCCCTCGCGGGCAAGACCTTCGTGCTGACCGGCACCCTGCTGGACCTGACGCGCGGCGAGGCCAAAGCGCGCATTCAGGACTCCGGCGGCAAGGTGACGGCCACGGTCTCCAAGAAGACCGACTACGTCGTCGCCGGCGCCGACCCCGGCAGCAAGCTCGTAAAGGCCCGAGAACTCGAGATCGAAGTCATCGACGAGGCCCGCCTCGTCGAGTTGCTCGAGAGCCCCGCAGAGCGTTGATGCGGGCGTAGATGCGCCGACGCGAGAGGCCGGGGACGCTGAGGCGGTCGGCGAGGTCCCGGCCCGATTCGCCCACCGCCAACCCGGCGCGAATCGCCGCATCGATCTCCTGGAGGCTCGGCGGCTCGGCGGGCGGCGCGCCCTCGACGACCAGCGTCACCTCGCCGCGAACGCCTCCGGCAAAACGCTCCGCCAGCTCGGGAAGCGTGCCGCGCACGGCCTCCTCGTGGAGCTTGGTGAGTTCCCGCGCCACGCAGGCGCGCCGAGGCCCCAGGCGCTCGGCGAGCCGTGCGAGCGTCTGGGCGAGCCGCCGGGGCGACTCGAAGAAGACGAGCGTCTCATCGGCACCGGCGAGCCGCTCGACCAGCGCGTCGCGCTCCCCCGCCTTTCGCGGCAGAAAGCCGACGAACGTGAAGCGCTCGGCACAGAGGCCCGCGACCGTGAGCGCCGCCAACACCGCCGACGGCCCCGGCACAGCGGTCACCGTGTGGCCCGCGTCGATCGCCTCCCGCACGAGACGCGCGCCCGGATCCGAGACGAGCGGCGTGCCGGCGTCCGAGACCAGCGCCACGTCCCCGCCTTCCTCGAGGACGCGCAACACCCGCTCGACGCGACTCGCCTCGTTGTGGGCGTGGAGCGACACGGGCTTCTGCGCGATTTCGTGGCGCGCGAGCAGCGTGCGCGTGTGCCGCGTGTCCTCGGCCAGCACCAGGGCCGCTTCGCGCAATACGCGCAACGCGCGGAGCGTCACGTCCTCGAGGTTACCGATCGGCGTTGCAACGAGGTGGAGCGTCGGCACGGTCAGTCGAGACGACGCTGCTCCGGGAAGAGGCGCACGAGACCCTCGCGGCTCGCGTCGCAGGCGCCGCGCTCGGTGACGATCGCACTGACGAGACGCGCCGGGGTGACGTCGAAGGCGAAGTTTCTCACCGGGCTGTCATCGGGGACGACCGCCACCGCGGCGCGCTCGCCGCCCGGAGCGCGCCCCGCCACCCTCCGCACCTCGCACCCGTCGCGCTCCTCGATCGGAATCTCCTCGCCGTCATGGAGCGTCCAGTCGATCGATGACGAGGGCGCCGCCACGTAGAAGGGCACGCCGTTATCGCGCGCCGCCAGCGCCTTGAGGTACGTCCCGATCTTGTTGCAGACGTCGCCCGTCGCCGTGGTGCGATCCGTCCCGACGAGGCAACAATCGACTTCGCCGCGCTGCATCAGGTGTCCGCCGGCGTTGTCCGTCACCACCGTGTGCGGCACGCCGTGCTGACCCAGCTCCCAGGCCGTGAGCGCCGCGCCCTGGTTGAGCGGCCGGGTCTCGTCGACCCACACGTGCACGGCAAGTCCCGCGTCGTGTGCCCGGTAGATCGGTGCGAGCGCCGTCCCCCAGTCGACACAGGCGAGCCACCCCGCGTTGCAGTGGGTCAGCACCTGGAGGGGCCCCTTCCCGCAGCGCTCGGCGCTCCGCTTCTCGAGCAGCGTAAACCCGTGCTCGCCGATCGCGCGACAGGTCTCGACATCGGCATCCGCCAGGAGGCCGGCGTGTTGCCAGGCGCGCTCTGCACGCTCGCCCGGCGGTGCATCCCGCACGGTGGCGCACACCTGGTCGACGGCCCAGCGCAGGTTCACGGCCGTGGGTCGCGTCTCGAGCAGGCACGCCCGGGCCGCGTCGAGCGCCGCATCGCCGGGGTCTCGTCGCAGCGCGAGCGCCAACCCGTACGCCGCGGTCACGCCGATGAGCGGTGCGCCCCGCACGCGCATCGCACGGATCGCCTCGGCCGTAGCTTCGAGGGTAGCGAGCCGGCGCAGCGCAAACTCGAAGGGCAGCAGGGTCTGGTCGACGATTTCGACGCCCGCAGCGTCCGCCGTGGGGCGGATCGCGCGGTGCCGCTCGCCGCCGACGCGCACGGGTCAGTCGCCCTCGAACGCGCATAGCGCCACCACGTCGTGCCCCAGCGCTTCGATGCGCGCACGCCCGCCGACGTCCGGTAGGTCGATCACCACGGCCAGGCACACGATCTCGGCGCCGAGCTGCTCGAGCATACGGATCGCCGCTTCGGCGGTTCCGCCCGTGGCGATCAGGTCGTCGATGAGAAGCACCTTCTCGCCCGTCTTCACCGCATCCACGTGAACCTCGATCCTGTCCCTCCCGTACTCGAGGTCGTAGTCGTAGCCGATCTTGTCGGAGGGCAGCTTGCCGGGCTTGCGCACCGGCACGAAGCCGGCACCGAGTTCCTTGGCCACCGCGCCGCCCAGGATGAAGCCCCGCGCCTCGATGCCCACCACCTTGTCGATCTCGGTGTTTCGGAACGGATCGGCCAGCCCGTCGACGGCGATGCGAAACCCCACCGAGTCCTGGAGCAGTGTCGTGATGTCGCGGAACTGGATGCCGGCCTTCGGGTAACCGGGAATCGTGCGGATGAGCGACTTGACGGTCACGGTTTCAGATCCCATCGAGCACGCGCCCGGCAACGGCGTCGAGCTTCGCGAGCAACTCGGGGTCACGGGCCTCGGACCGGGTGATGAGCGCGGCGTCGAGCGCCGTGTTGCAACCCTCGGGACACGGCAGGGGGCGGCCGGCGAGACGCGCCGGCAGGCCGGAGATGAGCGCCCTGCCCTGCTCTGCATTGTTCGTGAGCACCTCCAGGATGTCGGTCACCTCGACCCCGCCCTGCTCCACGTGCCAACAGTCGTAGTCGGTCACCATGGCGACGCTCGCGTAGCAGAGTTCCGCCTCCCGGGCGAGCTTGGCCTCGGGCATGTTGGTCATGCCAATCACGTCGCAACCCCAGCTGCGGTAGAGGTCGGACTCGGCCCGGCTCGAAAACTGGGGACCCTCCATCGCCAGGTAAGTGCCCCCCCGCACCACCCGCGCGTCCGCGGCCCGAGCGGAGGCTTCGACGGCGTCGCCGAGCCGGCTGCACACGGGGCGCGCCATCGAGACGTGGGCCGCACAGCCCGCGGTGAAAAAGGATTTGACGCGGGCGAAGGTGCGGTCGATGAACTGGTCGACGAGCACGAAGGTCCCGGGCAACAGCCCCTCGCGCAGCGAGCCGCAGGCCGACACGGAGACGAGATCGGTGACCCCGGCGCGCTTCAACGCGTCGATATTGGCGCGGTAGTCGATCTCCGACGGCGGGATGCGGTGGCCGCGGCCGTGCCGAGGCAGGAAGACCAGCTGGATGCCGCCGAGTGTTCCGAACAGGAACTGATCGGACGGCGCACCGAAAGGTGACTCCACCTTCTTCCAGCGCGCGTCATCGAGCCCACCGAGTTCGTAGATGCCGGAGCCGCCGACGACTCCGATCACCGGTTGCGTCTCGCCTGCCATTCGACGCTACCCTAGCACCGACCCCGGTCCCGGGGATCGACATGCAGAGCTCACACCTGGCCCTCGGGGCCGAAGGAGAGGCGCGCGCAGCGCGTCATCTCGCCGCGAGCGGCTGGAAAATTGTCGCGCGCAACACGCGCTGCGACGGCGTGGAGATCGACCTGATCGCACGCCGCGCGGGCATCCTCGCATTCGTCGAGGTCAAGACGCGGCGAACGCACACCGCGGGGATTCCGGAAGAGGCCGTCGACGCGCGCAAGCGCGCGCGGCTCATACGGGGCGCCGCCGCGTGGCTGCGCGATCACCGTGCACGGGCCCGGCGTGTGCGATTCGACGTCGTGGTCGTCGAACGCAGCGCCGAAGGCTGGCGGTGCCGCCACCTCCCCGGCGCCTTCGACGCCGGGGACTGACATCAGCTCTTCTCCGCCGCCTCGCCCTCGGCCGCGGGAGCGTCTTCCGCCGGAGCTTCGCCCTCGGCCGCGGGAGCCTCTTCCGCCGGAGCTTCCGCCTCGGCCGCGGGAGCGTCTTCCGACGGAGCTTCGCCCTCGGCCGCGGGGGCGTCTTCCGCCGCGGGGTCGGGCAGGGCTTCGGCTGCGGTGCCCACCTCGTCCACCGCGGCCTCGAGTGCGTTCAGGGCCGCAACATCGCGCACCTTGGCGCGCAGCCGGGCCTTCTTGCCCGAGAGCGCGCGCAGGTAGAAGAGCTTCGCGCGGCGCACGTGACCCCGGCTCTTGATCTCGACCTTGGTGACGTTGGGCGACTGAACGGGAAAGATCCGCTCCACGCCGACGCCCGAGGAGATCTTGCGGACGGTAAAGCTCGCATCGTAACCACCGCCCCGGCGCTGGATCACCACGCCCTCGAAGACCTGGATGCGCTCCTTGTCGCCCTCCTTGATCTTCACGTGGACACGCACCGTATCGCCGGCGCGGAAGGCCGGCAGATCTCGCCGCAGGGTGTCGGTGTGAACGGCGTCGATGCTCTTCATGACTCTTCCTCTCCGCGGGCGGTCAGCAGATCCGGGCGGCGACGCCGGGTCGATTCGCCGGCGCGCCGCGTACGCCACTCCGCCACGGCGGCGTGGTTTCCGGAGCGCAGCACCTCGGGCACCTCCAGACCGCCGAATACGGGCGGCCGAGTGTACTGCGGTCCCTCCAGAAGTCCCGCGGAAAACGATTCGGTGATCAGGGATTCCGGGTTGCCCAGGACCCCCGGCAGCAGCCGCGCCACGCCCTCGATGACCGCCTGGGCCGGCACCTCCCCCCCGGAAAGCACGTAGTCGCCGATCGAGAGTTCGGCGTCCACGGCCAACTCGATGGCCCGCTGGTCGACGCCCTCATAGCGTCCGCACACCAGCACCAGGTGGTCGAGCAGTGCCAGCCGGGCCAGCCCGGCCTGGTCGAGCCTCTCACCCTGGGGGGAAAGGAGCACCACCCTCGCGCTGCGCTCGGCGCCCATCGGCCCGGCCAGCTCCTCGATCGCGGCCACGAGCGGTCCGGGTGTCATCACCATGCCCGGGCCCCCGCCGTAGGGGGCGTCGTCCACGGTCCGGTGGCGATCCTCGGTCCAGGCCCGGAGATCGTGGACCACTGTCTCCAGCAGGCCGGCCTCGCACGCGTTGCCCACGATCGAAACGCCCAGGAACGGCTCGAAGAGTTCCGGAAAGATCGTCACGACATCGATTCGCACGTCATTCCCCATCCTCGAGGTCGACGAGACCCGGAAACACTTCGACGACCGCCCGCTGCGCCCCGACATCGACGTCGATGAGGAGCGCGGCGGGCAGCAGGTGCTCCGCGCCGCTCGGAGCCTCGACGACCAGTAGGTCCGATCCGCCGGTCTCCCAGATCTCTCGCACGCGGCCGAGCGGGACTCCGTTCTCGGACTCCACCGCGCAGCCGATCAGCTCGTGCCCCCAGACGAAATCCTCGTCGGCGCTGCCGAGGGCTTCCACGGTGGCCGACACCTCGCGCCCGTTCAGGGCTTCGGCGGCGTCACGATTCTCCACCCCTGCGACCGCCACCCGCCATTCCCCACCGCGCCGACCGGGCGCCGCGTGCCGCACCTCGAAGCCGGCTTCGCTCTCCCCCTCCAGGTACAAGACGGTTCCGGGCTTCAACGCCTCGCTGCCGTCGGCGAACACGACTACGCGGAACCAGCCGCGGATCCCGTGCGCCCCGGCAATGCGGCCGATGACCACGTGTTTCGCGAGCCGCGGGACCGGTCCCGCAGACCCGGCTTCGCCGGCGCTGCGCGCCCGCTCCCCGGGCCGTCTAGTCGACGATTTCGAGCCGGGTGTCGCGGCCATGCCGGGATGCGCCCAAGACGGCGCGCATGGCCTTCGCCACGCGGCCCTGGCGCCCGATGACTCGACCGCGGTCCTCGTCGTCGGTCACGAGTTCGAGCGTCTCTCCGCCGTCGACTTCGTTGACGGAGACGCCGTCGGGGTGGGTCACGATCGCCTTGGCGATGAAGTCGATCAGCTCGGCGGGAGGGCTCGCCACGGTGCTAGGTCGCGCTCGCGGCGGCGAACTTCTCGGCGCGCCGGAGCAGCGAAGCCACGGTCGGGCTCAGCTGCGCGCCCTTCGCGACCCATGCTTGAACCGCGTCGGCGCGGACGTCGATCTTCTCGGGGTCCGTGCACGGATCGAAGGTGCCGAGGAACTCGAGCGGCCTGCCCTGCCGGGGCTTGCGCTCGTCGATGGCCACGATGCGATAGAAGGGGCGTTTCTTGGCACCCTGTCGCGTGAGGCGAATCTTGACCATGAAGCCGAACCCTCCGGAAACGGGCGACAAATCTAGAGAAGTGACACCCCCGGGTCAAGCGAAGACTCGTGGATCGGCACGGAAGATCCCGAGTGGCGCCGGGGGTCCGGGGGCTCAGGTGCGCAACAAGCCCAGGCGGCGCCGATCCTTCTCCTCCGAGCAGCGCTCGCAGGCGTAGAGTTCGCGGTGGGGGGTCTGGAGCCGGTCGTAGTCCTGGTCGAGGGCCACACGGAGCACGCGACTCGAAGGTTCCCCACAGAAATCGCACTTGAGCGTCGCGGAGGGCGCCGGCAGATCTGCCATGGGTGAATCATACCGCCGACCCGACTCGGAAGCGCAGGTCGCGCGGGGCGTCGTCCCCGAGGGCGTTGCGCAGGGCCGCCAGGAGTTGGGGCGCCCGAAGCTTGAGCTGCTGGCACCAGACGCTCGAATCGACCTCGGCTTCCAGCACGTCGGCCTCGCGGAAGGAGATCGGGCGACAGTGCCGCGCAACCTCGGGGCCGACGGCGTCCTTCCAACACTCCACGACGCGTACGATCCGCGCCGAACCGCCAATGCCGAGTTCGTCGAGGACCGTGGGGACGAGCTGGCCAATGGACACGGGCTGGCTCGGGCGCCGTCGCCCGGCGCTCACGCTCCCTCCTCGAAAATGCGGAAGACGAGCCCGGTTGGAAGCTTCGGCGCAAAGAAGGTCGACTTCTGCGGCAACACGTCACCCTCCGCGGCCACGCGGAACACGTCGTCGGGGCCCAGAGGGTTCAGGTACAGGGCCACGCCGCCGTCGCCGGCGCGCAGGTCCCGCGCGGTCTGCAGCGCGTCCTTCGGGTAGGCGACGGCGCCGGCACGCATGGCCGCCTCGTCGATGTGGAAGACGCCCTCGATCACTTCGCGGTGGATCGCGCGCACCGAAAGTTCGCACCCGGAAGCCTCGCGAGAGAAGACGCGCAGGACGCCCGAGCCGTCGTCTGCCGCGAAGGCGTGGCGATGGGCAAGGGGTGCCAGGTGGCGCTCGAGCAGCTCGGGAACGGCGTCGGCCCCCGGCACCGGAACCGATCGGCACTCCCAGCCAGGCAACCGCTCGCGCCACTCCGCCTCGCTCGGCGCCGCGAACTCGCGCACCAGCCGGTGGATGGGGAGGAGCAGGCTGCCCTCGGCCCACGCGTTGGCACAGTAGACGAGCAGGAACTCGAAGGGTGCGTCCGGTCCCGCGTCCGGCCTCTCGCGGCGGCACCGGTCGCGGAACTCCAGCGCGGTCTCGTAGCGGTGGTGGCCGTCGGCGATCAGCAGCGGGCGCTTCGCGAAGAAGCGATTCACGGCGTCGATGGCGTCCGGCGCGTCGATCCGCATCAGCGTGTGGTGCGCCCCCGACTCGTCGGTCGCGTCGGCGAGCGCTGCGGTCTCGAAGCCCGGGGCGAGCAGGCCGGGCAAGAGGTCGTCGCTATCCTCGTAGAGCAGGAAGACACTCGAGAGATTGGCGTCCGTGGCCTCCATCATCTTGAGCCGGTCGGCCTTGGGTCGGGCCATCGTCCGCTCGTGCGGACTCACACTCCCCGCACCGTAGTCCTCGAGCCGCAGCAGTCCGAAGAGCCCCTCGCGGCAGCAAAGGCTTCCGTCGGGAGCGGTGAACCGGGTGCGCAGACCGTAGAAGCCGAGACGCGCGTCGCGCAGCAATACCTTCTCGTGGCGCCAGCGGGCGAGGGTCTCCCGCACGCCGGCGTAGTCGGTGCCGGCCTCGTCCGAAACCTCGCGCGTCAGCTCGAGCCGGATCGCGCAGTGGGGGTCTCGATCCCAGAGCCGCAGGCGATCCGCCGACGAGATCACGTCGTAGGGGGGGACGAGCACCCGGCCCAGGTCGACGCGGTCGGCGTCGTAGCGCAGCGCCCGAAACGGGCGAAGATCCGTCACGAGACGCTCCACTCGGCGAGCAGCGGCTCGAGTGCGCGCGAATCAATGGCGCCCCAACGCAGCACGCGCGGCGTCTTCTCGGTGGCATCGATCACGGTCGTCGGCTCGTCGGCGCCGCACTCGGCCCCATCGATGTCGAGCAGGCGCAGCTCATCGCCGCTGCACTCCGGTACCCGCCCGTTCCGCACCCACCCGCAGTACGCCCGAGCCGCGTCGCGGTTCGCGGCCGGAGACTCGCCGCTGCGGTTGAGACTCGTGGCGGTGGGCGGACCGCCGCCCTCCCAGTCGAGCCGGCGCACGAGCGCCCCGGCCACCGGGTGCGACGAGCAGCGCAGCCCCACCGCGCCGTCTGCGCGCGCCACGCCGGTGGCGAAGCGGCGCTCGGCGGGCACGATCAGCGTGAGCGGCCCCGGCCAGAAGGCGTCGGCCAGCAGACGCGCCGGACCCGAAAACGAGGCGCCCTGGGCCTCCGCGGTATCGACACTGTCGACGAGCACCGAGACGGGCTGGTCCGCACCGCGTCGCTTCCAGCGCCGCAGTCGCAGCAGCGCCGCCTCGGAACGGGCGTCCGCCGCCAATCCCCAGACGGTCTCGGTCGGGAAGGCGAGCAGG
>Ga0310342_100000203_pt1 | contig 30514 bp, 25 predicted proteins | sample S15DNA20500_MG_FD_206155 | JGI IMG/M metagenome (GOLD analysis project Ga0310342, IMG submission 206155) | Marine microbial communities from station ALOHA, North Pacific Subtropical Gyre - S1503-DNA-20-500_MG | ecosystem: Environmental > Aquatic > Marine > Oceanic | place: Pacific Ocean: North... | reverse complement strand
GCGGTATCGCGCGGCGAGACCCGTCCGCGGGCTTCGAATGCCACGCCCGAGGGTCGCGCGCGCAACCGACGCATCGAAATCACACTCGAGCCGGTGAGGGACGTCGCCGCTGCTGTGCCTGCTGCGTCCGCCGAGAGTTCGGCACCTGCCGCACCCCCAGCGGAGGCCGTCCCGGGCTCGTGAACGCCGACTCCGAGGCGCGTGCGCAGCTCGAGGCGATCTTCCGCGCGGCGCTCGCCGCCGTCGAAGGCGCGAGCGCGGTGCGCAGTGTCGTCGAAGGGAACGGGCGGTGGCTCGCGGTCGCGGGTCGTCCCCTCGCGGAAGCCGCACGGGTCGTCCTGCTCGCCGTCGGCAAGGCGGCGGCTCCGATGGCGGCGGCTTTCGAGGAGTGCGCCGGCAACGCGGTGGTCGCGAGCCTGGTCGTCACCAAGCTCGGACACGCTGCGCCCCGGACCCGCGCGCGCGTCGTCGAGGCCGCGCACCCGATTCCGGACACCCGCTGTGAGCGGGCGGCGTGCGAGGTCTCCGACCTGCTGGGGTCGGCGCGTCCGGACGACGTGGTGTGCGTGCTGCTGTCGGGCGGCGCTTCGAGTCTGCTGGCGCGTCCCCTGGAGGGCCTCACGCTCGAGGATCTGTCGGTCACGACGCGCCTGCTCCTCGAGGCGGGCGCGGACATCGCCGAGACCAACACGGTGCGCAAGCACCTGGCGGCCGCCGCTGCCGGGCGCCTGGCGCGTCGTTGCAGCGCGCGGCGAATCGAGGTGCTGGCCCTCTCCGACGTGCCCGGAGACCGTATCGACCTGATCGGCTCGGGACCTTTCTGCGCAGACCCGACCCGTTTCGAGGACGCGCTCGAGGTGCTGCGCCGCCGGGAACTGCGGGAGCGCGTCCCACCGGCGGTGCGCGCGTACCTCGAGGCGGGGGCTCGGGGCGAACGGGAGGAGACCCCCAAGCCCGGAGACGTGTGCTTCGCCGGCGTTCGAACCACGCTCGTTGGCACGAGCCGCGACGCGGTGGCGGCCGTGCGGGAGGCCGGGCGGCGTCGCGGCCTGGCCGTGCGGGTGGTTTCGGCGCCGCTCGCGGGGGAGGCGCGCGACGCCGGTAGCTGGCTGGTCGACCTGGCGCGCCGCGCAGCGCCCGAGCGGCCGATGCTGCTCGTGGCGGCCGGGGAGACGACGGTGACGGTGCGCGGGCGTGGGCGCGGCGGTCGCAGCCAGGAACTCGCCCTCGCCGCGGCGCTCGCCCTCGAGACCGGGCCGCCGATCACGCTGCTGGCCGCGGCGACGGATGGAACGGACGGGCCCACGGCGGCCGCCGGCGCGTTTGCGGATCCGGGAACGGTTGCGCGCGGCCGAGCCGCCGGCGCGGATGCGAGGCGCGCGCTGGAGGACAACGACTCCCACGGCTTCTTCGCCGTCGAAGGCGGGCTCCTCGTCACCGGTCCCACCGGTACCAACGTCATGGACCTGGCGTTGGTGCGCGTCGACCCGCCAGGGTTCGATCCGGGCTTCGTGCCCGTCGAACAGATGGAGTAGCGTGTTCGCCGTGGGCGTTTCATCCGACGAATTCAAGGCCCTCTGTGGACGTTGGACCACGGGGGTCACCATCGTCACGGCGCGGCACGGAGAAACCGTGCACGGGATGACGGTCTCGGCATTCACCGAGGTCTCCCTCGATCCGCCGCTCGTCCTGGTGTGCGCCGCCAAGTCCTCGAACACCCACCTGGTGATCGAGCAGGGGAGCAGTTTCGCGGTCAATGTACTGGCCCGGGGTCAGGAGGCGCTGTCCAACAAGTTCGCCTCGAAGAAGGACGAATGGACGCGCTTCGATGGCGTCGACGTTGACACGGGCTCGACCGGCACGCCGCTCCTGCGCGGCACCGTGGGCGCCTTCGATTGCCGGGTCGTCGCGGCGCACGACGCGGGCGATCACGTGATCTACGTCGGCCAGGTCGAGTGGCTCCGCATCGATACAGAGGCGGAGCCGCTCTTGCACCAATCGGGTCGCTACGGGGCCTTTTCGGAGCTCTGAAGGGCGGGGGAGGCGCTAGGCGCTCTTCTCGAGCGCCTCCGTCCAGCTGCCGCTGCGCGCAGCGCCGTTGCACTTCGCGCGGTGCAGGAAGGCCGCCTGGCCCGCCGGCAGGTTCTCCGCCTTGCCGCCCCAGGCCTCGAGCGCGCTGGCCTGGAGCGCGCGGCCGTAAGAGAACGCGAGTTCCCAGGGACCGCCGCCGATCTTGTTCATCTCGTTGAGGTGTGCCGTGGCTTCCTCTTCGCTCTGGCCGCCGGAGAGGAACACGATGCCGGGCACGGCGGCGGGAACGCAGCGCCGGAAGCAGTGCAGGGTGGCTTCAGCGACCTCGCCCGCGCTGGCCTGGTGCGAAGACTTCTTGCCCGGAACGATCATGTTGGGCTTGAGCACGATCTGCTCGAGCGGAACGCACTGAGCGTGTAGTGCCGCGAACGTGGTGCGCAGCGTGCGCTCGGTGACTTCGTAGCACCGCCGAAGGTCGTGGTCGCCATCCATGAGCACCTCGGGCTCGACGATGGGCACGATGCCGCCCTCGATGCACAGGGCTGCGTAGCGGGCGAGGGCGTGGGCGTTTACTTCGAGGCAGTAGTCGGACGGAAGGTCCGTGGCGATGTCGATCACGGCCCGCCACTTGGCGAACTTCGCGCCGAGCCCCGCGTATTCGGCGACGCGGTCGCGCAGGCCGTCGAGACCCTCGGTGACCTTCTCGCCCTGGGCCCCCGCCAGATCTTTGGCGCCCTTGTCGACCTTGATGCCGGGCAGGATGCCGCGCTCGGTGAGGAGCTTCGGGAACGGCGTGCCGTCGTCGGCGCTCTGGCGCAGCGTTTCGTCGAAGAGGATGACGCCGCTGATGTACTGCTCCGCTCCGGCCGTGGCGAAGAGCATCTGCCGATAGGCCTGGCGGTTGTCCTCGGTGGACTCGATCTGGATCGAATCGAAGCGCTTCTTGATCGTGGGTGTGCTCTCGTCGGCAGCCAGGATTCCCTTGCCGGGGGCCACCATGGCGCGAGCGATGGATTCGAGTTCGGACATTTGGGGAGCTCCATTCGGTTTGAAAGACCGTCGAAAATCGAGCAACTACTTTAGCACCCACGCTCGTGGTGGCAGCAACTCTGAGCGGGGGGCGGGCGGGCGTGTGTTAGCGTCCGGAGGTGCGGCAGGTGACGCTCGTGGCCTGGTCCGACTACCTCTGCCCCTGGTGCTACAACGCCTCGGTGAGGCTGCACCGCGTCGAGGAGGAGTTCGCCCCGGACGTGCACGTGGAGTGGCGCAGCTACCTGCTACGCCCCAATCCCAACCACTCGCTCGATGCCGAGCGTTTCCGCGCCTACACGCGTTCCTGGCGCCGGCCGGCGGCCGAACCCGATGCGGGGTCGTTCCGGGAGTGGAACGGCGAGGCGCCGCCGCCCTCCCACAGCGTTCCGGCCCACCGGGTCGCGAAGGCGGCGGCGGAGGTCTCCGACGCCGCCTTCCGCCGCGTGCACGACCGCCTGCTGCAGGCCCACTTCGCCGAGAATCGCGACATCTCGGACGACGAGACGCTGCGGGGGTTGTGGCTCGAAGTCGGCCTACCCGAAGCGGACTTCGCGCGCCGCGAAGATCCGGCGATCCTCCAGCGCATCCTCGACGAACACGCCGCGGGGCTCGAAGCGGGCGCGACCGGAATTCCGGCGGTTCAGCTGGCGGGTAACGACGCGATCATCGTCGGCGCCCAGCCGCTCGAACTCTACCGGCGCTGGGTCACGCGTACCCGCGAGGAGGGTGCGTGAACTGGTGCGGCAGAGAGGATTCGAACCTCCACGGGGTTGCCCCCGCCAGCCCCTCAAGCTGGTGCGTCTACCAATTCCGCCACTGCCGCACTAGAGCCCGGCGAGCATAGCGTCCGCCCGCCCGCCCTCAATCTCCCTGGGTCTCGGGCGCCGCGGTCGAGGGGAGTGCGGGTAGACCAGCGGCAGCGCCTGCGGGCGCCGTCTGCCCGTTGGCCTCGGGTGTCGTGGCCGAGGGAAGTGTCGGCAGGCCGTCGGCCCCGTCTGCGTTCGCGGCCGGCGCGCCGGTCTTGGCGTTTGCGGCCGGCGCCACCCCGACCTCTTCGAAGAGCGGCTGCTCCGGTGCGGCTGCGGTCCCTTCTTTGCCTTCGGCCCGCTCGCTGAAGAGGCGTTCGGACGAGGCGGTCGTGAAGCTGTAGGAAAGGCCTAGGCTCGTCAGCATGAACACGACCGCCGCGCCGGCCGTGAGTCGCGTGAGAAAGTTTCCGGCGCCGCGGCTGCCGAAGACCGTGGTGCTGCCGCCGCCGCCGAAGACGGCGCCCATCTCCGCGCCCTTGCCGCGCTGGAGCAGCACGACGGCGATCAGGAAAATGGAAACGATGACGTGGAGGGCGATGAGAAACGGGGTCATGAGGCTCCTCCGGGGGGTTGGAAACATACGATGCGTGAAAACGTGTCGGGCTGCAGGCTGGCGCCGCCCACCAATGCTCCGTCGATGTCGGGTTGCGCCATCAGCGCATCCACGTTGTCGGGCTTCACCGAACCGCCGTACTGGATGCGCATCTGCTCGCCGCCGGGGCCGAAGCGATCGACCAACTGGCGGCGCACGAAGCCGTGCACCTCCTGCGCGGTCTCTGGAGTGGCGGTCTCGCCGGTGCCGATGGCCCAAACGGGCTCGTAGGCCACCACGACCTCCGCCGCGCGCTCGTGGGGCACCTCGGCGAGGCTCCCGGCCAGTTGGCGGCCCACCACGTCGAGGGTGTTTCCCGCCTCCCGCTCGGAGAGGTTTTCTCCCACGCAGACGATCGGACGGATGTCGCGCTCGAGAAGCGCCCTGGCCTTCGAAGCGACCAGGCCGTCACTTTCTCCGTAGAGGGCCCGCCGCTCGGAGTGGCCCACGATCGCGTAGGCGCAGCCGAGGTCGGCGAGCATTCCCGGTGCCACCTCGCCCGTGAACGCCCCCTGTTCCTCGGGGTTCACGTTCTGGGCGGCGAGCGCGACCCGCGAGCCGCGCAGGGCCTTGGCGACGCGGTCGAGCGCCGTGAAGGGGGGCGCGATCGCCACGTCGACGGCGTCGGTCCCGTCGATCAGCGGCAGGAGCTTCTCGACGAACTCCGCCGCCTCGGCGCGCGTCTTCTGCATCTTCCAGTTGGCGGCGAAGATCGGTCGGCGCATGTTCAACGTTCCAGCACGGCGACGCCGGGCAACTCGCGACCCTGCACGTATTCGAGCGAGGCGCCCCCGCCCGTCGAGAGGTGGGTGATCCGGCTCCCGAGACCCAGGGAATGGATCGCCGCCACGGAGTCGCCGCCGCCGACGACAGTGTTGCCGGGGCTTCGGGCGACGCCTTCGGCGACGGTCCGGGTTCCGGCTGCGAAGGACTCGATCTCGAAGACGCCCATGGGGCCGTTCCAGAAGACGGTGCGCGCCCCGGCGGCCTCGTCCGCGTAGGTGCGGGCCGTGGCCGGGCCGATGTCGACGCCGAGCCAGCCGTCCGGGATCGATTCGACCACACGGCTCGGCGCGCCTTCCCCGACCACCTGGGCCACGACGTGGTCGGTCGGGACCAGGATCCGCTGGCCGCCGGCCTCGACTGCTTCCATCACGCGACGCGCGTCGTCCACCCGCTCATCCTCCACCGGGGACTTGCCCGTGGGCTCCCCCCGGGCCGCGAGGAATGTGTACGCCATAGCGCCGCCGATCGCGATGACCTCGGCGTGGGAGGCGAGGGCCTCGATGACGCCGAGTTTGCTCGAGACCTTGGCGCCTCCGAGGATCGCCAGGAGCGGTCGCTCGGGCTCTCGGACCACGCCCAGATGGCGCAACTCGGCCGCGAGCAGGTCGCCGGCGACGGCGCGCGAGAAATGGGGCACTACGCCGGTGGTGGAGGCATGAGCTCGGTGGGCGGTCCCGAAAGCGTCGTTGACGTAGGCGTCGGCCAGGCAGGAGAGGGCGCGGGCAAAGTCCCGGTCGTTTTCTTCTTCGCCGGCGTGGAATCGGAGGTTCTCGAGCAGGAGCAGCTGCCCATCCCCCAGCGCGTCGACCGCAGCGCGCGCGGTCGTTCCCACGCAGTCCTCGCAGAACGACACCCCGATGTCGAGCAGCCGAGCCAGCCGCGGCGCCACGGGTCGCAGCGAAAGTTCTGGACGCCGCACGCCGCCGGGTCGCCCCAGGTGCGAAACGACCCCCACGCGGGCTCCCGCCCGGAGGAGTTTGCGCAGCGTGGGTCGACAGGCGCGGATGCGCGTGTCATCGCCGATGACCCCGTTGCGCAGGGGAACGTTGAGGTCTGCCCGGACCAGGACCCGCGTGCCCCGCAAGCCTCCGGCGAGGAGGTCGTCCAGTCCGGGGATGACCACTAGCGGCCCATCTGGAGCGCCAGATCCACCACGCGGTTTGAGTAGCCCCACTCGTTGTCGTACCAGGCGAGGATCTTGACGAAGTCTCCGTCCATCACCTTGGTCTGGGCCGCGTCCAGAATCGACGAATGGGAATTGCCGAGGAAGTCGATCGACACGAGGGGCTCGTCGCAGTACTCGAGAATTCCCTTGAGCCGGCCGCCGGCCGCCTCCTTCATGGCCGCGTTGATCTCCTCGGCGCTGGTCTTCCTGCGCAGCCTTACGGTCAGGTCCACGACCGAGACGTCGGCGGTGGGCACGCGCATGGCGAAGCCGTCGAGCTTGCCCTTCAACTCCGGCATCACCAGTCCAATGGCCCGGGCCGCGCCGGTGCTGGTGGGGATCATCGAGAGGCCGGCCGCGCGGGCGCGGCGCAGGTCGCTGTGAGGAAAGTCCAGGGTGACCTGGTCGTTCGTGTAGGCGTGGATGGTCAGCATCCAGCCGCTCTCGATGCCCCAGTTGTCGTGCAGCACTTTCGCTGGAGGTGCGAGACAGTTCGTCGTGCACGAGGCGTTCGACACGATCCGGTGCTGGTCCGGGTCGTACTGGTCGCCGTTCACGCCGATCACGATCGTGATGTCGGGTTCCTTGGCCGGCGCGCTGATGATCACGCGCTCCGCACCCGCCTCCAGGTGTTTTCCCGCGCCCTCCCGGTCGACGAAATGACCCGTCGACTCGATCACGAGCTTCGCGCCCAGGTCGGCCCACGGTAGCTTGGCAGGATCGCGCTCGGCGGTGATCGGGATGCGCTTGCCATCGACGACGATGGCGTCGTCCGCAGCCTCCACCTCGCCCGGGAAGCGCCCGTGGATGGAGTCCCACTTGAGAAGGTGGGCCAGCGTCGTCGCATCCGTGAGGTCGTTGATGCCGACGATGTCGAGATCCTTGTCGCGGGCCGCACGGAACAGCAGGCGTCCGATGCGACCAAAGCCGTTGATTCCCACCGGGGTGGACATCTGCATCTCCTTCGCATTCGAATCGGGAAGGCGAGCAGGGTACCGACCGGGCTGGCGCCGCGCCATTCATGGGTCTCCGGACCTCGCTACCCTGCGAGGATGCGGGTGGGCTGGTGGGGTGCGCTGTTGCTCCTGGCGGCGGGCGTTGCCCTGGCGATCGCTGGGCTGGAGCGCGGGCGCACCCGCACGGCCCAGCGCGACGCGTTTCCCCAGCACGAGGGGAGGCTCTCCGTCGCCGGGATCTCCGAGTCCGTCGTGGTGCTGCGCGACGCGCAAGGGTTTCCGCAGGTGCTGGCCACCAGCGAGACGGACGCCTGGTTCGGTCTCGGCTTCGTGCACGCGCAGGACCGGCTCGCACAGATGCTCTGGCTGGTGCGCCTGGCGCGGGGAACCACCGCCGAGGTGGTGGGACCGTCCGGGCTCGACTCGGATCGCCACGCGCGAACCCTCGGCCTGGGTCGCATTGCGGACGCGGAATGGGAGACGCTCGGGGCGCCGGCGCGCGGTGTGCTCGAGGCCTACGCTGCGGGTGTGAACGCGCGGCTCGGGCGACTCGAGCTCGGCGGTGCGGGGTCGCCCGTGACGGCGGCCGAAGTCGAACTGCCGCTCGACCTCTGGCGGCCCGCCGACAGCTTGGCGGTGCTGAAGCTCCATGCCTGGGCGCTCTCGGGCAGTGTCGACGCCAGCCTGGTGCTGCACGACCTCCTGAAGCAACTCGGCGGCGTCGAGGCCCGTCCCTTCTTTCCGCGGGCCGGGTGGGGGGAGCCCGTGCCCTCGAGCGACCGGCCGCCGATGACCGCGGGGCCCGCGGTTTCGCCCTGGGTGGATCCGCTGCGCGCGGCCGTCGGTCTCGCCGGCGCGTCGGCTGGCAGCACGGCCTGGGTGGTGAGTGGCGAACACACGGCCAGCGGCTTTCCGGTGCTCGGCGCCGACGTGCACCTCGAACCGACGGTTCCGTTGCTCCTCCACGTGGCGCACGTCCGCGGGGGCAGCGTCGACGTGGCCGGTGCGATGATTCCGGGGCTCCCCATCGTGTGGACGGGACACAACGGAAGGGTCGCCTGGGGCGCGACCCACGCCCGGGCGGCCGTGACGGATCTCTACAGCGAGCGAATCGCGGAGCGGGACGACGAGCCGCGCGATCACTATCACACCGGCCGCCGCTGGCGGCCCCTCGAGATTCGCGTCGAAACCCTCGCGGTTCGCGGGGCCGAGCCCGAACAGTTCGTGGTGCGCAGCACCGGGCACGGGCCGCTCCTCGATCTGGCCGTCGGGGGCAGCGAGGCGTTCGCCGTTGCGTGGGCAGGTGCCGGAGCGCGGGGTGGGGCGACGGTCGCCGCGCTGCTCGCCGCGGCGCGCGCTCCCGATGCGGAGAGCTTCCGGGCCGCGCTCGCGGGGGTCTCGACCCCGGCCGTGGCAGTCGTCTTCGCGGACGTCGAGGGCGCGGGCGGACTCCAGGTCGCCGGCTGGATTCCCCAGCGCGCCCTCGCGAGCGACCTGGTTCCGGTGCCCGGGCGTGCGCCCTGGTACGACTGGGAGGGGCCCACGCCCTTCGAAAAGCTGCCCCGCGCGACGCTGGGTGAAGGCGTGCCGTTCGTGATGGCCGCGGACAATCGCCTGCACACGCTCGGCGCCCGTCGTGGCGAATGGCTCTGGCGGCCGGGCGTGCGTGCAGCGCGCCTGGACACCCTGCTGAGTGCCGCGATCGTCGACGCTGGCTTCGATCTCGAAGCTGCCGAACTCGTGCAGTCCGACGTGATGGAGACCCGCGGACGCGCCCTGGCAAAAGCCGCGCTCGCGTTGATCGACACCGGCAGACTCGGCAGCGAGGCGGGCGAGGTCGTGGAGACGCTGCGCGGCTGGGACGGCGAGGCGGGTTCGGACAGCGTCGGCGCCGCCGCTTACCACGCCTTCGTCGTAGCGCTGACTCGCCGCCTCTTTGCCGAGCGCCTCGGCGAAGACCTCTTTCGGCGTTGGCTCGCTCTGCCGTACGCGGACCCGGTAGGAGTGGTCTACGCCATGGTGCAAGGCGTCGGAGATGACGACCCGTGGAGCGACCGGGAAACGGTTTCGGTGGCGGTTGCCGGTGCCCTGCGCGACGCCCGGCTCGAACTCGCCTCGCGACTCGGCGGGAGCCGCCGGAAATGGGTGTGGGGGCGACTTCACGAGATCGTTTTCCGCCCCTTCGTGCCGTCTCCGGGCACGGCTCCGCTCGGCCCCTTCGAGGTCGGCGGGAGTGGGACCACCCTCGCCACCGCTGAATACGCGCCGGACGCGCCCTTCGACGTGCGCATGGCGTCCCTCTTCCGGCTGGCGGCCGACACCGGCTCGCTCGACGCGGTGCACGTGCTCTTGGCGCCTGGTGCGAGCGAGCACCCGGGTCACCCGGACTACGGTGGGGGACTCGAGCGCTGGCAACGGGGTCGCGGGGCGCCGCTCGGCTTCGACCGCGCGCCCACCGCACACACCCGGCTGGTGCTGGAGCCCCGTTCGTGAGCCGCAGCATCCTGTTCGCGGAGGTGCCCTGCTTCTACGCCGCGATCGAGCGGGGTCGTGCCCCTGCGCTGGCCGAACGTCCGGTGATCGTCGGCGGCGACCCCCGCAAGCGCGGCGTGGTGCTGGCTGCGTCCCCCGAGGCGTTGGTCGTGGGCGTCGCGCTCGACATGCCGGTCGTCGAGGCGCTCCGCCTGTGTCCCCAGGCCCGCGCGGTGCGCACCGACATGGCGCTCTACCGCGACGTTTCGCGCCGGCTGTTTGCGTGTCTGCGCCGCGGCATCCAGGGCATCGAGACGTACGGGATGGCTGGTGCGTACGTCGACGCGAGCGGCGCCGCGGACGCGATCTCCCTGGCCGATGACCTGTGCGGGCGGGTGCGTGCGGAGCTCGACCTGCCGATGCGGATCGGGGTCGCGTCGGGGAAGTTCCTGGCGCGGCTCGCAGCGGAAGAGGCGGGCGCGGAGGGCGTTCGGCGCGTCGACCCAGGCGCCGAGGGCGCGTTCCTGCGCCCGCTCCCGGCGTCGCGGCTCGATGGGGTCGGGCGCAAGACGGCCGCAACCCTGGCCGAGCGCGGGGCGCACACGATAGGCGGCGTCGTGACCTTGGGGGTCGACCGTCTCGAGGAGGCCTTCGGTACCCACGGGCGTCGCATCTTCGCCCTGGCGAGTGGCCGCGACGAGGCGCCGGTGCGCGCCAGTGGCAACCCGCAGAGCTTGAGCCGCGAGATCACGATCCGCGGCGAGGGCGCCGACGGCGGCGTGCTCGGCGAGCACCTGTTGGATCTCGCGCGTCAGCTCGAGGGTGAACTCGCACGCCAGGGGCTGGTGGCCGGGCGCGTGGCCCTCAAGGTGCGCTACGCGGATCGGGGCACCCAGACCCGTAGCCGTGTGCTGGGCGGCCCGCTGCGCTCGGCCCCGGGTCTCCACGAGGCGGCCCTCCGGCTGCTCGAACGCACCCAGGCGAGCTCGCGGCCGGTCCGCGGGCTCGGGCTGCAGTTGGGCAAGCTCGCGCCGCCCGCGGAATCGGACCGCCAGCTCGACCTCTTCCCCGAAAACGGCTGAGCGGCGCCCCCAGCCGGCCTCAAGCGTTCCCGGCGCCCGGCCGATGGGAAGGCCGGAGAAGACGGCTCTTCGATGGAAAACGATCGTCGCAAGTACAGCCGGATCGGGACCGACCAGGTGATCTCGTTCGCGCCGGTCGAGTCGCGGCACCAGCTCGGTGTCAGCCGGAACGTTTCGGCGGGCGGAATCCGCTTCGAGGCGGTCGGTTGCGAGATCGATCCGGGCGAGGTGCTGCGGGTCACGTTCAACGTCTACGACCGTACCGTCGTCGCCGTGGGCCGGGTGGTCTGGGCCACGGAAGTGGATGTGATCACCACCGACGTCGGGATCGAGTTCATCGAGATCGACCCCAGCGCGCTCCGCCTGCTGGAAGAGTCCATGGACGCCGCGCTGGCCTGAGTTGACACCCCCAGCGCGCGGTGTCAGCTTGCCCGCGCATGGCGGATTTCCATCAGGGTGGGGTCATCCCCACACTCCACCGGCTGGGCGCGCCGGACGTCCCGCGGCTGGAGAGACAGCTGTTCGATTACGGCCGCTCCCGGCCGATTGCCTTGGTGCTGCCCTGTCTCCTCTCCGAGATGCAGGGCGACGGTCTGAAGGGGATCGTGGATGCTCTTCGGGGCGTCTCGTACCTGAACCAGATCGTGGTCAGCATCTCCGGTTCCGGGGAGCGGCACGCCTACGAGGAGATGCGCCACTTCTGGGACGGGGTGGAGACGCGCGACGGCCGCCCCCCCACGCTGGTCTGGAATAGCGGCGCCCGGCTGGAGGGCCTCTACCAGCGGCTGCGGGACGAGGGACTCGACTCGGGCGCGGGAGGCAAGGGGCGCAGCGCCTGGATGGGCTACGGCTACGTACTGGCGACCGGAACGTCCCGGGTCATCGCCGTGCACGACTGCGATATCCGCAGCTACAGCCGCGAGCTCCTGGCGCGGCTCTGCTATCCGACCGGCAACCCGAATCTCCAGTACGAGTTCGCGAAGGGCTACTACGCGCGCGCCACCGATCGGCTCTACGGCCGCGTGACGCGGCTCTTCGTCACGCCACTGTTGCGCGCGATGAAGGCCGTCCTCGGCTCGGTTCCTTTGCTCGACTTCCTGGATTCGTTCCGCTACCCGCTGGCCGGCGAGTGTTCGATGACGACGGACCAGGCGCGCATGAACCGGATTCCGAGCGACTGGGGCCTCGAAGTGGGGATGCTGAGCGAGGTCTTCCGGAATTGCTCCCTGAAGCGGATCTGCCAGGTCGAGCTCGCGTCGAACTACGACCACAAGCACCAGGACCTGTCGGAAGCCGACGCCGCCCGCGGACTCCACCGCATGGTCACCGACATCGCCTCGTCGTTGATCCGCAATCTCGCGAGCTACGGCGTCGAGTTCGACGCCGGCTTCCTGAACACGCTGACGGCTTCCTACGTGCGCACGGCCCAGGACGCCATCGCCTCCTACAACGACGACGCGCTGCTGAACGGGCTGACGTTCGACCGCCACGAGGAGGAGGTCGCCGTCGAGACCTTCACCCGCGCGCTGCGTGTCGCCGGGCTCGGCTTCGTGAGGGACCCGCTCGAAAACCCGCAGATCCCGAACTGGAACCGCGTGACCTCCGCGTTGCCCGAATTCCTCGATGCGCTGCGCGAGGCGGTCGACGTCGACGCCGGAGAGCGCTCCTGACGCACCGATGGTTCGCATGCCGGACGAGATTCGCGAGATTGCGGGTCGGATCCGAACGGCGCTCGAGGGAGTCCGTGCGTGGGGCCTAGGCGCTCGCCGCCGTCGGTTCCAGGGCGGCGTCGAGCACCTCCTGCACCCGGTCGACGAGAACCACGTCGATCTTTTCGAGCACCTCGGGCGGAATCTCGGTGAGGTCCTTCTCGTTGCGCCGGGGCAGCAGGACTGTCTGCACGCCGGCGCGCGCCGCCGCCAACAGCTTGCTCTTGATGCCGCCTACGGGGAGGACCTTGCCCCGGAGTGATATCTCCCCGGTCATCGCGACGCTCCCACGCGCGCGTCGACCGGACAGGGCCGAGACCATTGCGGTCACGATCGAAACTCCGGCCGAGGGGCCGTCCTTGGCCACGGCGCCGGCCGGAACGTGGAGATGGATCTCTGCCGGCGGCAGCGCTGCGTCCAGGCCCAGGTTCTCGGAGTTGCTTCGCACCCACGAGAGGGCCGCCTCGGCGCTTTCCCGCATTACGTCTCCGAGCTGTCCGGTGATCCGCAGCCGGATGCCCTTGCCGCCCCTGAGGACCCGCGTCTCGACGAAGAGGATGTCGCCACCCGCGCCGGTCTGGGCGAGTCCCACGGCGACGCCGGGCTGCGTCGTGCGCTCGGTGGTCTCGGGCAGGTGGGGCGGGGCGCCGAGCGCTCCGCCGACGAACGCTTCGTCCACCTCGATTTGTTCGGCCCGGCCCGCCGCGACCTGGCTCGCGCATTTGCGCATCAGCGCTGCGATCTGGCGGTCGAGATTGCGCACGCCGGCCTCGCGGGTGTATTCGAGCACCACGCGGTCGATCGCGGCATCCCTGATCGCGACCTGCTCCTCGGTCAGGCCGTGGGCTTCGAGTTGCTGGGGCACGAGGTGCCGGCGAGCGATCACTCGCTTGTCGTTCTCCGTGTAGCCGGGGAGTTCGATTACCTCCATCCGGTCGAGCAGCGCCGGCGGGATCGTCGCCAGGGTGTTGGCTGTCGCGATGAAGAGCACTGCCGAGAGGTCGAAGGGTACCTCGATGTAGTGGTCGCTGAACGCGTGGTTCTGCTCGGGGTCGAGCACCTCGAGCAGCGCCGAGGACGGGTCGCCGCGAAAGTCGGCGCCGAGCTTGTCGATCTCGTCGAGCAGGAAGATCGGATTGCGCGACCCCGCTCGCCGCAGGCTCTGGTGGATGCGGCCGGGCATGGCGCCCACGTAGGTCCGGCGGTGGCCGCGCACCTCGGCCTCGTCCCGTACGCCGCCCAGGGATGCGCGGGCGAACTTGCGCCCCATGGCGCGGGCGATGGAGCGGCCGAGCGACGTCTTGCCGACGCCGGGCGGTCCCACGAAACAGAGGATCGGGCTCTTTGCGTCGGGCGCGAGTTTGCGCACGGCGAGGAACTCGAGAATGCGGTCCTTCACCTTGTCCAGGTCGTGGTGGTCCGCGTCGAGTACGGCCCGCGCGTCGTGAAGGTCGAGCTTGTCCTCGGTGAGCGTGGACCAGGGCAGGTCCGCCATCCACTCGATGTAGTTCCGGATCAGGTGGCGGTCGGGCGCGTGCTGCGGGAGCGCGGAGAGGCGCTGCAACTCCCGCTCGGCCTGGGCGCGGGCCTCCTCGGGCAGGCCGGCTGCGTCGATCCGCTCGCGAAGCTCCTCGACCTCGCGAATGCCGGAGTCCTCTCCCAACTCGGACTCGATGTCGCGCATGCGCCAGCGCAAGAGCCGCTTGCGGTGCTCCGGGTCCATCTCGTCGTCGTTCGTGTCTCCGGCCAGGGCCCGCTGGGTCTCGGCGATCATGACCTCGCGTTCCAGGTGCTTCGCGATGCGGTCGAGGCGTCCCCGCGGATTCGCGTCCTCGAGCAGCGCGATCTTCTCCTCGGGCGCGAGCGGCAGGGTCGAGCCCACCACGTCCGCCAGCAGGCCCGGGGTGGGAATTCCGGAGACGAAGGTCTTCCACTCTTCGGGATAGTCCTCGTGCAGGTCGATCACTTGATGGGCCAGGGAGATGACGTCGCGCCAGGTCTTCTCGAGATCCTCGCTCTCGGTTTCGAGATCCTGGAGCGGAGTGACCGCGGACAGCATTGCCCCGTCTTCGGAGAACTCGGTCGCGTCGGCGAGGCCGGTGCGGACGATTCCGACGACGATGGCCTGCTTGCCGTCCCGCCGGGCGTCGATGATGCGCAGGATGCGGACGACGCAGGCAACGGGGAAGAGGTCGGCGCGCGTGGGCTCCTCGGTGCTTGGGTCGCGCTGGGTCGCGACGACCATGAATCCGCCGGGGCCGGCTTGCTCGAGCGCGGCCAGCGAGCGCGGCCGGCCGATGGCCAGCGGCACCGTGACGCCGGGAAAGACCACGACGTCGCGCACCGGCAGCACCGGCAACACCCCGGGGATGTTCAGCTGCTCCTGCCCGACGGCGACCTGGGTCTCGTCTGAGGGCCCGTTCTCGTCCTCGCTCAAGGATCTCCTCCGTCTCGCTGTCAAAGCTAAGCGCCGCTGGCGGCGGGTCAAGCGGACCCCGCGATGTCGATTGACGCCACCCCGGCCGGCGCATAGTCTCGGCCGCGGTAGCCCGGGTGGCGGAATTGGTAGACGCGCCAGGTTCAGGACCTGGTTCTCGCAAGGGAGTGCTGGTTCGATTCCAGTCCCGGGCACCAGCGCCCCCCCACGCAGAAGGCCGAAGAAAGGCCTGAAATCAGCGCTTTGGGACGGCAGACCTCCAGCGCTTTCTAGAGTGCTGCGAGGAGCCGCTCCAGGTCGCTGTCGTCGTTGTAGAAGTGCGGCGAGGCGCGGACCCCGTCGCGTCGCACCGCGCAGAAGACCCCGGCCTGGCGCAGGCGTCCGACGGTCCGCTTCGGATCCTCGTCGGTCCAGCGGAAGGACACGATCCCGGAGTTCTCCCCGGGGCCCCGCGGAGAGAGCAGCGTGGCGCCGCGCGCTTCGAGTTCGCGGGTGAGCCGGTCCGTCAGCGTGAGCACGCGCTCCGCGATGGCCTCCACTCCGAGTTCGAGGACGAGGTCTATTGCCGCGCCCAGGGCGAAGATGCCCGCCGTGTTGGGCGTGCCCTCCTCGAAGCGGCCCGCGCTCGGCTGGAGGTCGAGGTGGTAGCGGTCGTAGTCGGTGTTGTCCGTGACGCTGCGCCAGCCGACGACGCGCGGCGTGACGCGGTCGAGCACCGTCGGGGCACAGTAGAAGATTCCGCAGCCCTCGACCGAGAGCAGCCACTTGTGTCCATCCGCCGCCAGGAAGTCGATGTTGCACTCGGCGGTGTCGAGGGGCAGGCAGCCCAGACTCTGGATCGCGTCTACGCAGAAGAGCACGCCCCGGTCCCGGCAGAGTCGTCCCAGGGCGGCCAGGTCGTGGCGGTACCCGCTCGCGTACTCGACCGAAGAGAGCGTGAGCAACCGCACCCGCGGGTTTTCGAGCGCCCGGTCGACCTCCTCGAAAGGCAGCCGTCCGTCGCGCCCGCGCAGCAGCAGCGTTTCGACGCCTCGATCGCGGAGCCACCACCAGGGGTAGACGTTCGAGGGATACTCGAGGTCGCAGGTGACCACCTGGTCGCCCGGCTGCCAGTCGAGGCCGGCTGCGACGAGTCCGAGGCCCTCGGTGGTGTTCTTGACCAAGGCGATTTCCCTCGACTCGGCGCCGACCAGTTCCGCGGCCCGCCGACGCACCCGCTCGATTTCTTCGTCGTAGAAGCCCCGGTAGTCGAACGCGCCCCGGCGCGTGGCCTCGTCCGCGTAGCGCCGCAGGGCGTCCTGGACGCGGGTGGAGATGGGCGCCACGCCCGCGTGGTTCAGGTACGCGAGCTCCCGGGTCACGGGGAACCAGCTGCGCGTGTACTCCCAGTTCACTGCCGGACTCCGGTGCGGCTCCCTCCCGGACCGGCGGCGATGGCGCGCCGCCCCGGGAGCGGGGCGCGGGGGTGCGCAGCGTAGCAACTCGCCCGCGGCGCGATGGCGCCGCACCGGCCTCGCCGCGGGTTCTCTATCCTGGTCTCATGCGCCTCTCGCTCCAGGTCCAGTACGCGATCTGCGCCGTCTTCGACCTGGCGTACAACGGCGTGGGGGAGCCGATGCAGGTGCGCGCGATCAGCGCGCGGCAGGCGATTCCCACGCGCTACCTGGAGCAGATCTTCCGGCGCCTGCGCCGTGCCGCGCTGGTGGACGCCAAGCGAGGTCCGGGCGGCGGCTACACGCTGGCCCGGGCGCCGGCAGAGATCACGCTGCGCGACGTGGTCGAGGCGGTCGAGGGTCCTCTCGACGCTTCGTGCGAGATGGCGCCGGCGGCGGTCGAGGGGCCTTCGCTGCGGCCCGATTTCCTCTGGCGCGAACTCGGCGAGCGTCTCGGAGCGGCGCTGTCCGAGACGACCCTGGAGGAACTCTGCCGTGCGGCGGCCCGCGCAGACGTCGAGCGCGCCAACCCCGACGTGCCGATGTACTTCATCTGACGCGCGCCAGGGCCAGGGCCTCGTCCGCCACGGCGCGGCTGGTGGCGCCGGCCGAGAGTTGCTCGCGTACCCGATGGGTCGCGTCGCGCAGGGCGGCCAGTTCCTCGGGGTCGTCGAGGATGCGCAGGGCTTCTTCGGCGAGCCCGGCGGCGTGGGCGCGGTGCTGGAGGCGTTCTGGGAACACGGGCTGCGGGCCGCCGAGCACGATGTTGGGGAGTCCGATTCGATCGATCTCCACGAGGAGCTTGGCCACGATCGCGTTGAGCCAGCTGCCGCGATAGAAGATCAGCATCGGAAGTCCGGCCAGCGCCGCTTCGAGGGTGACCGTTCCGGAGCACAGGATCCCCAGGTCGCCGGCACCCAGCAGGTCGTGGGTGTCGCCGCGGACACAGGCGACGCGGACCCCGGCACGCCCGGCTTCGCCCTCCACTTCTGAGGCGTCGAGGTGGGGGGCCAGGGCCAGGGCGAACTGGATCTCGGGCCGGGCCGCCGCTATGCGGGCCGCCGCCCCCAGCAGGGCGCGGCCGTTGTGGTGCCACTCGCTGCGGCGCGACCCCGGCGCGAGCACCACCGTGGTTCGCGACGCGTCGAGTCCGAAGTGGCGGCGCGCCGCTTCGCGGCTTTCGAAACGCGGCGCGAGATCTTCCAGGAGCGGGTGGCCGTGGAAGGCAACGGGCACGCCAGCGCGCTCGTAGTAGGGGGCCTCGAAGGGGAATGCCACGACCATCTTGGAGATGCGGTCGGCGAGCTTGCGAATGCGACCGCTCCGCCAGGCCCAGATCTGCGGGCTCACGAAGAAGAGCACCGGCACGCCGCGTGCGCGCGCCTGCTGCGCCAGCATGAAGTTGAAGTCCGGCAAGTCGATGCAGACGAGCACGTCGGGTCGCCGCTCGTCCAGGAGCCGCAGCATCCGCCGGTAGAGGCGAATTACCGTGGGAAGTCGCGCCAGCACGCCCGTGAAACCCACGATCTCGAGTTCCAACGCCGTGCCCTCTCTTTCGAGGCCGGCGCGCGCCAGGTCTTCGCCGCCGATACCGAAAGCCTCGACCTGCGGTTGCGAGGCCCGCAATGCGGCAAGCACCCGGGCCCCGTAGCGGTCGGCGCTTGCCTCGCCTGCCACCATGAGCACGCGCACCGGGCCATCGGGGCGCGGCTGCGCCGCCGGTCCGGGCCGGCTGGCGAGCCCGTGAAAGCTCTCGAACAGCCGCAGGAAACCGACGGCCACGCCGCTTCCGAGCAGGGCTCCGGCGGCGACGTCCGCCGGGTAGTGCACGCCGCAAGCGATGCGCGTCAGGCCGATGAAGCCGGCCGGCAGCAGCCAGAGCCAGCGACCGCGTCCGCGGAAGGCGTAGATCAGGCCCGCGGCGATGGCGAAAGCCGCGGCGGTGTGGCCGGAGGGAAAGGAGCGATGACGGTAGGAGTCGCCGAGGACGGTGAGCGTCGGCGAGATCGCGGCCAGCTCCGGGTTTCCCACGCGGTACACGCGCACGCGGCGACCGCCGGGCAGCCGACCGGTTTCGATGGGCTCGTGCACGACGGCGAGTTCCGGGGACGCGAGCGGGCGCGGACGCGCAGTCACGTCTTTGAGTCCCTGTGCCGCGAGTCCCGCGATCAGGGCGGCCAGCCCGATGAGCAGCCAGTTCTTGGGAAACCGCCGCGGATCGGCCAGGCGCAGGCCGACACCGAGTAGCAGCGCGAGCACCGCGCCGTGGCCCAGGTCCGTTCCGTAGCCGGCGACCGCGTCCCAAGTCGGCGCATCCCAGCCGTTGATGCGCAGGAAGAGCGTCAAGTCGAGCCGTTGCCAGTCGGACACGCCCGTCCCCCCGGCGCAGCTTCGCAGCCCGGCCGGAGAGGCGCCAACGGGCCATGCCTGGAGGGGTTCGAACCTCCTTGAAACCGGGGATTTACGGAAGGAGACTCGAGTGGGTTCGAGGGGTTCGAACGCGAGCGATCGCGCAGCGGGATCCCGGTCGCGGGACGGAGAGGGCTCGCGTAGAATGCGCCGCTCGCGGGCTCCGATGGTCGGAAGGCCGGGCCGCGTGAAACCACGAACGATGAGCGCGGGAGCGAGCGGCCGTGAGCCGAGGCATCCATGTCGATGACTCGCCGGAGGAAGTCCGCCTGCCGCGGTCGGTCCTGCACGATCTCTACGAGCACGCACGGGAGACGGATCCCGAGGAATGCTGCGGCCTCGTGGTGGGCACCGACGGCGAGCCGTACCGCCGCGTGGTGCGATGCCGGAACGACATGACGCTCAAGAACGAGCAATCGCCCGAACAATGGCCCATGAACAACCGGTCCGGCTTCTACATGAATCCCGGCGATTACCAGTCGTGGGCGGAGGGCGAGTCGGAGGATGGCGAGCACGTCACCGCCGTGTACCACTCGCACGTGGGTGTCGCCTGCTACCTGTCCAGCGTGGACCTCGAACTGGTCGACCTCTCGCAGTTCCCGAACGCCGAGCAGGTCGTGATCTCGGTCCGCGAGGGACAACTCGAGGCGCGCGTGTTCAGGCGGGATGGGATCGGATGCCCCTTCGTCGGCCACCCGGTTGCCGTCATACCGTGAAAGCACTCGTCGGGGTCGTCGCGACGGCGTTGCTTCCGCTGGGATGCGGGGGCGTTGCTATCTCCGAGCTTCCCGAGCGCGCGATTACGCTGAGCTGGTTCGATACCGCGACGCTTCGCGGGCGCTCGGAGATGGTCGAGGCGGAGTACGGCATGGAGCGAGAGACGCCCCAGGACATGCCCTCCGTCGGCGACTTCAAGCAATACCTGGGGCAGGTTCTCGGGGTCGAATCCGCCGCGGAAGAGGGCGGTTTGGACGCGCGTCTCGCGCGCCGTTACCCGGGGCGGATGGCGTTCGGCGAGCCCCGCACCGGGCGCATCGAGCGGCTGGCCCTGTTGCCGGGCACGCTCCCCCGCGCCTGGTCGCCGGATGGCAAACGGCTGCTGTTCAGCCAACTCGTGGCTGGCTTCCGCCAGCTTTTCATCCTCACGCACGAGGGACGGGAGATCCAACGGTTGACCCGTGGGCCGGACGTGCACGCGGACGGCTGCTTCGGCCCGGACGGACGCTTCGTCCTGGTCTCGAGCACCGTGAAGGACGGCCGCCCGCAGTCGCGGCTCGTCATCACCGCTCCGGGCGGGACGCGCGCGACGGCCTATACGCCCGGCCCCTCGGACTACGCGCCGGCGTGCGCACCGGACGGGAGTGCGGTGGTCTGGGTGACGGTGACGGATCGCGGGCGCGACATGATGCTGAGTCGCAGCCCCGCGCTCGACGGCGAGGTGCGCCGCCTGGGGCCGGGTCGAGATCCGTCGTTCTCGGCGGATTCGGAGTGGATCGTCTACACCGCGCCGGTGGCGCGTCGCTGGGGCCTTCACCGGATCCGCGCGGACGGCAGCGGAAGACGCCCGATCGGCACCGGCAAGTTCAACGAGGTCCAGCCGAGCTTCTCGCCCGATGGGCGGTTCGTGGTGTACGTATCCGACAACGGCATCGACCAGCGGTTCCACGTGCGCCGCTTCGACGGGACGGGTGACCGGATACTGTTCACCGATGGGGGCGGCACCGACCCGGTATGGTGAGCTGTCCAGAGCGATGGGAATAAGCTGAACAGTTCTCCGAAACAGTCGGGCTCCTAGACCATCCTTATGCGTGGCTCGGAGGCCTGCTCGAGCAGTGTCTCGGCGTCGTCGCCCGCGTCGGGATAGACGGCGTAGCCCAGGGCGAGGGCGATGCGGACCGGGTCGTTGAGGGCGTCGTCCTTGGAGACGTCCTCGGCGAGGCTGCGCGCCAGGCCCGAGACGCGCTCTCCGGGGACCGGTCCCGGGTCGGGCAGTAGCGCTGCGAACTCGGCATCGCCGGTGCGGCCCGCCACGTCGAAGTCGCGCAGGTGCGAACGCAGGGAGTCGGCGACGCGCTGCACCACCGTCTGCCCGAAACGGGCGCCGCGGGCGGCGAGGATCTCGTCGTGGTTTTCGATCCGGCAGACCGTCACGGTGAGGGCTCCCTGGCGCCCCCGGGCCCGTGCGATCTCCTCGCGCAGGCGTCGATCCAGGTAGGCGCGGTTCGGAAGACCGGTGGCTTCGTCGAAGCTCTGGAATTGCCGGGCGCGCCAGATGAACTGGACGTTTGCGATGGCGCGTTCGAGGTTCGAGGCGAACTTCGCGAAAAGGTCCAGATCGTCGTCCGTGAAGGCGCGCGGCGCAAAGCGGGCCCCCGTCATCTTGTCGTAAAGAACGAGGGTACCGATGACGGCGTCGTCCCGTCGGATCGGAGTCGCCATCACCGAGCGCACATCGGGGGCGAACTCGGCGAGCTGCGGATCGCTCGCCAATTCGCGCACGAGCAGTGGGGCGCGACGCTTGAGGACCGCCACCGACACGCGCTTGTCCAGGCGGAAGAGCAGGTCCTGGAAGCGCCCGTCCGCGGAGCCGAAGTAGGAACGGATGGCGTAGCGTTCCGTTTCCTCGTCGCGCAGCCGCAGCACGGCGTGGTCGGCTTCGAGCACCATCGCGGCGGACGAGGTGCCCTGGCGCAGCACGGTGGCTGGGTCGGTCAGCGCCATGATGCGTATGCCCGCCTCGTTGATGGCTCCAAGCTTGGTGGCCCGGGTGTGGATTCGCTCCTCGCGCCGAAGGTCGGATATCTCCTCGGCGGCGGCCGCCGCCATTTCGACCAGGGCCTCCTCGAAGTCACGTCCGCCCGGCGCGCCCGCACCCGCCTGCAGCGTCAGCACGCCCATCAGCGCGTCGCCCGCGACCAGGGGCAGGGCGGCGTAAGCCAGGTCGCTCCGCGTGCGAAGAACGACGGCCTCGCGCGTGCGCGCCACTTCGCCGTCGATTCCCTGGCCGAAGGCAATACGGATCTCCTCGCCGAAGGCGGGTCCGTCGAGCGAGCTGGCGGCGAGGTGGAGGTCGCCCTCATCGGGATCGTGCAGGTAGAGATGGACGATGCCCGAGCCGCTGCGCTCACTCACGATCCGGCACAGGCGCGCGAGACGCTCCGGAAGCGGCGCGCGGCCCGCCAACACCGCCCGGACCTCGCGCACGGCCGCGTAGCGCGTGGCTTGGCTGCGCATGGACTCGTGTTCCTGGGCCCGCGCGATGATCTGTGCGTCGAGCCGGGCCAGTTGCTCGGTGAACTCGAGATCCGCATCGCTGAACGCGTCTCGGCGCGTGCCGTGGTGGAGGTTCAGCACGCCGAGGATGCGGCCAGCGTGGAGCAGGGGTACACAGAGCGCCGATTCGACGTCGAGTCGCTCACGCACGATGCGGAAGGTCTGCCGGTCGGCTTTGCCGGCCAGGCGCAGTGACCGCGCGTCCTCGACCACGCGTCCCGCGATTCCGTCGCCGACCGGGACGCGGATCTTCGTCCAGAGTTCCGGCTCGATGCCCACGGCCACGCGCACCCGTAGTTCCCGCGCCGCTTCGTCGAGCAACATGACCGAGCCGCCCTCGGCACCGGTCACGCCCAGCGCGATCTCGAGCATGCGCCGAAAGAGCGCCTCCGGTTCGACCGTCAGGTTGTACGACTCGACCACTTCCTGGAGGGCCCGGAGCAGCTCCGCCTTGCGGTCGCCGGCTCCATAGCACCAGAGAAGCCGGGCCACGAGCGGGGTCACGACCTGCACGTCGCGCTCGACCACGGCGGGGAAAGCCTCGGAGAAGCCGCCGGCTGCGTCGATCACCGCGAAGAGTGCGGGATCGTCGGCGATGTCTTCCGCGGTGGTGGCAAGCAGTCCCGGCAGCGTGTCCGCGATCTCGGACGGCAACGTGGCGAGGCGCTCGCGCTGCGTGATCGGTTCGAGGTCGTAGACGCCGGAGACCTCCAGCGCAGGATTCGACAGCAGCAGGGGGACGAGTCGCAGCGCCTCGTCCGTGGCCCCGTAGATCGCGACCCGGCGCCGCATCAACCGGGGTCCTCCTCCGCGAGGGCATCGATCCGGATCGTGAGCACGACGGTCGAGGTGCCGCCATCGGCGTTTCCGAGAACCAGGGGCACCCGCACGGCGCGATCGCCCGCGCGCGTTGCCTCGCCGACCGACACGATCGAGAGATCGGGGCCGAGGCGCGCACCGGCAGGCCGCGACATCTCGCCGGTTGCGAAGAGGGTGTCATCCTCGAACAGCGTCTGCGCATCGCGCGCCAGGGCATCGAGGGCGAAGGCGTCGGGTTCGGCCCCCTCGGTCTCGAGCGCATCCTGCATCCGTGTCGGTGCGTCGCGGTCCGGCGCCGCCACCTCCGGGGACGGTGGCCCTTCGCGCAGCGCGCGGATCACCCGCTTCGAGATCGTCGACAGCGTCTGGAGCACGCCCGCGCCTTCCGTAGCCACCGCCTCGAACACGGGAACGTCGCCCAGATCGAGGCCGCGGTGGATGTCGTCCAGGGCGTAGGGGTCGGCAGCGTCGCGCTTGTTGTACTGGATGACGAAGGGCGTGTCCTCGAGCTTGCGCCCGTGCGCTGCCAGTGCCGCGCGCAGCTCCCCCAGGCTCTCCCGGTTGGCGTCGAGCGGCGCCGTGGTGTCGACGACCAGCACGACGCCGTCCACCCCTTCGAGGAGCTGTTCACGCACCCGGCCCTGGTTGGCCTGCCCGGGTACCGTCAGCATCTCGATCTGCGTCCGGATTCCGGCGACCTCGCCCAGCGTGATCGAAAGCTCCTCGTAGAAGATCGTCGGGTCCAGTTGGCTCTCCACCTCGCGCACCTCGCCCCGGTGGTCCGGACGCAGCCTCGAGTGGGCCATGCGGAGATTCGTGGTCTTCCCAGCCCCCTCGACGCCCCAATACACGATGCGCGCGTTCACTGTTGAGGAGGCTGCGTTGAGTCTGGCCATCTAGAGCTTTCCCTTCTTCATGAGGATACGGCGGGCGTGGGTCGACACGGCAATGGGTACGTCCTTGCTCCGGACGAGCGCCCGCACGTCGTTGTCCTGGAGGAAGTTCACGAACTTCATGGCCGTGGCCTGGGGCGTCTTCGGGTTCGTCGCGAGTGCGAGCTTTATCGGGTAGCGCCGCGCCCACTGCCGGTTGCCGGCGATCATGCGCAGTACCTCGTCGCACACATTGCGCGACTGGGCATAGCTCACGACCTCGGTGTCGGAAATCTTGGGGCTCGTGATCGCGGCCAGCGACACGATCTTGTTGCGGTCGCGGACCAGGAAGCCGCGCGCCTCCTTGTTCCCGAGGCGCGCGAGTCTGACCTTCTGGAAGACGCTCAGCTTCTGGATCAGCGCGTGGAGGTTGGTCTGGTTGCCCTTGGGGATCTCCGCCGCGTCGTCCTGCACCATCTCCCGGGCGAACCCCGCCAGGTCTCGCCCGAGCACAGCCGCCAGGGCGGCCTCGGCCTGCTCGTCGCTCACTTCTCCAGCGGGATTTCCGGTCTCCGCCTCGAGGTCCATGCCCAGGAAGGCGAGGACGCGCGCGAGTGTTGCCCGACCGGTGGTCGGGTTGGCGCCGAGGGCGTCCACGATCTCCGGTGTGCGCAGCAGGCGCTCCTGGTTGTTCGAGACGATTTCGAGGATGCGCCGGCTGGGCAGGCTGGCCAGGAAGGCGAGGGTCGCGTCGTCCGCCGCGGGGTTGAGGGCGACTTTCTCGCAGCGCGCTTCGTCTGCGCGGGAGGATCGGACCAGGTGCGAGAGGATCGCCGGGTGGGAGTCGCCCTGGAGCACCGCGTCCATCAGCGTGTCCGGCAGGCCCTCGAGGCTGGTGCGTGCGAGATCCTTCACCTCGGCGTCGGGGTCGTGCATCAGGGCGAAGAGGACGGTGGCGAGTTCGATCGGGGGGAGGGGCAGCGCGCCCCGGGCGGCCATCAGGCGCACGTCCCGCGGAGCATCGCGCCGCGCGTAGCGTTCCGCCTGCCGCGAGAGCGTCAACTGGATGGGTTTGCGTTTGGCTTCGGGCACGCTGCTCCGTCTCCCTTGCCGCGGGGCGGCGCACCGGCGGAAGTCCATGGCCTCGTCAGGACGCCTCGGCCTCCGCGGCTGCTGCCGCGGCCACGATCTTTTCCCTCACCTGGGCGGGAGCCTCTTCGTAGTGCGAGAACTCCATGTGGAACTCGCCCTGGCCGCTCGTCATGCTGGTCAGAGCACTCGCATATTCCAACATTTCGGCCATAGGGACCTGCGCCTGAACCACGGCGGTAGATCCGGTCGCCTCACTGGACTGGACTTTTCCACGTCGGCTCGACACGTCTCCCATGATGTCTCCCACGAAGTCCGCGGGGGCCGAGATCTCGGTGTTCATGACCGGTTCGAGCAACGTGGGCTTCGCCTTCTCGATGGCCGCCTTGAAGCCGAAGGAGCCCGCCAGCTTGAAGGCCATCTCGTTGGAGTCGACGGAGTGGTGCTTGCCGTCGATGCAGCGCACGCGGACGTCGACCACCGGATAGCCCGCGAGCGGACCGGCCGCGCAGGACTCGAGGATGCCCTTTTCGACCGCCGGGATCAGGTTGCGGGGGATCGAGCCGCCGACGATCTCGTCCACGAACTCTACGCCTTCCCCGCGGGGACGAGGTTCCACCGTCAGGTAACAAACCCCGTACATGCCCTTGCCGCCGGTTTGCTTCTTGAGCTTGCCCTCCACGTTCTCGGCCTTGCGCGTGACGGTCTCGCGGTAGGGCACCTTCGGCGTCTTCAACTCGACCTCGACGTCGAACATCCGCTTGAGCTTCTGGACGGTGATGCGTACGTGGAGCTCACCCATTCCGGAAAGAAGGAATTCGCCGGTGGCCGGCTCGCGTCCCAGGTGGAGCGTCGGGTCCTCCTCCACCAGGCGCCCGAGCGACGTGTACACCTTGTCCTCGTCGCCCTTCGATTTTGCCGAAATCGCGTACGAGATGATTCCCTGCGGAATCTCGAGCTGCGGCAGCGCGACGCCACCTTTCTCAGCGGTGAGGGCGTGGCCCGTGTGCACCGACTTGAGCTTCGCCACCGCCACGATGTCGCCAGGGCCCGCGTCGCCCACATCCGAGTGCCCGGATCCCTGGAGCACGAGGAGTTTGCCCAGCCGCTCCTTTTTGTCGGCGCTGGCGTTGAGGATGCTGGTGTCGTGCTCGAGCTTTCCCGACACGATGCGCAGCACCGAGAGGGTGCCCGCGTAGCGATCGATCAGGGTCTTGATCACCAGAGCGGAGAGCGGGCCCTCAGCGCTCGGTTCCACCGGATCCCCCTCGGTGGTCAGGCGGGAGTTTGCCTCCGCGGCGGACGGCAGGATGACGCTGACGGCCCGGAGCAGCAGCGGCACACCGAGTTCCGAGAGGGCCGCGCCGCACAGCACCGGTGTAAGCTTGCCCTCGCGCGTGCCCCGGAGCAGGCCCTGTGCGAGTTCTTCTTCGCCGAGTTCGCCCTCTTCGAGGTACTTCTCGAGCAGTGCGTCGTCACATTCCGCGATGCTCTCCGCGAGAGCCTCTCTCGCCGTCGCCACCTGATCGGCGAGTTCGCTCGGCACGTCGGCCTCTCCCGCAGCGGTGACCGCCTTGCTCCGGAGCAGGTCGACGCAGCCTTGGAAGTCGTCGCCGGCGCCGATCGGGATGGCGATCACGGCCGGATTCGCGCCCATCTCCTTCAACGATTCGACGGTCCGGTCGAGATCGGCGCGCTCGCGGTCCATGCCGTTCACGAAGGCGATCACGGGGATCCCGTGTTCTCGGCAGTGTCGAAACATGCGTTGGCTTCCGACCTTTGTGCCGTCGACGCCTGAGACGACCAACACGGCGCCGTCGAGGCCGCCCAGGGCGACGCGTCCGTCGGCCTGGAAATTCGAGTCCCCGGGTGTGTCGACCAGCGTGAGGTGCTTCTCGTTCCAGTCGAATCCGTAGATCGACGAGCTGATCGTCGTGTTGCGTTCCCTCTCTTCGGGTAGGAAGTTGAGGCTCGAGGTACCTGCCGTGACGCTGCCGAGTTCGTGGGTCGCGCCCGCCGTGTGGAGAAGCGCCTCGCCAAGCGAGGTCTTCCCGTCGCCCGAATGCCCCACCAGCGCGAAGTTGTAGGTGTCGCCGGCCTTGATGTTGTTCATTCGAACTACTCCTTTCGTGACCCCGTGGCCTGGGGGCGGTTCTTTTCGAAGATGATTTGCAGACCCCGAAGGGTCAGAAAGGGCTCGACACGCTCGATCGTGCGGCTCTCGTCGGCCACCCGGTGAGCGAGACCGCCGGTTGCGATCACCCGCGCCGTTTTCCCGAGTTCCCCGCGGATCCGCTCGACCATGGAGTCGACCATGCCGGCGAAGCCGAACAGCAGACCCGACTGGAGCGCTGCCGTCGTCGTCTTCCCGATCACCGTCTTCGGTCGGGCGACTTCCACCCGGTGCAGCATGGAGGCCCTGGTGAAGAGGGACTCCATCGCGGTGTGGATGCCCGGGAAGATCACGCCACCGAGGTACTCCCCGTCCTCCGATACGCAGTCGAACGTGATCGCCGTTCCGAAGTCGACGGCGATTGCGGGCCCACCGAACGTTTCGAAGGTCGCCACCGAGTTGACGATGCGATCCGCGCCCACCTCTCTCGGGTTTTCGTAGCGCACCGGCATGCCGGTTCGGATCCCGGGGCCCACCACCAGGGCGCGACAGTCGAACAGCTTCGCCGCGACGCGCTCCCAGATCGGAAGCAGCGGGGGCACGACGCTCGATATGATCACGTCAGTGACAGGGGCGCCCGCGCGTCCCGCGTGGTTGAATAGCGCGGCGACGGTGAGTGCCACTTCGTCGGAGGTCTGCTCCGAGTGGGTCGCAAGGCGCCAGTGCTGCGTCAGTTCGGCGGGGCCCGCGTCGGTGTAGTCGAACAGGCCGAGCGCGACGTTTGTGTTCCCGATGTCGATCACGAGCAGGCTCGTCAAGTGCTCCTTCGCGATCGTCACATCGGGTGCAGTCACGCGCGCTCCTTCGCGATTGTCACATCGGGCGCAGTCACGCGCGCTCCTTCGCGATGGTTACGTCGCCTGCGATCACCCGGGTCTCCTCGCCGTCGTCCAGTCGCAGGCGGAGCGCCCCGTCGGCATCGATGCCGAGGGCGATCCCCTGCATTTCTGTGCCCGCCAGAGCCACGACGCAGATGCGTCGCCCGGCCATGCGGAAGCGTGCCTCGAATTCCGGTCGCACGGTCTCGAAGCCCGAGGCCGCGCATGTATCGAGGACGCGCTCGAGCCGATTGTACAGCCGCTGGGTGAACGCGAGGCGGTCTATGTTGTGGCCCGAGTGGCTCGCCAGGCTGGTGGCCCGGTGCCGGAACGCATCGGGGAGGCTCTCGCGTACGACGTTGAGATTGACGCCGATTCCGAGCACCAGGTGGGAGACCCGTGTGGCTTCTGCGCCGAGTTCCATCAGGATGCCCGAGGTCTTGAGGCCGCCGAGGAGGACGTCGTTGGGCCACTTGATCTCCACCGCGTCGGGATCTGGAACGCTGTCCGCGATGGCGCCGGCCACCGCCACCGCTGCCGCCAGGATCCAGCTGGGCGCCTCGGCCGTGGTGAGCTGCGGACGCAGAAGGATCGAGGTGTAGAGGTTCTGGAACGGCGGGGAGAAGAAGCTGCGCCCGAGCCGCCCGCGACCGGCGGTCTGACCTTCGGCAACCACCGTGGCGCCGTGGGGTGCGCCTTCCCGGGCCAACTCCTGGGCGACGCGGTTGGTCGAGTCCACGCTCTCGAGCCAGTGGATGTCCCGGGCGAGCCAGCGTGTCTCGAGGCCGGTGCGGAGTTCCTCGGGGTAGAGACGATCCGGTATTTCGACGAGGCGGTAGCCTTCGCCGGCCGCCGCCTCGATTCCGTAGCCGAGGGAGCGGAGTGTCTCGACGTGCTTCCAGACCTGGGCGCGCGAGCGCCCGAGATCGTCAGAGAGGGTTGCCCCCGAGCAGTTCCGGCCCGCCGCTCGGCGCAGGGCGTCGAGAACATGCGCCGTGCCCTCGCGCATCAGCGCGCCACCCCGGGGCTGCCCGGCCCTATCTCCATGGAGATGTCGACGGCGGGCGCCGAGTGGGTGAGGGCGCCGATCGAGATGCGCGAGACACCGGTTTCGGCGATCGCACGCACATTCTCGAGCGTGATGCCGCCACTCGCCTCGAGGCAGGCACGGTTTCCCACGCACGCGACGATCTCGCGCAGCTTGTCCGCTTCGCAGTTGTCGAGCAACAGAAAGTCGGCGCCCACATCACAGGCGACGACGGCGTCTTCCACCGACTCGACTTCTACCTGGACACGCACGCCGGCCGGCGCCGCCGCCAGCGCCGCCTTCACTGCGGGAGCCACGCCGCCTGCGAGCGCCACGTGGTTGTCCTTGACCAGGATTCCGTCGAAGAGGCCCATGCGGTGGTTGATGGCACCGCCGACGGCGGCAGCGTACTTGTCGAGAACGCGCCAGCCGGGGAGGGTCTTGCGGGTATCGACGATGTGCGCGCCGGTTCCCGCCACTGCATCGACGAAGCGGCGCGTGTGGGTGGCCACGCCGCAGAGGCGCTGCAGGAAATTGAGCATGGTGCGCTCGGCGACCAGCAGCGCGCGCATCGGGCCCGAGACCAGGGCGAGCGCGTCGCCGGGACTGGCGGTGGCGCCCTCGGCCGCGCGCCGTTCGAATCGCGTCGCCGGGTCGACCTGGTGCAACACTGCGCCGGCGACGTCGATCCCGCAGGACACGAGTGCCGCGCGAGCCTCGATGAACGCGTTCGCCTGGCGGTCCGGTTCGACGACCGCCCGGGTGGTGAGGTCGCCCGGTCCCACGTCCTCTTCGAGCGCGAGCTCCAAGAGCCGTCGCCAGGTGTGCGCCGGGGGCAAGGGGGGGCCTTGCATCGTCCGATTCTAGGCGAATTCCGTCTTCGCAGGGCCCTCGGCGCAGGTCTTGCCGGCCTGAGCCGGCGGCCGGGCCGGCACGCGCGGGTTGTGGCGGAGGCGCAGCGCGGTGGCTCCTAGTCTTCCTGTCCATCCTTCATGCGACGGATTTCCTCGCGGATCAGCGTTTCGGCGAGCTGCGGGATCACCTCCCATGCGATCTGCTCCACCCGCGCCACAGCCTGGCGCACGATCTGGTCCGAGAGGCCGCCCAGGCTCTCCCAGGCGATCTTCTCCAGCGTGTCGTGGAGGCTTTCGCGCAGCCGGGGCTCTACCTCGGCCAGCGCCACGCCTGCCAGGGCGGAAGGGTCGTGGGTCGCGGCGCCCGGCGCCGGCTCGGGATCTGCGATGAGTTCGGTCACGGCGATGGGCTCGGCGGTCCGAGAGAAGCCGTCGAAATCAGGCCCCCCGTCCTCCGCCGGTGTGGCCGGGGGCCGGTTCCCGAAGGTGAATCTGTCCGCAGCGGCTGCCTCGGGTTCTTCCGCTCCGATTGCGAAGAGCGGGTCGTCGCTGCCGAGCCCGAGCGCATCGATAGCCGGCGCGTCGAGCGTATCCGCGGGAGCCTCGGCGAAGGGCGCGTCGAGCGGGTCTGCGGGAGGCTCGGCGAAGGGCGCGTCGAGCGGGTCTGCGGGAGGCT
>Ga0310342_100000202_pt1 | contig 30604 bp, 22 predicted proteins | sample S15DNA20500_MG_FD_206155 | JGI IMG/M metagenome (GOLD analysis project Ga0310342, IMG submission 206155) | Marine microbial communities from station ALOHA, North Pacific Subtropical Gyre - S1503-DNA-20-500_MG | ecosystem: Environmental > Aquatic > Marine > Oceanic | place: Pacific Ocean: North... | reverse complement strand
AGGCCTTCTTCGAGGCCTTCGCCAATGTCTACACGGCAGCGTTTGACGCCATGATCCAGCGGGCGGCCGGAGAAGATTTCGAGATGACCGACACCGTCTATCCGAACGTCCACGACGGGACCGAGGGCATGCACTTCATCGAGCAATGCGTAGCGAGCTCCGCCGAGAGCGGAGCCTGGCTTCCAATGAAGCACGAGCTCGCGCGGCGCTGAGCTCTTTTCCACCACGCATCACGGGCCGGGGTCAGCCTCGGCTCCGGTCACGTTTGAACTCGGAGAGCAATCCAGATGGCGCTCGGTGAAATCCTTCTTACCGCCAACGAGGTCCAGAAATCCTTCGGTGACCGAACGATTCTGAAGGACACCTCGTTCACGATCCATGACACCGCTCGTATAGGCGTCATCGGACCGAACGGGACCGGCAAGTCGACCTTCATGCGCATCCTCGCCGGTGGCGACACGGAGTACACTGGGGAGATCAAGCGGGCTCCCAACATCAGGATCGGCTATATCGAGCAGGAGCCCACCCTCGACAACGAAAAGAACTGCCGGGAAAACGTCGAGCTCGGGCTCGAGAGGGTCCTCAAGCTCATCGAGGACTACAACGACGTCTGTACAGACTATTCGACACAGACCGACGAGAACGCGCAGGAGAAGCTGATGCGCAGGATGGGCCGGCTGCAGGAGGAGATCGAGCTGGTCGACGGCTGGGAATGGGAACACCAGCGCGACCTGGCCATGGAGGCGCTGCGCGTTCCGGACCCCGAGACTCCCGTGGCCACCATGAGCGGCGGTGAACGGCGGCGGGTCGCCCTGTGCCGGGAGATCATCTCCTGCCCCGAGCTCCTGATCCTGGATGAGCCCACGAACCATCTCGATGCGGCGACGATTGAATGGCTGGAGGCCTTCATCGACAAATACCCCGGGGCGGTGGTCATGGTCACCCACGACCGCTACTTCCTGGACAATGTCGCCAACTACATGGTCGAGCTCGAAAACGGCAGCCTGGGCATTTACGAAGGTAATTATTCGAGCTACCTCGAGCAGAAAGACAAGCGGCTGGAACACCAGGCGCGCAGCGAAAGCCGGCGCCGGAAGATCCTCCAGCGAGAGCTCGCCTGGCTCAACAACACCCCGGCCGCGCGGACCTCGAAGAGCAAGGCGCGGGTGAAAAACTACAAGAAATTGAGCGAGGACGGCCCCATCGAGATCACCGGCAAGGTCAACCTCGTCATCCCGCCGGGCCCCCACCTCGGCAACAAGGTCCTGAAAATCGCGGGCCTGTGCAAGGGCTACGATGGGCGGGAGCTCATCAGAAACCTGGACCTCGAGCTCGCCCCGGGCGAGATGGTCGGAATGACCGGGCCCAACGGGGTCGGCAAGACGACCCTGATCCGGATGATCACCGGGGAGGAGACCCCCGACGCGGGAACGATCGAGCTGGGCGAGACCGTCAAGCTGACCTACGTCGACCAGACCAGGGATGACCTCGAGCCGGAAAATACCGTCTATGAAGAGATCTCCGAGGGCCATGACATCATCACGGTGGGCAAGCGTGAATACCACGTCCGGGAGTACCTCTCGGGCTTCCAGTTCAAGGGCTCCGACCAGCAGACCCCGGTGGGTAAGCTCTCAGGCGGAGAGCGCAACCGGCTCCTGCTGGCCAAGACCCTCAGACGCGGCGCGAACCTCCTCCTGCTCGATGAGCCGACCAATGACCTCGACCTCACCACCCTGCGGGTTCTCGAGGAGGCTCTCGAGACCTTCGCCGGCTCCGCCATCATCATCTCCCACGACCGCTTCTTCCTCGACCGGTTGGCCAATTCCCTGGTGATCTTTGAAGACGACCAGCGACGGAAAACCGACACCTGGCCGCGCGTATTCAACGGAAATTTTGAATACTACTTCGAGATTCGCCAGCAGGAGCTCGAGGAGGCAGGCGTCAAGCCGGGCAAGTACCGCAAGACGACCTACCGCAAGATAGCGGGGCAGTAAGGCGCCCCGCCTCGCCCGAAATAAGAAAAAATCCGTAAACCTCGCCTCCCCCCGTGGATATAGTATGGGCGCCAACAGGCACCCATGGTCATGGACCCCCCGAGATGCTTGAACAGATATCCGAACTCAAAACGAAAGCGCTCGAAGAGCTCGAGGCGAGCTCCTCGATGGAGAACCTCGATGAATGGCAGAACCGTTACCTCTCCCGCAAGGGTCAGGTAAAGCTGCTGTTGAAGGAGATCGGCAAGCTCGAGGACCCGCAGGAAAAAAAATCCGCCTACGGGGAGATCAACCCTCTCAGCAAGGAGCTCGAGAGGCTGCTAGAGGAACGCAAGGACAGCATCCAGAAGGCCGAGCTCGACGCCCGGATCGCGGCCGAGCAGGTGGACACCTCCCTGCCGGGTACGGCCGCCGCCGCCGGAAGCATGCACCCGATCAATACCGTCCTCGAAGAGGTCTGCGGCATCTTCGAGAGAATGGGCTTCCAGATCTGGGAATCTCCGCATGTGGAGACCGATGAAAATAATTTCGAGATGCTGAATATCCCGCCGCATCATCCCGCCCGTGATATGCAGGACACCTTCTACGTCAGCGAGGACATGGTGCTCAGAACCCATACCTCTCCCGGGCAGGTCCGCGCGATGAGGACGCTGGCGCCCGAGCCGATCCGGGTACTTCTTCCCGGAACCGTATACCGCAACGAACAGATCACCCGCCGCAGCGAGATCCAGTTCAACCAGGTCGAGGGACTGGCGGTAGGAACGAACATCACGATGGCCGACCTCAAAGGGGTCCTTGAGGAATTCGTTCACCAGTTCTTCGGACCCGGACGCCGCATGGTCCTGCGAGGCAGCTACTTCCCCTTCACCGAGCCGAGCGTCGAGGTGGACATCGACTGCAACCTCTGCGGCGGCGATGGCTGCGGCGTGTGCAAATACACCGGCTGGCTCGAGATCCTCGGAGCGGGAGTCGTCCACCCGACCGTCCTGGGCAACGGGGGCTACGATCCCGAGGTCCACTCCGGCTTCGCCTTCGGGCTGGGAATCGAGCGAATGGTCATGCTCCGGCACGGGATCAACGACATACGCCACTTCTACGCCGGGAACCTGCGCTTCCTGGAACAGTTTGATTGAGCTCTATATAAAGAACATCTATTGAAATGCGTTTGCCCCTCAGCTGGCTGAAAGATTTTAGCGACTGCGACCTCTCCATCGAGGATCTCGCCGACCTCCTGACCAGGGCGGGACTCGAGGTCGAGAGCATCGAGCGAATCGGCGTCTACTCCGACAGGATCGTCGTTGGAGAGATATCAGAGGTCCGTCCCATCCCCGATACGAACGACCTGCACGAGGTGGATATCCTGCTCGGCAACGATCAGCGGGGAAGCGCCGTGACCGGCGCGCCGAACATCACCCCGGACTCCAGCGGCGCCCGGGTGCCGGTAGCCCTCGCCGGGGCCGTGCTGCTGGATTCAAAGTCAGAGAGCTTCGCCATCACCACCGTAAAGGCCCGGGATTTTCGAGGTGTGAAATCGAGCACAGTATTGTGTTCGGCGCTGGAGCTGGGCATATCCGATGACCACACCGGCGTGCTCCTGCTCGATGAAAGCGCCGAGACCGGCTCCCTGGTAAGGGAGCTCCTCGAGATTCCAGAAAACTGCGCCGCGGATGTCGTCTTTGACATCGACATCCTGCCCAATTACGGCCGCTGCCTGTCGATCATCGGAATCGCCAGGGAGGTCGCCGCCCTCACGCGGACACCCTTCAAGCTCGAGATCAAGGCAGAGCATCTGCCGACGGATCCCGAGGCCTTCAAGGTCAGCATAGAAAACCCCGAGCTCTCGCCACGCTACAGCGGCCTGGTGCTCGAGGACGTCAAGGTCGAGCCCTCACCCGCCTGGATGCAGCGGCGCCTCGCCCTCGCTGGACTGAGCCCGATCAACAACCTCGTCGACGTCACGAACTACGTCATGGTCGAAATGGGCCAGCCCATGCACGCCTTCGACCTCGACAAGCTGCCGAAACAGGAGATCACGGTACGTGCCGCGCGCGAAGGCGAAACCATCCACACCCTCGACCAGGATCTGGCGGCTGGCAAGGACGGTGAACCCGTCCCTCCCAGAGCACTTGAAGAATCCACCCTGCTGATCACCTCGGACGATCAACCGGTAGCCGTCGCTGGAGTCATCGGCGGACTCGAATCGGAGATTTCCGACGCTACCGGCAAGGTCCTGCTCGAGTCGGCCAATTTCAACTTCATCTCCATTCGCAAGGCCATGTCCCAGCTCAAGCTGATAACGGACGCCTCCACCCGCTTCAGCAGGCAGGTGGACCCGGCGCAGACCGTCACCGCTATCCAGCGGGCGGCTCACCTGCTCCAGGAGCTCGGAGCCGCGAAGCCGGCCGGCGCGATCGCCGATTGCTATCCCCAGCCGGCCGAGACACGGTCTCTCACTGTCCACGACACCGACATCACGAGAAATCTCGGCATCGAGCTCGAGGATGGGGAGATCGCCGCGGCCCTCGAACGCCTGGGCTTCCAGGCCGAGGCCGATGGCAAGGGGTCCGTCGAGATCACGATCCCCGGCTTCCGGCCCGATGTCAGCCACAGCGCAGACATCGCCGAGGAGGTGATCCGCGTCATCGGCTTTGACCGCCTCGAGGGACGGCTTCTCAACGAACCCCTGCCGCGCCAGGAACGCAACCAGAGCTGGGAGCTGCGCGGTAAGATCCGCTCGGTGCTCACCGGGTGCGGCCTGAGCGATGTGCTGAACTACTCCCTGACGACCCCCGAGGCCGAAAGCCGCCTGCTCGCCGGCGAGCCTCCCGCCGAGGAGACACCGCCCTACGTGCAGGTGATGAACAAGAAAGAAAGCCAGGAGCGCTCCTCGCTGCGAAGAACCGTGCTCAGCAGCCTGATGGAAAACGTCGCGACCAATCATCGCGAAAGGAAACGAATCGCCATCTTTGAGATCGGCAAGGTCTACCTCCCGGAGCACACCCCGCAAACCGGCGACCCGGGCGACGAGAAGCTGCCCCTGGAGGTTTTCAGGCTGGCGATGGTGCTCAGCGGTCCCATCTGCGACCCCTCCTGGCAGGATGTGAAGCCAAGAGAATCGAGCTTTCACGATCTCAAGGGCATCGCGAAGGTTCTCTTCAACAAGCTCCATATCGAGAGCTGTGAGTTCACGCCGGGACAAGGGGCTCCCTACCACCCGGGCGTGGCCGCCGCGGTGCTGATCGATGGAAAACCGGCCGGCACCATCGGCAGGATTCATCCAAAGGTCATCGAAGCCTACGGCCTGGGAGAGCGAGAGGTCTTCGCGGCCGACTTCGACCTCGCCCTGCTACTCGATGCCTCGCGTACCGACTATCCCTTCAGGAGCTTCTCCTCGCAGCCGGCGGTCTACCAGGATCTCGCCCTCGTGGTAAATGACGATGTGCCCGCGGGAACCGTGATGGCCACGATCCGGGAATCGGCGGGTGAGCTCCTCACCGACATCAGCCTCTTTGACATCTACCGGGGCGAGCAGCTTGGCGAAGGCAAGAAGAGCCTGGCCTTCCAGCTCACCTTCTGCGCAGCGGACCGGTCTCTCGAGGAAAAAGAGATCAACGAGTTGCGCGAGGCGATGCTCGGCCCCCTCGAAGAGAAGCTCGGCGCGAAGATCCGCGCCTGAGCCGGGACGGGCAACACCAGGAACTCAATTCCTGCGCTTCTCGATAAACTTGAGCGCCTGGAGAGCCTGCGTGTCTCCGGGGGAGAGCTCGAGAACCTCCTGGAAAGCATCCGCCGCTCGCTCCCAGTCCTTGAGCTTGATATAGAGACCTCCGAGATTGCCATAGATGTTCAGGCTGGCTGCCTCGCTCCGGGCGCTTCTCCGCCCGGCTTCGAGATGGGTCTTCGCATCCTTGAAGCGCCCCAGCTTGAGCTCCACCCCCCCGAGGGTTCCCAGGATGCTGGCATTGGCCGGTTGCAATTCGAGGCCGCGTCCGAGGTACTCGAGCGCCCTGTCGTATTCTTTCCTGAGCGCGAAAATCTTGCCGAGATTATCGAGGGCCTCTACGCTGCCGGGATGGAGCTCCAGGACCTTCTCGTAGCAACTCCTGGCCCGGTCATAATCCCGCCGGTCATAGGCGAGATTGCCCAGCGAGCTCCACACGTCCGAGCGCGAAGACGCCATCCCTGCCGCGGCCTCGAAGAGGCGCTCCGCAAGACTCCTATGGCCTGATTCCCTCAAGACGATGGCAAAGTGCGAGACGATAAGCCCGGCGCCGAAGGCCCTAGAGATCTCACCCACGGCGCGCTCAAGCTCCGCCTTTCTCCCGAGCTTCTCCAGCGCGATGAGCACCGCCCTCCAGGCGACGAAATCGTGGGGATCGAGGAGGATGGCCTTGCGTAGCTCCGCGAGGCTCTCCTCGAGACGACCCTCGGCCAGGAGACTTGTCCCCCGGTTGCGAAGAATCACGGAATTGGACGATTTTTCCACGGACCCGGACCTCTTGCCGGCAGGCTGGCCGGACCCCGCCACTGGGGCCTCTCCCTCCACAACCCGCAATTCTCCCTCGGCCGGCAATTCGGTAAGCAACTCCATGCGGCCAAGCGGCCAGCGGATCTCGAGCCTCTCGGGTCGCTCGACACCGGGGAGGGCGAAGACCGTTCGCCGATCGCTTTGCGAGAGGTAGCTCAGCGAAGATTTGACGGTCATCCTTCTCTCCCGGATCACTCCCCCTGCGCTCGAGTACAGGGTCACCTCGGCTCCGATGCCATCCCTATTACTCTCGGTTCCTCGCAGGCTGATTCTCAGGAACCTGCCCTGCCCTGTGGAGTCATTGCGCAGGAGCATCGCCCCGCCCTGGTTCTCCGTGACGAGAAGATCCTGGTCCCCGTCGTCGTCGAAATCGGCATGCGCCAGCGCGCGGCCGATGATCCTGCGATCCAGGACGCCGGGAAGATCACCACCTCCCTTCAACTCCTGGAAGGTCCCGCCGGAGAGTCCCTGGAATATCTGCAGGGGCTGGCGATAGCTGGCGCCGGAGATGCTCTCGACATCAAAGACATGTCCGTTCGCGGTAACGATGTCCTGCTCGCCGTCGAGGTCAAAATCACAGAAGGCCAATCCGAAGGTCACCCTCGGCATGCTCTCCCGGCCGACGCCAAGCCCGATGCTCCGCTCGATGAAATAATCCCGGTCCTCCTGCACGTGAATGGTCGTCGGCTCATCGGAAAAATTGCCGATCCCCACGACCAGTCTTCCCACGCCTCGCTCCCCGGCCGGGCCGCCGGTAAAGGTCCAGGAGGTATCGATTCCCATCCCCGCCAACGAAGCTCCTGCTCCATCCGTCGCGAAACCGGAGTCCACTCCGCGGTCGCTGAAGGTTCCATCCTGCCCGTTCAGGAGCAGAAAATTTGGCACCGAGTCGTTGGCAACGAGGAGATCCGGCCAGCCGTCACGATTGTAGTCCTCGACCGCGACCCCCAGGGCCTTGCCCAGCAGCCTGTCGAGCCCCGCCCGCTTCGTCACCTCGGTGAAGCCACCGCTCCCATCTCCCCTGAAGAGCTGGGGAGAGGTCGCCTTGAACATCGCCACAGGGCAGTATTTCTTCGAGGCTGTCCCGAAATCGCATTCGAGTCCGGATTCGTATTCCGGCTTCCAGTCGACGTAATTGCCGACGAAGAGATCGAGCTTCCCATCCCGGTCGAAGTCAAAGAATGCCGCGGCGCAGACCCAGCCGCGCAGAGCCGCCAGGCCACTCGATTCGCTCGCCTCGGTGTAGCGTCCGCCTCCGTCATTAAGCAGAAACACCGACTCGTGCAGGCCGAAGATGAGAACATCCTGGTCCCCATCGTTGTCGACATCCGCCGCGCTGAAGCCCATGGCGTAGAATCCGCGGCTGAGACCCAGGCGCCCGCTCACGTCCTCAAACCCCCCATCTCCGCTGTTTCTATAGAGAGTCGGTCGAAGTGAGTCATCCGTCGGAGCCCCCAGGAGATTGCCGTTGATGAGCAGGAGGTCGAGCCGGCCGTCTCCATCATGGTCCAGCCAGCCGGCGCCCGGACCAAAGGTCTCAGGATTGAACATCCTCCCCCTGGCGCCGGATTCGTGCTGGAACGTGAGACCCGCGGCACTGGTGATATCGGTAAACCGGATCTCTCCGGAGCCTGCATCGCGCGGCCCGTTCATCCACCGATTCAGAAAATTCACGGCGACCACGGCCGCGAGAATCGCCACCGCTGTTGTAAGGATTACGGGCCTGGCTTTCATCAGGAGGAAGGATATCACGAATCTCCCGTCGCCTGCTTTAATCCATCCCGGACGCCCACCCCGCGCCCAGTCCGAACCTCGGCTTACCTCTTTTCTTTCAGCGCGTGAAATGGCACCCTCTCCATGCGGAGAAAAAATCACCCCCTGGAGGACACCCGGTGACAAGAGCGCTCTCATTCATGGTCGCGGCAGCCTGCCTGGCGCCCTGCTTACAGATCCGGGCCGACAACTGGCCCGCCTGGCGCGGCCCGACAGGGCAGGGGATCTGCGAAGAGACCGAGCTGCCGCTCGAATGGAGCGCCTCGAAAAACGTCCGGTGGAAGCTCCCGCTTCCCGCTCCAGGCAACTCCACGCCCATCGCCTGGGGAAAACAGATCTTCCTGACCCAGGCCACCAATAGTGGAGCCGAGCGCTGGACCTGGTGCGTCAACCGCGACGATGGCAAGATCGCCTGGAAGAAAAAAGTCGCCTACGCCGGCAGCGAGCCGACCCATGCGACGAACCCCTATTGCTCCGCCTCTCCCGTTACCGATGGAGAGCGCGTGATCGTTTCTCACGGATCGGCGGGCCTGTTCTGTTACGACCTCTCGGGCAAGGAGATCTGGCGCCGGGATCTCGGCGAGTTCCGCCACATCTGGGGCAACGCCAACTCGCCGGTAATCTACGGCGACTCCTGCATCATCAACTGCGGCCCCGGGGTCCGCACCCACCTCCTCTGCCTTGATAAGAAAACCGGCAAGGAGACCTGGAAGATCCCCATCCCGGGAGGACACGAGGGAACCGGGGGCAGAGAGAGCTGGACCGGCTCCTGGAGCACCCCGCTCGTCCTCGACAAGAAGCTGCTGGTCAGCTATCCGGGCCGCCTCATCGCCTTCGAGGCCACGAGCGGCAGAGAGCTCTGGAGCTGCTCCGGGCTCGGCAAGCTCGTCTATACCTCACCGCTGGCCCGCGAGGGCGTCGCCGTCTCGATGTCCGGCTTCATGGGACCGCCGCTGGCCGTTCGCCTCGGCGGCAAAGGGGAGGTGACCGAGAGCCGCCGCCTCTGGCGCCAGGAACGCTCCCAGCAGAGGATTGGATCCGGGGTCATCCACCAGGGGCACATCTACATCCACAACGATCCCGGAGTGCTCGAATGCATCAAGCTGAAGACCGGCGAGACCGTTTGGAAAAACAGGCTCGCGGGAAAATCCTGGAGCTCCGTGGTGCTCTCCGGGGACCGCCTCTACACGGCAGATGATGGGGGCAGCTGTTTCGTGGTACAGGCATCCCCCAGCTTCAAGGTGCTGGCGAGAAACGAGCTCGGCGAGCGGATCCGGGCCTCGATCGCCGTCTCCGATGGCGCCCTCTTTATCAGGTCCTACAAGCACCTGTGGTGCATCTCAAAACCCTGAACCCCGTCCCACAAAGAAACTGAGAAATCCCATGGCCCGGCGCATCTTCATCTACGAGGACACCTGCGGCGGTGGCTGTGAAGATCACCTGCCCGCGCTGCTGCGCCGTGAGGGAATGGCGATGCTCAGAGCGCTTGCCGAGGATTTCGCCTCGCTCAAAAACGTGGAGGTCGTCACTACCCTCGATGAACGAATCGATCCCGGCAACCTGCCGCTCGAGCCCCTGGAGATCGGCTCCCCGGCGGAGCTCGCCTCAACATTTGACGTCCTTGCGGCGGAATGCGACCTCAGCCTCATCGTGGCACCCGAGCTCGGAGGGCGGCTCACGAAGCTGTCCCGCAGGGTCGTCCACGTCGGCGGAAAGCTGCACGGCGGAGACATCGACCTGGTCGAGACCGCCTCCGACAAGCTTCTCCTCTACAGGCACCTCGCTGAAACGGGAATTCCCGCGCTGCCCTGCAGAAAGGTCGAGCCCGGACGGCGCTCCCGGGCTGCCATCGTCCAGAAGCCCCGCTTCGGCGCCGGCTCCCTCGAAATAGCGACCCTTGCCCCCGGCCGCCCGGAACGCGACGGCCAGGCTGAGATGATCGTCACCCCCCTCCTCGAGGGCCGGGCCGCGAGCGTTCTCTGCATCGCCGGAACCGGGGCCATCATTCCCCTTGAGCCGTGCCGGCAGCGGCTATCGGAGGACGGAACCTTCCGCTATCTCGGGGGCAGCGTCCCGCTCGACGAATCGAACCTAGGCGAGCGCGCCCACGCCCTGAGCGTTGCCGCCGTCGGCAGCTTTCCAGACCCCCGGGGGTTCATTGGAGTCGACCTGGTCCTCGGCGAGACCGAAAAAGATGACCGGGTCGTCGAGATCAACCCGCGCCCGACGACCTCCTATTGCGCCCTGCGGCGGCGAAGCACCGTCAACCTCGCCGGGCTGAGCCTCGAGCTGCTTGCCGGCCGCAAGCCCCCGCCGCCCTCCTGGCCCGCTCACCCGGAAAGCTACGACAGCGAAGGAAATGCGGAAGAAATAAATGAGTCCCCGATGAATCCCGCGGCCACCGTGGAGACCGTGTCTTGAGTGCCGCCGGGCTCGACATAGGAGGCGCGAACCTCAAGGGGGCTCGCGACGATGGGCTGGTCGTGACGAAGCCGTTCGCCCTCTGGCATGATCCAGCCGGCCTGGCGCGGGCTCTCAGGGAGCTGCTCGAGGCGCTTGCTCCATTCGACCGGCTCGCGGCCACCATGACCGGGGAGCTCTGTGATTGCTATGGCGGCAAGGAGGAGGGCGTACTCCACATCCTCGCCGCTGTCGAAGAGGCGGCCGAGGCACCCCCGCAGGTGTGGCTCCTCGACGATGGACTCGCCACCCTGGAGAGGGCCCGCTCAGAGCCCCTGCGGGCCGCGGCGGCCAACTGGCAGGCGCTGGCGGCCTGGGCAGCGGGTCTCGAGGGAAACGAAGACTCCCTGCTCATCGACATCGGCTCCACGACAACAGACATCATCCGGCTTGAGACCGGGGCGCCAGGCCCCGGGGGGCTCACCGATAGCGAACGTCTTCAGAGCGGGGAGCTGGTCTACACGGGGGTTCGGCGCACCCCCATCTGCGCCCTCCTCGAGGAGGCCGATCTCGGGGGGCAAGCCTGTCCGCTGGCCGCCGAGCACTTCTCCACCACCCTCGATGCCTGGCTCCTGCTTGAAGAAATCCCCGAAACTCCCGCCTGTGTGGACACGGCCGATGGGCGGCCCGCCACCCGCCCCATGGCGCACGACCGGCTCGCCCGCATGCTCTGTCTCGACCCAGGAGAGCTCGAGAACGAAGCCGCGCTCTCCCTGGCAAGGCAGGTCGCCCGCGCGCAGGAGCACAAGATCTGCCGGGCGATCGGCCGGCTCATCGAGCCGGGGAAACCCGCCGGAGCCTTCATCTCGGGCGAGGGAGAATTTCTCGCCCTGCGAGCGCTGCGCTCCCTGGGGCTGGAGGACGAGCGGACCACCTCGATGAGCCGGCTCTACGACCCGGCTGTATCCGGGGCCGCCTGCGCCTTCGCCCTGGCCCGCCTCGCGTCGGAATCCTGAGATGAAGCTCAGAAGCTCCTGCCGACCGCCAGCATCTCGTCGGCATCGAGCACCCGGTCGTTCGAATCGAACAGGCTCGACACGCAGGAGCGGTGGATCTTCATCTTGATCCCGCCGACGCCGATCGCGCCGTAGCAGATCACTCCATCGAGCTCATCACCCGCGACCGTGCCGCCCACCCCCTCGATTCCCGCGGGGGGAACCGCGTTCAGATCGATGGCGACCTGCAGGCTCCCACAGGCCTTGCGGGCCTCTTCACTCAGCAGACAGACGCCCGGGCCGCCGGTGGCAATCACCAGCTCGGCACCCTCCATAGCGGCAACCAGCTCGGAGGCTTCCCCGGTGGCGGCTCCGGTGATGGACCGCGCGCCTTCAACCGCGGAGCTGATCTCTCCGGCCACCTCATCGGCCCGCTCCTGCGAACGCGAGCCGACCACCACGTTGGCGCCCGATGAAGCAAGCAGGCGGACAACCCTGCGGCCGACGGGACCCGTGGCGCCCAGCACCACGGCGGACCTTCCGGCAAGCGGCTCATCCCCGTCACCAGGATGGCGCATGGCGGCGACGACCGCCGCGGCCGCGGTGGTGTTGGCACCGCTGGAATCGAGCATGACCGACACCCGGTGATTGCCGAAGAAGGTGTTCACGACCTTGTCCATGACCGCTTCGCCCGCAGCGACATCGCTGCCGCCGACGAAGATCGCCGTGGATTGAAGATGGCTGGCCGGCCTGGTGAAGATCGCCCCGTAGACGATGTCGACGACATTCTCGGGCGTCACGTCCGCATGACAGAGGAGCACGTCGACATCGGAGTCGACCGCCACCACGCTGTCGAAGGAACTCGCGCGGGAGTCGGTGTCGAGCTGGAGCAGTATTTTCCGTTTCTCTGCCATCGCAATCGCTCAAGAAAAGAAACTCCCCGGCGGAGGCCGCGTCCGCAGCGCCCGCCCGGGAGTTTTCGTTTAAGAGGAGTTCGTTAAAAGCTCCCGTCCGTGCCGCTCAGACGCCGGCGAAGGGGTGCTCCGCGGTTTCCCTGGCCGCGACCATCTCGGCGGCGCTCGGCGAGCTGTTCATCGCGCTGGCGATCGCCTGCTTGGTCGCCTCATAATTGTACTCGTAGATCTTGGCATCATCCGCGGCTTCCCAATGAATGAATACGCCACAGACGATAACGAGGTCTTCGGCATCGGCCTCGGGAATCACGCCATCAGCGACGGAGTCCGCCACGGCCTTGGCGACCGCGTACTGGGCGGGTCCGAACATCTGTACAGCCTGGGTGGCGCCCTTGATCGTCACCTTCGTGATCATCACGGTAGCCGGTTTGACGGCGATATTGGGAGCCAGCACCGCGAGAAGATTCGAGTGGCCGGCACTCTGGTTGGCCAACGCATTGGCGAAAGCCGTACCAACAGGACCATCCTTCGAACCGATAAGAAGATCGATGTGAGAAACCTCGTTCCCTTCACCGACCAACGCTTCACCAACAAACATGGACATAAGACCCTCCTGGGAAAACTATGACAAATCTTCAGATGAGTTGTTTCAGACTCTTTACGAATCACGATTTCTACCAGAAAATCAGGCTCTATGGCAACGCTTTATAACGCCGAAGAGGCGGATGTGATCTGCGCCGGGGCCAGCGCGAGAAGCCTGGCCTTCTCCTGCCTGCGGGCAGGGCTGCGTCCCCTGGCCTTCGATCTCTTTTTCGACACCGACCTCGCCGCCCGCTGTCCGGGAATCCGGCTCGCGGATGGCTCCTGGCCGGAGAGTCTGCTCGAGGTCCTGGAACGAATGCCTCCCCTGCCCCTGGTCTACTCCGGCGGCCTTGAAAACCACCCCGACCTCATCGGCAGCCTTGAAGCTCGCCACGAGATCCTCGGCAACGGTGCGGCGGTCCTCGAAGGAGCCCTCGACCCCTTCGCCCTCAGCGCCTCTCTGGCGGAAGCCGGGCTCTCGGTTCCGGAAATCCGTCCGGCTGGCGAAGAACCCTCCATCGAATCCGACTGGCTCTCCAAACCCATCAGGGGCGGCGGCGGCCTCGGAATTGAAGCCGCCGCGAAGACGACGACATCCGAAGGCCGCTACCTGCAACGCTTCGTCGACGGTGTACCGGCCTCAGCTCTCTTCATCGCCCGTGAAAGCGGGTCACCGAACCGTACGCTGCTCCTGGGAGCTACAGAGCAGCTGATCGGAAAGAACTGGCTTGGAGCGGCCGGCTTCACCTACTGCGGAAACCTCGGGCCCCTCGATCTCGAGACGAAAGCCCTTCAGCAGGTAGCCCTCGCCGGCGAAACGGTCGCTGGGGAGTTCTCGCTACGAGGCCTCTTCGGCCTGGACTTTATCCTCACCCAGGACGGTCCCTTCTTCCTCGAGCTCAATCCTCGCTATACCGGGTCGGTGGAGGTCATCGAAGCAAGCTGCGGATTCGAGGCCATCCCGCATCACCTCCGTGCCTGCCGTGAGAGGGAATTGCCCGCCCTGGCCCCCACCGCCGCGAAGGCGTGCGCCAAGGCCATCCTCTTCGCCGAAACCCCTGTCGAGCTGACCGCTCTACCCCCGGCGGAAGAAGACACAACGACCTTCGCCGACATCCCCGCCCTCGGTGAGAAATTCGAGACGGGCTCCCCGCTCCTGACCATCCTGACCGAAGGGCCGGACCCGGCAGGTTGCGAAGCGAACCTGGTGCGGCTGGCGAGAGAAACACGCTCCCTGTTCGATTGACTAGTTCCGGTAGTCAGCGCCCTCCAGGCTCTCCCTGGTGGATTTCCGCCACTCATCGAGCGTCTTACGAAGCTTTGCCGCCAGCGCGGGATTTTCCCCCGCGAGGTTCTTCTTCTCGGCGGGATCGGCGGAGAGATCGTAGAGCTTGTCCTTACCCGCATTACCGAGCTTGCTGTGCAATTTATGGCGACCATCGATCAGGGCCAGCTCCCCGCGGCTCTGGAAAGCGAGCGCCTTACCTCTCTTGAAATCTCCCCCAGCGATCAGGGGCAACAGGTTCACCCCATCCATCGGCCGGGAAGGAGCAGGGGACTCGATCCCCAGCGCGGCAAGAACCGTGGGGAAATAGTCCTGCGTCGAGCAGGTTGCGTCGCTTTGGCGCGCCCGGGTAATCCGCGCAGGCCATTCGAGGAGACCCGGGACCCTCACTCCCCCCTCGAAGAGGCTCCGCTTGCGTCCGCGCAGGCCACCCGTGGTTCCCGGAGCCCCCGGCCCCTCTTTTTTACCCTCCGGTCCATTGTCGCTGGTGAACCAGAGCATGGTATCCCTGGCGACATCGAGCTCCCTGAGGGCTTTCCTCAGGCGCCCGACCTGCTCATCCATGGCCGAGAGGGCGCCCCAATAGTGTTTCTCCTTGTCCTTGCGGCCGGGGTAGAGCTTGCGATGTTTTTCGGCGGCGAGAATGGGCAGATGAGGAGTATGAAACCAGATCACGGCGAAAAACGGCTTCTTCTGTTCCACCGCCGAGCGAATGAAGGGGAGAGCCTTGTCCATGATGATTTTTGAATCATCCCCCTTCAGGGGTCCCTCGACCTTCTTTCCGTTGTGACGGTAGCTCGCGGCGTCCGGGTTCAGGGTTGCGACCTTGCGGGCCGTCGAGAACCACTCGTCAAAGCCGTGGTCCGAGGGCGCCGAGCGCGTCTTGCCTTCGAAATCCCCGAGATGCCATTTTCCGAAATGGCCGGTCCGCCAGCCGCCCTCAGCGAGAACCTCGGCGAGCGTGATCTCCTCCTTCGGCAGAAGATAACGGGAAGGTGCCGTCGGACCGCCTGCGTTGGCGTATAGAATGCCGTAGCGGTAGGGATGCCGTCCGGTGAGGCAGCTGCCCCGGGTTGGGGAACAGACCGGCGAAGATGCATAGAACCTGTTGAAGCGCAGGCCCTCTCCGGCCATCGCATCGAGATGCGGCGTCTTGAGAATCTTGTGGCCGTTGTAGCCGACATCTCCCCAGCCCTGGTCGTCCGACATCATCAGGATGACGTTGGTTCGTTTCTCCTGCGCCCCCAGCCCGACGGACAGAAAAACCGCGGCCAGGGCGGCCAGTAAAATCCCACCCTGCAGCAGGCTCCTTGTCATTCGTGTCATAGCCCTGAAATACACCACTGGGAACCCGCTCAGGAGGGGGCCCCGAAGTGCGCGTTCTGCACCGGGGTCACCGTGCCGAGCACATTGCTGAGCACCTCGGCGGGGCTCTGGACGGCATCCACCTCGGTGATGATCTCGTCCGGATAATATTCAAGCAGCGGGTGGGTCTCCTCCTCGTACACATCCCAGCGATGGCGAATAACCTCCTCGCGCGCATCATCGGCCCGGTTTTCCTTCAGGGCCCGGCGGCGCAGGCGCTCGATCATCTTGTCCTTGTCGCGGCATACGAGGTGAAGAACCATGAGCACCTCGATATGGGATGTGAGCAGCTCCGCCTGGGGAACGTTCCGGGGGATGCCATCGAGAACGAGGAGGTCGACATTCGGCTTGTAGTCGTTGAGGACCGTACGCGCGTTCATGTTCTCCTGCCACAGCTCGACGGTGATGTCGTCGGGCACGAGATCTCCGCGCGAGGTGTACTCGCAGATCTTCTGACCGAGCTCGGAGTTGATGTTGATGGTGCGGAAAACGTCCCCGCAGGAGAGGTGAAAGAAACCCGGGATCGAGCCGAGGATCTTGCCCTGGGTTCCCTTGCCGGCGCCCGGCGCGCCGCAGAGAAGAACGGTTTTATAAGGTTCAGTTGTCATGACCGACTTCCTGGCCGTTTCTACCTGTGAGCGAAACCGCGATTCTACACCGTTTCGCGTGAAAGTTAATTCCTTATCAACGGCACCTTAATTCAAGGGAAAGATATGAATGAGCACCAGCACCTCGATGAGACCGAACACTCCCATCGCCGCCAGCTGGGCCGTCCAGGTTTTGAGCGTCTCCTTTTCGGTAAAACCGCTCATCTTGCAGACCACCCAATAGCCGCTGTCGTTCATCCAGGAGATCACCTTGGCGCCGAAAGAGATCGCCGCGAAGATGTAGATCTTGTGGTAGGGCAGCTCGATCCCGGCTTCGTCAAGCCCGACGAGAACACCGGCCATGATGCTGGCAGCGGTCATAACCGCGACCGTTCCCGAACCCTGGGCAATCTTGATGACAGCGGCGGAGCCCCAGGCGATGAGAATCATCACGACACCGAGCCACCAGGTTGCCTCGCCCCCGCTTTCAGAGCTCTTGACCATATCTGCGATGGTATCGCCGATACCGGTATCCCGCAGCATGGCCCCGAAGGCGCCACCGGCCGCGGTGATCAGGATGATCACTCCCGCCTCTTTCAGGGCAGGCTCGATTGCGCTGGTAAGTTGCTTCAGGCTGTATCCCTTTGACCTTGCCAGGATCCCCAGAGCTACAAAGGTGGCAAAAAACATGGCGAGATTCTTATTACCCAGGAGATCGAGGAGCTCACTCTCATAGCCAAGCGCTTTCCAGACACTGTTGGCCGTGATCAGGACAACCGGCAGGGCCACGGGAAGAATCGAGACAAAGAAGCCGGGCAGCTCGCTCGCGGGACGATCGACGATCTCCTGCAATTCCGCAGTCGATGCCCCTGGAGCATCCCGCATCGGAATATCTATACCGCGCTTAACGAACAACTTCGGCAGAACGAGACCGCCGAAGAGGGCGACCGGCAAACCGATCAGAAAGCCGCCGAGAATCGCCTGGCCTAAATCGATATCGAGCTCATTGGCCATCGCAAGCGGGCCAGGTGTCGGTGGCACGATCCCGTGCGTGATGACACCTCCGGCGCAGATCGCCATGACATAGCTCATGTAATTCTTCCCGGTCCGCAGGAACATGGCCCGCGCCAGCGGCACGAGAAGGAAAAACACCGTGTCGAAAAATACGGGGATGGAGAGACAGTAGCCGCTCAACAGCAAAGCCCAGTTCGCCCTCTTTTCACCGAAGATGCGAAGCAGGACGCGGGTAATTTTATCGGCGGCGCCGCTTTCCATCAGGCACTGGCCAATGATCGCCGCCAGGGCGATCACGATACCTATCCCACCAGCTGTCGTCCCCAGGCCCTTAGCCGTTTTTTTCAGCGCGATTAAAGCCCGCTGCCAAAAGGAAAGCCTCGGCACAGCTTCAATGTGCACCGTCTCTGGCTTGTCCTTGACCTCGACGATGACCTCTATGAGCTCTTTCCCATTTGCAGGTAACAGCTTCGCGCTCCGGGCTGCACCCTTCTTGGCCTTCACTTTTTTTTCTGCCGTTTCTATGGCATCCGACAGAGTAATCCTCGGGATCTCCTCGGTGGGAAGAACCCCTACCAGCACCGCGGCGAGAACCAGGGCGATGAAGGGGTGCAGTTTGAGTCCGGCAATGGCGACGATGATGAAAATGACGCCGATCAGGACAATGAGGAAAGGTGACATGGAATACTCTCCAGCCCGTCGAAAACCATCAAATACGGCCGGTATCATAGCAGGAGGTGACGAAATATCTCAAGAAGTGCGGAGTGTGGCTACCCGGGGCAGTTGACCCCGCGGTCGACTCTGGCACAATGCTGTCTAGAGCCTGGAGGGTCTCCATGTCTGACAGACAACTGAACGAGCGCGCCTGGAGCTTCGTCGAAGCACAGCTCGCTGATAACGAACTGCTCAAGAACCGATGTTCTGAGGCCGCTGGTGGTGGTCGTGTGATCGATTGCGGAAAAATAGAAGACTGCGGCTACGAGGCCGGTCTGTTCCTCGCGCGCCTCACCCTCTGCGATCTCGCCGAGGTTTCCATCGCCCCCGGAGATGGCCCGGAGACGCCTTTTGACCGGGTCATCGTGAAAACCAGTGACCCGATCGCCGCCTGCATGGCCTCGCAATACGCCGGCTGGCAGCTCTCCATCGGCGACTTCTTCGCCATGGGCTCGGGTCCGATGCGCGCGGCCTACGGCGGCGAGGAACTCTTCGCCGACATCGGCCATGTCGAGAAGGCCTCCCGGGTGATCGGGGCCCTGGAAACCCGGCAGCGCCCCTCAGCCGAGGTCTTCGGTTTCATCGCATCAAAAACGGGTGTCGAGCCGCAGAACATCACGCTCGCCATCGCCCCCACCGCGAGCATCGCCGGCGGCGTACAGGTCGTGGCGCGCAGCGTCGAGACGGCTCTTCACAAGCTGCACGAGCTCGGCTTCGATCTCTCACGCGTGCGCGCGGGCAGCGGTAGCGCTCCCATTCCCCCGACCGCGGCGGATGACCTCGCCGCCATCGGGCGCACCAACGACGCGGTGCTCTACGGCGCCCGGGTGGAGCTCGAGGTGACCGGCGACGACGAATCGATCTCGGAGCTGGGAGCCAGGACTCCCTCCTGCGCATCCGAGGACCACGGCGCCCTCTTCATCGAAATCTTTGAACGCTACGACCGTGACTTCTACAGGATCGACCCGGGACTCTTCAGCCCAGCCGAGGTCACCTTCCGCAATACCGACACCGGCAGCGAGTTCACCTTCGGGCGGCTCGAGCCGGAATTGCTGGGGAGGTCCTTTCTCGAATGACCACCCCGAAAATCGCTATCCTGTCCAGCCCCGATGCCTGGCATGTCGCGGACCTCCTGCGGGCCGCCGGGACCAGGAAGCTGTCCCTGGAAATCGCCGACCCCGAGAAGCTCCGCGTCGACTGTCCAGGCCGGCCGGGCTCCCCCCAGTCGATCTACAGCGGTAAACTCGAGCTGACGGGGCTCGATGCGCTGCTGGTTCGAAGTATTCCCGGCGGCAGCCTCGAGCAGGTTATCTACCGCATGGATGTCCTCCAATCGCTGCAGGCCGCGGGTGTAGTCGTCATCAACAAACCTAAAGCCCTCGAGGTAGCGGTCGATAAATACCTCTGCCTCAGCCGGTTGCGGGATGCCGGGCTCCCCGTACCGCGAACCCTGGTCTGCGAAGATCCCGAGGAGGCCATGGAGGCCTTCAAATCGCTTGACGGCAGGGCCTTGATCAAACCACTGTTCGGCTCCGAGGGCCGCGGCATCCTGCGCCCGGGCAGCCGGGAGGAGGCCCGCAACGCGATCCGGGAGATCTCCTCATGCCAGGGCGTCTTCTACCTGCAGGAATACATCGACCACGGCGGCTCGGACCTCAGGCTGCTGGTCATCGGCGATGAGGTCGTGGCCTCGATGCGCCGTAAGGCTCCTCCAGGCCAGTGGCTGACGAATATCGCCCGGGGAGGAACCGCCGAGCCGCTGGCCGCGGACGAGGCCCTCGAGCTCCTCGCCATCGAGGCCGCACGGGCCGTCGGAGCCGAGATTGCCGGGGTCGACATCCTCGAGGATCCCGGGGGCGCCCCCCGGATCCTCGAGGTGAACGCGATTCCCGGCTGGCGCGCGCTCAGCGAGGTGAGCGGGAAAGATCTCGCGCTCTCGGTCCTCGACTACGCCAGCGCGCGCGCCGGCGAACACGAATCGGAACCGGCCGGAGCCCTGCAGCCGTGAGCGGCCGGGGACAGGATCTCTCCGCGGGCGAGCTGGCGATGATGGCCTGCCTTCTCGAGGCCAGGGCGCCGAAGGTCGGCAACGTGCATGCGGAAAAAGACTTCCAGGGCACAACCCTGCGCCACTTTCTCGATGCCGCAGGAGCGATCGCCGGCCCCCTCGACCGGGCCGCCGGGCGGTCGCTGGGCGATACCATCCTCGAGGCCGTCACCGAGAGCCGCAGGGCGACTGGCCAGAACGTCAACCTCGGGATCATCCTGCTCCTGGGCCCCCTGGCCAGTATTCCCGATGGCCGGGAAGCGAACGAGGGGGTGAAGGAGGTGCTGGCCAACCTCGACGGCGAAGACTGCCGCAAGGTCTACGAGGCGATCCGGATCGCCTCCCCGGGCGGGCTCGGCAGCGTCGAGGAGGCGGACGTCAACGGTCCGCCCCCGGCTGATCTCATCGCCGCGATGGAACTGGCCGGCAAACGGGATCTTGTCGCGCGCCAGTACGTCAATGGCTTCGAACAGGTATTCTGCGATGGCCACCGATGGCTGAACGAGGCCTGCGAGGCTGGCCTTGATCTCGATGACTCCATCGTCCGGCTTCACCTTCAGTTCATGGCGAACTATCCCGACAGCCTGATCGCCCGTAAATGCGGTCTCGAAACTGCCGAGGAAGCCGCCGCGGGAGCGGCCCGGGTACTCGAAAGCGGCTGGCCGCTAACCGTTACCGATGGGCTCTTCGAAGAGTTCGATCAGTGGCTGCGCGAAGATGGCAACCGCCGCAATCCCGGCACCAGCGCCGATCTGGTGGCGGCCTGCTTGTTTCTCGCCCTGCGCGCTGGCATAATCGGCCTTCCGCCGATCGTTCCCGGGAACGGGAACCGGCAGACGTAGCCCGGAACATACAGGAACTCCCGGACCATGCGAAAATACACCGTTCGCGTATCAAAAGATTATCTCGGCTTCTGCTCCGCCCACTTCATCGTCTTCGGCAACAACGTCTGCGAGCGGCTGCACGGCCACAACTACCAGGTCGCCGCCGAGATCGAGGACGAGCTCAAGGCGGACCACCTGGTCTTTGATTTCATCGAGTTCAAGCAGATCCTCGAGGGCATCACAGACAGCCTGGATCATCGGATGCTGATCCCCCTCAACAGCGACACCCTCGGGGTCGAGGTCACGGAAGAAAACGTACGCATCACATCCGATGAGAAAGAGTGGGTCATCCCCCGCGACGACTGCGTGCTGCTGCCCATAGAGAATACGACGGCGGAGTTGCTGGCCCGCTGGGTGTCCGGGCAGCTCAGTGAAAAGCTGGAAGCGAAGCTCGGACAACTCCCCCGCGTTCTACGCGTGGAGGTCTTTGAATCCCCGGGACAGAGCGCCACGATCGAACTCAGGAACGAGGCCTGAGCGCGACCGCCTCCTCCCCCAGCGTAAGGGAAGAACCGTGAGTGAAAACGAACTGACGCAGGACTCTCTTTCACTCGAGGGACGCCGGGCCGTCGTCACCGGCTCATCCTCGGGCATCGGCCGCGCCATAGCCCTCGAGCTGGCCTCCGCGGGCGCCGAGCTCGTGCTCCACGCCAACCGCTCGGTCGCCGAAGGAGAAGAGCTCCGGGAGCGGATCAGGGCCCGGGGCGGTCGCTGCGAATTTCTCCAGGCCGACCTGGGCGCCGCGGGGGAGGCCGATGCCTTCTTCGAGGCGGCCCTCGACGCCCTGGGGAGCATCGATATCTGGATCAACAACGCCGGTGTCGACATCCTGACGGGAGAGGGCGCCCGGCTGTCCTACCAGGAGAAGCTCGATGCCCTCATCGCCGTCGACCTGCGAGCCAGCATACTGCTGGGGCGCAGGGCCGGCGCGATCATGAAGGAGCAGGGCAACGGAGTCATTCTCAACATGGGCTGGGACCAGGCGGCTGTCGGCATGGAGGGTGAAAGCGGCGAGCTCTTCGGCTCCATCAAGGGCGCCGTGATGGCCTTTACCAGGAGCCTCGCCCTGAGCCTGGCCCCCGAGGTGAGGGTCAACTGCCTGGCGCCCGGCTGGATCCGGACAGCCTGGGCGGAGGAGGCGCCGGCTGAGTGGCAGGAGCGGGTGCTCAGAGAGGTTCCGCTCGAGCGCTGGGGAACTCCCGAGGACATCGCCCGCACGGCACGGTTCCTGGTCTCCGATGAGGCGAGCTACATCAGCGCCCAGGTTGTCAACATCAACGGCGGGGCCGTCACCTGATCCCAGAGGTGTCACAGCCCATCTTTTCAAACGACTTCGAGGCCGGATTCTGTTAATTGTTGGTATTCTCCGAACAGGAAATAAACGCCCCCAGGGGGCCGGTATCAGAACAGGAGCCGCGATCATGAGCGACGAGAAGGTCTACAGCGAGGAAGAGATCCTCGAAAAACTCAACAAGCTGCCGGGCTGGGAGCTCCGCGATGGCTGGATCCGCAGGAGCTTCAAAACGCCGGGCTGGCCCCACACCCTGATGCTTGTCAACGCCATCGGCTACAGGGCCGAGGCGGGCTTCCATCATCCCGACCTCGAGATCGGCTGGGCCAGGGTCGTCGTCAAGCTGCAGACCCACAGCGCCGGAGGGGTCACCGACAAGGACCTCACTCTCGCCGGTGAGATCGAGGAGCTCTCCACCTGGCTTCCCGATGGCGACAGCGCCCTCGAGGGCTTCCCCAAGAAATGGATACGGTAAGAGGCTGAAATGCCTGGCTCCCGGACCAGAGGCTTCGTCACCGGCAAGCTGGCTGCTCCGGCGCTGCGCAGGCTCCTCGACAACCTGGAACCGGAGCTCGACTTCAAGCCGGTGGTCATCGAGTTGAATATAGACGTCGCAGCCCTGATGACGACGGACTGGGTAGCGCGTAAACTGGAAATCGGCCCGGAGATCGGTTCCCTGGTACTTCCCGGTCATTGCACGGGAGAGCTCGACATCATCGAAAAAGCCACCGGGGTGAAAACCGAGCGCGGGCCGAAAGACCTTCGAAAACTGCCGGTACACCTCGGGAGTAAACCAGTGGAAGAAGACTACGGCACCCACGACATTGAGATCATCGCCGAGATCAACCATGTACCGCAGCTCGATCCGAAAGCGATCCTCGCGCAGGCGAAAAGCTACGGAGCCGATGGAGCCGACATCATCGACCTCGGGTGTGATCGAGGCGGACCCTTCGAGGCTATCGGGAAAATCACCGGCATGCTTCGAGATGAGGGCTTCCGCGTATCGGTCGACAGCTTCAACTCTCGCGAAATCGAGCTTGCCGTCTCGAGCGGGGCCGAGCTGGTTCTCAGCGTCAACTCCGAAAATATCGACGTGGCGCGTTCACTCGGCTGCGAGGTGGTCCTCGTCCCCGATGAAAACGCGACCCTCGGCGGCATCGACGAAAACGTGAACAAGCTCGAATCGTGGGGAGCTGCCTACCGCATCGACCCGGTCATCGAGCCCATCGGTTTCGGCTTCGCGCAATCTCTCGGCCGCTACCTGGAAATTCGAAAACGCTACCCCGACACGGAAATCATGATGGGCATCGGCAACCTCACCGAGCTCACCGATGCCGACTCAGCGCCGATCAATCTCCTCCTGCTGGGATTCTGCCAGGAGACCGGGATCCGCAGCGTGCTCACCACCGAGGTGATCCACTGGGCCTCATCGAGCGTGCGAGAATGCGATCTGGCCAGGAAGCTGGTCCACTACGCCTGCACCGGGGGGCACCTGCCCAAGCACCGCGAAGCGAAGCTGCACCTGCTGCGCGACCCGAACCTCCTGGAACACGGAACAAAGGCGCTCGAGGAAATCGCCGCGGGCATCAGGGATCGCAATTTCAGGCTGTTCGCGGAGAACGGAGAAATCCACGCGATCTCCAGCGCGGGACACATCCAGGGGAAGGACCCCTTCGAAATTTTCAAACAGCTCTCGGTAGATGATCCATCCCATGCGTTCTACCTGGGCTACGAGATGGCAAAGGCCGTCACAGCGCTGACGCTGAAAAAGAACTACGTCCAGGATGAAGCCCTGAACTGGGGATTCCTGACCCGGCCGGAAAAGAGCCACCTCGACAGGAGAGAGGAACTGCCGGAAAAATGACCTCCCCCACCGTCCATTCCAACGAGAGCTCCGCTCAACCACTGGTCGAAGAAATCCCGGGCGCACCATCTCCCGAGGAGGCCTTCAAGCGTCTCTCGGGGCTCCCCTTCCTCCTCTTCCTCGACAGCGCGGCGGCTGATGATGATGCCGAGGGATGCCATTCCTACCTGGCCGCCTGCCCCTTCGAAGCGCTCAGGACCTCGGGTCGGACGACCGAGATCCTCAAGTCCACCGGATCCGAAGTGGAAAACGTCTCCTATGAAATCTCCGGCAGGGAAGGCGGCGATCCGTTCGAGCTCCTGCGCCTGCGCCTGGAAAGCTGGAGGGCGCCACAGGTGGCCGGCCTGCAGCCGTTCCAGGGCGGAGCAGCCGGACTCTTCGGCTACGGCCTCGCGCACCGCATCGAGAACATCCCCCGGTCCCGGCACGACGAATTCGAGGTGCCGGACATGGTCATCGGCCTCTACGACTGGGTGCTGGCCTGGGACCACGGCAGCGAAACCTGCCGAATCATCTCACATGGTTTTCCCGCCGAGGCGGCGCAACGGCAACGGCGGGCGGCCGAACGAATCAGGAAAGTGAAGAAACTGCTCTTGAAAACGATCGGCACCCGCGCGCGCGAAAGCGAATCCAGGCCGCCGCTTTCACACGGGGAGCTCGCGGAGACATGGGATGTGCCCGAGTTTCCCGGTATGCTGAGCAATTTCTCCAGGGACGACTACACCAGGGCCGTAGAGCGCTCGATCGAATACATCCGTGCCGGGGACATTTTCCAGGTCAACCTTTCTCAACGCCTGGCCTGTCCGGCTCCCAGCAGCCCTGAAAACTTCTACCTGGCGCTGCGCAAATCGAACCCGGCACCCTACGCCGGCTACTTCGACCTGGGAGAGTACGTGGTAGCCAGCAGCTCGCCGGAACAATTTCTCAGCGTCGAGGGAGAGCTCGTAACCACCCGTCCGATCAAGGGCACCTGCTCACGGGGCTATACTCCCGAGGAGGACCTCAGCCGCAGGGGCCATCTCACGCAGAGCGGCAAGGACCAGGCCGAGAACGTCATGATCGTCGACCTCCTGCGCAACGATCTCTCTCGTGTCTGCCGCCCCCACAGCGTCGAGGTCCCGCACCTCTTCGAAATCGAACGCCATCCCACCGTCTACCACCTCGTCTCGGAAATCAGCGGACAACTCAGGGAGGATCGAGACGCCATCGACCTGCTTCGGGCCGCCTTCCCCGGCGGCTCGATCACGGGAGCTCCGAAGGTGCGGGCGATGGAGATCATCTCCGAGCTCGAGCCCACCGCGCGCGGACCCTATTGCGGCAGCCTTGCCTGGCTGGGCTTCGGCGGCGGGCTGCAGAGCAGTATCCTCATCCGGACTGTGACAATCGGCCGAGGCTGGCTTCAGATGCCGGTAGGCGGCGGGATCGTATCGGATTCATCCCCGGAGGCGGAATACCAGGAAACCCTCCAGAAGGCTACCGGCATGCTGCCGGCCCTTATCAAGGGCGCCACGGACTGAGGGACTGAGACGGCTCCCCGGCGCCGTCCCGAGTTCATTTACGGCCGCCGAGGATCTCCTTCACCAGCGAATCCATTCCATAGACCTTGCTCAGCGCCTCGATGATCGCCTCGGCATTCACGGAAACCGCCCGTGCCTGCTCCTCGGTATAGACCACGTCGAGCACCAGGCTGTGGATATTGCCGTCAAAGATCAGACCCACGACCTCCGCCTCACGGTTGATGACGGGACTGCCCGAGTTGCCGCCGATGATGTCCGGCGTCGAGACAAAGTTGAAGGGCACGTCTGCGCCGATCTTCTTCCTGGCCTTGCGCCAGCTCTCGGGCAACGTATAGGCCTCCTCTCCCTCGCGCTCGGCGGCTAGCTCCCAGACCCCGCCCAGCTTCGTATGATGGGGAACATCACGTCCGTCCTCCTTCCAGCCCTTGACCACGCCGGTGGCGAGTCTCAGGGTGAAGGTCGCATCCGGATAGACCGCTGTGCCGGTGACGGCGAAGGTGGCGCTCGAGATGCGGCCGTAGGCCTCGTTGCGGACGCTCGTCACGAGATCCTCGTATTTGCGTCGGATGGCACGAGCGTAGGGATCTACGCTCCGGGCGAGCTCGATCATCGGATCAGCCAGCTTGTCAAGCGCCTCGCGGCCACCCTCAAGCAGCTTCTTGCGGGCGCCTACATCGCCAAGGCTGGTTCCCGAGACGAGCTCATGGGCCCGCTCAGCCGGAGAGTGTCCGGCCATCACCAGCTTCACATAGGGATGCTCCGCTCCGAAAACCTTCATGAAGTGGGTCAGGGAATCGGTGAGCTTCGCCTTCTCGAGCGCCGGGTAGACCGGCGCCGGGGACTCGAGGCCCATCCGGACCGATGGAAGCCGCGTATCCCTGTACTCGGGCAGACGGTCACCCGGGGGCTTCCCCTGTTCATCTGCCAGCCGCAGGATCGTCCGGGCGCTTCGATAGAGCGTCGACCAGAAGGCTCGTCCTCCCTCGAGAAAGATGTACTCCTCCCTGAACTTCCTCGATGCATCCATCGAATGACGAATCCTCTCCCAATCATCGAGGCTGGCGCCAAGCCCGGCGTTCGCCGCCACGGCAGCCTGCAGTTTTCTCTCCTGGCTGAGCTTCGATTCGAACGTGACCGAGCTCAGCAACCCGCCGAGGGTGCCTCGGATAGCCTTGCGGCTGTTCTCAATACCGAAGAGATCCCCCCGGGCGATCCTCTTGAGCTCCGGTCCCTTGAGAGCGAATTGCTGCAGGGCGATCTCCCTGCGGTAGAGCAATTCGAGATAGGAGGGATAGGCGACATCCCTGAGAAACCGGAGATGGTCGACGGTATTGAGACGCTGGGTGCTTCCGGGATGACCCGAGACCATGACCAGCTCTCCGGCCCGGGCGCCGCGAACACTCCAGCGAAGCCAGTCATCCATCTTCGCCGGTTTCCCATCCTCGTAGAGCCGGAGAAAGGAAACGTCGAGACAGTAGCGCGGAAATTCAAAATTGTCTCCGTCACCTCCGAAGAAGGCGATCTCCACCTCTGGAGCCATCACGAGCCGTACATCATCGTAGCGCTTGTAGCGATAGAGATGGTACTGGCCGCCTCGATAGAGCATCACGATCTCGCTGTGAAGACCGGTTTTTTCTTTCGACTCCTTCTCGATGGTGGCGCGCTCCGCCCGGCGGGCCTGCTCGGCGGCCCCCGGATCCGGAGCGCCGCCGCCGGCCTTCTTCACCCGGTCGGTAACATCCTCGATCTCCCAGAGAATGTTGATCTCGGTATCCGGGCATTTCAACTCCTCGTCTCGGCTCCGCGCGAAGAAGCCTTTCTCGAGATAATTATTCTCCGCCGTGCTCAACTTCTGCAGGATGTCCTCAACGACGTGATGATTCGTCATCACCAGCCCGTTCGCCGACACCACGGATCCGGAGCCGCCGGTGGAGATCCTCGTGGAGGAACGCATGACGTGACGTGCCCACTTCCCATCGGGCTTGAAACCGTATTTTTTTTCGAGCTGATCGAGAGGAAGCCGGCTGAAAAGCCACATCCCCTCATCGGCGGAGCAGATGAGGGGAGCCAGGCAGGTCAGCAGAACGGGAATTCCACGGGTCATCGCGGAAAATGCCTTCCATACTAATTTCATGAACTTTCCTTTATCCTGTTTTCGATTCACACAGACAAGCGGCGCTCGTGGTGCGGTCGCTGAGAACCGTCCGAGCCCCGGGAAGACGGGATCGTATCCCCGATAACACCTCGAGCGCAAGGATCCCGAACCTCGATAATGAGAACAGAATCATTCCCGAAATCGACCTCCAGAACGCCGGGGTCCGCCGCCCGGCTCACTCGCTGCCTGGCACCGGTGCTGATCACCATCACGCTGACGGCCTGCAACGCCCTCGTGAAGGCCCCCCCCGGGCGGAAAACACTCCACGATGACCCGCCGGCGTCACTCTCCGGATTAGAGCGTCTGCGCTTCGCGATAGAAAACCTCGGCGAGGTCGAGCCCGGCCTTCTCTACCGCTCCGCAAATCCGAGCCGGACGCTGTTGAAGTTCCTGGTGAAACGGGTCGACCTGAAATACGTTCTCAACCTTCGCGGCACCGCCAATCCTGAAAACGCAGCCTTCATGAAATCGATCGGCGGCGAGCTCATCAGCCTACCCATGTCGGCCAGCCGCCCCCCCACGCCCAGGCAGGTTCTCGAGATGATCAGGATCACCCAGCAGGCGCGGAGGGAGGGCGCCTCCATACTCATCCACTGCATGGCCGGAGCGGACAGGACGGGGATGATGGTCGGGGCCTGGCGCATGCTCTTCCAGGGAGCCCGGGACCGGGAGACCCTGACGCGTGAGACCCTGATGTACCGCCATATTCCCCCGGCCTGGCCCAACGTCCACAGGTATATCGAGGTCTTCCGTCCCGAGCTCTTCCGGGACTTCATCGACAACCCTCCACTCCTTCGCGATGAGTCCCGTATCCTCGGCCTGGAGAAAAATTTCCTGCTGGACTATCCCCTGCTCGCGGGCAACCGCGTACTGACCAGGGGCCCCCTGCGCGCCGGAACCGCGCGCATGGATCTGCTCGAGGGTTGGAGCGGCCCCGTTCAGATGGCGAGCTACGGGCCATCCCCGCCCAGGGCCCGGGGAGTACGCCAGCCGGTATACGCCCGGGCGCTGGTACTCGACAACGGCGCGACCCGGCTCGCCCTCGTCTCCTGCGATCTTCTCATCATGCACAGGGGATTGAGAGAGGCAGTGCTGGGCAAGCTCTCCGGCAGCGGCTCGCGCTTCGATGGGGTGATGCTCTCCGCCACCCACACCCACACCAGCGTCGGAGGCTTCGTGGATGATCCCCTCTTTGAGTTCTACATGCTTGGTGAATACGATCCGGAGTGGGCCGATCATCTCGCCGCCCGGATCGCCGGGGCCATCTCAAAAGCCGACAGCTCGCTGCGGGACGCCAGGCTGGGCTGCGGACGGACCTTCGTTGAGGACGCCAACTACAACCGCCGCCACGGCGAAACGACCGATCCCGAGCTCGCCCTCATCAAGATCACCGGCCCGGCGGGAAAACCCCTGGCGCTGCTGGTGAACTTCGCCGGCCACCCGATCCTCGAACCCAACGACGCGATGCTGTCGCCGGATTACCCCGGCCTGCTCGCCGGAAAGCTCGACACCGACTACGGCTTCGGCTTCTTCCTGCAGGGAGCGCTCGGAGATCTCAACGCCGGATTCGACCGGCGCGACCCCGAGTGGAAACGGGAGGAGCTCGCCGAAAAAATCGCCGGACGCCTTCACCGGGCCATCGCCGGGGTCTACGACAGCATCCCGGTGGAGGCCGAGATCCGGCTCGCCTCCCTGACCGCCTCCTTTAAACTTCCCGATATCAATTTCAACCTGGTTCCCGACCTGCTCTTCCCCATCGACTGGTTATTCAACTCACTCATCGACTGGCCGGGAAGGTTTCCACTGCAGGGAGTTCGTATCGGCGATGCGGCGATCCTCGCCACCGCCAGCGAACTCTCTGGCCGGCTCGGGCTCCAGGTCAAGAGGAACAGCCCGGCCCCCTTCACCCTGGTGGCCTCGCATTGCGGTGATTACGCCGGCTATGCCCTGGCCCAGGCCTACCATGCCCGCAGCAAGCTCGATGCCAGCTCGATCGTCGCCCTCGGCGGCTCCTCCCACGGACCGCATCTCGTCGAGAGCTCAGCCGCTCTGCTGGACGCGCTCTGGGATGGGGAAGAAAAGGCTCGTACCGGCCCGCCACTGTCTCCCGCGGCCCTGCACCGTATCAGCTGGCCGGGCCGCGAGCTCGGGGAGGAAGAGAGGAAACAACTGCTCCAGGAGGCCTCCACGGCTGAAGAGGTGGCGCTCGGGCTCTCCCTCGATCCGACGCTGCCGCAGAGCCGAAGCTTCCAGGCCCTGGTCGGCAATTCCATCCGCGAGAGCCTGCGGATCGATGTCTACACCGCCTGGCGCGACCGGGTGAGAGGAGCTTCCCGAGCGCGCGGAGACCTCCAGGACAGCGGCGCCCGGCTGAGCGCGGAAATCCCGGGTGACCTGCGGCTCGACCTCCAGCTTGGATACAGGAGCGTATCGTGGGAGCTCGATGGTGAGCGACACAGGAAAGAGGACCCCCTCGACCTGAAGCTGGGTGTCGAAAAGATCTTTACGCTGAACTCCGACAGGCTCGAGGGAAATGCCCTGCGGCTGATTCCCCGGCTCGAATTCCAAGCCCCGAGCGCGAATGCCTCCGACGACGAGCCCTTCGCCTTCGCCTCCGGCTCCGGCGTCTGGCGGCCCGGGGCGGGTGGAGCCATCGAGTTCACCTGGAATACCGCCAGGACGCTCAGCGCGCAGA
>Ga0310342_100000201_pt1 | contig 30719 bp, 34 predicted proteins | sample S15DNA20500_MG_FD_206155 | JGI IMG/M metagenome (GOLD analysis project Ga0310342, IMG submission 206155) | Marine microbial communities from station ALOHA, North Pacific Subtropical Gyre - S1503-DNA-20-500_MG | ecosystem: Environmental > Aquatic > Marine > Oceanic | place: Pacific Ocean: North... | reverse complement strand
GTCGTCGACGATGACCGCGCCGCCGATCACGTCGGAATGTCCTCCCAGGTACTTGGTGGTCGAGTGCACGACCACGTGCGCCCCGAACTCCAGCGGGTTCTGGAGGTACGGAGTGGCGAAGGTGTTGTCGACGACGAGCTTTGCGCCGTTCCGGCTCGCGATCTCGGCACAGGCCGACAGATCGACGAGACGCAGCAGGGGATTCGTGGGCGTTTCGATCCAGAGCATGCAGGTCTCGGACGTGACCGCCGCGTCGATCGCGTCCGGCTGCGTCGCGTCGACGTAGTCGAAGCGCACGCCGAAGCGCGGCAGCACCTCGCTGAAGAGGCGAAAGCTCCCGCCGTACAGGTCGTCGGCCACCACCACGTGGTCCCCGGCCGAGACGAGCTGCATGGTGCCGTGGATTGCCGCCATGCCCGAGCCGTAGGCGAATCCGAAGCGCCCGCCCTCGAGGGAGGCGAGGCATTCCTCGAGCGCGGCGCGCGTCGGGTTTCCGGTGCGTGAGTACTCGTAGCCCTTGTGCTTGCCGACCTCGTCCTGGGTGAAGGTGACCGTCTGGTAGACGGGCACGATCGTGGCTCCGGTGGCCGCGTCGGGCTCCTGTCCCACGTGGATCGCGCGGGTCTCGAAGCGGTGCTTGTGGGTCATCAGATGCTCGACAGCTCGGCCAGGAACGCGCGCGTGCGTTCGACTGAGGCCCGGCCACTCGGGCCGTGGGGGAAGATCGCCGCCTGGAAATCGGTTGCGCCGGCATCCGCGAAGCGGCGAATTCCCTCTTCCAGTGCCTTCTCGTCCCCCGCGATCGCGATCTCCGCTGGGCCCGAGACTCCCTCGAGTTCGAGCATCGCCTTGTACGAAGGGAGCTGACCGTACATGGCAAAGCGCTCCCCGGCGTTCGCACGGGCGCCGTCGGCGTCTTCTGTCAGGCAGATCGGAATGCCCGCCACGATGCGCGAAGCCGGACGTCCCGCGGCCTCCGCCGCGGCTCTCACGTCCGGGGCCACCTCTTCGCCGAGCGCGCGCGGGCCCGTCATCCACGTGATCGTCCCGTCGCAGAGCGAGCCGGCGATTCTGCGCAGCATCGGTCCGAGGGCCCCGATGAGCAGCGGCGGCGGCGATTCGCAGGGCGCGTCGAGCAACGCGTTCACCCGGTAGGTCTCGCCCGAGAAGCTCGTCTTCCCGGTTTCGAGCAACTGCTTCACGATCGTCACGTACTCGCGCACGTGGCGCGCGGGTTTCGCGTAGGAGAGGCCCAGCATGTCCTCGATCACCACGCGGTGACTCGGGCCGATTCCGAGGGCGAAGCGGCCACCCGTTGCGACCTGGGTGGTGAGCGCCTGCTGCGCCATGTAGAGCGGGTGGCGCGAGAAGCTCGGAACGACCGCCGTCCCCACCTCGATCCGCGATGTCTCACGGCCGGCGAGGGCGCAGAGCGTCATTGCGTCGCCGCCGAAAATGTTGGGGACCCAGACACTGGGGAAGCCGGCTTCCTCAGCTTCGCGTACCTGGGCCAACAGAACGTCGAGTTCCTGGCGCCCGAGCATCAAGCCCAGGCCGATTCGAATGTTCTTCATCGTCTCCTCCTCACCGCTGGATCTCCCGCACCGGTCTCGCTGCTCACCAGTAGCTCGCGGTCACCTCGACCGGACCGGCGACGCGGGCACGGCAGGCGAGACGCTGTTCCGCCGCGACCCGGTTGGCGCGCATCACCCGCGTTTCCGCGGGTGTCTGTGCCGAGACGTTCGGCGCACCCTCGAGAAGCTCGACGCTGCAGCGGCCGCAGACGCCGTCGGCGCCGCAGGCGCTGGCCATCGGTAGCCCCGCGCTTCGGGCGGCTTCGAGAAGCGTCGTCCCGGGCGCGACGCGCAGGCTGCGCCCCGACGGCTGGAAGCGCACCTCGACGTCCATGGGCGCATCATAGCAAGCGCCGCTTGGAGCCCGGTGAGGCCATGGTTTATGCTGCGTCAATGCCCACCGCGGCGATTCTCATCATCGGCAACGAGATCCTCTCGGGAAAGGTGACCGATGAGAACTCGCCCTACTTCTGCCGCGAGTTGCGCGCGCTGGGCGTCGACGTCGAGCAGATCCTCACGATTCCAGACGACGTGCAGCGCATTGCCTCCGAGGTGAAGGCGATGAGCGATGCGTATGATTTCGTGTTCACGGCGGGTGGGATCGGGCCGACTCACGACGACCTGACCATCGAGGGCATCGCCGCCGGCTTCGGGGTTGCCGTAGAGCACAGCGAGTCGATCGAAGAGCGCATCCGCCACGCCACTGGCAAGGAGCCCAACGAGACGCTCCTTCGCATGGCGCGGATTCCCGTCGGGGCACAGCTCCTCGATTCGGGAGACCTCTGGTTCCCGCTCGTGGTGGTGCACAACGTCTACGTCTTTCCCGGCGTTCCCGAACTCCTGCGCAAGAAGTTCGAGTCTTCGCGCGATCGCTTCCGCGGCGTTCCGTTCGTGCTGAAGAAGGTGTTCGTGCGCAGGCGCGAGAGCGACATCGCGCCGCTGTTGAACGACCTCCTCCGGGAGTTCCCGGAGCTTCTCCTGGGCTCCTATCCGCGCATCGGACAGGAGGCCTTCCACGTGATGCTGACGCTCGAATCGCGGGACGCGGGTTACGTTCAGGACGCGCTCGAGAGCCTGCTGCAGCGGCTCCCCGAGGACGCGCTCCACCGGGTCGAGTAGCTGGACCCGGCGCTCCAGGATCCCGCAGCGCGCGCGCTCGCGTACGTGCACCCGGTGTGGATGACGGCCGGGCTCACCCTGGCGGCACTGGCATTTCGCGCGGGAGTCGGCCTGCGCCGATCGCGCCTGGGCCGGCTGCGGCGGACGCCCGAGATGCGCGCGGGCCACCTGCGCTTCGCGAAGCCCGCCGTCGCGATGCTGCTGATCGGGTTCGTCGGCGGTCCGATCTCGTGGGTGTGGCTCCGCGGCGGGGAACCCCTCGGTACGTTCCACGGCTTCGTCGGGATCGGCGTGGCGACGCTCTTTGCCGCTGCCGCCGTCGTCGGCCACCGCATCGAGAAGCACGGCTCGCGCGCATACGACGTCCACGCCGTGCTCGGCGGACTCGCGATCCTGTTCGCCGCGCTCGCCGCCGTCGCGGGGTTCGTACTGCTTCCCTAGCCGGCTTCGGAAAACACGAGGCGGCGGAGTGCGGGTCGATGCGTTCCGGGAGGGCGCCGGTCTAGGGGAGGGGCGGCAAGACGTCGACGCCGCGCTGGCGCAGCCAGTGGTCGGCGAGCACCAGGCAGACCATCGCCTCCACCATGGGAACGGCGCGGGGCAGGACGCAGGGATCGTGGCGGCCGCGGGCCGCGAGCGTCGTCGCCTCGCCCCCGGTGGTGACCGTGTCCTGGGCTTGAGAGATCGTCGCGGTGGGCTTGAAGGCGACGCGCAGCGTGATGTCTTCCCCGTTGCTGATGCCGCCCTGCACCCCCCCCGAGCGGTTCGCGGCCGTGCGCGGACGGCCGTCCTCTCCCGGGACGAACGGGTCGTTGTGCTCGATGCCCGTCATCCGCGTGCCCTCGAGGCCGCTGCCTATTTCGAAGGCCTTCGTCGCCGGAAGCGACATCAGCCCTGCGGCGAGGCTGGCCTCGAGCTTGTCGAAGACGGGCGCGCCGAGTCCCGGGGGCACACCGCGCGCGACGCATTCCACGACGCCGCCCAGCGAGTCGCCGCGCTCCCGGGCGGCCTCGATGGCGCGCGCCATCTCCTCGGCCACGCCGGGATCGGGGCAGCGCACTGGGTTGGCCTCGACGGCCTCGAGGCTCACCGAGCCGAGGTCGAGCTTTGCCTCGACCTCGTGCACGCGACGGACCCAGGCGAGGACCTCCACGTTTGCGGCCTCGCGCAGCAGCTTGCGGGCGATCGCGCCGGCCGCGACCCGCCCGATCGTCTCTCGGGCGCTGGCGCGTCCGCCGCCCTGCCAGTTGCGGATGCCGTACTTGGCCTCCGTGGTGTAGTCGGCGTGGGAGGGACGGTAGACGTCCTTCATGTGCTCGTAGGCCGAAGGGCGCGCGTCCTCGTTGCGCACGAGGAGTGCGATCGGCGAGCCGACCGTGCGGCCCTCGAAGATGCCGGACAGGATCTCGACGCGATCGGCCTCCTGGCGCGGCGTCGTGAGCTGGCTCTGGCCGGGGCGCCTCCGGTCGAGGTCGTGCTGGATTTCGTCGGCCGATAGCGGGAGCCGCGGCGGGCAGCCGTCGACCACGACGCCCACACCACCGCCGTGGCTCTCGCCGAAGGTCGTGAGCTGGAAGATCTGCCCGAAGCGACTGCTCATGGGCCGGGAAGATACAACAGCCGCTGATCAGGCTCTGAGAAGCACGTAGGTGGCGCCGACGCCGCCGTCGCCGCCCGTGGCGCTCGCGAAGGCCAGCACGTTGGACCCGACCGGAGGCTCGGCGAGCCAGTCGATCAGCGCCGCCTTCAACACCGGGCTGCCCGGCGAGCGGCTTCCCCGTCCGTGGATCACGAGCACGCAGCGATCGCCCCGCCTGCGGGTCTCCAGCAACACTTCGTGCACGCGGCGGCGCGCGGAGACCTCGTCGAGTCCGTGGAGATCGACCCGCGCATCCCGCGCGATCTCGCCGTTGCGAAGCTTGCGGAGCAGGCCGTGATCGACGCCGGGCGCGAGGCCCTCCACGCGCTCGCCGTCGTGCTCCAGGTCGAAGCTCACCGTCGCGCCGGCATCGTCGCTCTGCACGCGGCGTCGCCGGCGCAGCGTCTTGGGACGCACCATCTTGTCCCGGTCCTCGAGCGGTTTCGCGTCCGCCAGGGCCTTCTCGAAATCCGATCCGCCGCCGCCGCTTTCCATCACGTCCCGTCCGTCCCGCCTGGAGTCGCCGCCAGCAGTCGCAGCGCCTTGCGTGTGAGCGCGCCCTGCGGGAGCTCCGTCACCGCCGCCGGCGCGAGCCACCGGTGAGCGTCGAAGCCCTCGAGCCGCACCCGTCCCCGGGGAGTGTCGCACCGGAAGACGTGGAGCTGCAATCGCCGGTGTGTGAAGGCGTGCTCGATGGCTCCCAGGCGCTGCGCCCGGGCGACGTCGAGGCCCACCCGTTCGGTGAGCGCCCGGAGCAGCGCTGTTTCGGGGTCCTCGCCGCGGGCGAGAGCACCCCCGGGGAGTTCCCAGAGCCCCCCGAGGAGACCCCGCGGCGGTCGCCGCACAGCGAGGGCGCGCCCGCGCCGCACCACCCAGCCTGCAACCGCGGCGACGCGGCGCGGCGGCGGGGGACGAGTCTTGACCGGGAGTGACTCCGGATCGCCAGCGCGCCGGGCGGAACAACGCCGCCCCAGCGGGCACGCCGGGCAGCGCGGACTCTTCGGCGTGCAGACGGTGGCGCCGAGTTCCATCAGCGCCTGGTTCAGGTCGCCCGGGTGCGGGCCGCGCGCGAGGGCAGCGGCTTCGTCCCAGAGTCGGCGCTGGGCCCCGGGCGTCTTCAGGTCTTCGCGGATCCCGTGGAGACGTGCGAGCACGCGGGCCACGTTTCCGTCGACGATCGGCTCGGGCTGGTCGAAGGCGATCGAGGCGACTGCACCGGCCGTGTAGCGTCCGATCCCGGGGAGTTTGCGGAGTGCCTCGGCCGAGTCCGGGAGCGCGCCGCCGAGTTGATCGCGCACGACACGTGCCGCCTTCTGGAGGTTGCGCGCGCGCGAGTAGTAACCGAGGCCGGCCCAGAGGCCGAGCACGTCGTCGGCGTCCGCGGAGGCCAGCGCGTCGATGTCGGGAAAGCGGGCGAGGAATCGCTCGTAGTACGGGATCACGCTGTCGACGCGCGTCTGCTGGAGCATTGTCTCCGAAACCCAGATTGCGTAGGGGTCCCCGGTGCGTCGCCACGGCAGGTCGCGCCGGTGCTCGCGGTACCAGTCGGTCAGGATGCGCCGCGTGGGCTTCACAGCACGACCGGAAGGCGGCGCTCGACGCGGATCGTCCGTCCCGTGACCCGGGCACCGAGCGCGTAGATCTCGACGCCGCTCCCCGCTGCGCGGCGCAGGGCGTCGGCGTAGTCTGGATCGATTGCATCCGCTGGCGCGACGCGCCTACAGTCCGCGCGCTGCACCAGGTAGACGAGCGCCGCGCGCGCACCGCGCCGGTGCAGGCGCAGCAGCGTCTCGAGGTGTTTGCGTCCGCGCACGGTCACGCTGTCGGGGAACAGAGCCGTGTCCCCATCGGCGAGCGTCACGCTCTTCACCTCGATCCAGGCGATCCGCTCATCCCGCGGGTGGTCCGTCAGCCGGAAATCGAGCCGCGACCCGGGCGCCGCCACTACTTCACGCTCGTGCCGGCGATAGCCGGACAGCGACCGAACCGTTCCAGCTGCCAGCACCCGCGCCACCACCTGGTTCGCGCGGCCCGTGTTGACGCCCACCCAGATCGACCCGGCGCGGATCATTTCGAGCGTGTGGCGCAGCTTCCGCTTCGGGTTGTCGCTCGTCGAGCAGCGCACGGGTGCGCCGGGCAGCGCGCAGCCCCGCATGCTCCCGGGGTCGGGGCAGTGCACCGTGAGCTTCTCGCCCGCGTCCGTCTCGATGTCGGCGAGGAAGCGCTTGTAGCGCCGCAGCAGGCGCCCGCTGAGGCGGGCGTCGACACGGACGCCGACCGGCGTCAGGGAGTGAGTCGCGCCTCGACGTTCTCGCGCACCCATTTTGTGTCCCACCACTCGAGCGGATCCACGTAGGTGTGGCCGACGAGCACGGCGAAGTGGAGGTGGTCGCCGCCGGCGAGGCCCGTCGCGCCGGAGAGTCCCAACGTCTGGCCCCGCGCGACCGCGTCGCCTGCCGAGACGTCGATCCGGGACAGGTGTCCGTAGAGCGTCGTGACGCCGAGCCCGTGGTCCACCAGCACGCAGTTTCCGTAGATCCCCAGCGGGCCGGCGTAGACCACGCGTCCGCCCGCCGCCGCCGTGATCGGGCTCGCCCGGGTCGAGGCCAGGTCGTAGCCGAAGTGCGTGGCCCTCGAATTCGGCTTGCCCGAGACGAAGTACGTGCGCTTTTCGGCGAAGCGGCTCGTCACCTTCGAGTTTTCGAGCTGGTCGAAGCCGCCGTCCCAGAGCTTCTCCGGTGCACTCTCGGCGAGAATCTCCCGGATGCGCTCCTCGTTCTTGGCGCGCAATTCCGTGTTGATGACCTGGAAGGCGGTGGCGGAGTCCGGCGCGTCGATGCCCTCGGCCGCGGCCAGTTCCGGAACCTTCAGGTCGAGGAAGCTTGCGGGAAGCGTGACGTTCGCCTCGGGAAGACTGCGCTCGTTCACTACCGCCGGCCAACGCGCGCGCGTCACGTTTCCGGCCCGATCCTCGGCGAGCACGCGCACCTCCGGGCTTGGCGGCGCATCGACGGGTACCGCGTAGATCACGGCGCGCCACTCGCCCAGCGGATAGCTCGGGAAGAAGACGTCGCCGACCTCGACCCCGTCGCGCACGGTTTCCTCCGAGATCCGGTAGAGCACCGCGCCAGAGCCGCCGCGCTTCACGTAGCTGAGCCCAGTGGCGATGGATACGTTCGGTGGGGCGCGATCGATGGTGAGGGGGATGTCTGCACGCGTTTCGTTGCCGCGCAGCCCGTCGCGCCACGACCAGTCGCGCACCGTGACGCGCAGGAAGGCGTCGCTCACGCCGTGCGGTAGCGCGCGGAACGGAACCGAGATCTCGAGCGTCGCGGGCTGTTCCCCCCGGAGCGCGCCCGACATCAAGCCGCCGGGGTAGGTCTCGGACGCCAGCGGGATGTCGCCACCGGCGTGGGACAGCACGACTTCCGCGGAGCGCAGTCCGGTCCCGGCGTCGGACAGGTCGAACTGCACGGTGCCGCCGTGCGCGCCGAACACGATCGCCTCTGGCCCCGCGACAGCCGGTGCGCTTGCCTCGAAGCGAAGCCACGCAAAGACGCCGCCGCCGCACAGCAACAGCAGGAGAAGAACGAAGAGCCATCCCCGAGCGCTCACACCACCCCCTTCCACCGATCCCCGTCGGGCAACGGAGTCTAACGCAGCCGCATTGACGCCGCGGCCGGCGAACGCGATCCTCGCGCCCTTTCCAGGCGGTGGCCGCGGGACGCGATTCTTGCAGTCCCATCGCGGCCGGAGGGGAAACATGTCTCAGCTTCGCCGCCTCGTCCTGATGCGCCACGGCGAAACCACGGGTCAATCGAGCGTCCGTTTCTACGGCAGCACCGACGTTCCCCTCTCGGAGGAGGGGCGCGCCCACGTGCGCGACGCGGCCCGGGGCCTGAAGGGGGAGTGTTTCGACCTCGTGGTGGCGAGCGCGCTTCGGCGATCGTGGCAGGCGGCGGCCATCGTCGCCCGCGGCGCGCCGGTGCGGATCGACCACCGGTTCAACGAAACCTGCTTCGGCCGCTGGGAGGGTCTCACCAAGGACGAGATCGAGGCCCTGGATCCGGTGCCCTACGCCGACTGGCAGGCGAAGGCCGAGGGCTTCGAGTACCCCGGCGGCGAGACGCGCGCGGACTTCCGGGCGCGCGTGGAGCAAGGCCTCGATGGACTTCGGGAGAGCGGCGCGGCGAGCGTCCTCGTCGTCGTCCACAAGGGGACCGTCCGCAGCATCGCCGAGTCCCTGCTCGGCGAGCCGCTCGAAGCTGGCGCGCCTCCCCTCGCGGGTGCGGTGGGTCTCTCTTGCGCCGCCGATGGCAGCTGGTGCCTCGGCCGCCGCGGCAGCGACCCCGGGTAACGGGTCAGAGTTTCAGGCTGCCGCCGCGGACGCCGCCACCGATGCGCGCGGGGGTGCTGCCGCGGTTCGGCGGCACGTAGATCGGCACGTCGCTCAGGAAACAGACGTTGCCGCAGTGCCGTTGCGCGAGGGCGACCTGCTGCGCCTTCGCCGGCCTGGCCTGCTGGGCCGCATCCCTCACCGGCTCGCTCTCGAGCCTCACGAGCCCCAGCGCGCCGAGGAACATCACCGCGATTGCCATGACTGTCGTTGTCTTCAGCATTTTTCTCTCCATGGCGAAATTTTGGGCCAAGGAGAAGGCGGAGCCCTGTGAAATGGTTCACAGGTGGAATTATTTTTTCAACTATTCGAAAATAAAGGGTTTTTATGCCTCTGCCGACTCGCGGAGGCGGGCTAGGACGCTGTAGTCCTCGAGCGTGGTGGTGTCGCCTACCTGCTCCGTGCCGGCGGCGATGTCGCGCAGCAGGCGGCGCATGATCTTTCCTGAGCGCGTCTTCGGCAGGGCGTCGGTGAAGCGGATGTCCGCGGGCTTCGCGATGGGGCCGATCTGTTTCGCCACGTGTCCTCGCAACTCCTGGGCGAGCGCGTCGCCCGCGTCCACGCCGTCCTTGGGCGTGACGAACGCGACGATCGCGGTGCCGGTCAGGTCGTCCGGGCGCCCGACCACGGCGCTCTCGGCCACCTTGTCGTGCGCGACGATGGCACTCTCGACTTCCATGGTGCCGATGCGGTGGCCCGAGATGTTCATCACGTCGTCGATGCGCCCCAGGATCCAGAAATAGCGGTCCTTGTCGCGGTGGGCGCCGTCGCCGGCGAGATAGGTCTGGTCGTACTTGCTCCAGTAGGTTTCCCGGAAGCGCTTCGGGTCCCCCCAGATTCCGCGTAGCATTCCCGGCCAGGGCTTTTCGATCACGAGGAAGCCGCCGTCGGGAGGCTTCACCGGATCGCCGTCTTCGTTCCAGACGTCCGCGTGCACGCCTGGGAAGGGAAGCGTTGCCGAGCCGGGCTTCGTGTCCACCCCGGCCGGCAGCGGCGTGATCATGATCCCGCCGGTTTCGGTCTGCCACCAGGTATCGACGATCGGACAGCGCCGTCCGCCGATCACGCGGTGATACCACATCCACGCCTCGGGATTGATCGGCTCGCCCACGCTGCCGAGCAGCCGAAGCGACGACAGGTCGTGTCGTTTCGGGTGTTCGTCGCCCAGACGTACGAAGGTGCGGATCGCCGTCGGAGCCGTGTAGAAGACGGTGACGCCCCAGCGTTCGATGATGTCCCAGAAACGGTCGGGCCCGGGGTGCGTCGGCGTGCCCTCGTACATGAGCGTCGTCGCGCCGTTGGCGAGGATCCCGTAGACCACATAGGAGTGCCCGGTGATCCAGCCGATGTCGGCCGTGCACCAGTAGGTGTCGCTGTCCTTCAGGTCGAAGATCGCCTTCGCAGTCGTCGTGACGTGGGTGAGGTAGCCGCCCGTGGTGTGCAGGATGCCCTTGGGCTTTCCCGTGGTCCCGCTCGTATACAGGATGAAGAGCGGGTGTTCCGAGTCGAGGCGTGCCGGCGCGCACTTCGCGCTCGCGTTCTCGACGGCGTCGTGCCACCAGACGTCGCGGCCCGACTTCATGGCCGTGGCCTGTCCGGTGCGCTTCACCACGATCACCCGCTCGACGCAGGGACAGCCTTCGAGCGCTTCGTCGACCGCGGGCTTCAGCGCGTGGGGTTCGCCGCGGCGGTAGCCGCCGTCGGCGGTGACGACGAGTTTCGCGCCGGCGTCGTTGATCCGGTCCCGCAGTGCCTCGGCGGAAAAGCCGCCGAAGACGACGTTGTGCGGCGCGCCGATGCGAGCGCAGGCGAGCAGTGCGATAGCCAGCTCGGGAATCATCGGCATGTAGAGGGCGACGCGGTCGCCCTTTCGGACGCCGTGCTCCTTGAGCGTGTTGGCGAACCGGCAGACCTCGCGGTGCAGTTCCGCAAAGGTGAGCACGCGCGTGTCTCCGGGCTCGCCCTCCCAGACGATCGCGGCCTTGTTGCGGCGCCAGGCGTTCTCACCCTCGAGGTGACGGTCGAGGCAGTTGTAGGAAACGTTGAGCTTGCCGCCGATGAACCACTTCGCGAAGGGTGGCTTCCACTGGAGCGTCTTCTTCCAGGGCGCGAACCAGCTCACGTTGTCGCGGGCCATCTTTGCCCAGAACCGCTCGGGGCTGCTGGCGCCGAGCTTGCGGTACTCGGCGACCTGCTTCCGGCTCCAGTTGGCGTGCTTCGCGAAGTCCTTGCTCGCCTTGAAGACGCGTTTTTCCTTCAGCAGTGATTTGATCTCGGCCATTTTTCTCCGTCGGCGCTAGCAGGCGAGCGCCTCCAACGTTTTGCTTCGTCAGCGCTCGCAGACGAGCGCCTCCAACTCGTCCGGCGCCTTGGGGAGCGCGGCGTTGAGGTTCTCGTGGCCGTCCCGAGTCACCACCACGTCGTCCTCGATGCGCACGCCGATGCCGCGGAAGCGGGCGTCCACCTCCGTGGCGGACTCGGAGACGTAGAGACCGGGCTCCACGGTGAAGACCATCCCCGGTTCGAGGGGGCGCGGTTCACCTTCCACCTGGTAGGAGCCCGCGTCGTGCACGTCGAGCCCGAGCCAGTGGCTGGTGTTGTGCATGTAGTAGGCCTTGTATTTTTCCGCGGCGATGATCTCGTCCACATCACCCGAGAGAAGCTTCAGGTCGACGAGCCCTTCCACGAGTCGGCGCACGGCGGCGTCGTGCACCTGCGGAAGCGTGCGTCCCGGGCGGCACTGGTCGAGCGCCGCGATTTGCGCCTCGAGCACCAGCTCGTATAGAGCGCGCCCGGGCCCGGTGAAACGTCCGCCGACCGGATAGGTCCGCGTCACGTCGGACGCGTATCCCTCGAGTTCGCAGCCGGCATCGACGAGCACCAGGCTCTCTTCTGGGAGCTTGCAATCGTTCGTCACGTAGTGGAGCACGGTGGCGTTGCGGCCGCTGCCGACGATGGTCGTATACGCCGGGCCCCGAGCGCCGCGCTGCCGGAAGGTGTACTCGAGCGCCGCCTGAAGCTCGTACTCGTAGGTTCCCGGCTGCGCCCGGCGCGCGGCCTCGCTGTGCGCCTGGGCGCTGATGGCGGCGCCGCGGCGCATGACGTCGAGTTCCTCGGGGCTCTTGAGCAGCCGCAGTTCGTGGACGATTTCCCGCGGATCCAGGATTGCCTCCGGGGGGTCGGTGCCCTGGCGCGAGCGGCGGCGCAGATCCTCGACCGCTTGGGTGATGCAGGAGTCGATTTCCGCGTCGCGGCCCAGTACGTGATGGATGCGGGTGGCCTTGCCGACGAGGTCCCGCAGGTGGTCCAGGAAGTCCGAGCAGGGGTGCGCTTCATCGGCGGCGTAGTCGCGCACCGCGCCGTCGACGCCCGGCCGGTAGCCCGTCCAGGTCTCGGCTGCCGGATCGCGGGGATCGACGTAGAGCGTGTACGCGGGCCCACCGTCCGTCCGCAGCAGGGCGACGGCGTTCGGGTGGTCGAAACCCGTCAGGTACCAGAAGTCGCTTTCCTGTCGGAAGGGGAAGTCCGTGTCGTTCGAACGCTGCACCAGGCTCGAGCCGAGAAAGATCGCGACGCTGCCTTCCCCCATGGCGTCTCGGACCTTTTGGCGGCGTTCCGGGTGCATCGCGGCGATCTTACTACGGAACCCCGGACCAGACGAAGGGCACCCGCTAAGGAACTCGAGAGCAGACGACGCGCACACCGGCGCAGTAGGTGGCGCAGATGCGGTCACCCGTCAGGACTCCCGTATAGTAGAGGCCGCCCTCCTGGAAATTCGGAAGTTGCAGGCTGCGGACGGAATCGTTCGCGGCCACGCGGTGGACGAGGCCGCTCCACTGCGTGACCACGGCTCCTCCGTCGCGCGTGGGCTTCACGTCCTGGGTGAAGTCGACGGCGGCGGCGAAGTCGGAGTCGAGCACGACGCGCCCAGCGGGGCGCACGAGGTCGAGTTCCGAGCCGTTTCGCTCGGCGCGCAGTAGTCCGACCTGCGGGTTGCTCGCAACGAACTGGACCTCGGGCGTCTCGATGCGCCGGCGTTGCGCTCCGTCGAGGCTCAGCACGAACGCGTCGTTTCGCAACGCGCCGGCGCCCTCGGGAAAAAGGTCTGCGGTGACCCAGTACGCGCCGCGCGCTGTGTCCAAGGCGGGGGTCTTGGGCGCCGCGGTGTAACCGGCGGGCGGTGTGAGCGCATGCTCCTCGAGGAGCACGCCCTCGGGAGAGATGACCAGGAGCGCGCCCTTCTGGGGGTCTTCCCGTGGCCCGGCGCCGTAGCGCGTTACGAGCAGCGTGCCCCCGGGACCCGCGGCGATCTCGTTCAGGCCGAGCCCGAGCGCGGGGAAACGGCTCACGTCGCCGGTCGCCGGGTCGACCGCGCCCATCTCCTCGTAGAAGGTCGTGTAGTAGACGCGCCCGTTCTCGTGGGCGTGGACATCCCAGACCCCGGAGCGCGCCCCGGGGGCCGTGACGTCGAGTGGGGACAGCATGCGCTCTCGCCGCAGGTCGAAGCGGCCGACGAACTGCGGACCGGGCTCCGCCAGCGCGCCGAGCGGATTCCCCCCGTGCGAGCGCTTGGCCGACCAGAATGCGGCCTGGCCGAAATAGAGCACCCCGTCGCGGGCATCGCCGTACCAGGCGCAGTAGTCCTCGGTGCTGCTGGGCGACGGGGCCGTGTAGATGCGGGTGGCTAGCGGGGGGGACTGCTCGGTAGCGCATGCGACCGCCAGGCTCGCCGCAGCCAGCACCGCGGTGGCACCCAGCCTGCCACGATAGGTGGCAGGTCTGCGATCCACGCATCCAGAGACGAAGTGCTTTGGGTCCGGGGGGTTGCAAGGGCCCCGGGGGCGGCGGGGCGGCGCGAACTCGCCGCCGCCCGCCAATTCTTGCGGCATCTCGAGAGCGGCGGACTGGTGAAGCCGCCGCAGAAAACGAAACGAAGCCAATGAGTTGTGTCGCCCGGGGGCATGGTGCCGTTCTTGGCACGCTTCCTGCTCTTTGTACTCGGCAGCGTTCTGAAGTGGTTGGATTGGTCGTAAGCGGGCGCGCACGGACGGTCCAACTCCTCTCTCGGAGGGAAGTCGAGCGCTACAAGGCGCTTTCCCCCAACATGGCACCCCGCCTGCTCGGCTTCGCGCCGAGAGGTCAGTCGCTAGAGCCCCCGGCCGGACGGTCCGGCCCGGGGGCTTTTCATTTTTCAGGACTTTTCCCGTGTGGAACGGCGGCGGCTGCCGCGCCGTCGGTCTGAGCCGCTGCGTCGTTCCTGCCGCGGCTTCTGCGGGGGGTCGTCCCCCGGCTCCACCTGCTGCGTGACGCGGGTTACCTCGGCGCCAAACTCTCGCCGGAACCAGCCCTTGAGTTCCGGCAGCGCGTCGAGATCCGCCGGCGTCTCGAGCGCCCGCCAGGCGATCGCCTCGAGCACCGAGTTCGGGGCGAGCACCCCCGGGTCCATCGCGAGATCCTCGGCGCGCCCGGTGCGCCAGGTCTTGAGCGCCGCGAGTCGGCGATCGGCCTGCCGGTCCATGCGGCGCCGGCTCCCGCCGAGCTTGGGGATCGGTCCGTGGTCCTGCTTCCGGCCATTGCGGATCGCGCTCATGATGTCGCGGCCCATGCGCCGAATGAGCAGGTCCGTGATGCCCTTGATCTCCGCAAGTTCGCCCAGCTTGGTCGGCTTGCGATCGGCGATGTCGAGCAAGGTGCGGTTGCCCAGCACCTTGAAGGGCGGTCGGTCGAGGTCACGTGCCCTGGCGTCGCGCGCGAGGTAGAGCTCGCGCAGGATCGAGAGCCCACGCGGGTCGAGACGCCTCGCGCCCTTGATGCGCAGGTACCCGAGCTCGTCGAACTCGCGTTCCGGCCACTGGCGGGCGCATAGGGTCTCGAACTCCTCGCGTGCCCAGCGCAGGCGTTTCGCCTCGCGCAGCTCGCGGGTGAGCTTCTCTGTCAGCTCGATCAGGTAGATGACATCGGCCGCGGCGTAGTTGAGCTGCTGCTGGGTCAGCGGGCGTCGTGACCAGTCGGAGCGCTGCTCGTCCTTCGGGAGGTTCACGTCGAAGTGCCGCTCGGCGAGGCTGGCGAGCCCCACCGAGGGGTAACCGAGCAACTGCGCGCTCACCATGGTGTCGAACAGGTTCACGAACGTGAAGCCGCAGTCGCGCGTCAGCACGAAGAGGTCGTATTCGGCGGCGTGGAAGATCTTGGTGATCTCGGGGGCGGCGAACAGGGGGCCCAGTGGGGCGAGCTCTGCCGGGCCGCCGAGCGCCAACGGATCGACCAGGTAGACGTTTTTGCGCGTCGCGATCTGCACCAGGCAGGTCTTGTCGAAATAGTGGTAGAAGCTGTCCGCCTCGGTGTCGATCGCGACGATTTTGGCCGATAGGAGATCGTCGACGATGGCGTCGAGGCCTGCCCTCGTTTCGACGACTTCGAAGTCCGCCATGCTGCGGGCCTTTATGGTTTCGCCCCCCGGATATGCGGGATCGGCATACCACCCAAACAGAGTTTTGTTTTCCTGGGGGAAAGCTAGTGGCACCGAAGGGAGGGACGAGGAGCGGTACCGCGGTGCATGCTAGCTGAGTCCTGACGGCCTGGGAACCTGTTCCCCAGGGGAAGCCGCGCAGAAATCTTCCCGGGACGGTCCCGGTGGCCGATACTCCCCGCGTGCCGAAGGCTGGCGCCGGATTTTCGAACGCCCACAGCGCTTCCCGCGCCGGGGCCGAGGCCGCGGAACGCGCGCTTGCCGCGGCCGGCGCCGCGGACGCCGCGCTGCTGTTTACCGGGCCGGGCTACGGCGACGATCTGCCGCTGGTGCTCGACGCGGCGGTCGCCGTGCTCGGTACGGAAGCGCTCGTGGGGGCCTGCGCCCACGGGATTCTCGCGAATGGATCCGAGTGCGAGGGCCAGCCGGCGGTGGGCGTGCTCGCCCTGGCGGGCCTCGAGGCGCTGCCTTTTCTGCTCACGGACACGGCCGGTGAAGAGGAGGTCGCCTGTCGCGAGATCGCAGCCCGCCTCGGGCGCCCGCCGGGGCCCGAGGATCTGGTGGTGTTGTTTCCGGACCCCGGGGATTTTGATGCCGCGGCCTTTCTGCCCCAGGTGGCCGCGACGCTTGGCCCGGCTCGCGTCGTCGGGGCCGGGGCGGGAGACCCCTTGGGCGGCCCCCCCCTCCAGTGGTGCGGGCGAACCGTGGCCTCGGGCGGCGTGGCGGGCATGGTGATCCGGGGTGCGCGGCCCCCGCGGATCGGGGTGACCCAGGCGTGCCGGCCGGTGACGGAACTTCTCACCGTGACCCGCGCCCAGGGCCACTGGATCCTGGAGATCGATGGCAGGCCTGCACTCGAGGTCTACCGGGAGGTGGCGGGCGGGCGGCTCGCCGAAGACCTGCGCCGTGCCGCAGATTTTCTGCTGGCGGCAGTGCCCGTTGGGGACGCAGACTTGAGTCCCGGGAACTACCTCGTTCGCCACGTGATCGGGTTCGAACAAAAGGCGAACGCATTCGCGATACCGGCCGGGCTTCGTCCCGGGGATCGGATGGCGTTCGCGTTCCGCAACGCGCAGGCGGCCCGCGAAGACCTGAAGGCGATGCTCGAACCGCTCGCGGGCACCGCTTCGGCGGCGGCCCTCTACTTCGATTGTTGTGCCCGCGGGGAGGCCTTCTTCGGCGTCTCGGGTCTCGAGTCGGCCTACCTGGAGCAGGCGCTCGGACCCGTGCCGGTGCTCGGCATGTTCGGCTCCTGCGAGATCGGCCCGGTGGGTGCGGGGACCGAGCTCCTGACCTACACCGGGGTGCTCGCGCTGCTGGAGGGCTGACGCACGGTGAAGATCTGGATCGACGGCCACATCGTCGGAGAGGGGGAGGCCCGGATCCCCGTCACGGACCACGGTCTCCTCTACGGAGACGGCGTGTTCGAGGGGATCCGGGTGTATGGCGGCAGGGTCTTCCGGCTCGACGACCACCTGGCCCGGCTCGAGGCGGGGGCGCGTGCCCTGGGCCTGGTGTTGCCCTTCGCGCTGGCGCGGATCCGCGAAATCGTGCTCGAGACCGTGAGCGCTCACGCGCAATCCGAAGCCTACGTGAGGCTGGTCGTGACGCGGGGCGAGGGGGCGCTCGGTGTCGACCCCACCACCTGCTCGGCGCCCCGGCTTTTCTGCCTGGCCGCGGACATCAGCATCTACCCCGAGGAGAAGCTGCGCCGCGGGATCGATCTCGTCACCTCGAGCCTGCGCCGGCCCCCGCCGGACGTCCTGGACCCGCGCGTCAAGAGCCTCAACTACCTGAACAACGTGCTCGCGAAGCAGGAGGCGCGGCGCCAGGGCGCCGACGAGGCGCTGCTCCTGAACACCGACGGGCGCGTGGCCGAGACCTCCGTGGCCAACGTCTTCTGTGCCCGCTACGGCGAGATCGCCACGCCCCCGGCCACCGAAGGGGCGCTCGAGGGCATCACCCGGCGCACGCTGCTCGAGCTGGCCGGGACGCTCGGCATCCCCGCCGCCGAGCGCTGCATCACGCGCTTCGACCTCTTCGCCGCCGACGAGGTCTTCCTGACCGGCAGCGGCGCGGGCATCGTGCCGGTGGGCTCGCTCGATGGTCGCGCCATCGGCACCGGCGGCCCGGGGCCGCTCTGGGAGAAGCTCCGCCGCGCCTTCCTGAGTGCGGCGCCCTCCCTCGGAGTCCCGGCTCTGAGCTAGCGTGGGGCCATGAAGTGGTCGCACGCCTTCATCCCGACGCTGCGCGAGGATCCCGCCGACGCGGAGGCGGTGAGCCACAAGCTCCTGGTGCGCGCGGGCTTCATCCGCCAGATCACGGCTGGCGTGTACGCGATCCTGCCGCTCGGCCGCCGCGTGTGCCACAAGATCGAGTCGATCGTTCGCAGCGAGATGAACGAGATCGGTGGACAGGAGTTCGGGCTGCCCTCGCTCCATCCGGCCGATCTCTGGAAGCGTTCCGGGCGCTGGGAGACGATGGGCGACGAGATGTTTCGTCTCGTCGACCGCAAAGGGGCGGATGCCGCTCTCGGCATGACCCACGAGGAAGTCTTCGCGAGCATCGCGGCGGAGGTGCGCAGCTATCGGAAGCTCCCGCAGATCTGGTACCAGGTCGACACGAAGTTCCGCGACGAGCCGCGCCCGAAGTCCGGTCTGCTGAGGACGCGCGAGTTCACCATGAAGGACTCCTACTCGCTCGACGTCGACGAAGCGGGTCTCGACCTCGCGTTCCGGAAGCACTTCGAGGCGTATCGGAAGATCTTCGGCGACTGCGGCCTCGATGCGCTGGCCGTCGAGGCCTCGTCCGGCGCCATGGGTGGCAGCGAGTCGGTCGAGTTCATGGTCCCGAGCGACGCGGGCGAGGACTGGGTGGCCTCGTGCGCCGCCTGCGGTTACGCAGCGAATTTCGAGAAGGCCACGTCGGTGCTCGCGGGCGTCGATGATGCAGAAGGTCTTCCGGCGCCCGAGAAGTTCGCGACCCCCGGGCAGCGCACCATCGACGACCTGGCCCGCTTCGGTGGAGGGGCTCCGGCGGAACGGCAGATCAAGACGCTCGTCTACGTGGTGGACGCACAGCCCACACTGGTGCTCTTGCGGGGCGACCACGCCCTGGTGGAGCAGAAACTCTCCGACGGACTCGGGAGCGTCGACCTGGCGCCCGCGTCCGACGAGGAGATCCGCTCGGCGCTCGGCGCCAGAGCCGGGAGCCTCGGCGCGGTCGGCGTGAGCGACGTTCGGATCGTGGCCGACGAAGCGCTGCGCGGCCGCCGCGACATGGTGACCGGCGCGAACGAAGACGACTTCCACCTGCGCGGCGTCGCTGTCGAGCGCGACATCGCGGTGGACGTGTGGCTCGACCTGCGAGAGGCGAACGAGGGCGAGCCGTGCCCCGCCTGCGAGAATCCGCTGGCGGTGCAGAAGACGATCGAGATCGGCCACATCTTCAAGCTCGGCACTCGCTACGAGGTGATGGGCGCGTCGGTTCTCGACGAGCACGGCAAGACCCGGCCGATCCTGATGGGGTCGTACGGCATCGGCATCCAGCGCACCATGGCGGCCGTCGTGGAGTGCCATCACGACGAGTCGGGCATCGTCTGGCCGCTCAGTGTGGCGCCCTTCGAAGTGGTGCTCACGCAACTCAACGCGAAGGACGCCGCGACCCGGGACGCGGCGGGTGCACTCTACGACGCCCTGGTGGCCCGGGAAGTCGAAGTCATTCTCGACGACCGGGACGAGCGTCCGGGCGTCAAGTTCAAGGACGCGGATCTCGTGGGCATCCCGTACCGCGTGATCGTCGGACCCAAGGGTCTCGAGGACGGCAAGGTCGAACTGGTGCAGCGGAGCGGTCAGAAGTCCCGGACGGTCGACCTCCAGAAGGCCGCCGATGCGGTGACCGAGATGGTGCTCGAGGAGCGCGGCCGCTCGTCGCATATCTAGTGTGGCCGACGGTCCCCTGGTTCACCTGATCGACGGCCCGGTGTGGGTCTTCCGCGCCTACTACGCGTTGCCCGGGATGAAGGCGCCCGACGGGACGCCGACCAACGCCGCCTACGGCTACACCAATACGCTCCTCAAGTACCTCGCCGACCACGAGCCCACGCATCTGGCCGTGGCCTTCGACTACGCGATGGAGAGCTTCCGCAACGAGCAATTCCCGGCTTACAAGGCCCAGCGCGGCGAGGTTCCCGACGACCTCGAGCCGCAATGGGACCTGTGCACCGAGGCGACGCGCGCCCTCGGCATCCCCGCGCTCGAAGTGGAGGGCTACGAGGCCGACGACGTGATCGCGACCTGTTCGACGCAGCTGGTGCGTCGCGGCGCCAGTGTCCGGGTGGTGACGACCGACAAGGACCTGGCGCAGCTCGTTCGCGAGGACGGACGCGTCACACTCTGGGACATGGCGAAGGAGAGCGGCCGCGACGCCGACGGCGTGCGCGAGCGCTTCGGCGTGGATCCCGCGCAGATTCCCGACTACCTCGGCCTGATGGGAGACAGCGTCGACAACCTCCCGGGCGTGCCGGGCGTGGGATCCAAGACGGCGGCGGCGACGCTGCGTGCCTTCGGCCGCATCGAGGAGGTGCCGGCCGACCCGGATCGGTGGGCCGGAGTTCCGGTTCGCGGTGCAGAACGGGTGGCCGGGCTCATCGACGCGCACCGGAAGCAGGCGCTGCGCACCCGCGAGCTTGCGACGCTGGTGGGCGACGTTCCGGGGGTGCGAGCCCTGCTACGCGAAATGCACTGGGCGGGCGCGGACCGTCGCGAGGTCGAGGCGCTGTTTGAAGACCTCGGCTGGGGGCGGATCGCCACGCGCGTTCCGCGCTGGGCGGCCGCCAAAAAACGCCCCAACCCGGGTGGATTGCCCTAGACTGCCCGGGCTTCAATCGAGGAGGCTTGCCATGGAGATTTCCGAGTTCTTACTCCGCTGGATTCACATTCTGGCGGGTATCACCTGGATCGGTGTCCTCTACTACTTCAACTTCATACAGACCCCATTCTTCGGCACGGAACTGGGCGGCACGGCCAAGAGCGCCATGACACGGGGCCTGGTTCCCGTTGCGCTCTGGTGGTTCCGCTGGGGCGCCATGTTCACCTTCCTCTCGGGCTTCTTGATGCTGTTTCTCAAGTGGCACACGGGCACCCTCCTCGGCTCGGGCTACATGACCCGCATCCTGACCGGAGCGCTCATGGGCACGCTCATGTTCCTGAACGTGTGGCTCTTGATCTGGCCCGCCCAGAAGATCGTCATCGCCAACGCGGAGAACGTGGCGGGCGGTGGCGAGCCGAACCCGGCGGCCGCCGGGGCCGGAGGCCGGGCCGGAATGGCGTCGCGCACCAATACGCTCTTCTCGATCCCGATGCTCTTCTTCATGGCTGCCGCGAGTCACCTGCCGTCGCTCGCGAAGGGTGCGGATGTCGGCCTCCACGTACTGAACTACTGGATCGCGGCGTTCCTCATCATCGGCCTGGTCGAGATCAACGGCCTGATCGGTCCGGGTGCGACGACGCAGAAGCCGCTCACCACCATCTCGGGCACGATCCACGGGGGTCTGGCTGTGACCGCAGTTCTGTTGCTGGCCCAGGTGTTCCTGATCTAGGGCTTCACGGAGTCGAGATACGTCGCGAGGTCCGCGATGTAGTCCTTCAAGTGCGGCAGCGGGGGCATCTGGTTCGTCGCGCGCTTGGGCGTGTAGCCCGGCGGGTATTCACCGCGCACCAGCTTCGCCTCGAGCAGTTCCGCCGAGGCGCCGGCCACCGGAGGCCCGAGGACCCCGTCCTGCGCGGGATCCTGTGCGTGGCAGGTGGTGCAGGCGTTGCGGTAGATCGTTTCGCCGCGCTGCGCGGCCGTCTGGGGGCCTGCCGTGTCGGAGCAGGCCAGTACAGCCAGGGCGAGGAGTCCGGTCCAGAGGCGTCGCACGATCCGGTGCAGCTTAGCGCCCATGCGGGTACCGTCTCGTGTCGATGAGTTCCTGGTCGACGCGAGCGAACGCACTCACCGTGCTGCGCCTGCTGGCCGCTCCGGCGCTCTTTGCCGCGATCCACGCCGACAGGCCCGCGCTCGCGACGCTCGTCTTCTTCCTGGCGGTCGGAACGGACGTCGCCGACGGCTGGGTGGCGCGGCGCTACGGCGAGGTCACGCCCCTCGGCGGACTCGTCGACCACGCCGCGGACGCGACCTTCGTCTGTGTCGGGACTGCGGCGCTGGCGTATTCGGGCGCACTTCCGGTGCTGCTTCCGGCGCTGATCGCCGCGGCGTTTCTGCAGTACGTGGTCGATTCGCGCGGGTCGACCGCTCGGGGCCTGCGGCCCAGCGTGCTCGGCCGCTGGAACGGCATCGCCTACTTCGTGATCGTCGCCGTTCCGATCGTTCGCGACACGCTCGGACTCGGCTGGCCGGGCGCCGGACTCGTCAACGCGTTCGGCTGGGTGCTCGTCGGCGCGACCGGGGTCTCGATGGCCGACCGGCTCAGGTGGGTCCTGTCTTCCCGAAGAGTTCGCGGTTCGCCCGTCTGAGGAAGAGCAGTCCGATCGACGCGTTGAAGAAGATGAAGAAGTTGTGCTGCACGAGGCCGAAGGCGGTGGCCTGTGCGGGATTTTCCGGATAGAGAAACGACCACAGTGTGATCGCAACGGCGCGCATCGGCGTCGGGACCGCGGCTCCGAAGAATATCAGTGGGAGGGTGACGAGCAGATCGAGGAAGTTCGCCTCCAGTCCGAAGAGGCGCAGCGCCAGGGTGTAGACGACGACCGCGGCGAGCAGGGCTGGTGAGCGGATGAGGACGATCACGCCGTACTGCCACCACTTCGCCTGGCGGAAGGCGTGCAGGATCTGTCGGTCGCGCAGCCGGCTGCCCGGCGCGATCGCGCCGCGGAAGTAGAGCAGCCACAGCGCGAAGAAGACCCCGGCGCCCAGGGCGATCCAGGGAACCAGGCCGAACTGGGGAGGGAGCATGTCTCCCCGCAGCGCGTAGCCCACGGTGGCCCAGAGCAGCAGGTAGTAGAACTCGCAGAACATGATGAAGAGCATGCTGGAGCCGACCTGCCAGCCCGGAACGCCGTCGCGCCGGTTCAGGTAGGCCGCCATCGCTCCCTTGCCGACCTGCTCGTTCAGGATGGAGATGATGTAGGTGCTACCGCGAATTGGCAGGATGTTGGCGTAGCGCACGCGCGCGTTGAACCAGTTGATGATCCGCCACACGACGAGCGAGTCGATGAGGAAGAAGAAGATCGAGTAGGGAATCATCAGCGCAAGCCAACTCGCCCAGCTCACATTCGCGAAGATGCCCGCGAGGTACGGGATCGCGCTCGAGCCCTCGCGTTCCGCCGCGCCGTCGATGCGGAAGTAGAGATACGTGAAGCAGGCGAGCGTGACGAGCCACGGGATCGCGCGCTTCCCGAAGCTCCAGCGCGGGCGCGGTTTCTCGTCGCTCATCGGCCGGTCTCGTGGACCGCGCAGCGGCGCAGCATTTCGTCGAGGGAGGTGAGTTCGATGCCGAGCTTTTCACAGGCTTCACTCGGATCGATCGCGTCGTCGTGGTCGAGGACGCCGAGCATGGCGCGGGTCAAGGGCGGATTCTTCGCGAGTTTTTCGAACAGCCACGCCAGGGCGTGGTTCAGGGCGTAGGGAACCGGAAGCATCCGCGGACCGGCGACGCCGGCCGCCGCTGCGGCGCGTGCCACGAGTTGGCGGTGCGGCAGCGACTCGGGGCCGGCGAGTTCCAGGCAGAGATCGTCGAGGCCGGTGCGCATCGTGCCGGCGACGATCGCCTCGACGACGTCGCCCGCGTAGATCGGCTGTTCGAGGCTGGTGCCTCCGCGCGTCAGCGGGGCGGTGCTCGCCCGTGCGCGGCGCGCCAGCGCTCGTGAGGCGAAGTCCCCCTCTCCCAGCACCATCGGCACGCGCAGCACGAGAGCCGGCGTGCGGGCCGCCAGAAGGATCTGCTCCGCGCGCCCCTTGGAGGCGAGGCAGGCGTTGGCCGAGCCGGGCTCCGAGCCGAGAATGCTGAGGTACACGATGCGGTCCAGGCCGGCCGCAGCCGCGGCGCTGGCGAGGGCACACGTCGCCCGCTCGTGCGCGTCTGCGTAGCGGCTCGTCGAGTTCTCCCTGAGGATTCCGACCAGGTGCACCGCGTGCGTGCAGCCGTGCAGAGTCTGCGTCAGGGCTGCCGGGTCGCCGTAGTCGAGTATCGAGACGGGAGGCGAATCGGACAGGTCGAGCGCTTCGATCTGGTCGGCCGCGCGCCGGGAGCGAACGACGGGGCGCACCGCGCGCTCTCCGGCGAGGCGCCGCAGCAGCCGCCGGCCGAGGTGGCCGTTGGCCCCGGTGACGAGAACGGGTCCGGTTTCCGGGGGCAAGCGTGCTCCTTGCGGCGTGCGCAGCATATTACGTCACCGCGTCGACCTCGGCCGCGGCTTCCATGACCCGGATGGCACTGTCTTCCCGGGGGTCCATGTCGTCGCGGGTCTTCTTTCCGGTGTCCGCGGTGTGGCTCTCGACGGCCGAGGACGCAATCATGGGCGTTCTCTTATGAGGTGCATTCCGTTCGCTCTCTGCAGTGTGGCTCTGGTGCTGGCGTGCGCGACGCCGGAATCCGAGGTGCGCACCGAGTCCGATGCGGACGCGTGGGAGCGTTTATTTGCGAGCGGCAAGCGCTGGAGCGAGAGCAACTCCGATGCCTCGGCGCTCTACTTTGAGCGGGCCTGGCGCAAGGCGAGGGACACGTTTCCGCCGGAGGACCCGCGCCGCATCCGTTCCGCGTTCGCCCTCGGCGAAGGCTACCGTCGCCAGGGACGGATCGGGAAGGCGGAGCCGCTGCTCGTGTCGGCTCGAGACCACGCGCGCGATCTTTCCCCGCCCGAACCGGCATTGCTGGCCGGCGTGCTCGAGAGTCTCGGGCTCCTCGAGGTGATGCAGGGCCGCCTCGTGGAGGCCGAAGCGGCCTTCATCGAGTGCGCCCGGCTTCGGATAGACGACATCGACCCCACGTCTCCCGAGACGGCCGAGAGCATCGTGCAGCTCGCCGAGGTGCAGCGCCGGCTCGGCAAGCACCAGATCGCGGAAGCCAACCTGTTGGAGGCAGCCTCCATCTACCGGGAGCACGGTGCCCGTTACACCATGCGGCTCGCGACGATCCAGAACAACCTGGGGCTCCTCTACCAGGAGACCGGTCGTTTCGACGTCGCCGAACGGCAGCACCGGCAGGCGATGGTGACGGCGCGGCAGGTCGGCGGCGAGTCCAACCCGAACGTCGCGATCTACGCCCGCGGCCTCGGAGATCTCTACGTGCGCCAGGGCAAGTGGGTCGAGGCCCAGGCGGTCTACCGAAAGGCGCTTGCGCAGCTGAAGCGCACCCTCGGCTCCGATCACATCGAAACCCGGCTGACCGAGGAGCGGCTCCAGGGGGTCGAAACCAGGCTCGGCTCCGGAAGCACTCCGTGAAAACGGGTGAAGCGCCGCGTGCTTGCGGTTCTTGTTCGCTGTGTTGCCGCGTCCTGCGCGTAGACGAGATCGGAAAGCTCGGTGGAGACCCTTGCATTCACCAGCGCGATTCCGGCGGTTGCGGCATTCACCCGACCCGGCCGGGCGTCTGCCGCGCCTACCGCTGCCTGTGGCTTTCGGGCGGGTTGCGCGCGTCCGATCGCCCCGATCGGCTCGGAGCCGTGCTCGACCTCGTGAACGAAGGTTCGGGCGCGTTGCTCGCGATCCGGCAGGCCGAGCCCGGTGCGCTCGATCGTTCGGACCGGCTTCGCGAAATCGCGGAAGAATTCCGCTCGTCCCTCCCGGTGCGCATCACCGACGCCGCCGACACGCTCGACGCGGATCGGCCCTACCGTGTAATGCTTCCTGGTGGCGAGGAGCATCGCGTCGTGGGCGACCGCGTCGAGATCTTTCGCGACGGCCGCGCGACCGAAACGCGTCGCCTGCCGTGGCTCGAACGACAGGTGCGCCGGCTCGTGCTCGTTTTTCGCCGCTGGCGACTGCGCCGCTTCGGATCCCGAGCGGCGGCTTTTCGCAGCCGAACCGGCGGTTGATCGCCCGGCTCCGAATCGCGGGGCGGGGGCGAACCCCGCGTGTTAGCCTGCGGCACCCATGCAGCGAACCATCGCGCTCGCCGTGCTCCTTGTCCTCGCGCTTCCGGTGCCGATCGCGCTGGCGCGACAGGCGCTCGAACCCAAGCTCGAGGGCCCGGCTCTCGTCGAAGCGCTCAAGGGGGGCGGCTACGTGATTCTCATGCGCCACGCGGCGACCGAGCACGTGGCGCCGGACCCGCAACTATTCGACCTGCGCGACTGTTCGACCCAGCGCGGCCTGTCCGAAGAGGGCCGGGCGCAGGCGCGTCTCATCGGGAAATCTTTCACACGTCTCGGAATCCCGGTGGGCCAGGTGCTGTCGAGCCCGTATTGCCGCTGTCTCGAGACCGGCCGTCTCGCCTTCGGACGTGTGACCGAATCCGAACTGCTCTCGGTCTGGGACGCGCTGTCCGTGCCGCAGCGGTCCGAACGCGGCGGCACGGTGCGCGAGATGCTCGCAACGCCGCCGCCGGGCGGCAACACGGTGTTGATCACGCACACCGGAACGCTTCTGTACAGCTTCGGTTTGAAGACGCGGCCCGAGGGCATCGCGCACGTCTTCCACCCGGCGAACGGCAAGGCGGACTACGTGGGATCACTCACGCCCGCGGACTGGTCGCAGCTCGCCGGTCTCGATTCCTAGTTCGCGCCGGGCCGCGCCAGGCCCTTCTCTTGCGCCACCTGCTGCATCTTCTTCAGCAGCGCCTCCGACGGCTGGCCGGTCACGTTCAGGCCCTGTGATTTCTGGAAGCTGCGGATGGCCTTGCGGGTCCCGCGGCCGACGACCCCATCGATTTCTCCGATCGCGTACCCGAGATCGAGCAGCGACTCCTGGGTGTCGAGCTTGAGCTGGACGGTGCGACGCTCCGCGGCGTAGCCGATGAACTCCTCGCCGAAGGTGGCGGAGGCCGGCAGCTGGCCGGGGCCGGTCGCCTTGGCCGGATGGTCGCGGAGCAGACGAGCCTGAATGGCGCGCGCCAGGTCGCGGTGATCCTGGGCCGAGTTCTTGCGCAGGACGTTCGAGACCACCGAGACCAGGTAGTAGAGGCGGTTCTGCCCCGCCGGTGACTCGATGATTGCGATGGAGTTCATGTAGTTGCGCTTGTTGCCATGGTACTTCTTGCACGTGAACCCGGGCTCGGGCATGCAGCTGTAGAGCGAGCCGGACTTGAAGTACACGGCCGACTGGCGCAGCGCACCGGACGATCCGTAGCGGATGCGCCGCTCGGTGACGTACAAGAGCCGCTTGATCTCGCGGCTCGACCACTCGTCGACGAGCTTGCCCTGCTCCATCTTGAGCATGTACAGCGTCAACTCGCGAGCCGTCGCGTAGCTGCTCGTGCCGGCGACCCGCTTCTTGCCCTGGTGGGTGAAGAAGCTGCCCTGGCGCATGTAACGCAGGTCCAGGCCGTTGCGCGTCACCGGGTCCTGAATGGCCGAGGCGAAGATCTTGCCCCGCGTGTTGTAGTTCGTGTCCTCGAAGAAGCGCGCCTCTTCCTCCGGCGAGGGCGGATAAGCCTTGCCGAAGTGCTTCATCAGGATCAACTGCTTCTCGAGCATGCCGGCGGCGGAGTTCGAACTCGGGGACATCATCCAGTCGAGATACGTCCAGAGGCTCGCGCGGTCGCCCACTTTGATCGGCTCGCGCCAGACCCTGCCGGTTTTCGGGTCGTTCTTGATCACCGTGTGGTGGTCGTAGACGCTGTAGACGTCGGCGGTGATGATGGTTTCGCGCAGGATGCGTTCGCGCGCCTTGATGTCGTCCGGGTACATGTCCGCTAGGGCCTGGAAGATCCCGAGGGCCACCATGATCTTGCCGACGCTGCCGGGGTTCTGGCGCTGGAGGCCGTTGACCTGGGCATACCGCGGCGCGTTGATGTCGGAGAGGTCGAGGAGCGAGACGCCGTAGCGGTCGGCGTCGGGGCCGAGCAGCCGTCTCACCGCGGCGGTGAGCTTCGGGTCGGGCGGCGGAAGCTCGAGGTTCCTGTGGTTGAGGAGCCGGAGTTGGACGTCTTTGAGGGGCAGCAACTCGCCCGGCGGGCGCTTCTTGCCCTTGGCCTTGCCGGTTTGCACGAGGCGCTGGGCCTCGATGCGGTAGATCCCCGTGTACTCGTACCCGTCGAGTGGGTACGCGAGGGCGCCGGGGGCGAAGGGCAGCAGCGCCGAGGCGACGGCGGCGAAGCAGGTGAGCAGGTGGCGCATCGGGGTCTCCGGGGTGGTGGACGCCCGATTGTATCAGCCGGCGCCGGGCCGTTGATACGGTGTTCTATGCTTTCGTGACCCCATGGATTTCCAGCTGAGGCCGGCAGCCGGCGACGACCTGGAACTGCTCTGGCGCATCCAGCGCGAGGCGCTTGGGGCCTACGTGGAGGCCGTCTTCGGCACCAGCGAGGCGGAGCAGCGCGCGTTCTTCGATGCGCATTTCGACTGGCGCGACTACCAGATTATTTGCGTCGGGGTTGAAGATGCGGGTTTTCTCATGTGGAAGGAACGCGGTGCCCACGTCTATCTGGCCAATATTGCCCTCCTGCCACGCTTTCAGCGCCGGCGCGTGGGTGCCGGCGTCGTGGCGCACGTCGTCGAGCGGGCCGAGGCACTCGGGCTGCCGGTCCGGCTCCAGGTGCTCCACGGCAACCCCGCGCGAAACTTCTACGCGCGTCACGGGTTCGAAGAGACGGGGCAGACGCAGACCCACGTGCTGATGCGCCGTTCCGAGGGAGCCCCGGGAGGAGCGATATCCTGACCGTGCTCGGAGGTTCGATGGGGTTGCGATGGCTCGCACTGCCCGGGCTTCTGGCGGCGCTCGCGCTCCTGGGCGGATGCGCCGCGAAGCGGCCGGTCCTCTACCCGAACGAGACCCTGAAGCACGTGGGCTGGGACGGCGCGCAGCGCGACGTCGACGAGTGCATCGCGTTCTCGGAGTCGTACGGACTCGAGGGGAACCCGGCGGCGCGAACGGCCGGCTCCACGGTGGTCGGGGGCGCCATCGGCGGGGCCGTGGGCGGTGCGGGCGGCGCGGTCTGGGGCGACCCGGGACGGCGCGCGGGCGTCGGAGCGGCGGCCGGCGCCACCGCGGGTCTTTTTCGGGGTCTCTTCCGCTGGCGCGACCCCGATCCGATCCAGGTGCGCTTTGTCGAAATCTGCCTGGCGCAGCAGGGCTACCGGATCATCGGCTGGAAGTAGGCGCGACCGCGTCGAGGAACGCGCCGATCCGCGCGAAGTAGGGGGCGCCGCCGACCTGCACCGTGTCGTTGTGACCGGCGCCCGAAAGGGTCTCGAAGGTCTTTGGCTCCGGCGCGGCGGCGAAGAGCCTTTGGCCCAACTCGAAGGGGACGATGTCGTCGCGGTCGCCGTGGAAGAAGAGGAGCGGAGCGCGCACGCGGTCGATCTTCTCCTCGGAGAGGTAGCTGCGTCCTGCGAAGTACCGGGCGAGGGGGGTGAAGTGTCGCGCGCCGACGTCGGCGAGCGAGCTGAAGGTGCTCTCGAGGATCACTCCGGCGAGATTCCGGTCCTGGGCGAGATCGATCGCGACCGCGCCGCCGAGAGAGCGCCCGAAGAGCACCACGCGCTGCTCTTCGAAGCCGAGCGTTCCCGTCAGGTGGTCGAGGCCCGCCCGGGCGTCGGCGTACAGCCCGTTTTCGCTCGGGCTCCCCTCGCTGTAGCCGTATCCCCGGTAGTCGATCAGGAGCACGTCGATACCCAGGCGGCGCAGCTCTTCGGCGTTCGGCAACCGGTGCGCGGCGTTTCCCGCGTTTCCGTGCAGGAAGAGAAGGGCCCGTGTCGATCCGTCGGTGCGCAGGTGGTAGGCGTGGACGCGCACGCCGTCCTCGGTGACGAGATAGACCTCGTCGGCGTCGAGGCCGAGGCGCTCCGGGGCGTCGGCGATGCCGGGCATCGGGTGGTAGAGCATCGTTTCAGTGAGCGATCGGCGCATTCCGACTCCGGCGGCGAGGATCGCGATTCCAACGAGCAGCGCCAGGAGAACGCGCCTCACGCGCGGTTCCCTCGTTGCTGGTTTACTCCCACGAGCACCAGGCAGACACCGAAGACGAGGAAGACCGCGAAGCCGAGTGCCAGCAGCGCCCTAGACCATGCCGAGGTCGAGCTTGGCCGCCTCGGACATCATCTCCGGATTCCACGGGGGGTCCCAGACCAGGTCGAGTTTCACCTCGGTCACGCCCGGAACGCCCCGGGCCTTCGTCTCGACCTCGGGCGGAAGCATCTCGGCGGCCGGGCACATCGGGGTGGTGAGGGTCATGCGGATCGCCGCTTTGCCGTTGGCATCGACGCTCACATCGTAGATCAGCCCGAGCGCGTAGATGTCGACCGGAATCTCCGGGTCGTAGACGGTCTGGAGTTCCGCAATGATCTTGTCCTTGATGGCGTCGCTTTCCAGCGCAGCCGTGTCGCTGGTTGCATCATTCGGTTCTTGCGACATCGTTCGAGCCTTTCAGCGCGTTCTTGAGCGTATGCCAAGGCAGCGTCGCGCACTTGACGCGCACCGGAAACTCGCGGACGCCGGCGAAGACGGCGAGCTTTCCGAGTTCCGCCCCGTCGGCGGGCACGTCGGTGGTTACCATATCGTGGAAGCCGTCGAAGAGTTTCAGGGCTTCGGAAACCGGCCGGTTCTTCACCGCCTGCGTCATGAGGGACGCCGAGGCGGTCGAGATCGCGCAACCCGAGCCATCGAAGCGCAGGTCCCGCACCACGTCGTCCTCGACCCGGAGCGTCACGTGGATCACGTCGCCGCAGAGCGGGTTGTCGCCGTCGGCGCTGTGGCTCGGGCTCTCGAGCGCCCCGAAATTCCGCGGGTTCTTGTTGTGGTCGAGGATGAGCGTCTGGTAGAGCTCGCGCAGATCCGACATCAGCCGAAGACCTTGCGGACCTGCCGAAGTCCGGCGACGAGTGCGTCCACGTCGGAGCTGCGGTTGTAGAGGGCGAACGAGGCGCGCGCCGTGGCGGGGACCCCGAAGCGCTTCATCACGGGCTGGGCGCAGTGGTGGCCCGTGCGCACGGCGATGCCCTCCCGGTCGAGGATGGTTCCGACGTCGTGGGGGTGGATCCCGTCGAGAATGAAGGAGAGCACGGCGGCCTTGTGCGGCGCGGTGCCGATGAGACGCAGCCCGGGGATGGCCTCGAGCGCGTGCGTGGCGTAGTCGAGCAACACGCGTTCGTGGGCGGCGATGGCGTCGAGTCCGAGATCCGTCACGTAGTCGATGGCGGCGCCGAGTCCCACGACACCGGCGATGTCGGGGGTGCCGGCCTCGAACTTGTGCGGGATGTCGTTCCAAGTGCTCTTTTCGAAGCTCACGTTGAGAATCATCTCGCCACCGCCCTGGTAGGGTGGCATCGCCTCCAGGTGCTCGGCTCGACCCCAGAGGACGCCCACACCCGTGGGCCCGAAGAGCTTGTGGCTCGAGAATGCGTAGAAGTCGCAGCCCAGCTCCTG
>Ga0310342_100000200_pt1 | contig 30836 bp, 32 predicted proteins | sample S15DNA20500_MG_FD_206155 | JGI IMG/M metagenome (GOLD analysis project Ga0310342, IMG submission 206155) | Marine microbial communities from station ALOHA, North Pacific Subtropical Gyre - S1503-DNA-20-500_MG | ecosystem: Environmental > Aquatic > Marine > Oceanic | place: Pacific Ocean: North... | reverse complement strand
GAATGTACCCTGAGTACGGCCAGGAAAATGTCGCTCTTCTGAACCGTCCGGACATCGTCCGCCGTCAGGTAGCCCTCGCCGTCGTACCAGAGCATCAGCACGCGGTGGTCGTCCAGAGCCAGGAAGTGGGCATAGGACGCGTCACCGCCGTGTTGGGTGAGCATGTTCATCTTCCACTTTACACGCATCCGGTCCATGTCGAAGGTCCAGAGGGCGGTGCGCTGAATGGACTTTTTGGGGTCGGTTCCGATGAGTTGATCGTCGGGATAGACGTAGTTGTAGCTGCGTCCGGTTACCAGTATCGAGTTGTCTACCAGGACTGCATCGGGTCCGCCCATCTTGGGGCCATCGTATACGGTCCACTGGGTATAGGGCCGGCGAGCGTGAGAGATGGAGGGTCCCGGTCCTTGGCGGGTGAAGGCCAACAGGGAATCGTCGGGAAGGAACAGCAGGGCGGTTTCGGTGTACTCACCCTCAAGAATCGTCGAGACCTTTTCCCAGCGCAGCCCATCGCTCGACTTGAGCAAGTCCAGCCGAGGGCTTGCCCCCATGATGTCGGCTGCCACGTAATGGATCCCCTTGTGCGTTTTGGGTTTCCACAGGGACCAGGGTGGATCGTGTGCGGGTCTAGGCTCACTCCAGTGTGCGCCGTCGTCGGTGTGGGTGACGAGCGTGCCCGCCGCACCCACTAGCCCATCGCTTGTTCCATTCTCTGGGTGCTCCTGGACGATATAGGCGAAGAGGCGGTTGGGCGTTGCCAGGAGATGGCACTCGACGTCACAAAGCTCCTGGGTGTCGATGACGGTGGTCGGTTTCGACCAGCTCTTAGGCTGCGCTCCCTCGGAGCGAATCATTACGATCTTGGAATCCAGCGAGATGTGCTTCGCCGCCGAACTGAAGGTCAGGCAGAAGCGTCCCCTCCAGAATACGACGCTGGGCCTCCCGTTCCACCGTCCATCAGAGACGATCTTCTCGACACGCTCGAAGAGAATCTCGGGGTCGGGATCGAAGGCGAGCTTGGCCATCCCTGCCCCTTCCGACCTGCCTCCGCGTACCAGGCCGGTCAGTAGGCTCCAAGAGCCTGCCCCACCCAACAGCCCTCTCTTCAGGAACGATCGCCGCGCCTTTCCGAATCCCTTCATATCCAACGAATACTAGATCTTTGGGTCAGGAAGGGCAATTTCAGAGGATGCTTTGGTATGCTGATCCTATGAATAGATGGGGTCACTCCTAGGATTCCAACTCGATTTCCCGCTCATTTTCTGGCTAGATTGGACTTCAGGTCGGTCCAGCTTGGGCACTGCGCGGGATGAGACATTGACCTGGCCTACAGAAGAAGCACCGTTGGTGGTGCCAGTTGGCCCGAACTGATGCTGCCGGACGATCCCGGGGTGGGCTGGGCCGCTTACGATATCTGGAGAGGTCATGAAAGCTGCGTGGTATGAACGGCAGGGTCCTCCTTCCTCCACCTGAAGGGAGATGACAGGTCTGGTCCACTCCTCTACGCCCTCTACCTGAGCGACGACGCCTGACTTGATGAGGATTGGATTACCCGGTAGCCCCCGCGTGTTCTCTCCAGCGGCATCGCAAGACGCCGCTTGCCTCAGGGCCGGAAACGCAGGGAGTAGAGACCCCCATCCCGGATCTCCACCTTCAGACGAACCACCTGCCCTGCCAGGGGGCTCAGGTCGCTCCCCCCCGTCCAGGAAACCACCCGTCCGATCTCGTCTCCGTAGATGTCCGGGCAGTCGTCCAGGGGGTAGCCCTCCAGGGGGCTTCCCGCAGCATCCTGGATCTCTACCCGCAGACTTCCTGCCGCCGAGGTGCATGGTTCAGGACCAGCTCCAGGCCGTTGAAGCGCAGGGGCTGGGTCAAGACGCTCCCTCCGGCGTATGGGCCTCGCAGGGAAACGAATCCGTCCTCCCTGAGCACGGCTCGGCGGATCCTGACCTGAGGTGTCTTGTAGTGCTCTACGAAATAGAGAGACATCTCTCCCGGACCCGTGGGGACCAGGGTGGGACCCACTTCGATGGCCCGGTCATGCCAGTTTAGCAGGTTTCTCCCGGGACGCAGGAAGGCTTCCATGTAGCGCCGGTCGAAGCGGATGCCGTCGCGGCTGAACATGAAGACGATGTCCGAAAGCCCCTTCTCCTCCCATCGCTCGGGATCGAAGGTCCGCTCCGGGAGGAAGCGCTTGGGAAACATCAGGATGATGTCGGGTCGCCGGTAGTAGGGGATGGCCGAGTTCTTGTACAGATGCTCGATGGGGGCCTCCCCAAAATCCAGGTAGCGGGGCTCGGACCAGGTCCGGAAGTCGGGGGAGGTGAATCGGCGGATATCCCGGACGCCATGGCGCTTCCAGCCCCTGGCATAGATGGAGTAGTGTCCCCAGGCCTGGTCCCAGAGGGCGATGTTGTGGGAATCGAAGGCGGGATCCTCCACCGGTGCCTTGACGATGGGCTCAACCTGGGATATACGCGATCATCTCGATCTCGACCTTCGTGCGCGAGTCAGGAAACTCGACGCCCACAGCCGAACGCGACGGCTTGTGGTTGGTGAAGAATTCAGCATAGGCCTTGTTCATCGCCGGTTTCTCGACTTTGATATCCGACTGGAATACGGTCACCTTCAGCACGTTCTCGAGGGAGCTTCCGATGGCTTCCAGGTTGTCCTTGTGCTTCTGGAGAATCGTGCGTGTCTGCTCCTCGACGCTGCCGCCGAAATCGCTCGGACTGCCCTTTCGCGTTCCGGTCAAGCCGGATGTGAAAACAAGGTTGCCGATACGCACCCCGGCTTGGTTTTTCTCGACCTTGTGATGATCGCCCTTTGCCGGTACGCCCATCGCCAAGGCGGCCATGCCGGCAGCGCCGCCCATCTTGACGGCGTCGGAAATGAAGTCGCGGCGTTCGCTGCTGTTAGCCATTGGTGTCCTCCTCAGGAATCTGGTGTTGCTTTCAGAGATACTTGCTTCCTTGGACTAATCCTTCGACCCCTCTTACAAGCGCTTGAGCATACAGACTCTTGGAAGCTGCCATGGTTGATAGATTTATTCTGCGGTGGTTCCGTGCTGCTTTGATCACAGCATCATCGGGATCATAAAACTCCAGCTGGTGCACATATCTGTCCATCTTGTCGCTTTCAGGTTGAACATAGGCTCGGGCATAACGCTCGATCAAGAGCTTGAGTTCATCACGCCAATCGGTTATCCGTATCGTCCAATTTTCGCCATCATCAAAATCCGGTATCAAGGTATGGATACGGGTGATCATGCGCGGATTCATTTGCAAGAACAGATCCTCGATATCTTCGATGGATTGTGTGGCCGATTTCTCAGCTAACTGTTTCAGAACGAACATATCCTGATATACACCCATCTCCCCAGCTGAATCACCTGCTACCGACCAGACAGGTTCCAGAATCTCGCGGATTCCTCTGGACATAAACCAGCCCATCATTAAAGCTACTTTACCTTCAATCTTGACCTGTTCTTCCAGAACCTTGCTTCTTCGTAGGCTCAGATCTTCCCTGCTCATCCCGGCCCAGGTTTTCTCGGCTTCGGATTTTTCTCTCTTGATGACATTTGCTACCTGTTGCTCGGAGGCTCGAACCAACCAACCCATACGTGAGAGGTTTCCAGGAATCGCAAGCTGGAAATCCGAATAAACGTATCCGTTGAAGTTCGCGGGCATAAGATTCGAAGTCATTGCCAGCTCGACAATATCGTCCAGTAAAGCAAAAGACGTGAGCCGGTTTGGTGGCGACATCTGCGTGCCATGAACTCGAAGATTCCTTGCCAGGAGTAGATTTGCAAAAAAGGCTGATCCTGCACTGCTGACAGCCAGGCTTCCCAGAAAATCTCTTCTATCCAGCATGGTCATGAAACTCTTTTTTCCAAGATTGCCAAGAAGGAAGGCTTATCAATATCGCCCCTAAAATAATCACTCGCACCGTTGAGATAGAAATACCCCAGCCTGAGTACCCGTGCATAAAGGCTCTGATCCTTTGCCTTTCCCACAGAGTTCTTCAGATCCAGGACAGGTTCTTGACCGTTTTGAATGGCGCGTACGTAGCGAATGATATCGTCGGATTCATCATAATAATTATCCTGGTCATAGTAGCGCCTGCTCAGTTCAGGATCGGGGTGGTTGTAGGCTTCTTCGTATCTCCTGACATCTTCCGTGAAGGCCTGATACCGTTCGACGAAAGTATCGACCCAGAGGTCGAAGTCGTCCTCCTGTTCGAGAAACACATGCTTCTTGATCATGTCTGCCTGCCACATTCGGGTAAGAAGAGGCTCGGTTATAGCGACATCAATGCTACCGGTCGCAGGATGAGACCGCATGTTGTAATCAAGGGTAGCTTGAGAAAATATTTCCTTCGGCGACAAGGAAGGTCTCTTGCCACCGTCATACACCATCCTGAAGGTCATGGCATCCTGGTAAACCCGGCAATTGTCATTGGTATATAAGGGGTTTGGGTCAGCCTCCGCTGCTTCAAAAGCCAAACTGAATCCCGTGTCAGCTGCGCGATGGGCCAGCCAGCCAATTGCATAGGCAATTCTGATCTGCACCTCGCGATCGCTTTTAACGGAATTCCAGGTGTCTTTGTATTTTTCCAGAATGGGTACCGCATAATCACTGTTCCCCCGGGAAGCACTGCCCAGGAGCCCACTGTCATATTGGTTTTGGATACAGGTTTTGAAGGGAGCGCATATTTCCGGGATACTGAGAGCAATCCGTGCCAGATCCTCGTAAATGGCAATGTGCGTGATGTGTTCCGACATCGCTGCTCCTTTGTTCTGACGACCTTACTCCTATGATGACGTATGAATAGTCATATAGGCTACAGCGATGTAGTCGGCATTTTCAACACCTTCGGCTATGCGCATGGGAATTGACTCGCCGACTTTGATCTCCCATTCGTCCAGCCAAACATTGACGCCACGAGCGTCCAAGTCCGTCGCAAGTCGTTTGACTGCGATCTTATCTCGACTCGAATGACTGAGAAAGACTGAGGGCGCTGTTTTCATCGACGATTGTCCGGCTAACGTTGAGGATTGAGCTGGCATTCTCTAGCGCCGCTGGTTAGCACGGAGAACTCTGAGGAAGTTGCTTCCTAGGATCTTCAAGATCTCCTCCCGCTTGTAGTCGCGTCCAACCAGCGTCGCCGTGACCAGAACGATGAGAGGTGCCATGGTTCCCCAATTCCCGCGAGTATCTGCCAACCTTGTCGTAAATGGCAACCGGTCCGCGCCGTGACGCGTACAGCTGCCTACAGCCGTGCTCAAGATATACACAACTGGCCTGGCCGCACATCTTGTGGCCCGTCGTCATGTTCTACACTGTGATTCGCTTGCCCAATGCCGCTCCGACCACTCCTTGCTCTGCTTGACGAGGTTGTTGGCCTACTGGGTTCTACTCCCTGCCAGAATTTTGGGGTGCGCTGACCAGCAGTGCCGAAACATCAGCCATCGCAGTGCGAGCGACGGGCCTGGGGCCAGGCCTCTGAGTTGAAAACGGAGTAGATCTCGGCTTGGGCGGGAATTGGTCTTTCTTGGCGCTTTCTTCTTGTGTCGTAGGGAGCCGAGACTCCTCAGTCAACTGACACAGACAATTCCAACCCCAAGTCTCCGTCGGGTCTGGGGATTAGAAGATTTGCTCATTTCCTGGCTCCCGAGGACGGCAGGGCGACGCTGGCTAGGGTGCCTACCAACAAGTTTACTGCCAGGGCCACGGGGGCGATCCAGATGAAGCTGACGGGATCACTCTCGGTGGTAGCATCCATCTCGAAGATGGGGCCCGAGAATGCAATAGTTGCGGCTGTGGTGATGCCACTGAGGGCGCCTGCTATCACCCCCACCGGTGTGGCGAAAGGTACGAAGAGGGCGAAAACAAACAGGGCAAAAAGGGGGGTCACGAGTAAGGAGGCCTTCTCGCCCACCGCCCAGATGTTTCCCGGAACCTGCTCCAGGAAGGAGCTGCCCAAGATAACGAAGAATCCGATGCCAAGGGCCAAGGCTTTGGCCAGGCGGGTGCGTCCGTACTGGGTGGCCGGCTGTCTCCCGAAGCGCTCCAGGAAATCCTTGTTGATGACGGCCGTGATGGAATTAACTCCCGAATCGATGCTGGACATTCCAGCTGAAAACATGGCGACGACGACCAGACCCGAGGCCCCGGGGGGAAGCAGGAAGGCGATGAAATAGGGGAAAACCTTATCCCCGTTCTGATCCGTATCAATGCCAACCGGCAGGAATGATAGCGCAGTTCAGCTTGAGTGCCACGGGCGTTATCGCTTGGACCCTGGCAGCTGCTGGTTTCTTCGTGCTGGCCGAGCGTGCGATCGGCATCAGGAACTTGCGGATCTGCTCTTGAAGGTCTAGAAAATCCTTCCGTGTGTAGTCCTGAGCGAGGGGCGGAACTATCGCAGAGACCACGATCCCGCTCAAACTCTCTAGAGTCTGAGGGATTCCCCTCTCCGCGTGGAGGTAGAGAGCGAGGTCCTCTTTCAAGTTCAGCCAGTCCCCTGCTCTCAGAGTTTCCAGATCTGCCGTCGCCAGACTGACGGCAAACTTGATCCTTTCCTCGGCGGTGCGCATAGGCACCATTCTAAACTAAGCGTTGATACCCCCGTAAGCCCCATCAAAAACTTATAAGCGGTGTAATGTAAATAACGCTTTGACATCAGGTTATCGATTGTTCTCCGATTTCCTTGGACCATTTCTAGAAAGGATTAGAAAGACAATGAAATTTCTCCGCGTTCCAGAAGTTACTGAGAAGGTGGGTCTAAGCCGGGTATCAATTTGGCGGCTAGAGGCAGCGGGTGAGTTTCCAGCACGGCGACACATCAGCAAGAAGTTGGTCGGCTGGATTGAGGAGGAGGTTGACGAGTGGATCAGGAGTCGAGAGCAAGCGGAGCCCTACGGTCGCGACAGGCTGGAGAACCGCTGAGAACGGATAGTTCGGCGGCGGCTGAGCCGACCGCCGCCGTCGTTAAAACGAAAACAGTCAAAGAACGCAGTGATGAACCCCCAAGAAACCGCTCTCTGCTACCTACGCGGCGGTCTCTCCGTCATACCCATCAGGGCCGATGCTACTAAAGCACCGCTCATCCCCTGGAAGGAATTTCAGGACAGAAGGCCGGAGCCGTCAGAGATTCAGCAGTGGTTTGGTAATGGCAACGCTGGGATCGGGGTCGTCTCAGGCCGCGCCAGCGGCAACCTAGAAGTTGTTGATTTCGAGGCAGCTTTTCCGATTAAGGAGTGGGCACAATTGATGGAGCTTGATCCTGGCGGCAAAGAACTCCTCCGAAGGCTTCCTCTCGTTCAAACACCAACGGGGGTGGCACCTCTACTATCGGTGCACGGACGGGATCGAGGGAAATCAGAAACTCGCCCAGAGGAGCGTCTTTGATCAGAATGACCAGGTAACAGTAAAAGTTCTGGCTGAGACCCGAGGCGAAGGTGGCTACGTGATTGCCCCCGGTTCGCCTCCCGGCTGCCATTCCACTGGCAAACCCTACCTCTTCGCAAGGGGAGACTTCGCCGGGATTCCTAGCATTTCTGCAGGTGAGAGACTTCTCCTCCTAGATGCAGCCCGAACGTTCGACGAGTTGCCGAAACCCAAAGCCGTTATCCGTGGAAGCTCCCGCCTCACGAATAGCCGCCCAGGTGATGAGTTCAACCAGAGAGCCCCGTGGGGGGAGATTCTGGAACCCGCTGGCTGGACGAAGGTATTTGACAGAGGCGACGTAGGGTACTGGCGTCGTCCTGGTAAGGCTTACGGCTGGTCGGCGACGGTGAATTTCGGCGGTTCTGACCTGTTGTACGTCTTCAGTACCAGCACTGTCTTCGAGGCTCAAGAAGCCTATACAAAATTTGCTGCGTATGCAGTCCTCAGCCATGGGGGCGACTTCACACTCGCCGCTGCTGAGTTGGCCAGGACAGGCTATGGGAACCAAATAGGCGGGAAGGCTGAGCTCGGCGCTGATAGCCAGACCCGATCAGCGCAGAATGAGAACCAGAAGCCTTCCCAGGCGGACATCTTGGTTTCTCTGGTTCTCGATCAGGGCGTAACGCTCTTCCATGATCAGCTAAGCGATCCCTTTGTCCAAATCAGTGTCGGAGACCCCTACGAGATCTGGCCCTGCCGAAGCCATCAATTTCGGCAATTTCTCGCACATCTATATTGGGGGAAATGCAGGAAAGCAATCCGCTCCGAGGTGATCTCCTCGGCACTGAATGTCCTGGTGGCCAAAGCTATTTTCGACGGCCCTAGACACGAACTGCATAATCGCGTCGCATGGGACCGGCGGGAGATCTTCTATGACCTCGGTAACTGGAAGGCCATACGCATGAATCAAGCTGGATGGCAGCTAGATGATTCACCGTCCATACTCTTCCGAAGGTTCAGCCATCAGCAATCTCAGGTCACTCCATTAAGGGGCGGCGATCTCTCGGACATCCTCCGGTACGTCAATCTTGAAGACGAGCAGTTGGGGCTGCTGCTCCAAGTTTGTCTGGTCACCTCGCTGATACCTGATATCCCCCACCCAATCCTGGTAGCCCACGGGCCCCAGGGTTCGGCCAAGACCAGCTTTTTCAGAGTCATCCGGCGCCTCATCGACCCATCAGCTATCGAGACTCTGTCCTTCCCCCGAAACCACACTGAGTTGGTTCAACAGCTGGCTCACCACTGGGTGGCCCAGTACGACAACATCACCCGAATACCTGAGTGGGCCAGTGATACCTGCTGTCGAGCGGTCACAGGAGAAGGCTTTTCAAAGAGGCAACTCTACACCGACGATGAAGACATTGTTTACCAATTTCGGCGATGCATCGGTTTGAACGGAATAAACATCGTAGCTCAGAAGCCCGATCTACTCGATCGAAGTATCCTTTTTCGCCTGGAACCTTGAATGACGGCTTGTAGGTGAAAGCAGCCGGTCGATTTCGATCAGATCGAAGACTGTTTGCGCCAGTGAAACCTCGTGCTGAAGCGATGAGCGCGGGCAATAAACCACCTTGGAATCCCCGCCGGGCATCGTGCCGTCGAGCTTAAACTTAAACTTCCTGGGGACCTCGCGGCACCCTCCTTCGTCTCGCTTAGCTTCCCAGGGCAACTTGAAGTATGCCTGTTGGGGCATCTCCCCCAGCTTGAACAGGCTTATTGAGCCCGATCCCGGTAGAGAGTCCTAATTTTAATTTAGGAAAGTGCGCTCCCGACTTAGTGCTGGTTGATCTCTTATAGGTGGTCGATAGGGGGCGTTAGCGTGCTATTACCCAGCTTATTTAGGCTTATTTTGTGATTTGGGTAACGGTAACCGGGCTCTTATTAGGGAGCAGAGGGCGGATTATCGGCTGCTTAATAAGAACGGCGTCGAATCTAAGCCCTTATCCGCAGGTCGCGATGTTTAGGGCGGGCTTGAGTTTCCATCCCGCCGAAGGAACTGCGCCTTGTTACCCATATGTTACCCAAAGCCAAATTGGATGCGGCGAGGTGTGTTGCGTCTGTCGATTTAACTAACTCATAAAAATAAAGTTGGATTGGTCGGGACGGGGAGATTCGAACTCCCGACCCCCTGAACCCCATTCAGGTGCGCTACCAGGCTGCGCTACGTCCCGACCGGGAAGGACAGGCAATCATATATCAAACACCAGACCCAGGGCAACGGACGCTGGGCTGGATTCGAAGGCGGTCAGGCTACTGTCAAGAGGCCGGTTGCGTACATGATCAGTAGACCCAGGACGAAGCCGGAGAAACTGTAGCCGCTCAGCCAGGCTGACTGCTCCTTCCGGGTCAGGAGCTGGATGATTTCGTAGATGACCTGCAGGATGGCGCCGGTGCCGATTGCCAGAAAAAGGGTGGCGAGGACGGGGGAGTAGCTGAAGCCCCCGATCCAGGTTCCGATGATGGTGGGTCCTCCGGCCAGGGTACCCAGCATGCAAAGGCGGCCCAGACTGGCGCGGTCCCGGGCGATCGGGGCTACGATTCCCAGCCCTTCCGTCAGGTTGTGGAGCGTGAAGCCCACTACCAGGAACGTTCCCAGGGCTATTTCGCCGATCGCGTAGGCGGAGCCGATGGCGAGGCCCTCTCCCAGGTTGTGAAGCCCGATGCCGAGGGCGACCATGAGCGAAGTCCACATCCGTCCCTCTGCTGTCGTCTTATCTGACCGTCCAGGTTTGCTTCGGGCCAGATAGAACAGCAGCAGGGCGGTGCCGAAGATGCCCATTGCTACCAGGGATACTCCCTGAAAGGCTCCAGCAACGCGATCCGCGGTTTCCAGCGACTCCGCTAACGTGTCCACTGCCAGGAAGAAGAGTAAACCCACCGTGAGGCTGAGAAAAAAGTCCATCCATCGGGAGGATATGTCTCGTAGAAACGGGTACCAAAGGAGGCCTAGGAAGACCGGGATCACTCCGGCATAGAGTCCCAGAAGGGAGAAGGTCCAGAAGTAGGTTGAGTTCATCACCGGCGACTGAGTCGCGACCGGTATTTCGCGGCTGAAGGTCAGGCCCGTCGAGGTGAGGAGGGAAACCGCATGAGTCTCCCCCTCCACCCAGGGATAGGGGATCTTGATCTTCATCCGCCCTAGCCTGGGAATCGTCTTTTCCGAGGGCTCGGTTGTAAATTTCCAGAGGGCGTCGTCGACGGTCACCTGGGCCACCGTGACCGGTTCCGGGCCCCCATTCACGACATGGACAACCATCCTGTGGGGTCCGGGAAGATCGATCTTATCGATGGTGAGCTCTTCCACTGGAGGGAAGGCGGCCTGGAAGATGCCCAGGGGTCCAAAGCTGAAGAAGACGAAAAGCAGCGCTCCCAGCAGCAGCAGCGGAAAGAGTCCTTGCAGCCAGCGTTTCACGAATCAAGCCTTGACGTCGAAGAAACCCATCCAGCCGAGTTCGGCGAACTCGCTCTGGTGGGCGTGAAACATGAACTTTCCGGGATGACGAAAATCGAGCTCGAGGACATGACGCTCTCCCTGGCACAGCATGATGGTATCGGTGAATTCGTCTGAGACCGTTTTGGTTCCGGTGCGATAGACGTCGAAGAAGTGACCGTGAACATGGAACGAATTGATCAGATCGAATTCCAGCAGATTCACCAGATAGATACGCACTGGCTCACCTAGCCGGACCTCGATCGGATGCCGATGGTAGTGAAAGGCGACGGTGTTGACGGCGTAGATCTCGTTCTCCGAGTCGAAATTGGTATCGAAGCCGTTCATGACCATGACCATTTCTTTTGCCGGTGAACGCCCTTCCTTCGGATCCACGATGAAGGCCCCATAGAGACCCTTGTGGATGTGACGCTTCAGCGGAATCGCGTGGCAGTGGTAGAGATGGAGTCCGCGAGGGTCGGCTTCGAATTCGTAAACGAATTCGTCTCCCGGTCGTATGATTTCAAAGACTCCATCCATGTTGGAGGGATGAAAACCGTGGAAGTGGATGGTGTGGGGATGCGTCCCGCCGTTTTTGAAGTTGATCCGGAGCTGATCTCCTTCGGTGCAGCGCAACGTGGGCCCCGGAACCTGACCGTTGTAGGTCCAGGCTGGGAAATAGAGCCCTGGCGCCACTTCGATTTCCTTGTCAACCGCAAGAATGTCCCACTCCCGTAGGACTCTGCCACCGGGCAGTTGGGTGACCTTGCCGTAATCGAAGTTGGTCAGGAACTTGGAGGGATCGAACTCGCTCAGATTGACTTCTCCCACCGTGGACATCAGCCCGGCATCATGCGCGTGGGTTGTTTCGGAATCGGGCTTGGGCGGCGAGCCTACCAGGGAGCTGCCACCGACCAGACCGGCCACACCCAAGGTGCCGCCCAAGAGGGAGCGTCTGCTTACCTTGCCTTCTTTACTTACTCCTTTGGCTTGCATTAAATAGGTCCTTTTTACTCGAATTTAGCCGTGGCTAAAAGCTTGGACTGGGACGGGTTTGAATGTCAAGTGCGGGCATAGGTCGGGGGCGCAGATCGGGTCCCAATTGCGCCGGATGTCGCCTCGAGTGCGGTAGCGGTGGGCTCCAGGCCGCCGTACCTCGAGCCGCAGGCTCGAAAAGAGAAGAATACTTCGGCCTGGAGACCGAACCCACGTCGACCCGCCGGAGCCAATTGAAGTTTCAGCTTAGTCTCGCCCGCTACGCTGCCCCATTCGAGAAAGAAACTTCCGGCTACTGGGGATTTGTGCTGTCACTGCGTGAGGAAGAGTTGTCCGGCTCTCTCCTCGGAACCTGGGCGCATGTTGCTAACGGCTCAAGTCGTTCGCGGCTCTGTCAGATTTGGCTTCGTAACGCTGGTAGTTCACCCGTTGGCGGCACCTTAGGAGGACAGGAGACGTGCGACGTTCAGACGTGCGACGAATTCTTGAAGTTTCAGCTTAGACAAAATGCTGTGGCAGTTAAGGTTGGGGATTGGCGTCCAGGTCCCTGAGCAGGTCTTGGAGATCCTTTTTGATTTCGTCTATCTGCTGTTGGTTCTTTCTCTGACTGGCTTTTCGGAAGAGGGGGAGGTCTTCGGAAGGTTGGCCGTTGCTCTTCAATTTTTTACTGGCGCCCGCGATCGTGTAGCCTTCTTCATAGAGGAGGTGCTTGATCGCCTGTATGATCTGGACGTCTTTATCACGGTACAGACGCTGCCCGGATCTATTCTTGGTGGGCGACAAAGCCGGGAACTCAGATTCCCAATATCGGAGGACGTGGGCGGGGACGCCACTGGTCTCGCATACTTCCCCGATCTTGTAGAACAGCTTTCCGTGCCTAGGCATGGTGTTCGATCAAAAGTCCAGCAAGCGGGAAGGACGAAAGGTTACCTGTTTTCTCGGTCCCAGTTGAATTGGGGCTTTCGTCTGGGGATTATGTCCCAGGCGCGGTTTACGCGTCACGACTCGAAACGATCCGAAGCCTGCAAGTTTGACGCTCTCGCCACTGAGCAGGGCCGACTTGATTTTGTCGAGGATAAGGTCCACTAGCTGCGATGCCTCTTCGTGAGAGAAGCCGCCGTGGGTGTCATGGACAATACGAGCTAGATCCGCCTTCACCATGGAAATCAACCAGTCTGCCGGGGGCGGGGGCTGGCTAGCCTCCATCATAGACAGGGGTCTTTTCGACTGTCAAGAAATCTGCATGGATCGCCTCCCAAGATCTGCGCGACCGATCTGGAGTGATTGATGGTCAGCATCGTAATCCCCGTACACAACAGGAAGGAGCTGCTCTTGAGAGCAGTGGGTTCGGTGTTCGAACAGACCTTTCGAGAGTGGGAGCTGATTGTGGTCGACGATGGGTCGACCGATGGTACTCGTCAGCTGATGCGGGGCCTCGAGGGAGGACGTGTCAAATGTATTTTCCAGGCACATTCGGGAGTCAGTTGCGCTCGGAATCTGGGTATCAGCGCCGCGAGCTATCCCTGGATCGCGTTCCTCGACAGTGATGACTATTGGTTGCCTGGAAAGCTGCAGACGCAGCTGCAGGCGCTCCAGGAAAACCCCCAATACGAGATCGTGCACACCGACGAGATCTGGATTCGGAAAGGACGTCGGGTCAACCCCAGGAAGATTCACCGTAAGTACGGGGGATGGATCTACCCGCACTGTCTTCCCCGATGCATTGTTAGCCCCAGCTCGGTTCTCCTGCACCGACGCGTCCTGGAAGATCGAGGGGGGTTCGACGAGTCCTTTCCGGTCTGCGAAGACTACGAGCTGTGGCTGCGCCTTTTCAGCCAGCGACCCGTCTGTCTGGTTCCGGATGCTCTCCTGGTCAAGACCGGAGGCCACTCTGATCAACTCTCGCGCAGTAGGTGGGGGATGGACCGTTATCGGGTAAAGGCCCTGCTCAAGACGGTTGAAAGCGAGTCTCTGACGCCGCTACAGAAGTTATGGACAGCGGAGGAGATTGTGACCAAGGCAGCCGTTCTGGCTCAGGGAGCGGCCAAGCGTCGGAATGTGGAACGGGCGTCCGGCTACCAGGACATCGTCCGCCGCTGGTCTCGGGTGGCCGAGCAACTCCGGGAGGGACTGGTGCTCGGTCAGTGGGGAAGAAATCAGTCCAAAGGGGCGAAGTAACCCTTGCGGTGACGCACTCGAATGTCATCCCGCCTGACCTTCACCTCAAGCTTTCTGAACTCGCCATCTTTCTTCTTGTTCTTGGGGACATAGGCGATGTTGTACTGGCTCCTCAGTTCTTTGTTGATCGTTTCGAAGGTTGGGCCAAGGCTGTTCGAAGAGTGAGGGAAAAACACGGTGCCGCCAGTACTCTCCGTCAGCCTCTTCAGTAACTTGTCGCCTTCGTGGTCGATCTCGGCACCGAACCGAGTGGTGCTGATGGCATAGACTGCCGCCTCCGACTTGTAGGCCATTCTCAGGGCTTCCTCGAAGCTCCGTTTACTGGTCAGATCGGATCCGTCAGACAGAATGACGAGCGTCTTGCGGCCCTCCTCTTCGAGCATCTTCTGTTCGGTCACCAGGTAGACCGCGTCGTAGAGGGAGGTGCCCCCTCCCGCTCGCAGAGACTCGATCTCCCGCAGCAGGTCGTTGGGATTGGAGGTGAAGTCGTGAAGTAGTGTCACCCCAGTGTCGAACTCCACCAGAAGGGCTCTGTCCGTCGGCCGCATTACGGCGAAGAGAAAGTCGGTGGCAGCCTCCTTTTCGAATTCGAGCTTCAGTTTGACGCTGGAGCTGGAGTCGATACAGAGGGCGATCGTCAGGGGAAGATTAGTTTGCTGGCTGAAGTTCGAGATTTCCTGCCGCACTCCATCTTCGGAGATGCTGAAGTCGCGGGGACCTAGATTCGTCACGAAGGCGCCCGTGCCCTTCTCGTTGACGGTGACCAGGATGTTGACCGCGTCTACCTCAATACGGATCGGATCCTGCCCCCGCCCATCCTGGCTTTCATCCGATTGGCCCCGGAGGCCAGGTAGGAAGGAAACAAGAGCGAAAAAAAGGACAAAAGAGACCCTTCGCACCGACGTGTTCGATTTCATGAGCTTTGGCTATTATTCCAAACTGTCCAAAAGCTCTGCAAGCTGGGACGGTAGTAAAGACTCGAAGCTGATCCTTTTCTTGCTTTCGGGGTGGGTAAAGGCGAGCTGGCTGGCATGGAGAAAATGCCGGCCAAGATTAGTGATCGCAGAGGCCAGGACCGGGTTCTTCAGCTGCGGTAGCTGTCTCGAACCGTAGACTTCGTCGCCGACTACCGCGTGACCCAGATGGGCCAGGTGGACCCGAATCTGGTGGGTTCGTCCCGTGTGGGGCGTCACCTGGAGATAGGAAAAATGTCTGTACGAGCGAAGGACTCGGTACTCCGTGTGAGTTTCTTTGAGCCTTTGACTGTGGGTGGAAATCTTCGTGCGAGCGGTTGGGTGCCGTCCCAGGGGTACCCTTATTTCACCTTTCTGGCGGCTCATGCGTTTGTACACCAGGGCTAGATATTGTTTCTCGACTTTCCTGGACGAGAACTGCCGTGAGAGAAAGTCGTGGACCCACTCCCGTTTGGCTACGACAAGCAGACCTGAGGTCTGCTTGTCGAGCCTGTGAACGATGCCAGGCCGAATCGTCTCCCGTCTGCTGATTTGTTGGAAGTAGTGGACCAGGGCATTGGCCAGCGTGCCCCGAGGGTTTCCGGCCCCTGGATGGACGACCATACCAGAGGGTTTATCGACCACCAGGAGGTGGGAGTCCTGATAGAGAATCTGCAGTGGGATCGCCTCCGGAACTACTTCTGAAGGTTCGGGGGGTAGTGGGTCCGCGGAGATATCTTCTCCCGGCTGAACCAGGTACTTGGCCTTTCGAGGCTCTCCTGCGACCAGGACCCGGTCCTGTGCGATCCAGCGCTGAACCGCACTCCGAGTGACGTTCTCTAGCTTGCCAGCGAGGAATATGTCCAGGCGCTGACCCGAATCGTCTGGATGTACCTTGAAATGCATCTGAAGAAAGTCCCTAGATCTGAAGGAAATCCCAAGATACAAGATACAGACAAATTCCAATCACTAAATTCCAAACGGTCCAGGCTGACCCTTGACGATGTCCATCTCGGGATTTGGTGTTTATGATTTGGAACTTGTTTGTGTCTTGTATCTTGTATCTTGGGATTTTCTTCCCAGATACAGGTGAAGCAGGACACCAGTAGGGAAGAGGATCAGTCCGATGAACTGCGAGGTAGACAGCAGTCCATCCAGGACGAACCCGCGATCGGCATCGCCGCGATAGAACTCGAGGCCGAAGCGCAGAATCGGGTAGATCATCAGGTAGAGACAAAAGATCTGGCCGGCGAACTTCCGTTGACTGTGTCGCCACAGGAGCAGGCCGAAAAGGCAGAGTGTGGCTGTGGACTCGTAGAGCTGGACCGGATGGAGGGCAACATTGATGGGCACGCCCACGTAGCGGTTGGCATATTCGCTGGTAAAGGTCACCGCCCACGGGAGATCTGTCGGCGTGCCATAGTCGCATCCGGCGGCGAAGCATCCGACGCGACCAATCGATTGTCCCAGAGCTATGGCGGGTGCAGCCGCATCTGCAGCAGTCCAGAATGGGAGCTGGCGGTGTCTCAGCAGGTAGAGATAGCTGCCCAGGACGGCACCCATCAATCCACCGTAGAAGACTCCACCGGCCTGCCAGAATCCCCAGCTCAAAAAACGCGATGGCTGCGAAAGATAGTAACTCAGATCGGCCAGTACCATCAGGAGCTTGGCACCGATGATAGCCGACAGGATGATGATAAAGCCGAGATCCCAGGCCCGTTCTCGTGGAATCCCGTCCCGTTCGGTTAGCCGAGCGGCCAGCGCAATCGAAACCAGGCAGGCTGTCGCTAGCAGGAGGCCGTAGGAGTGGAGGGTGAGGGAGCCCAGTTCGATTAGCTTTGGAAACATCAGATAGACGCCCTCAAGAAGATCGTGGCCCCGACGTTGTGGCAGAGGATCCCAGAACCAGATTGCCCTTCGCCTCGCGCGGATTCCGTCTCACGACCCGTCAGGCGCTTTTCTCCTCTTTTTCCCGGCGGGCCTCAGCGATGATCTTCTCGCTGAAGTTTCCCGGTACGATTTCGTAATGGGAGTTCTCCATATGATAGCTTCCCCGTCCTCCGGTCATCGACGTGAGAATCGGCGCGTAGTTCAACATTTCCACCAAGGGCACCTGCGCCCGAATCACCTGGCTGCTCCCTTTTACATCCATTCCCTGGATGCGCCCTCTGCGTCCGTTCAGATCGCCCATGATGTCGCCTGAGTGTTCCTCGGGGGCGCAGACCTCAACGAGCATGATCGGTTCCAGCAGAACCGGCCTCGCCTTCTCCATTGCATTGCGGAAGGCCTGGGAACCGGCGAGCTTGAATGCCATTTCCGACGAATCCACGTCGTGGTAGCTGCCGTCGCACAAAGTCGCCTTGAAATCCACCATTGGATAGCCAGCCAGATAACCCCGTTCCGCCGATTCCTGGATTCCTTTTTCAACCGCTGGAATAAACTGACGAGGAATGGCACCTCCGAAGATCTCATTGGCAAACTCGAAACCCGCTCCTCGCTCCAATGACTCGACGCGGATCTTGCAGTCGCCGAACTGACCGTGTCCGCCGGTCTGCTTCTTATGCCTGCCCTGAACTTCTGCGCTCCCGGTGATGGTCTCTCGGTAAGGAACCTTGGGCGGCTTCAAGAGGACCTCGACACCGTATTTTCTCTGCAGTTTGTCGACGGTGACTTCGACGTGGAGCTGACCCGAGCCTGCCAGGAGCATCTCCTTTGTCTGGGGATCGCGGCGGAAGTTGATGGAAGGGTCTTCTTCGATGATCCGGCTGACCGCACTACCGATCTTGTCTTCGTCCCCCCGCGACTTGGGCTCGATGGCGAAGCTGATGGAGGGCTCTGGGAAGTCGACCTTCTGGAAAATCGCCTTGAAGGCGGAATCGCCCAAGGTATCTCCAGTCATGGTTTCCTTGAGCTTCAGGACGGCGCAGATGTCTCCCATCTGGGCTTCGGCTATGGGTTCGTGAGCTTTTCCTTGTAAGACCTGAAGAGTGCCGATGCGCTCCTCGTTGTCCCGGCTGAAGTTGTGCAGACCCGAATCGGACTTGAACTTGCCGGAAAAGACTCTCACCAGACTGATCCGACCCGTAAAGGGATCGGCCAGGGTCTTGAATACATAGCCCGCCGTGGCCCCACCTGCCGATACCTCGATCTCCGTCTCCTCCTTGCTGATCGCGTCGAGGGCTTTCGGAGGGACTCGCTTCAGAGGGTCGGGGGACACTTCAATTATCGCATCCAACAGCTGTGCGGTACCGATATTCCGTGTAGCCGAGGCGCAGTACACGGGAAAGATTTCCTTGGAAATCAGACAGCCGCGAAGACCTCCCAGCAAATCCTCATGGCTCAGGGAGCCCTCCTCGAAGAACTTTTCCATGAGTGCGTCGTCACTCTCGGCGACCATTTCGACGAGTTCGTCCCTCCGGATCGATGCTGACTCCTGGAGCTCGTCAGGAATGGCAGTTTCCTCGAACTTTCCGCTGCCGTCGGTCTTGTAAAGATAGGCCTTCTGCCCGATCAGGTCGATAACCCCTTTGAAATCTTTCTCTTCGCCGATCGGAATCTGAACGGGGACAACCTTCCTGCCGAAAGCTTCTTGTGCCGAAGTCAGGCTTCGCTCAAAGCTGGATCGGTCTCGATCCAACTTATTGATCACGAGGGCCCGGGGCAGGGCGTGTTCGTCGGCGAAGGACCAGACCTTCTCGGTCTGGACCTCCACTCCCGCAACCGCATCGATCACGACCAGAGCCGTGTCGGCTGCTACTATCGAGGACTTGGCATCCAAGATGAAGGCCGGGTACCCGGGAGTGTCCACCAGGTTGATCTTGTGCTGCTTCCACTCGCAGTGGGCCACGCTGGTGTTGATGGTGATTTTCCGGGCGATCTCATCGCCGTCGTAGTCAGTCACGCTGTTTCCGTCGTCGACCTGACCCAATCGATTGGTGGCGCCGGTCAAGAACAGAAAGGCGCTTGTGAGAGAGGTCTTACCCGAGTCTCCGTGACCTACGAGCCCCACGTTTCGAACTTTTTCGCTATCGAACACCTTCATGGAGGTCTCCTTCCTAGGGTATAGTTTGAAGTTCAGGAATTTAGCATAGGGCTATCTGCTTTGCAATTTCGGAGGGGTGGCTCAGGCGGAGCCGACATCCGACAGCGCGCCTTTTGGAGTTTTCCGTTAACAAAGGTCCAATTGAAATTCGATTTCGTGCTGCTTCTCGCTCTCTGTTTCGCCTGCTCGATCGGGTCTGCTGAGGTCGATCAGGTCGGCGGAGCAAGGGCGTTGTGCCACGTGGAGAAGATCCTGCGCTTCGGCCCTCATCCTCCCGGCAGCGAGGCCCAGAAGAAGGTGGGAGCCTACATTGAAGAGACCCTCGATTCTTTGGGCTTGGAGGTGCGCAGCCATACCTTCCGGCCGGTGACTCCTAAAGGCCGAATGGAAATGAGAAACATCTGGGCCGTGCTGAAGGGCAAGACGGCGAATGTGATTTTGCTGGCCGGCCATTACGACAGCAAGCTCTTTGAGAAATTTCGTTTCGTGGGAGCGAACGACGGCGGCTCCAGCACTGGTCTGCTGCTGGAGCTAGCCCGGGTCCTGGCGTTGCACAATCCTACTGGATACAGCATTTGGTTCGCTTTCTTCGACGGAGAAGAAGCGATCGACCGTTGGACTTCCGCCGACAGCCTCTACGGCAGCAGGGAGTTTGTGAAGTTGCTCAAGCGGAGCGGCCAGCTGAATACCCTCTCGGCAATGATTTTGCTGGACATGGTTGGAGGGTCCGATCTCGTCCTTCGACGCGAGAGCAATTCCACCGATTGGTTGAAGGATCTCATCTGGAACCGGGCCGCCGAGATGGGTCATGGTGATGTCTTTCAACGCGCCGGCCGGTGGATAGCCGACGACGACCACATGCCCTTTCTCCAGGAGGGGATTCCCGCGGTGGATCTGATCGATATGAACTATATGACCAATGGTCCCTGGCATAGCGCTGAAGACACTCTGGACAAACTCTCCGCCAGGAACTTGCAAATCGTGGGCAGTGTGGTTCTCTCCAGCCTCCCTGAGATCGCCAGGTCCTTGTCCCGGCGCTAGGGCAGGTGTATCCATGACGAGAGCTCGATGGGTGATGGTCGCGGCCGCTCTGATCCACCTGTTCAGCCTTTCTGGCGATGCTTTGTCGAATCGAGCCGATCTACACCCACTTTTACAGCATCGCCTGGTGGACCTATATCGTTTTCATCTCAGGTTTCAATCACCGGAGGGGGAACTCGTACTTGATGGGGAAACCTCGCGAGTTCCGTTGGCTCTTTTTGTTCTCGGTCCCCACCTGGCTTTTCTTTGAAGTTTACAATTTCAGGCTTGAGAACTGGCGCTATCTATAGGGGTACCTGAGGAGATCTATATCCGCTGGCGAGGCTATGTGGTGGCCTACGGAACTGTCCTGCCGGCGTTGTTCGAAACGGAACGCCTCTTGCGTAATCTGGGATTGGTTCAAGCCTCTCTTAAGCGCCCGACCCGCGTAAGTCGAGGTCTTCTGAATCGCCTCTTTCTGCTCGGTTGCCTGGTGATGCTATCAGTTCTAGTGAAACCTGGATTTCTCTTCCCGCTGGTGTGGATTGGATTGATCTTTCTGCTGGATCCGCTGGTTTATCGCTTCGAGCCGGAATCCTCCGTGCTGGGGAGGGCCGAGAAGGGGCGCTATGGCCTGATCATGCGGCTCATGCTGGCCGGGCTCCTCTGCGGCTTCCTCTGGGAATTCTGGGATTACTGGTCCGGTGCCAAGTGGAGTACACCGTTCCCCACTTCAACTCCTGGAAGGTGTTAGAGATGCCCTTGCTCGGGTACCTTGGATTCCCGCCCTTTGCTCTGGAGTATTACCTTTCGTGGCAAGCATTCCTTCTGTTAAGGTCGCGTATTCTCTCCCGAGGAGGCGTGATCCCGGTCCTCGCCCTAGTGGCGGTCCTGGGGCTTTGCCTCGCCGCTTTCTGGGGGATCGATAGGTGCACGGTCGTCTACTGAGTTCAGTGTGGCCGCTTTCCTGTCCCAGGACCGGCGCCGCCCCGGGGCTTCACTTCTGAAGCAGCGCACGTTCCCAATAGACGCCAGGTAGCCTGATCCCTCAGGGGGCATCACCTACACCGAAGGCGTTACTGCGTGTAGCCCAGGGTTGCAATGCGAAGCGAGCTACCCTGGGTCTAGGTCATACCTCCCAAATGACTTGCCCCAACGGGGCTATTGCAGACCGGCAACGCTTTTGCAATAACGCATTCAGCGTAGGAAAAGGACTGCACGACTCAAACCCAGGGTAGCTCGTTTCGCATTGCAACCCTGGGCTACACGCAATAACGCCTTCGGCGTAGGAGAGGTCGGTTTCTCCGTGCTGTTCGAAGAGTAGAGACGTGCGACGCATTCCTGACCTGCAATGTATTCAGGATTCAGCCGGCGGGGACGGCTTCTGCTGCTTCCCGGTAGGAGCATCCCTCCTGCTGACAGAGACGGACCAGTCCTTCTTTCTTGGTGGATCGCTCTACCAGGTAGGCGGCCCCACAAGAGGGGCATTTCTCGGGGATCGGTTTGTTCCACAGAACGAACTTGCACTCCGGATAGGCGCTGCAGCCGTAGAAGTTTCTGCCTCGACGAGATTTGCGTCGAACAATCTGTCCCTTTTCGCATTCAGGGCAGGTGACCCCGGTGGTTTCCTGCTTGATGTAACGGCAGTCAGGATAGTTGCTGCAGGCTGAGAATTCGCCGTTACTACCGTGTTTCAGGACCAGGTTGGAGCCACACTTGGGACATTCTTCATCCAGTCGAGTGTCTTCCCGGATCTTGGTTTTTCCATCCACCTGGATCGTTTTCTTGGTATTTTTACAGTCGGGATAGCCGGAGCAGGCCAGAAAGGTGCCGTAGGGCCCCTTGCGATGGGTCATCGGTTTGCCACATTTGTCACAGGTCTCAGCCGGCTCTTTCCCCTCTTCATCATCGCCTTCGGTGTTGTCCATCTCGCGGGTGTTCTTGCACTCCGGATAGGCGCCGCAGGCGATGAACTTTCCGAAGCGTCCCCATCGGACGACCATCTCGGCTCCACATTTTTCGCATTGGACCCCTGCAAGGGTCTCCTGCTTTTTGAGATTTTTCATCTCTTTGCGGGCGTGGTCTAACTCTTGGGAGAACTCCAGGTAGAATCCCTTCAGGGTGTGCAGCCAGTCCTCTTTACCTTCCTCGATTTCGTCAAGGCTCTGTTCCAGCTTGGCGGTGTAGTTGTAATCGAAAAGATCGTTGAAGTAATCGACCAGTAGCTGCAAAACGGTCTCGCCCAACTCGGTGGGCACGAAGCGCCCTTCCTCTTTCTTGACGTAATCCCGGCTCTGGATGACCGAGAGGATTGAAGCATAGGTTGAGGGTCGCCCGATCACCTTGTCTTCGAGCGCCTTGACCAGGGTCGCTTCACTGTAGCGCGGAGGGGGTTGGGTGAACTTCTGCTCGGGGACGACCTTCTCGACCTGCAGCTTCTCACCCACCTCTACCAAGGGCAGGAGTTTGTCCTTGTCCTCCACTGCCTGATCGTAGAGCTTCAGGAAGCCGTCGAATTTCATGACGCTTCCCGCGGCTTTGAACTCGGTGCTCCCGGCCTCGATCTCTATGTCGGTCTGATCGAATACGGCAGGCTTCATCTGGGAGGCGACGAAGCGTTTCCAGATCAGGTTGTAGAGTCGAAACTCATCCTGACTCAGGAACGACTGGACCTTGCTGGGCTCTCGGAGCGCTGAGGTGGGGCGGATGGCTTCGTGTGCATCCTGCGCATTTTTCTTGCCTCGGTAGGTGAGCGCACGCGTCGGCAGGTAGGGCTTGCCGTAGCTTTCTTCGATAAATTCACGTACCTCGCTCAGTGCCGAGGCGGCAACGCGAGTCGAATCGGTACGCATATAGGTAATCAGACCCACGCTTTCGCCGTCACCGAGCTCGACGCCCTCATAGAGCCTCTGGGCGACCATCATCGTTTTGCGGACTGTGAACCTCAGAGCTCGTGCGGCCTCCTGTTGCAGCTTACTGGTAATGAAGGGGGGAACCGGGTTCCTTTTTCTCGCCTTCTTGGTAAGGTTGCTCACCTTGAACTCGGAGGATCCGAGCTCCTCCATCAACTGGTCGGCTTCCTCCTGGTTCGAGACCTTGAACTTCTTGCCGTTCCGTTTGACTGCTTTGGCTTCGAACGGGGGAGGATTCTTGGCCTGCACGAAGGCCGTGAAGTTCCAGTACTCCTCCGAGACGAAGGCCCGGATTTCGTGTTCACGGTCGACGATCATGCGTAGGGCAACGGATTGGACCCGTCCGGCCGATAGGCCTTTTCTGACATTAGTCCAGAGCAGGGGACTGATCTTGTAGCCCACCAGGCGATCCAGAATTCGCCGTGCCTGTTGAGCCTCAACTTTGTGTTTGTCGATCGCCGTGGGGTGCTTGAAAGCCTCCAGAATGGCCGGTTTGGTGATCTCGTAGAGCAGCACTCGGTGGACTTCTCGACCGGAGGAGCCGTTGAGCTCTTCGGCCAGGTGCTGGCAAATCGCCTCTCCCTCGCGGTCCGGATCAGCGGCCAAATAGATCGCCTTGGACTTCTCCGCCGCCTTTTTCAAGTCTGTGACGATCTTTTCTTTACCGGGCAGGACGCGGTAGGTGGCCTCGAAATCACGTTTGATGTTTACACCCAACGCTTTTTGAGGCAGGTCTTTGATGTGGCCGGAGCAGGCCCGCACGATGAAGTCCTTGCCGAGGTATTTCCCTATGGTTCGAGCTTTCGCTGGCGACTCAACAATCACCATTGACCTGGCCATGAGTATGTCTCCCTAGAGCCTTTTCGTCCTAACTCCCACTCTTCTATAGCACAATTTGGTGACTGTTTCGTAGAGGAAGCACCGTACTCCGCTCCCCGCTTTTCTCCAAATCAGGATCAGTCCAGCCGGCGACTGAAACGACGCCCCGGCCACTGCCGGATCAGACCCATCATCTCTAGATGCAGCAGGGCTTCATTTAGTTTCGGTCGCTCTAGAGGGCACAATCCCAGGAGCTGATCGATGTGAAGCTCGGTGTCGCGGGGCAGCAGCTTCAGGATATCTTGAGTATTCTGGACTACCTTGGCCCCTTGCTTGATCAGATAGTTGGGCCCATAGCTTCCGGGATTCGTAATATTTCCGGGGACCGCCCATATCTCGCGATTCTGTTCCAAATGTCAGTCGCGCGGTGATGAGGGATCCCGAGAACTCCGAGGCTTCGGTGATAAGAGTCCCAAGGCAGAGGCCAGAGATGATGCGGTTGCGGATGGGGAAGTTCTGGGGAGGCGGAAAGCTGCCACAGGGGAACTCGCTGATGACGCATCCCTTTTCTCGTATCCGCGCATAGAGGTTTCGGTTTTCTCTGTTCCTGAATCTTCTTCGACCGAGCCGAGCGGAGGGCCTCTTCGGCGCTCTTTTGGGCGAAGCCCCCGGCAATGGTGTGGGCCGCCTCCGAGGAAAGCCGCAGCCGCTTCAGCTCCGACCTGGAAATGGTAAAGACGGCGGAGGCCGAGCCACATTGTTGGAGCAGTGGATGGATGTGTCCCGCTCCCAGTCCAGGTACCAGAGAAAGAGCCAGGCAGAAGAAGGTCTCGTCATTCACACCGTCCTCTCTAACGTCGACGGTGGCAAATATGTGAGATTTTCCTTACCATGGAGTGTCTGCAGACTCTGTGATGGAGCGGGCAGTGCAGGGTAGCGGCAGAAGTGCCAAAGGCTCCCTGGCGGTGATTATCTATGAAGCTCAAGGTGTCGTTTATCCAGTTCTTGAATGCCGTCCCACTGGGATGGGGCCTTATCGAGGGTGCCTATCGGGATACACTCGATTTGGTTTTCGACGTCCCTTCCGGATGCGCCCAGCACCTTGCCGCCGGCGAAGTGGACGTCGGACTGATTCCTGTCATCGAGTATCAGAACATCGAGGGACTCAAGGTTTTGCCGGGCATTTCGATTGGAGCCGCGCGCGAAGTAAAGAGCGTGTTTTTCATCAGCAAGGTGCCGATCGAGGAGGTCTCCAGAGTAGCCGTGGATCGCTCCAGCCGGACCTCAGTCGCTCTGCTCAAGATCATTTTTCAGGAGTTCTACCGAAAGGATTCGGTCGAGTATACGGCAGAGCCTCCGAATCCGGAGAGAATGCTCGAGCTTTACGATGCGGCGCTCCTGATTGGTAATCCTGCGCTCCATATTCCCAGCTCGCTGCTGGTCTATGACCTGGCTCACGAGTGGAATCGTTTCACCGGACTTCCCTTTGTGTTTGCCTTCTGGGCGGTGAGATCTGGAGTAGACCTGCAAGAGCAGGCAGAGCTCTTCTACCTCTCACGAGAGGAAGGTTTGAAGGCGATTGACACCGTCGCCCAGCGCTACTCGAAGAGATTGGGCCTTCCCCCTTCCGAAATCCGTGACTACTTGAACAATCTTGATTATTTCCTGGATGATGCCAGTCAGCGGGGACTCGAGACCTTTTTTCAGCTCGCGGCCCAGACCAACCTGATTCCGCCTCCCAAGCCTCTCAACCTCTACGATTTCAAGCAGCCTGCAGTGACGCCTAGGTTAGCCCGAATCTCCCGATAGCATGACGGTCAAGAGCGGTCTGGAAGTGTTCCTTGAAGACCGTCTCTATATGGTTAAGGGCGATCGCGTCGGAGTCGTTGCGCACCCGGCATCGGTTACCTCCAGGTTTGAGCACATCGTGGACCTGTTCTTCCGGCACCCCAGAATTGAACTGACCGCTATTATGGGACCCCAGCACGGGGCTCGGGGGGAAACCCAGGACAACATGGTGGAGTGGCAGGACTACCGGGATCCATTGACCGGTTTACCGGTGTACAGTCTCTACAGCCAGACCCGCCGGCCCACCGAAGAGATGCTGTCCGATGTGGATGTGTTGGTGATTGACCTTCAGGACGTGGGAGCTCGCTACTATACCTTCATTCACACGATGGCGTTGGTGATGGAGGCTGTGGCCCAGATGCACAAACGAGTGATCGTGTTGGACCGTCCCAACCCGATCAATGGCATCGACATCGAGGGAAATCTACTCGACCCGCGCTATCGTTCCTTCGTGGGCTGGCACCCCCTGGTGATTCGTCACGCCATGACCGTGGCTGAGCTGGCTCTTTACTTCGATTCGGAGCTCTCTGAGAGATGTTTCCTGGAAGTGATCGGGATGCAGGGGTGGAAGCGCGAGATGTTTTTCCGGGATACGGGTCTCCCTTGGATTTTCCCCTCGCCCAACATGCCTACCGAGGAGACGGCCCTGGTCTACCCCGGAATGTGCTTGTTGGAGGGCACCAACGTTTCCGAAGGCCGGGGAACTACGCGCCCCTTCGAGCTGTCGGGTGCGCCCTGGGTCAATCCCCATGAGCTGGTTGAACTACTGCAGGGAGAGGACCTCCCTGGGGCGGTATTTCGGCCCGTCCACTTTACGCCCACCTTCCACAAGTGGAGCGATCAGATGGTGGCAGGAGTCCAGATCCATGTTCAGGACAGATCTGCCTATCGACCGTTCCGGACCGGTCTCGCCGTGCTTATGGCCTACCGGAAGTTAGGCGGCGCGGAATTCAAATGGGCAGACCCTCCCTACGAGTACGTGACGGACAGGTTACCCATAGACATCATCTGCGGGACGGATCGGATTCGACACCAGATTGAACAGCAGGTTCCCCTGCAGGATATAGAGAGTGGATGGGAGGAAGGTAGGAAGCTCTTTGAAACGCGGCGGAACAAATGCCTCCTTTACTGACCGTATTTGCTATATTAACTGCCACCGAATGGGACACCTGGAAACAGAGGTTAAGATCAGTGTAGACCCGGCCGGTCTGCTCCAGATCCGCAGCCGCCTTTCGGAGCTCGGAGCTCGGCCGCTTGCGGAGCGGGCCAAGGAGGAAAACCTTCTTTTCGATTTTCCAGACCATCGACTGGAGCGGGAAGGCTATGCTCTTCGGCTTCGGGCCTATGGCGAGGAGAGCCTGCTCACTTTCAAGGGCAAGGCTCGAGAAGATTCCAGGCTGAAGGAACGGGAAGAGATCGAGACCCAGGTTTCGGATGGGGTCGCCACCAGGGAATTGCTTTGTTCACTCGGTCTCGGCGTCTCTTTTCGCTACGCCAAGTACCGTGAGATCCTTGAGCTCTTCCTGTCTGGAGAAAAGGTCGTCTTTTGCCTCGACGAGACCCCTGTTGGTGCCTTCGTCGAAATCGAGGGCCCGGAAGCGGCTATCGATGAGGCTGTTGCGCTCTTTGGTTGGGGCTCCGACTCCTTCGTGCGGACCAACTACGTGAAGCTCTACCGAGAAGGAGCCGAGGAAGGCGGCGAGCTATCGGGATCGTCACTGCCATGCAGGGAATGATCCTGGCAGCCGGCCTGGGCAGTCGGCTTCATCCCTTGACGCTGTTTCGAGCCAAGCCGGCGATTCCATTCCTCAACCGCCCCCTGATCTGCCATGCGGCTGACTTTCTGCGTCGTCTGCCGCTGTCCGAACTGATTGTGAACTTACACCATCTCCCCGATTCGGTGATCTCGGCGTTGGGAGAGGCTGCCTCCCGGGTACACTACTCCCCCGAGGAGTCGCTTCTTGGAACGGCGGGAGCAGTGGGTCGAGTCCGAGCCCGACTGAGCGCTGATCCCTTTGTCGTGTGCAACGGAAAGATCTATTTCGAGGAGGACCCTCGCCAGGTAGTCGGTTTCCATCGGGACCGAGGAGCGATCGCCACGCTCGTCCTGGTACCACAGTCAGGAGAGCAAAGATTTCGCCCGGTCAGAGTCAATCGGGCTGGCGAAGTTGTCGGGTTCGGACAGGTTGGCCAATCCGAGGAGGAGCTCGAGTCCTACACCTTCACCGGTGTTCAGGTGCTCTCCCAACGAGCACTTGATTTCATACCGGAGGGGCCGTCAGACTTGGTAGACGACCTGTACCTGGGACTGATTCGGGAAGGCTATCCGGTGCTGGGCTTTGTCAGCAGGGCACGCTGGTGCGAATGCAGTACGCCTGAGCGCTACCTGAGAAAATCCCTGGAACTACTCGATAGCCGAGGACAGGACTGCCTGGCTGGCTCCTCTCTGGACGAGGACGCCTGCCATCGGTCCGTCGTGGGGCAGGGGGTTGAAGTGTCGCCCGGCTCGAATCTGCAGCAGTGTGTCGTCTGGGATGACGTGCGTATCGGTCCCGCTTGTTCCTTGAGCAACGCGATCATCGTTTCCGGTGTGCACTTGCCGACGCAGACGAATCTTTCAGATGTAATCATCACGCCGGCGAGACATCCTGAAACGGACCAAACGGACTACCGGTTATGGCCGTTGCGGACGTAGCTTTGGCCTCCAGGCCGAAGTATTCCTCTTCTTTCGAGACTTTGGCTCGGAGCACGGCGGCCTGGAGACCACCGCTACGACCTAACCCATGATTGAAAAGATCCTCCCCCCGCTATCGCAGAGACTCCGGGAGTTCATACAACAGGAATTAGGTGCCAATCCTAGCCAGGAAAGCATCATCCCCCTGTTGGGTGATGCCTCCACCCGACGATATTTTCGCTATGTTTCCGACAAAAAGAAATCGTATATCCTCGCCGCTTACCCCGAACCCTTCGAACCCCAGACGTTCACCTATCTTCAGATGCACGCCCTCTTTTCTGAACTGGGACTGCCCGTACCCGAACTAATCGCCCTCAACGGAACTCTTGGAATCGTGCTCCAGGAGGATCTCGGAAACGAAACACTATTCAGCCGTCTGAAGACAGCGAGCCCGGAGGAACGCGGGCAGCTAATCCGTGGCGCCATCGATTATCTGATCAGGATACAGCAGCACGGTGCAGCTGCCTTGAAACCCGAGTACGAGGCCTCTCGTCTGGTTTTGGACGAAGCGAAGCTGGGTCAGGAGCTCAGTTTCTTTCAGGAGCACTACCTGGAGGGCTACCGCGGACTGAGCAACGCTGGAGAACCAGCCTTGGCCCAGGAATTTTCCGCACTGGTGGCTGAGCTGGAACGGTCCCCTCGGTTATTGTGTCATCGAGACTACCAGACACGAAATCTGATGCTCAAGCAAGACCGGCTCTACATCATCGACTTCCAGGATGCCAGGATGGGGCCTTCCTCATATGATCTAGCATCCCTCTTGAAGGACTCGATTCAGCTGGAACCGGAGGCGCTGAGGGCAGAGGTCGACTACTATCTTTCGGAAGCAGGACAGGACGGGGACCTGAAGTGGTTCGATAGAGAGTTTGAGCTCATGTCGATTCAGCGGCTGCTGAAAGCGCTCGGTACTTATGGCTACCAGATCACGGTCAGGGGGAAAAGGGATAGCTACCTGCCCTATATAGCAGGTTCTCTACAGAGGGTGTCCCTGTCCTTGCAGGCCGTCTCCGGATTCCCGTATATTCGATCAGTAGTGGAAAGGGAATTGGCGGCCCTATGAGTAACGTCTACATCGAAGCGATCGCGGCTCATGTTGGTGAGGAAGTCACCGTCCGGGGGTGGGTCTACAACAAGACCGACAAGGGTAAGCTGCGCTTCCTGCTGGTTCGCGACGGGACTGGAACCATTCAGGGCGTTGTATTTCAGAAGAGCGTTTCCGAGGAAGTATTCGAAGCGGTTGACCGCCTGACCCAGGAGTCCTCCGTCCTGCTGACTGGCACCGTGAGAGCGGACGATCGAGCTCCGGGTGGGTTCGAGATGGACGTGACGCATCTGAGTGTGGTGCAGTTCGCCGCCGAGTATCCCATCACTCCCAAGGAGCATGGTACCTCCTTTCTGATGGATCATCGTCATCTCTGGCTGCGCTCCTCGCGCCAGCACGCCATTCTGCGGGTGCGTCACGAAATCATCCGGGCCTGTCGCGATTTCCTGGATGATCGCGGATTCATCTTGGTGGACACGCCCTTGCTGACACCAGTTTCCTGCGAAGGGACGACCAATCTGTTCAAAGTGGACTACTTTGATGAAGAGGCCTTCCTGAGCCAGAGCGGTCAGCTCTACAGCGAGGCATCCTGCATGGCCTTCGGCAAGGTCTACTGCTTCGGTCCCACGTTTCGTGCCGAGAAGTCGAAGACGCGTCGCCACCTGACCGAATTCTGGATGGTAGAGCCCGAAGTGGCGTTCGCCGAGCTGGATGATGCCATGGTGCTGGCCGAGGAATTCGTTTCCTATATCGTAGCTCGGGTGCTCGAGCAGCGTCGTGAGGAGCTGGAACGGCTGGAGCGGGACGTGTCCCTGCTGGAGAAGATTGCTCCACCTTTCCCCAGGATCAGCTACAAGGATGCCTTTACGCGGCTGGAAGAGAAGGGAACCGAGACGCCGCGTGGGGCTGATTTTGGAGGAACCGACGAGACGCTCATCTCCTCAGATTTCGAACGGCCAGTTATCGTGCATCGGTATCCCATGGCGATCAAGCCTTTCTATATGCAGCCTGATCCCCACGACCCGGAGCTGGCCCTGTGTATGGACGTACTTGCCCCGGAGGGCTATGGGGAGATCATCGGTGGCAGCCAACGAGTCCATGAACCGGATCTCTTGGCGCAAAGGATCCAGGAGCATGGGCTCCCAGGGGAAGCATTTCGCTGGTACTTCGATCTGCGTCACTATGGATCCGTGCCCCATTCCGGATTCGGAATGGGCATCGAGCGCGTTCTCTCTTGGATCTGCGGTCTACAGCACGTCCGCGAAACGATCCCGTTTCCACGCATGTTGAATCGCCTCTATCCGTAAGACATATCTGAACGTCGCACGTCTCTTAGCCGGCAGCCTTAGAACTAACAGCTGCGGAAACCTGCAACTGCGCAAAATCCACCACCAGTTCCCCACGACCTGGGACG
>Ga0310342_100000199_pt1 | contig 30838 bp, 26 predicted proteins | sample S15DNA20500_MG_FD_206155 | JGI IMG/M metagenome (GOLD analysis project Ga0310342, IMG submission 206155) | Marine microbial communities from station ALOHA, North Pacific Subtropical Gyre - S1503-DNA-20-500_MG | ecosystem: Environmental > Aquatic > Marine > Oceanic | place: Pacific Ocean: North... | reverse complement strand
AACAGAACGGTGTCGGCGGTATCTGCTGAGATCTCGCGGCCTGCTTCGATCGCACGGTCGAGGTTGTCGAGCACATCCAGGAACGCGCCAAGGACTCCACGTGTCTCCCGTTCGACTTCCTTGGCGAGCTCGCGGCGGAGCCGCTCGCGCGTCTGTTCGAAGTCGCGTGTGGCCTCTTTGTGCCGGCCGCGGAGTTCCGCCAGCATGGTTTCTTTGTCGGCTAGCTTCCGTTCGAGTTCCTCGACGTAGGCTGGTTTGTCGGACCGGTGGGCGTCGTCAGCGGCATCCGTTTCGTCGCGGGCCCACCACCGCTTGTCTACTATTCTGACTTCGGAAGGGGTTGCCGTGCGGTCGACCTCGTCCAGCTGCTGTTGGTCGTTGGAGGCGACGTCATTCATTGGTGGCCTCTTCAGGTGTCTTTTCCGGTGGAGGCATTCCGTCGGTTTGGTGGGCCGCCACGTAGACGAACGCGAGGCCGTCCTCCTTGAGGCCGATGCGGACGGTACCGCCTCGTTGAAGTCTCCCGAAGAGAATCTCGTCGGTCAGAGGGTTGCGCACCTCGGTTTGAACCACCCGCGCCAGCGGTCGGGCGCCGTAGATCGGGTCGTACCCCTTTGCGGCTAGCCAGGCACGGGCCTCTGGCTCGAGAGCGATCGCCACACGCCGTTCCGCTAGCTGGGCTTCGAGCTGCAGGATAAATTTCTCGACGATAGTCTCCATGACCGATGGCGTCAGCGTGTCAAACGTCACGATGGCATCAAGCCGATTTCGGAATTCGGGACTGAAGATACGCTCGACCGCCGCTTTCATGCGGCCTGTCGCGGAGCCCGTTTGATCGTCACCGAAGCCGATGGCCGTGGTGCTTGCCTCCCGGGAGCCGGCGTTCGACGTCATGATGAGTACGATGTGTCGGAAATCCGCTTTGCGACCGGTGTTATCAGTTAGCGTCGCGTGATCCATGACCTGTAGCAGGATGTTGTAAACATCAGGGTGGGCTTTTTCGATTTCGTCGAGTAGCACGACGCTATACGGATGGGTCCGCACCGCGTCGACGAGTAAGCCACCCTGCTCGAAGCCAACGTAGCCAGGTGGAGCACCGATCAGCCGTGCCACGGAGTGCTTCTCCATGTACTCGCTCATGTCGTAGCGGATGAACTCGTTACCGAGATGAATGGCGAGTTGCCGAGCGAGTTCTGTCTTACCGACACCCGTCGGTCCCGTGAAAAGAAAGCACCCGGCCGGGCGATCCGGCATCCCGAGACCGGCTCGAGCTCGCTTGATCGAGGTCACGACCGCGGCCACCGCAGTTTCTTGACCGAACACCACCCGGTGAAGCGACTCCTCAAGGGTGCGCAGCCGTTCCTTGTCAGAGGCCGACGCCTGCTTCTCCGGGATGCGTGCCATCCTTGCGACTACGCGCTCGATATGGGCGATTGAAACCTCAGGGACTTTCTGGTTTTTGGGCGAAGGTCGCTGCAGCGCCAGTACCGCTCCGGCCTCATCCAGAACGTCGATGGCACTGTCCGGCAAACGGGAGTCGCTTAAATGGCGCTTGGCAAGTTTGGCCGCGGCCGTCACCGCCTCGTCGGTGTAGGTCACTCCGTGATGTGCCTCGTAGCGCGACCGCAAGCCGTCGAGGATTCTTGATGACTCGTCGACCGTCGGCTCATCGATGACTACTTTTTGCAGCCGGCGTGCCAGGGCGCGGTCCTTCTCGATGTGTTTGTAGTCCTCGAACGTCGTCGAGCCGATGATACGTAGCTCGCCCGCCGAGAGCACCGGCTTGATCAAGGTAGCGAGGTCCATCGTGCCGCCGGTCGTGGCACCAGCGCCCACCGTCGCGTGCACCTCATCGATGAAGAGAATCGGCATCGGGTGATCTGCCAACGCATTGATCACAGCCTTGAATCGCTCTTCGAAATCTCCGCGGAATCGCGTTCCTGCGAGGAGGGCAGCCGTGTCGAGTGAAAAAATCTCCGCACCGGCAAGCCGGACGGGCGTCTCTTCGTCCAACAAGCGTGCTGCGAGTCCTTCGGCCAGTGCCGTCTTACCAACGCCGGCGTCGCCGACGAAGACTGGGTTGTTCTTACGGCGCCGGCACAGGATTTCTAGCGTTCGCTTCAGCTCGGACGTGCGCCCTACCAGCGGATCGAGTTTTCCGACCCTAGCACGCTCAGACAGGTTGACAGCGTAGGCAGAGAGGGGGTCAGGTGTGGCGGCCGGACCCTCGTTACCAAGCCCGGCTTCAGCACGGTCGGTCTGACCTTCACCCTCTCCAGTGATGTGAGGAACCTTCGAGATGCCGTGAGAGATGTAGTTGAGTACGTCGAGTCTTGTGATGCCCTGAGACTCGAGAACCTGTGCCGCGTAGGCTTTGGGTTGCTGCAGTATCGCGGCCAGGACATCACCGGAGCACACCTCGTCTTTGCCAGCGCTCTGCACGTGCAAAACCGCAGTTTGCAGCACGCGCCGGAAACCGAGCGTCTGGGCTGGCTCGCGTGAGCGCTCGCCTCCGCCGAGGGTTTCCAACGTCCCAAGGAACTCGTCGAGCGTCCGCCGGAGCGCTGGTAGGTCGGCGCCGCACGCGGCAAGAATCTTCTCGCCTTCGGGATCATGCGCCAGGGCGTAGAGCAGGTGCTCCAGCGTAAGATGAGTGTGACGACGGGATGCGGCCTCCCGATACGCGACGTTGAGAATCAGCTCAAGAGATGCGCTGAACATGAAGATCCTTATCTTATTCGTCTTCGATGCTGGCCTGCAGCGGAAAGCCTTCACGTGTGGCTAGATTGCTAACGGTGTCAACCTTCGTTTCGGCCACCTCGTACGTGTAGGTACCGCACGCGGCCTGTCCCTGCGTGTGTACCTGCATCATTACGCGAAATGCCTCAGCCGGGCTCTTCTGGAAGATATTCTCAAGGACATGCACGACGAACTCCATAGTCGTGTAGTCGTCGTTGAGCAGCAGTACGCGGTAGAGCTTCGGCGTCTTAGTCTTCTGTTTTGACCGGTCGAGGACGGCCCCGCCCGGCTCTTGGTGGTTTGTAGCGGTCATCAGTGCAATCCCGTGAATACGACGAGAGGGATCGTCTCTCAGCGTACTGAGACGCCTTTCGACAGGTCAAGCGTGTTACCTGCTCATAGTACAATCCCGACTGCCCATGTACACCATCACACGCGGTATCACCTACACTGATCTGATGCATCGCGGGCACGCCCGCGTCATCGCCACCGCCGTAATCCAGGGCCCGGGTGGGGTCGCTCTGGTCGACCCAGGCCCATCGTCGTGTCTTGCGACGCTCCGTCGGGCGCTGAAGGACCACGGGATCGCCGTCAGCGATCTTCGCACGCTACTCCTCACGCACATTCATCTCGACCACGCGGGGTCGACTGGTTCGCTCCTGAAAGAGAATCCGAACATCACGGTCTTTGTCCACAATCGCGGCGCGCCGCACATGATCGATCCAGACAAGTTGCTGGTCAGTGCCAAGCGGCTCTACGGCGACGCGATGGACGCGCTCTGGGGGGAATTTCTCCCGGTGCCGGAGGCCAACATTCGGAGTCTGAGGGGCGGCGAGCAGATCAGGGTGGCCGACCGCGATCTTGAGGTGGCCTACACTCCGGGTCACGCATCCCACCACATCAGCTATTTCGATCGTGCGAGCGGGATCGCCTTCGTCGGTGACGCTGTCGGAGTCCGCACGGGTCGGGCGCTATTCGTGTTGCCACCGACGCCGCCGCCGGATATCGACATTGAGGCGTGGGTGGATAGTGTCGAGTTGATCCGGCGCTGGCAGGCATCAACACTGTTCGTCACCCACTTCGGCCCACACGAAGATCCGTCGGCGCAGCTTGATGCAATGCTCACGCATCTTGAAGCGATGAAGGAAATGGCGCGTAAGCATGTTGAAGTGGATGGGAGTGACGAAGATCGAAAGAACGGTTTCGTTGAAGACATGCGGATCTATGTGCAACGGCACGTCCCAGCCAACGAGGTGTTTCTATATGATCGTGCGGCACCGCTTGACCAGTGCTGGCTAGGGTTGGCGCGGTACTGGCGCAAGCGCGGGGTTGGAGTGTAGCGTTTTTAACGCGGATATTTGGATGGCGGCAAGGGGTTATTCATGAATGTTTTGCCCGATGCCAGAGAGCCCACCGCGACTGTAGGTAGGGATCGCCGGCCAAGTGAAAGGGATTTTGGGGCCACGCAATATGGATTCAACGATGAATAGTCCGGACCCCCATGTTACAGATGACGAACGGGCGAAAGTCGTACGACTGCTTACGGAGTCACGGGACGCGCTACTCGCGGCGGTCGCGCCGTTGACCGAGGCCCAGTGGGCTTTCAAGCCGGGTCCGGACCGCTGGTCTATTGGTGAGATCATTGAACACCTCGGACTGGTCGAGAGAGGGATCTTCAGTCGGGTCGAGAAGGCGTTGGCAACGCCGGCCAATGCGGAATGGACGACGTCCACGGCTCGTAAGACGGAGTTGCTTGAACGCCAATTGGTGGATCGAGGAGTGCCCCGTCCCGCACCCGAACATGTTGTGCCGACAGGAACCGTCGGTCGCGACAACGCGCTCCGGATATACACGGAACGACGAGAGAGGTCACTCACCTTCGCCAAAGGCAACCGCGATCCGCTCAAGGCGCACACCCAGGATCACCAGCGCCCTGTTTACGGCACCCTGAATGCGTATCAGTGGTTGCTGTTCATCCCGCTACACAACATCCGGCACATCCAGCAGATCGAAGAGATTAAGGCGCTGAACGGTTTCCCCCAGTAGGAGAGCCGCGCTAGAGTTCAGATCGCCTGCGGTGAGAAAGTCGTTGCCGGATAGGTGCCGTATCCGCCGCACGTCGGTAAGCTGCAACGTATTGCGCCGAGCGGTCGACCGTTACGAGCATCATTACGAGTCAGTTCGAGATCGGACACAGGGTTGACTTGTGGGAAGAGACGACCCTGGTCGGCCGGATACGACAGATTAGCACTGTTCCAATTATGGGAGCGGTAAACGATGCGACCACCTTCCCGAGGTTGAACCGCTAGCCCCTGCGGTTTGCTTCGGATGCACGCAGGCGTGTGGCTGTTGGCACAGTGGGGCTTCGGGAGTTGCGTTTTGAGCAATGGTCACAAGGATCTCGAAGCTCTCGGTAATTCAACGACGCCACGCGCCGCGTCGGCCTTGGCCCGTCTCAGAACCAGTGTTACTTCACTGGCAACCCTTGCCTACAGTCCCCTTGGTTCTATGGCGTAACTAGTCGGCTTCGCTTCCGGGTACTAGGTTTCCGGCGATCCATACCGACTCGATCGATCGGCTGTTACTGATATCGTCGGCAGGATTAGCACCAAAGACGACGAAGTCGGCCAAGTTTCCCGCATCAAGGATGCCGAGCCCGTTGAGGTCCATGCACGACGCGGCGTCACCAGTCGCGGACACAAGCGCCTGCATCGGCGTGAGCCCGGCATCGACCATCTGTTCGAGCTCGCCATGCTCGAAGTAGCCTTGGAAACGACCTGCAGGACCGGTATCGGTGCCCATCGCGATTCGAATGCCTGCCTCTGACAATGTCTTGAGATTTTGTTTCGCGACTGCGAGTTGAGCCTTGTAGGTCTGCGCGCTCTGGCTGTTTTGGATCCTTTCTTGATATTCGGGAGCTTCCAGTGCCGCGAGCACCACCGGGTCGGCGTCCTTTAGGAAGAATGGACTGTCAAAAAACGCCGGCCGCTCTTCGTAGACAAAAGTCGAAACCTCTCGCATCAGCGTTGGGCAGACGCAGACATTGTTTGCTTGGAGCATGTCTATAAGTTCGTCGTCCACCTGTTTATCTCGTACGCTGTGAGCAACGAAGTCGGCCCCGGCATTGAGGAGACCCTTTGCGTCGTCGAGATAGTACAGGTGCGCTGTCAGTTTTAAATTGCGCGCGTGAGCCGTGTCGATGACTGCTTGATAGATCGCGGGCGACATTTTCTGGCTGCTGCCGAGATTGTCGTCGACGCGAATCTTGATGTAGTCGACGTTCATATCAGCCGCCGCATTGACACGTTCGATTGCCTGTTCTGGTGAATCGGCCTCAATCACTGGTCCAGCGACACGTAGACGTGCGTACGCTAGGTCTGATCCCTCGCGGTCCCGAACCGCTACACCCTCTGGGCCGTCGCCGCCGAGGCTGACGACGGTCGTCACTCCGTAGCGCGCATAGAGGCCGAGCTGGCTGGCAACGTGCTCCTCCGTGTAGAAAGCGGGGTCGGCCTCCAAGCCGCGCACGTTATTAACGTGCCCGTGCGCATTGATCAGGCCAGGCGTGATTGTCTTACCAGCTACGTCAACCGAGGTTGCATCTGCCGGTACGGCGACAGAGTCGCTTGAACCGACCGCCTCGATGCGGCCATCGCGCACGATCATCGTGCCGCTCTCGATGGTGTCGCCGTCGCCTATGATCAAACGGGCACCGGTGAAGGCCGTGAGCCCAGGTGTCGGCTCGACCGGCTCCGGTTCAGGCGCCCCGCAACCGACTGCAATTGCCACCGGCAGCGTGAAAACGAGGAACTCTTTTCTCATGTGGTCTCCTGTGTGTCGTTCTAGTCTTGACCGCCCGTTCCCTGCAATTGCTCCAGCACCTCGCCGAGGAGTGTGATCTCCGCGCCGTAATCTGCCCAGTTCCCCGCGCGTTGGGCCTGGAGTGCTCGGAGGTAGTGATCCTGTGCCTGTTGCGCTAGCGGTTCTAACATGGCGGTCGGTGGTTGCGCCGGTGTTGTTGGGCTCAAGGGGTCGGGTGGATTCCCGGGTGCCACGTCGGCCACAAGCGTCACAGGTGGTCGCGCGGCGGGCACGTTGCTCCCAAAGAGGCGTGCTAGCGCCTCGTCGAGTGTTTCTTCCATCACGATCTGATTCTGATAGGCGACGACCACCCGTCTGAGTTCTGGGATGCGACCGCCCGACGCACGCAGATACAACGGTCGAATGTAGAGGAGTGCCTCCTCGATCGGAACGACTAACAAGGTCCCTTGAATAACCTCTGAGCCCTGCTGATTCCACAGCGTGATCTGCGGTGAGATCTCCTGGTCCTGGTTTATTCGCGCGACGACCTGTGACGGTCCGAAGACCAGCTTCTGTTTGGGAAATTGGAAGACGAGCATCTTGCCGTACTGGGCACCGTCGCTGCGGGCCACCATCCACGCTGCCATGTTGTCCTTCCCTGTCGGCGTGAATGGCAGCATCTGGATGAATTCGGCTGACTCCTCACCCGGGAGTCGCATGATGGTGTAGTACGGTTCCATCTGCTGATTGTCGATGACTGGGACCTCCCACTGATCTTCCCGGTTGTAGAAGACAGCAGGGTTGGTCATGTGAAATGTTGAGTACATCGCCGTCTGGAGTGAAAAGATGCCCTCAGGGTAGCGGATGTGGCTTTGTAGTTCAGTCGGCATCGCGTCGAGCGGCTGCAACAGGTCTGGGAAGATCTTACCGAGCGTCACGCCAAGTGGATCGTCCGGCTCGGCCAGGTAGAAAGTCGTTGTGCCGTTGTATGCATCGATTACTATTTTGACCGAGTTGCGGATGTAGTTGATATCGGGAGTGACCGGCGTAGAGTACGGGTAGTCGTTCGTCACCGTGTAGGCATCCCGCATCCAGAAGAGCCGGCCGTCTGCGATGACCAAATATGGATCCGCGTCGTACCGCAGAAACGGTGCGATAGTTACGAGACGGTCGGAGATGTTGCGATGGTAAAGTACGCGGCTCTCCGCGTGCAGCTGACCACTCACGAGGATCTCGTACGAACGGAAGCGCAGGCTGAAGAGCAAACGCTGGAAGATGTTCCCTATCGCAACACCACCCGTACCGTCGTAGCGTGTTGAAATATTGTCGTCGCCCTCGGGATAGTGGAACTCGTCGGTATTCGTGTTAACCAGTACGTAGTTGTTCGACACTTCGCCGAAGTAGATACTCGGTTGGTCGACTGACAGATCTGTCTCTGAGCGTGGCGGCAGATCTTGGATAAAGAGGACCGGCAGTCCCTCCTGCGTTACCTGATTGACCGGCCCTAGGGCGACGCCGAAGCCGTGTGTGTATTGCAGCCGTTCGTTCACCCATGAGCGATTGGGCAGGCTATCCGAGTTCAATTCGCGACTTGAGAGCATCGTCTGCCGGTACTCTCCGTCAACAACATAGCGGTCGTTGTCGACCGACGCGAACTGATAATACGTGCGAATCTCCTGGATCTGGCTGAAGGTGTCGAGTAGGGGTTGGTGATCCCAGAGCCGGACGTTGTTGATCGTGTCCGCGTTTTGTTCGATGTCGTCGAGCGTGAGCAGGGCGTCGCCAGACACCTGACGCTCCTCCACGTCGGCAAGATCGAACGCCACGCGTGTCGCGGCAATGTTGCGAGTAATGTACGGACTCTCCTTTTGCTGCTCGTCAGGGGTGACCAACAATTGTTGCACGAGTACCGCCACACCGCCCCCGCCCACCCAGACGATGAGATAGCCGCCGATTGCGGCAGCCACCGGCCAGTTTGTCGAGGAGAAGGCTGCGTACACTGACAAACCCGCAGCCAGAACCGAAACGGCCATCAGGATACGGAGGAGCGGAACCCGTATGGCTACGTCGACATACGCCGCGCCGTGCACGATACCGGATCCGGTCGTGAGGAGTCGTGGTAGGTCTAGGTACGCGCCAACCGCTAGGAGCACGAATACCCCCGACGCCAGCATGAGTAGATGCCGGCGTGGGTGTGGCTCGATCTTGAGCCCGCTGGGCTCGAGTGAGAGTTGCCCCGACACGACGTACGCCGCAGTCGAGCCGACCAGTGACAGGACGACCACCGCCAGCAGAACAAACCGGACGAAGTCGAGAAACGGTAAGGTGAAAATGTAGAACGCGGCATCCCATCCGAAGATTGGGTCGGATTGACCGAATGGCGTCGACTCAAGGAACTGCAGCGTAACTAGCCATTGGCTGGATGCGAGGCTGGCGATGAAAAGCGCCAGTAACACGGAGACCCCGACAGCCAGCCAACCCAGGTGTCGCTGCTCCAGGACGAGCGGTTTGAGGTCGCCGCCGCCCGGAAACACGACGTAGGGTCGGTTAGGGCCTTTCACGGCCATACGTAGATTACCGGACAAGACGAGGAACGCTAGTAGAAACACTACGAAGCCGAGAACACTCTTAGTGACCAGACTCTTTAAAAAGACGCTCTGGTATCCGACATCGCCGAACCAGAGCCATTCCGTATACAGCTCGGCGAAGGACGGTACAGCGATCAGGACGAATAGTGCGATTACCGTAAATACGACCTTGGCGGGCATCTGAGTGTCTCGCTTTCCTATAGAACGGGGAGCCCCAACGGCTTAATCGGGACCTGCCCCGTTGGCGTACCCGGAAGGTTATGTGAGCCGGTCGGTTTTGTGCAACCAATCACTGCGTACTTTCTTGTGATAGCCTCCGGGTCGGTAGCCTATGGATTTGACCCGACGTGGGTTTCTTGGTGCCTGCTTGGCCGCTTCCAGCGTCCAGCCGTGGCTACACGCTGGGGGGAGCAGCTTCGAGGCTGGCGCTGTGGGTCCGGTTGAAGCGTGGCGTAGCGAGCTAATTGCGCGGCGCACAGGTCGAACGTGGGCCGCGGCGTCACCGACTGGAACGGACCCAGACGAGTTCCCGTGGGAAAAGGTCGGTCAGTTGCTCCGCCAGCGATACCGCGACCTGCGGCGCCACTTCGTCTTTGAGTACTACCCGTGGTACTCGGCTGGCCCTTTCCGGCACTGGGACCAATGGGATCGTGTCCCACCTGTGGATCTGGCCGCGAATACCATACCGTGGCTAGGCGCCTACGATTCCCTCTCGGCCACGGTCCTCGAGCAGCATGCCCGTTGGATGGCCGACGCAGGTGTCGGTGTCATCAACCTGAGCTGGTGGGGGATTGGAAGCTTTGAAGATCGCGCTGTCCCGCTTGTGATGGACGTGATGCGCGCGCACGACATCCACGTCGCCTTTCACCTTGAACCGTATGGGCCGGACCGCGTCAAGCGGCTGTCGAGTGATTTAAAGTTTATCCTGACAGAATATGGAGAGAAACGCCGTTGGGATGGCTTCTTTTTCCACGAGCGGGCCAACGGATCACAGGGGCCGGTGTTTAAACTGTTTCGGACGACCCTGCCGCAGCAGGTCGTAGATTGCCACGGCGTTGTACGCGACGTGGAAGACTTTGTGCCGAACAGTGAGTGGGCGCGTGCGACCGATCAGGTCCGAGCGATGCTCGACGGTACGTTCGACCACGTGACGCTGTTATCGGACACCTGGGACGCAAAGCGTGCGAAGGCAGCTGGTCTTGATGGGATCGCCATCTATGACCCGGCGCTTGAGCGCGAGGAGTGGCTGGGGTACGCGGTTGCTGCCACACGGCACCGAATGCCGTTTTCGTTCGACGTCAACCCTGGACTTGACGAGATCGGCCGGCGCGGGCTTCCGGCCGGCTCGTGTCTCACGCCCCGACCGTTCCTGCCCCGAGCGTCGTCTGAACTCGTCTGGTCATCGTCTGTCGGCCGGGAGCGCGCGCGACAACTCAGCGAACAGCGGATCGACGAGACGTTGGAGTGGACCCTTCTGCTGCAAACGCACCCCTGGCTCGGCAACGTCGACCAGGGGTTCTTTCTCGTCTACATCACCTCGTTCAACGAGTGGCACGAAGGCTCCCAGTTCGAACCGATGAAGCCGCGTCCGGCACTGACACCGACAGAGCGCGCGATGGGTTACCATAACCCGACAAACGGGTTTTACCGTCTTGATCGCCTCACTGATCTACTGCGTCGGCTAGGCCACTAGTGCCCTAGACACGATTCTCATCCAAAGCCATAAACGACGGCTGTCAGCACTCGGGTCTGGCCGAACGAGTCGATCGCGAACACACGTCGGTAGTCGAACGCGAGGCGGACGGAGAGTCGCCGGGGCTCAGTGTCAGTCAGCGGCACTTCAATGCCGCCGCCCACCTGATACGCCCACCGGGTCTCATCGAATAGGCTGGTGCTCGGGAAGGGGAAGTCAGCGGTCACGCGGAGGTCGATGCGTGAGCCGCCGAAGAGTGCCTGCAGGTACGGCCGAATCCGCCCTGCGGGAAGAGAGAGCTTCGGTCCAGCCATGAGTTGGTGGAAGTCGACGTCGGCATCAAGAAGACCGAGTGACTGCCTGTGACGGTTGCTCCCCGCTTCCATCAGGAGCGCCAGTTGGGGGTTGACGTTCCATGCAAAGCCCAAGAGCCATCCGTGGCCATATCCATCGACGAGATCCGAGCCGCTAAGGAAAGAGTGACCGCCGGTCACTTCGAATCTGGACACCGCCTGAGATTGGGCCAGGCCAGTCGCTGGCAGCGTTGTGAAAAATACTATGAAGACGACGAAACCGCTCAGCAGACGTCGCACGCGACGATCAGCATAAACGAAATAGGGCGCCGCGCGGTGGACGTAAGACCGGCGGGATCGACGGAACGCCTCGGGATCGGCGACAATCGAGAGATGGTCCACAAGCACGAGATCGATGGGGTCAGCCGGACTTGGGTCCCCGGCACGGTGGAGATGTGACTCGAGGAATCCGTAATGTCATAGGCGTGGTTGGGCTGGTTGTTGCGACAGGCATCGGTTGGGTGCTGCTGCCTAGCGAAGAAGATCGGATCAGGTGGCAACTTGACGACCTGGCCGAGACGGTGAGCGTCGAGGCGGGAGAGTTACTCGTGATTCGCCGCGCCCGCGCAGTGCGCATTGCAAATTACTTCACCGAGTATGCACGTGTCGATCTCGGATGGTCGTTTGAACCGTTGCAGGGGCGCGAGGCGGTGACCGCGGTAGCTGCTGAATTTCGATTGCCGCTAGAAGGGATCAAGGTCACGATTCTTGACACCTCGATCCGCGTCGACGGGAGTTCGACTGGCGCGATCGCTGCGATGACCGCTCAGGTGTCCACGCGAGCGGTGGCGCGTGACGCGGCACTCGAAGTGCGCGAGGTCGCGGTTCGCCTGCGCAAGGTGAACGGTGAGTGGTTAGTCGACGACATGCGTGTCGTGGACGCGGACAGGCGCCCCCCGCCGTGATCAAGCAGTGACTGGGTGGTGCTTTGTAACGCAGCATCCTGACCTCGCACCGTGGCTAAGGAGGATTTAATGGCACGTAACGTCGGAGAGAGTGCCCCGGATTTTGAGCTAGGCAGCCACCGCGGTGGCCCCGTGAAGTTGTCAAGCTTTCGCGGGGAGAAGAACGTAGTGATCGCATTTCACCCACTAGCCTGGACACCAGTCTGCAGTAACCAGATGAAGAGCTACGAGGCGGAGGACGAATGGTTCCGCGAACACGACACGCATATCCTTGGGGTCAGCAGTGATGCGGTGCCCTCGAAGGTCGCGTGGGCGAAGAGCCTCGGCGGTATTTCCTACGACCTGCTCAGTGACTTCCACCCGCACGGGGCAGTCGCTGAGGCCTACGGTGTGGCGCGCGATGGCGGCATCTCGGAGCGCGCGATTTTCGTGATCGACAAAAGAGGGGAAATTGTCTTTGCTAAGGTCTACGATATTCCGACACTTCCCGACAACGCCGAGGTGCGTCAGGCGGTCGAGCGTCTGGGGTGATGCATCGACTGAACTCCACAGCACGTCGAGGGTAGCCGAGATCCGAAGGCCCGCAATGCGGAACGCCGGGGGGACAGCAAATCCACGGATGGTGGCGTAGCTATCATGAGTGCGGGGGTCGCAGTGCCCGCTAACGTGGTCTGTGAAAAGGCGTGCGTGACGAGTGCCCAAACAGTATCAGTAGGAGCAGGACTTTACACCATAATGCTACGGGGCACGTCGTTGGGAATCGTCTGGAATCCCTGAGGGTTCCGCGTGTTTAATTCCTAGCCCGTCGTCAGATCCGGACCGCTGAGGCCGGCGAACTGGGGTCCGTGACGCTCAGTGCAACGTGCGCACGCGTCTTCATTGCGAAGAGTCCCAAGTTGCACCTCGAGTCGGTTGCACCGTCGCCGGCTCGTGACGTTCGAGCATCTGGCGCCGCACGACACCACCGTACACGTTGCCGAGCGTGTCGACGCCGACCCCTTCAGCACCGCTGTGGGCTAAGTCCATCGATTCGATGTCTTCGAGGAAGTAGTGGACTTGTCCCGTTTTCGCGCTGCCGATGCGAATTCCCTTCTTCCACCCGGGATTGTCAGGTCCCCACGACTCGGAGTCAGCCACGTAGATTGTATTGGTGTGGTCGATGTAAACGCCGCTCGGCCGACCGAATTGCTGCCACTGGTCGATGTAGTTGCCATCCTGGTCCCAGACCATCAGGCGATTGTTGTCGCGATCGGCAATGAAGAGGTGCCCGGTCGTATCGACCGCGATGGCATGAGGCGCACTGAGCTCCAGGTGTCCCTGTCCGGTGTTGCCAAGGTGCGTGATAAAAGTGCCGTCTTCGGCGTACTTCGAGATCCGCGAGTCGGGGCCGTTCTTGATATGTCCCTCGGTGATAAAAATTGTGCCGTTCCGCGTCGTGACGACATCGGTTGGCTCGCGGAGCTGCCCCGGCCCATCGCCGGCGATGCCTGGTTCGCCAATCGTCATCAACAGTTCGCCACTGGCGCTAAACTTCCGGACGACGTGCCCGCCCGGGGAGTCGCCACGGCCGACGTCAGCAGTCCATATATTCCCCTCGTGATCGACATGCAAGCCATGCGGAAAAGCCATTAGGCCTTCTCCCCACGTCGCAAGCCGCTGTCCTGTTCTCGGGTCGAGCTTGACGAGTGGCGGCTCCGGGCGTCCGACACACGAGTTAGATTGGCACCGGTGCAGGACATAGAGATTCCCGTCCGGCCCGCCCTCGGCACCGATCACCGCGGCCCACTCGCCGTTGTTACCGGGCGGCGGATCGCCGAACGGTTCAATACGTGAATACGGGTTCGGACGGTCGTTACTGTTCGCGATCGGGCCGTACGCAGCGACGAGCTGTTGCAGCAACGTGATGACGGTGCTGTCGAAGCCCTCATTCGTGAGCGGCCGGTTAATGTTCGGATTCTGTCGCACCGGGGACGGTTCATGCTGTTGCGCGGTCAATGGTTTGCCGGTTACGGCTATCCCAATTGCCATGATTGTCACCGCCGCCATTGATTGTGCAAGTCGTTTCCGTGTCGCCATTGCGTTCCCTCCTCCGTCTTTGGTGCTGTTCCGGAGTTTACTCCGACGGGAGAAAAGTCCCGTCGCGGAACTTTCGTTCGGCCTGGCACAGCTGTCTGTGTGTATTCATCGTGAACGGTCCACGCCACCTGGCAGTCTCTTGAAGTGACTGTCTCACAGTCAGTAAGATCCAGGCGCATCATCACCGCCCTGCCCCTCAATCTCGCCGCCGGCCCTCGACTCTAGCTCTGTGCCGTGCTTGAGATAGATACTAGATTCACTAAACACGGTGCCGGGTTCCGGTATCAGATGAAGGAATTGAAAGAATCGGTGAAAGAATTTGCTTGTAGACGATGGTTCCGACGGTGCGTTCGGTCGGGCAGGTGAAACTTTCGACGGCTAACAATCATGGGTCGTCAAACGACTGTCAAATGGGAGCCTTGATGTTCTACGGGTAGACAAAACGAGCGGTCGTGGAGTAGATCAACGGGGTACGGCACACCGCTTGAGACGCCGATGCCAAAAAAATATCGACAGCGTGGCTATCAGGACGACGATCGGGATCGCCCGGATTCGCCGGCACCGCACCGCACTACCAAAGGAGACGGCCGCCCCCGTCTCGGCTACGGCCCGCGTGAACCGCGCAAGGTGAACATGCCCGGTTTTCGGGACGTGCTCAAGTGTGCGCGTTGCGGGTCGGCGCTCTCGCAGGCGATCGGGTTCGAGACCCAGTGCCCCAAGTGCGCGGCCGATCTGCACAGTTGCGCGCAATGCACCTGGTTCGATACGAGCAGTCAGTTTGAATGCGGACAGCCGATTCCCGAACGCATGTCACCGAAGGACACGCGTAACAGCTGCACATACTTCGAGGTCCGCGTGACCGTGGAGCGTGAAACCCGCTCGGCCGGGCCGCCTACCGCGCGGCAGGCGTTTGACGACCTGTTTAAGTAGTTGGTGTGTTAAGACGTTTTACAAAGCCGACAGCTGCTAATCCCGGATCTGCGATAATTCATCTATGAGTGCGTTTGGTGCGCCGCAAGACATTGCTGCCAGGCTTGCCGCGTTGCCCGCGCCCGTCCGCCTTGTCTTTTTCACTCAGACCTTCGGGTGTGAGACTTGTCTTCCTGCCCGGCAGGTGGTCGATCAGATCGCGAGTCTGTCGGATCGAATCACGGTGGAAGAGCACAGCCTAGTACTCGACAAGGACAAGGTGGTCGAGTTTGGTGTCGATAAGACTCCGGCGATAGTAGTCGTCGGTGAGCAGGATTTCGGGATCCGCTACTACGGTGTCCCCGTGGGCCACGAAGTGGGGTCCCTCATTGAGGCGATTGACCTGGCCGCGAATGGTGAGCCTTGCCTCTCCGAAGACAGCGTCATCGCGCTCGCCGCCCTTGATCACGCGGTGCACCTGCAGGTGTTTGTCACCCCGACGTGAACGTTCTGTCCTCAGGCGGTCAGCCTGGCGTATCGTCTAGCGGTGGCGAGCCCGCACGTAACAGCGTCGGTAATCCAGGCGACCGAATTCCCGGATCTGACACGGCGCTATCGGGTGACCGGCGTGCCAAAGACCGTGGTGGATGACCGGATCGAGATCCTCGGTGTGCAATCAGAGCAGGTATTCGTAACTCAGGCACTGCAGGCGACGGAATGAGTCGGACCCAGCGCCACATTCTCTCTTGGACGGCTGTCGTTCTGGCGTTCCTGCCGTGTGGGCTGGCCGGAGCCGGGCAGGACAACCTCGGCGGATCGGCCATTCAGTACCACCTGTCGTTCCCCGAGCCGGAACATCGTTGGGTGCAAGTGGACGTTCTCTTTCCCGACCTTAAAGCCGAGTCGCTCAACGTACTGATTAGTAGCGCCTCGCCGGGCCGCTACGCGCGTCACGAGTTCGCGAAGAACCTCGTCGAGATCGAGTTCACGGACGGGGTGGGTACGCAACTGAACGCGACGCAAGTGAGTCCCTCAGAATGGAACGTGGTCGGTCATGAAGGCACAGTGCGTGTGCGGTATCGCCTGTTCGGGGATCGGGTCGACGGAACTTATCTTGGGATCGACACGACCCATGCGCACATGAACATGCCTGCGACGTTGTTGTGGGCTCGCAGTCTCGAGGATCGTGCCGCTCGCCTCACATTCGAGCGACCCGTTGGTAAGACTTGGACCGTCGCCACGCAGTTATATCCGACGGAAGACCCGCTCGTATTCACGGCGCCTAACTTGCAGTACCTGATGGACAGTCCGACGGAGTTCAGCGATTTTGCGCTTCGCCGTTTCACGGTCCGTGATCCTTCGGGGTCAGATTACGAACCGGCGTTCAGGGTGGCCGTTCATCACGATGGTGAGGCGACTGCCCTTGAGACCTACACGCGCAGTATCGAGCGGATCGTTCGTGAAACAGTTGCGGTGTTCGGCGAGTTTCCCCGTTTCGAGACCAGCACCTACACATTCATAGCCGACTATCTGCCGCACGCCAGTGGCGACGCGATGGAACACCGTAACAGCACTATCCTGACGTCGACCGGCCCGGTCAACGGCGTGGGGCAGTTCGACTCCGTGGCACACGAATTTTTCCACGTGTGGAACGTCGAACGGATACGGCCGCGGTCGCTCGAACCGTTCAATTTCACCCGTGCGAATGTCTCGGGTGAGCTCTGGCTCGCGGAAGGTTTCACCAACTACTACGGTGCGTTGGTGATGCAGCGGACGGGCCTCACCAGTCTCACTAATACGCTCCGCCGCTGGGTAGGCGCGATCAATACGATTACCCACCACCCCGGACGTCGGATTAGATCGGCCGTCGAGATGAGCCGGCTCGCCCCGTTTACCGACGCAGCAACGGCTATCGATCGGACAAATTGGGACAACACCTTCATCTCGTACTACACCTGGGGTGAAGCAATAGGGTTGGGCCTCGACGTGACGCTGCGGACGCGGACGAATGGCTCGGTCACGCTCGATGATTACATGCGAGCGCTGTGGAAGCGGTTTGGGAAACCGAGCGGTGGCGCGCCGGGGGTCGTCGATCGGCCCTATACGGCGCGGGATGCCCTGGACGTACTCGGAGAGGTCGCTGGAGACGCGGTGTTCGGCCGGGAATTCTTTGCCCGCTACATCGATGGGAACGACGCGATCGATTACGTAGCATTGCTTGAGCACGCCGGCTTCGTGCTGCGACCGTCCGCGCCTCACCAGGCCGGGCTTGGTGTCGTCGCGTTCGGTTCTGGGATGGTGGTTGCTTCACCGACGGTCTATGGATCTCCGTTGCATGAAGCAGGTGTCGAGCGCGACGACGTCTTGCTCATGCTCGACCAGCACAGCGTCGCGTCTCGATCGGAGGTCGATCGCATCATGCGTGCGCACCGTCCGGGTGACACGATTGCAGTTGGTTTTCTACGGCGCGGCCGACCGATTGAATCGACCGTTACCCTTACGGCAAACCCCACGCTGGAGCTGGTGACCGTCGAGTCGACCGGTGGTGTGCTGACCGCCGAGCAACGTGCGTTCCGTGCCGCGTGGCTGAGTAGCCAGCAGAACTAGCGGCACTACCCGCCTTCGGTCAAAACCAACATCAACGGAACGTCACGCGACACCATAGGTTTTGTCGGCGTTAGAACTTCGCGACAACCGCTGCCGAGACCTTGATATCGGTCTTCTCAAACCCAGGCACAGGGTCGTTCAAGAAGCCGACCTGATGTGTCAACTTGAGGGAGAAGAGAGTGTTGAGTGCGGCTGACAGTGAAAGATCATTCGTGAAACGCCAATCGTTGCTGTCGTCAACGACGAATGTCGCGGACGCCTCGTTCCTCAGCTCGTTCGTTTCGGAAAACAACCAGAAGTAACTCACCGACGAGTTAGCTGTTCCCAGCGTGCGGTGCTCCGCGGTGGCCCGGAGTTCCCGTGTCCACCCGAACCCACCCTCGGCGGTCACCTGATGTGCACTTTCAAGCAGCGCTTGCCAGGACACTCCACCCTCGGCCGCGTACCGGTCGTCGATTCCAGCGAACCGGTCCCGCAGGTATCCAGCCTTACTGTAGAGGCCGATTCGGCCGGACATCTGTCGCGTGCCTTGCAGTATTGCGTTGAAGGAGTGGGCGTTGAGTGTGTTGTTCGCTTCACTCCGGATGAACTTGAGCTTCGTCGCAGTTCGCCATCGGCCTGGCTCGTATTGCAGCTCTGCGCCCAGGCCGATGGTTTCCGTGTCGGAGTTGCCGGACGTGGAAACGAACGACAATTCTGCCGTGCCGGACAAGGAGCGTTGGGTGTCGCTGTCCGTTTGAGCGAGACTGTGCGTCCCGGCAAGACAGACGAGGCAAGTGATGAAAACACAGATTCGTAGTACGCGCATCGACAAACACTCCGTAGTTGTCGCGTAGGACGGGTGTCGCTCGGTTATCATCATTGATCAGGATGCACTTGGACACACACGAGGAACACGTACCCTTACGAGGTCCTGACAGCACCTCGTACATCTGTCCCATGTGTCCCGCAGTGCGCGAGGTGCACCCTGGTGCTTGTCCGAGCTGCGGGATGGGTCTAGAGCCAGAGGTCACGGCTAACAACACGCCGAGCTACGTCGAATACACCTGCCCCATGCATCCGGATATCGTCCGTGCGGGACCTGGGCCGTGCCAGACCTGCGGTATGGTGCTTGAGATCCGCACTGTGACGCGTGAGGAGGCACGGAACCCGGAGCTTATCGACATGACACGGCGCTTCTCGGCCGGCGGATTGGTCGGTCTACCGGTGTTTGCGTTGGCAATGGGCGAAATGCTCGTCGGGGCTGATGGTCTCTTTCTCGATCGCTTGGTGTCGAACTGGATCCAGCTCGCGTGCGCCACGCCGGTCGTTCTCTGGGCCGGCTGGCCTTTCTTCCAACGCGGCTGGGCATCGATCGCGAACCGTAGCCCGAACATGTTCACACTGATCAGCCTCGGCGTAGGGTCAGCGTATTTGTACAGTGTTGCCGCGACCCTTATGCCGCGCGTCTTCCCCAAGGGCTTTCGCATAGATGGAGCTGTTGAGCCGTACTTCGACACTGCCGTGGTCATCATCGTCCTCGTGTTATTGGGTCAGGTGCTGGAGCTACGCGCACGTCATCAGACCGGTGCAGCGCTGCGGGTTCTCTTGGGGCTCACGCCGGCCACGGCCCACCGTATCAGTGCCATGAAGGATAAGGGCGGTGACCGCGAAGAAGACGTTCCGCTGACCCACGTACAGGTTGGAGATACGTTGCGTGTGCGACCGGGGGAACGGATTCCGGTCGACGGGATCGTGACCGACGGGCGGAGTGCGGTGGACGAGTCGATGGTCACCGGTGAATCGGTACCCGTTGAAAAGGTGGTTGGGGTATCCGTCATTGGTGCGACGGTCAACGGGACGGGTAGCCTTACGCTTCGCGCGGAGCGCGTGGGGGCCGAGACTGTGCTTTCTCAGATTGTGCGGATGGTGAGTGAGGCGCAGCGTAGCCGTGCCCCGATTCAACAGCTGGCCGATCGACTCGCCGAGTACTTTGTCCCGACGGTCGTTGCCGTGGCGGTTGCCGCCTTTGTCACTTGGGCGCTCTGGGGCCCGGAGCCGCGTCTGGCGTTGGGGCTTGTGAACGCAGTGGCAGTTCTGATCATCGCCTGCCCGTGTGCGCTTGGCTTGGCGACGCCGATGGCAGTCATGGTTGGTACCGGACGTGGAGCGACTAGCGGTGTTCTAATCCGCAACGCCGAGGCGCTTCAGACACTTGAGAAGGTCGACACACTGATCGTCGACAAGACTGGTACGTTGACGGAGGGGAAGCCGCAGGCGAAAACTGTAATCGCCGGCGCGGGACAGAGTGCCGATGAGGTGCTGCGTTTAGCGGCCGGACTCGAACGGGCGAGCGAGCACCCGCTGGCGGCGGCGGTCGTGGCGGAAGCGGAGCGTCGGAGTGTCACGCTTCCGGTAGTGACTGACTTCCAGTCGGAGACCGGGCGTGGCGTCACTGGGACAGTCGAGGGTCAGCGTGTCGCCGTCGGCACGGCCGAGTTCCTGACTGACCATGGACTGGTACCGGATACGCTTGCTGCCGAGGCCGATGCGCGGCGCCACTGCGGTGAGACGGTCGTGTTTGTCGGCATTGACGGTACGGTGGCTGGCTTAATTGGTGTCGCCGATCCGATCAAGGCGTCTACGCCCGAAGCACTCCGCCTCCTCCGTGCCGACAACCTGCGGATCGTGATGGTCACTGGTGACAACCGGTCGACGGCAGAAGCGGTGGCGGCGCAGCTCGGGATCTCTGCGGCGGATGTTGTCGCCGAAGTGCTACCAGTTGACAAGCGCCGCATCGTGGCCGAACGGCAGGCGAGCGGTCAGGTCGTCGCGATGGCTGGCGACGGGATTAATGACGCGCCGGCCCTAGCCGAAGCCGCCGTGGGCATTGCGATGGGAACCGGGACTGATGTCGCGATGGAGAGTGCCGGGGTGACACTCGTCAAAGGCGATCTCCGCGCCATCGCGCGCGCGCGTCGTCTCAGCCGCGCGACCATGCGCAACATCCGACAGAACCTGTTTCTTGCTTTCATCTATAACATGTTCGGTGTGCCGGTTGCGGCCGGGATTCTGTACCCGGTAGTGGGATTACTCATTAGTCCCATCTGGGCGAGTGCCGCGATGACGCTGAGCTCGCTGTCGGTGATCGGGAATGCTCTTCGCCTGCGGCGCCTACCGCTGTAGCGCGCTCCTTCGCTTCAGATCGTGGGTGAGCGATAACGCTGGCGTGACCACCCGGAGAGTGCGCCTCGTTTTTGAGGATGCTCGTAACTGCTATCGCGTCGCACTCGACGCGTCGTGATGCGATGCCATGGGAGCGGCATTGTAGACGCATGGACTTTCCGAAAGAGCGGGTGTTAGAGTGAGAGCTTAGGCTGGATGCGAGGATTCCGGTGGTCCGTCTCCGCCAGCCACGCCTGCTGTTCTCTGAAGGATGTTTCTTATGCCATTCTTGTTCCGGCTCCGCTCTTTCCTCGTGACGGCCGTCATCGCATTGGCGTTAGTCTCTGGGCCTTCGGACGTTCTTGGGCAAGATAATGACAAGGTGGTGGCACGGATCGGCGACGAAGAGATCACGGCATTACAGGTCGAGGACGCGTGGAGTCAAAACGACGCGGCGTCGCGGATTCGGATGCTGCAGCAGCTGTACGATACTCGCCGCCGTGTGCTGGACGTCGTTATCGGTGAGCGTTTGATCGAGCGCGACGCTGCATCGCGCAGGTTGACGCGGGATCAGTTGTTGGAACAAGAGCTGCCCAGCCGGACTTTGGCGGTCACCGACACGGAGGTAGAGCTCATCTACGAGCGCAACAAGGATCGGTTCGGTGGCCGCTCACTTGAGCAGATGCGTCCCGAGCTCCGCACGATGCTCGAAGAACAACGGCCGCTGCAGGCACTGCATGCTTTCATGAGTGAGCTTCGTGTGGCGGCTGACGATGTGGTGGTCCTGCTTGAACCCCCGCGACAGAACATCGCGACGTTGGCGGATGATCCGGTCCGCGGTCCAGCTGATGCGCCGATTGAGATCGTTGAGTTTTCAGATTTTGACTGCCCGTATTGTAAGCGCGCGGCTGACACGATTGACCAGCTGCTAGATCAATACGAAGACCGGATCCGGATTGTCTACAAGGACTACCCATTGCCAAGCCACCCGAACGCGTTCAAGGCCGCCGAGGCAGCCAACTGTGCAAACGAGCAGGGGCTGTTCTGGGAATTCCATGACACGCTGTTCGCCAACCAGGGTTCGCTCGACGTGGCGTCGCTGAAGATATTTGCCTCTGACGTCGGTATGAATGCCACGGCGTTCGCCAGCTGTCTTGATGGAGGACGGTACGCGCAACACGTGGAGCGCGACCTAGAGATCGGCCGCGGCTACGGTGTCTCCTCGACCCCGACGCTTTTCATCAACGGACGTGCTGTGATGGGTGCCGCACCGGTCGATGTTTTTGTCGAGATTATCCGCGAGGAGCTAGCAGCCGCGAGCCGGTAGGCGAGCGCTCAGCCCGAGATTGTCTTACCAGCCTTTACGGGAAATCTAGCCCGATGAAGGACGCCTCGACATCCACCCACTTGTCCTGCCTGCGTGCGCGAAAATAGGGGTTAAATCGTCCGTGGCGATATCTCTGTTAGCCCTCGGCTATACTGGCCGCCATGATTCAGCTGAGACGGGCCACCGGGCTCACAGCGTGTAATGTCGCCATGGTGCTGTGGGTTGTTGCCTGTGGTGGTGAGGAGGGCTACTCGACGAGCGCACCGGTGACCAACATTGGCGCGGGGCAGGTGTCGGCATCGGAAGATGCCGACACGCACGAGCGGTTTCAGAAGGCCAACGCCGCGGCACTGCAGTTGATGATTGCTGCGGCGAAGCAGGAGCTCGAGATCACCGACTTCCAGGCGCGTATCAACGCAGCCGCCATGTCGTCGATGCGCAATATGTCGACGGCTACCGAGGCGATGGAGCAGGTCGTTGCTGATCTGAAAAAGCTGCTGGGGCAGTAGCGGGTACACTTTGACAACGGCCTACCATCCATCCCATCTTCAAGCCGACACAAACAGAAAATGTTGCCGGGGTTTGCCTTCTTCCGGCGTCGAACGGTCTTGAAGGGCACGCGCAGTAAGCGTGGCTATATTGAGCGACCCTGGGCTTTCGCCGCGTAGGATTTATCGGACCCGGACACGTTGGGTGTAGGCAGCGAAGACCGCGGGCCGGAGGAATGTCTCATACCGCCCCGCGTGGAGCCAACGCGTACCCCGCATCAGTCGCCGTTCAGACGGGCGACCTCCTCAGCCATCCAAGTGCCGTACTCGGACTCGGTCCGGACATACACGAAGGCGCGCATCCGGTAGTGGCCCAGACCGCAAAGCTGTGAGCAGTTGATCTCGAAATCGCCGGTAACGTTCGGTACCCACCAGACCGGGATCTGCATTCCGGGGATCGCGTCTTGCTTCACCCGCATTTCTGCGATGCCCATGCTGTGGATGACGTCCTGTGTCGACAGATAGACGATAACTGACTTGTCGACGGGGAGGTACATTTCGTTGATGGTATGGATGTCGTCTCTACCGTTTGGATCACTGCGGTCCAGGCCGATGGCGTTTGTCGGTGTGATCAGGCTGATGTCGCGGCGCCCGAACCGGCCGTCAGCCCCCGGGTAGTGGAAGTGCCACTCGAACTGCTTGCCGATCACGTGCACGACCGTCGATTCGCCCTCGGGTGGAAACTCGTTGACGCGGTTGGCCCACGCCGGAATTGCGAACCCAACCAGCAGGACGGCTTCAATGACCGCCACGCCGATTTCCAGATAGCTAGAAGTGTGGCTCGTGACTCCTGCGTAGTTTGCCTTAGGATTGGCTTTTTCCCGGAATCGGACGAGAGTGTAAATGAAGAACGCCCCCCAGCCGACGAACATGACAGCCATTAGCCAGTGCGTGAGCACGATCATCTGATCGATCTCGCCAGCGTGTTCCGATGCCTGGATTGGCAACCCCAGCAACTCTTGCATCTAGGATCTCCCTTCCGTCCCACTCGAACTAGCTTGTGTCTCGCTGGCACCTTCGTGGCCGAGCGCCTGCCGTGAGCGCTTCAACAGGTGAAACATGAAACCAACGAAGCCACTCAGCACACCGCCGGTTACGCCGAGCAGCGTGAAGACCGCCCAGTTCATGCTTCGGGCTTCCGGCGAGTTGGGGTCCCCGCCAAAGCAGATCGGGCACGCCCAGGCTACTGCCGGTGCGAGCAGTACCAGCGCGCCGACTGCCGTCATGGACCGGATTAATTCTTTGCGTTTCATGAATGCGTTACTCCATCCCGATTTCCCGCGTCTTCTGCACGAACTTGATGGCATAGCCTGTCATCAGCACCGCCGACAGCGCTGAACCAGCCGCGAACAATAAGTGTCCACCGCCGCCGCGTCCACTCGTGAACATCATTACTCCCCAAGTCGTGACGATTGCGGCGAGCACGATCGACGCCACGATGAACACGATGTGAATGGTGCGCAGCGTCATCGGGCCTTCATCTAATGCTGGTCTGCCGCCACTACCGGTGCGTTCGCGTTCGGCAGTGTGAAGTACTCCCCGACCCGGTCAGCGTGACCGAAAATAGGGATGAAGATCACCATGAGGAAGAAGAGGGCAGTAACCGCCAACGTCGCCAAAATCGTGCCAAACCCCCATTTAGAGATCGGGACGACCTTTTTCTCTTCGATCAGGTGCATGAAGAAGCTGGCGACCAGCGAGGCTTTCGTAGCAGCGATGATGAGCGCCACCGTGATCGCGAGCGGCACCGCAAAGTCAATGTATGACACCCCGACAGTGACTACCGTCAACACGCCGAGGGTCATACCAACTTTCTTGTAGTTCTGGATGTGGTGCTGAACGTCGTCGCTCATGCCTTCTCCAATCAGTCCGGACGGAGCGTTACAGTAAGTAGAGGATCGGGAACAGGAAGATCCACACCAAGTCTACGAAGTGCCAGTAGAGCCCAGCCGCTTCGATCCGGTTCGTAAACTGCGCCTTGTTCGTCTCCCACATTTTCGAGCCCGGTCCGAGAAAATACGAATTGACGATGATGCCGCCGATGATGTGCAGTGCGTGAAGCCCGGTCATTGTGAAGTAAATGGCTAGATAGGTACTCGTCGATGGGAAATTGCCGATGTCGAACTCATGACTGTACTCGAACCCCTTGACGACCATGAAGACGAGCGACAGCCCGATCGTCATCGCCATGAACTTCTTGAACCGGGCGAGGTCATCCATCTTCAACGACGCGTAGGCGAACACCATCGTGACGCTCGATCCGATAAGCACAGCGGTGTTGAAGGTTCCCATCGGGACGTTCAGGACGTCGGAGCCGAATGGCCACTCGACCGCCATGAGACGTAACAGCACGTACGTGGAGAACAGCCCGCCGAAGAGCATGACCTCAGACGCCAGGAAGAGCCAGATGCCCAGCTTGACGTTATTCACGCCAGTGTCAGGCCGTTCAGCGACGGTATACGGAATGTCCATTGCGTCTACACCTTCGCGGGCTCGGTCGTCGGCCCGTCTGCGTCACCCTGCATGACGAAATCAGTCTGCGCGCCCGGCACGCTGTACTCGTAGGGCCCACGGTGGGCCTGCGGGGGCGTTAGGAAATTGCCATGCGGCGGTGGAGACGGTGCCTGCCACTCCAGCGTCGTGGCGTTCCATGGGTTGTTGGATGCCTTCCGCCCCTTCTTGATGCTCCAGAAGAAGTTGATGATGAAGAAGATCTGGAAAAACGCGAGTGCCCAGGCGCCCCAACTGATGACCGTGTTCCAGACCAGGACGTCCTGGTTCATTGTGTACTGTGTCCCGCCGTCAGCCATTCGACGGTTCATGCCCGACAGGCCCTGAATGAACATTGGCATGAAAACGACGTTGATGGCGATGAACGAGCCCCAGAAGTGGATCTTGCCGAGCAAGTCACCCATCATGCGGCCGGTCGCTTTCGGGAACCAGTAGTAAATCCCGCCGAAGAGCGCCAGCAGCGTCCCGGGTGCTACGACGTAGTGGAAGTGGCCAATCACGTAGTAGGTGTCGTGCAAGTGAATGTCTGGCGCCGCGAGACCGAGCGGCAAGCCGGTCAGGCCACCAATGCCAAACATCGGAATGAACGCCAGTGCGAAGAGCATCGGTGTCGTGAAGCGGATCGAGGCCCCGTAAAGCGTGAGGAACATCGCCGAGAGAATCACCACCGACGGGATCGAGATGATCATCGTCGTTGTCTGAAAGAACGAGCTCATCGTCGTTCCCATACCGGTCATAAACATGTGGTGCGCCCAGACGATGAACGACATGAAGCCGAGGAAGATCAACGACGCGATTAGCACACGGTACCCCCAGATCGGCTTCCGCGTGTTGTTCGCCAGGATCTCTGTCACGATACCCATCGCCGGGAGGATCAGTACGTAAACCTCCGGATGGGCCAGGAACCAGAACAGGTGCTGCCACAGCAGCGGGGTGCCTCCCCCGCTGAAGTCGGCCGGCGCGTCGGCGTAGACCAGACCGCTCGGCATAAAGAAGCTAGTGCCTACGACGCGGTCCATCAACTGCAGGACACCCGCCGCCTCAAGGGGTGGGAACGCCAGAAGAAGCAAGAATCCCGTGACGAGCTGTGCCCAGACGAAGAATGGCAGACGCATGAAACTCAACCCAGGCGCCCGGAGCTGAATGATGGTGACAAGGAAGTTGAGCGCGCCTAGTAGCGACGACGTGATGAGGAAGATCATTCCTATCAACCAGATCGTCTGCCCCGTGGTAGCGAAAACCGACAGTGGCGCGTAGGAGGTCCACCCTGAGTTAGCTGCCCCGCCGGGGACGAAGAAGCTCGAGATCATGACGACGCCGCCCAGAAAGAAGGCCCAGTAGCTCATCATGTTCAGTTTTGGGAACGCCATGTCAGGCGCGCCGATCTGCAGGGGGACGACGAAGTTGCCGAAGCCGCCGACCGCAAGCGGGACGACCCCCAGGAACACCATGATGGTGCCGTGCATCGCACCTAGCTGGTTGTAGAACTCTGGCAGCATCACGCCACCTGGTGCCCGGCTTTCGCCAAGGAGCCCTCCGATCAACGGGATCGGCTGGAAGGGGTAGGCGATCTGCCAGCGCATGATCATCATCAAGCCGAAGCCGAACAACAGAAAGAGAAGTCCGGTTACGGCATACTGGATACCGATCACCTTGTGGTCCAGTGAGAACATGTACTGGCGCCAGAAGGACAACTCCTCGTGCTCGTGCCCATGCTCGGCGTCGACCGCTTGTTCCGTAGTCGTCACGTCAGACAACGTCGCGACTCCTTTCTCGAACTACCTAGTGTCCCAGGCTACGTCACTACCTTTGCCGTCCCGCCAGGAGGAGCGCTGAAGAGTCAATGTCGTGACTCGCACTGCGCGTCTCAAGTGCGCCCAGTATATGGCGTGAGGGATAAATTCGCGGTGAAATTCTATCTGCATCCGGCCTTTCCGTCCAGACCTTCCAGGTGTCTCTGGCAAGTTTGGACCATCGCCTAGAGCCATGGGCGTCTTCAGCCCGCGCCGGACGAGCTGAGAAAGGGTGGATCCTGACGCCCAGTCCGACCTCCACACAATGACAAGTTCTTCGCTTGCTGGGAGCCAACGTCTCGACTGAGTTAGAACTGCGAAAACCCAAATCGCGCCCAAGACAAGCGAGGTATATGGTCTAAATCTGAAGAGTTTTTTGGCTAGTGTCCTGCTGTTGCGTCCTGGAGTGCACGCCTCGCGATGCGGGTCACGACCACCGTAACCGCGACGGTAGCAACCAATCCCAGGACGAGCACCACGTAGTGGGTGCTGCCGCGGGCGATTGCTACACCACCGGCCAGCCGGGTCACCTCGCCAGCTACGGTGCCGTAGTAGGTGTAGAGCAGCGTGCCAGGAAGCATGCCAACCGAGGCCAGTGCGTAGTCGGCAAACCGAACGTTGGTCAGCCCGAGGGCATAGTTCAGCAGGTTGAAGGGAAACACGGGGGATAAGCGGAGCAGAAGCACGATCTTCCCACCCTCGTGGCCGACGGCTCGGTCGATGGCGGCAAATCGCGGGTTCCCCTCTAACCGCTGCTCAATGGCCTCGCGTGCTATGTAGCGACCAAGGAGGAACGCCATCGACGCTCCAATCGTTGCGCCGATGAACACGTAGGTGATTCCCTTGCTTAGGCCGAAGATCGCCCCGGCAGCCAATGTCAGGACCGACCCCGGCACGAGAGCAACCGTCGCCGCCGCATAACCACCTATGAAGATGACTGGTCCCCAAACGCCCAGCCCGTCGACCCAACCGGCAAATTGCGGTAGAAAACCGCCGAATTGGCGTCCGACCGCCACTAGAGCGATCACCACAACGATGCCGAACAGGACGCGGCCTGCGAGAGGAGGATGCGTGGGGTGCGGCGCGATTGTGGTCATTGCTGTGGTATCAGTATGGTTCATCGGTGCAGCCTCGTGGCCGCTTTGGAACGGTTTTCTACGTCCGGCGTCTCGAACGCCAGCCTCTAGCTTCTAAGCACTGCTCCCTGGACCGGTATACTCACCTCATGACCCGCACCTATGCGGCCGTCGTTGTCGTTCATCTCATCGTCCTCGTCACACTTTGGCTGTTGTCGCAACACTTTGCGCGATGACGTGCAGCTAAGCCCAAGCCCAGGGCAATTCACCCATGCATCCCCTCGACTGGGCCATCATCACTATTTATCTCGCCTGGGTCCTTTACGACGGCATCAGACGATCTAAGGGCACTCACGCCGTCGATGGCTATTTCCTCGCTTCGCGCTCGCTGCCATGGTGGGCCGCCGGGCTCTCAGTGATGGCGACACAGATGAGCGCCATTACGCTGGTTGGCACCACCGGTCAGGCAGCGACCGACGGGCTACGCTTTGTCCAGTTCTACTTCGGACTTCCACTGGCGATGATCATTCTATCGGTCACGCTTGTGCCCTTCTTTCATCGCGCACGGGTCTACACCGCGTATGAGTACCTCGAGCGGCGCTTCGATGCTCGAACGCGCGCGCTCGCGAGCTTCCTGTTTCTCGTGTCTCGGGGTCTCAGTGCCGGTGTAATCGTCGCCGCACCGGCGGTAATCCTGTCGATCGTTCTTGGGTGGAGTCTCCCCCTCACAATCTTGGCGATTGGGATTCCGACCACTTTCTACACGATGGTCGGTGGCGTGCAGGCTGTCGCCTGGGCCGATGTCAAGCAGATGGCCGTTATTCTCGTCGGTGTGACCGCCGCCGTCGTCGCGTTGGTGGCAGGCCTGCCGGAGGACGTCGGTCTTGAGCCGACACTACATGTGGCCGGTGCGGTTGGCCGGTTGCAGGCAATCGATTTCACCTTTGATCTCAACGAAACGTACACCTTTTGGTCAGGCATGCTTGGCGGTCTCTTTCTTGCGCTTGGCTACTTTGGTTGTGACCAGAGCCAGGTCCAGCGGTATCTCGCTGCGGATTCGGTGGATGGCGCCCGTCACTCGCTGCTGATGAGCGCGTTCGCCAAGATTCCGCTTCAGGTACTCATCCTTATGATGGGAGTGCTCGTTTTCTGTTTTTATCTATTCACCGAGCCGCCGATGTTGTTTAACGACGTGCATCGAGAACAGATCGAGCAAAGTGGCCGACAAGATGACTACGCAGCGCTCGGAAACGAATTCCGTGTGGTGTATGAGGCGCGTCGCGACGCTGCATCCGCGCTCGTTGCAGCTCAAGAGGTTGGCGACGACGCTGGCACACTCGCCGCCACTGCACGGTTTGTGGAAACTGATCGGCGGTTGGGGGAAGTGCGCGGTCGGGCGGTAACCCTAGTGCAGGATATCACCGGTGACACCGCGTACAACGATGTCAACTACATCTTCCCGACCTTCGTCACGACGCATCTTCCGATTGGTTTGGTCGGTTTGCTGATCGCCGCGATCTTCGCGGCGGCGATGTCAAGCGCCGCGGCGGAACTCAACGCGCTCTCGACAGCTACCGTCATCGATTTCTATCGGCGCCACTTCCGACGGGAAGCATCGGATGCCCACTACCTCAGGGTCTCTAAGTACGCCACCGGGTTCTGGGGGGTCTTTGCCTCGATAACCGCTTTGTTTGCGACCAACCTCGGTTCGTTCATTGAAGTGGTGAACGTGTTCGGTTCCTACTTCTACGGATCGTTACTCGGCGTCTTCGTCCTCGCGATCGGATTCCGCCGCGCCTCGGCCGGGGACGCGTTCTGGGGCCTTATCGGTGGCATGGTCGCGGTCGGTATCGTCGCGACCACTACCGATATTTCCTATCTTTGGTATAACTTAGTTGGGGTCGCGGCTGTCTGCCTCATTGGAAGCACCAGTCTCATGCGCCGGCACGCGTAATTCCCATAGGCGGTTTCACTTACGCTCTCTGATCCCGTAGTATCCTATATGCGACTAAAATGGTCGGCTATCCTGAGATTGGAGTTTCCATGGCGACCCCGACAGGCAACATCGAAGAACTCGCCACTCAAGACTATAAATACGGCTTTGTCACGGATGTCGACGCAGAGGCCATCCCGGTCGGCCTGAACGAAGACATCGTCCGGACCATCTCCGCAAAGAAAAACGAGCCCGAGTGGTTGCTGGAATGGCGACTGCGAGCGTTTCGTGTTTGGCAGACGATGACCGAACCGGTGTGGCACAACGTGTCGTTTCCGGTGATCGACTTTCAGAACATTATTTACTACTCCGCACCGAAGCAAAAACCGAAGCTCGAGAGCCTCGACGACCTTGATCCGGAAATTAAGGCGACCTTCGACAAGCTTGGGATTCCACTGGAAGAGCAGAAGGTGATGTCCGGCGTTGCTGTTGATGCCGTGTTCGATTCGGTTTCGGTGGCAACGACGTTCAAGGATAAGCTCGCCGAGCTCGGCATCATCTTCTGTTCGTTCTCAGACGCAGTGCGGGACCATCCTGACCTTGTCCGCAAGTATCTCGGCTCGGTCGTGCCAGCGTCGGACAATTTCTATGCTGCTCTTAATTCAGCGGTCTTTTCAGATGGCTCGTTTGCGTACATCCCAAAAGGCACTAAGTGCCCGATGGAGTTGTCGACCTACTTTCGTATCAACGCCGCCCAAACTGGCCAGTTTGAGCGGACGCTGCTGGTGGCCGACGAAGGTGCAACAGTGAGCTACCTTGAAGGATGCACGGCGCC
>Ga0310342_100000198_pt1 | contig 31048 bp, 46 predicted proteins | sample S15DNA20500_MG_FD_206155 | JGI IMG/M metagenome (GOLD analysis project Ga0310342, IMG submission 206155) | Marine microbial communities from station ALOHA, North Pacific Subtropical Gyre - S1503-DNA-20-500_MG | ecosystem: Environmental > Aquatic > Marine > Oceanic | place: Pacific Ocean: North... | reverse complement strand
TGGTAATGCGGCGCGATAAAATTTTAGCGACAGGAATTTGAAAGGCCATTTCGTTTCGTGGAAATTGAACTTGTAACCCTAGATAAGATTATTCCCTACGCCCGAAACCCGCGTAAAAATGCGTTAGCTGTGGCCAATGTCGCTTCCAGCATTAAGGAATTTGGGTGGAGGCAACCCATAGTCGTCGATAGCGAAATGGTTGTCGTCGCTGGGCATACCCGCCTTGAGGCGGCGCATTGTTTGGGTGTGGATAAAGTCCCGGTTCATGTTGCAAGAAATTTATCTGTTGAACAAATCAAGGCTTACAGGCTGGCGGACAATAGAACGGGTCAGGACGCGGAGTGGGACCATGAACTTTTATCGCTGGAATTGACCGATTTAAGCGACGCTGATTTTAATTTGGACTTCACTGGATTTACTGACAACGAATTAACGGATCTTTTAAACTACAAACCCAGCATTAATGAACTTTATCCAGACGGTGAAAAGGGCAGTTTACAAGGGCTTTTGGCGGAAAGCCACATGGCGGTTCACACTTACCCGGAGAAAAATTTTATCGCGTTGGATATCTTCACTTGTGGTAATGAGGGCGAACCGTATAGCGTGGTTGATTATTTCCGCGAAAAACTTGATGTTGTTTCTTATAGTATAAACATTATACCGCGTGGAAGAACGCTTTAATTTTACAAGAAAAAAAATGCCTAACCCTTCGACTCATTCTTTAAACACCATTGCGAAGCTGCTGGATTTATCGCCCCGGCGAGTGCAACAACTTAGCAAGGAAGGTATTATCCCGCGCAGTGAACGGGGACGTTATGAACTGGTTCCAAGCGTTCGCGGATACGTTAATTACCTTCGTGAACGCTCAATAGATAACGGGTCGAGTGTTGTGTCATTGGATGACGCCCGGAAAAGAAAAACCAACGCCGAAGCTGAAATGGCCGAAATTGAATTAGCCAAAGCCCGTGCCAGCGTGGTCAATATTAGGGACGTTCGAAAACAATGGGACAAAGTTATGGGCGAATGCCGGACCCGTATATTGGCCTTACCTACAATACTCGCCCCCGTTGTCGCCCCTGAAACGGAATTGCAAATTGTCAAGGAGCTTATGGAAAACAGTGTCAACAAAGCCCTCGGAGAGCTTGCCCAAGGAATTTCGCACACACACAGACGCCCTTCAAAGTCTGCAAAATCTGGCAAGCCTAACGCTCGAAAAAATGGCACCCCCGCCGCGACTAACGATCAGCGAGTGGGCGGAAAGGGAACGGAAACTATCCCCGGAAGCTAGCGCCCTCCCCGGTGCTTGGGTAACCGTGCCTTACCAGAAAGGGATAATGGACACTATTAGCGACCCGGCTGTTCCACGGGTTGTCATTATGTCCAGTTCTCAGGTTGGGAAAACGGAAATTTTATTGAACACGATTGGATTTTATGCGGTTTATGACCCGGCCCCAATCTTGTGTTTACAACCGACGCTGAGTATGGCTCAAGCGTTTTCCAAGGATCGTTTATCGCCGATGATCCGGGATACGAAAACATTATCAGAAAGGGTGCAGGACCCGCGGTCAAGGGATAGTGGGAACACGACGTTACACAAGGTTTACACGGGCGGTCACATTTCGATTGCTGGATCAAACAGTAGCGCAAGTCTCGCGTCGCGGCCTATCCGAATTTTATTGTGTGATGAAATTGACCGTTATCCGTTGTCGGCTGGAACGGAAGGCGACCCGATTTCCTTGGCCCAAAAACGAACGCAAAATTTTATCAACCGAAAAACGGTGATGGTCTCAACCCCTACAATCCGGGGGGCGAGCCGTATTGAAAGCGCGTTTGAAAATTCGGATCAAAGATATTTTTACGTTCCTTGTGAAGATTGCGGGGAATTTCAGACCCTAGTTTGGCAAAACGTGCAGTGGCCTAAGTCTAGACCAAACGCCGCGGCGTATGTATGCGGCGCGTGTGGCACTGCGTGGGGCAACGCACAGCGGCTTCGGTCTCTGCGTGTGGGTGTGTGGCGGTCAACAAAGCCATACGATGGGATTGCGGGTTTTTTTTTAAATGGCCTTTATAGCCCTTGGATTTCATTAGGCGAGGCGGCAAAGGATTTTCTGGAAGCCAAGAAACTTCCCGAAACCTTGAGAGTGTTCATCAACACTTATTTAGCCGAAACCTACGAGGAGGAAGGCGAAGGGCTAGAATCTGTTTTCTTGGAAGACCGCCAAGAGGAAGAGGATTGGAGGGGGTTACTGCCTGAAAATGTCGTGCTTTTGACAATGGGTGTTGACTGCCAGAAAGACCGTTTTGAATATGAGATTGTGGGTTGGGGCCGCGAGGAAGAAAGCTGGTCTATTGATTATGGAATTATTTATGGCGACCCCAGTGGACCGAAAATTTGGGACGAACTAGACGTCATAATAAAGACACAATATAAACATCCGATGGGCGTCGACTTACCTATTAGGTGTTGCTGTATAGACAGCGGCGGTCATTACACCCAATCCGTCTACAACTTTGTCAGGCCCCGCGAAGGCCGCAGGGTGTTCGCTATTAAGGGCGTTGGCGGGGAAGGCCGTGCGTTAATGGGGCGACCCTCGACATCGAATATTGGAAAAATCCGATTGTTCCCGGTGGGCGTTGATACGGCGAAAGAGCTTTTTTATTCGCGTCTGAAAATAGCAGATTTCGGACCCGGTTACTGTCATTTCCCGCAACGGGACACAGAATACTTTAAGCAATTAAGTTCGGAAAAAATTGTTACAAAATATTACAAAGGCCGACCCCGCCGCGAGTGGGTCAAGACACGGACGCGGAATGAAGCCCTCGATGTCCGGGTCTATGCAACGGCGGCTTTCGCCTTATTGAATACAAATATCAATCATTTGGTTGACAGGTTTCATCAACGCTTGAAAACGCGACCACCAGAACAAAACGAACCAGCCCAGCCGTTACGCCCCAGACCCCGGCGTCGAACTGGTCAAAGTTTTGTCAATTCATGGAATAAATAAATGGCCAATTTATTTGATACTGATAACGCCACGACCACAGAACCCGCCGAAATAATATCCGGGGATAGGCTGATATGGAAACGGACGGACTTGAACACAGACTATTCAAATAGCACTCATTCTTTGAAATACTCGGCGCGGCTAGAAGGCACGGGAAGTACGGAAATAGAAATAGCGGCCAGCGCAAGCAGTGATGATTATCTCGTGGAAATTGCATCTGCGACAACGGCGAATTACACAGCGGGGGTTTATGTGTGGCAAGCGTACATCACCCGCACGAGCGATTCACAAAGACTGACGATTGACACGGGAACATGGGAGGTTATTGCCAACCGGGACGCTAATACAGCCGACCCGCGAAGTCACGCGAAACTGATGCTTGATAAAATAGAAAGTATTCTTGAAGGCCGCGCCGGGTCGGACGTTGGAAGCTATAGCATTAACGGACGGTCATTGACCAAGCTATCAATAAGCGATCTTTTGGTTTGGCGGGATAGGTACAAGATTGAATTTTTGAGGGCGGTTCGTAAGGAACGGGCTAATAACGGGGTCGGCACTGGTGGTCAGGTGAAGGTGAGGTTTTAATCATGCGCTGGTTTCAAAGAAAATCAAAAAAGAAATCCCGGCGGTCCTATGCAGGGATTAATACTGGCCGTTTGTTTGCGGACTTTGCGACAAGTACAACATCCGCTGACAGCGAATTAAAACCCGCTTTAAAAATACTCAGGAACCGTTGCCGGGAATTGGCGCGGAATGATGAATACGTTAAACGTTATTTACAACTTTTAAAAACAAATGTTGTCGGCCCCGCCGGGGTGAACTTGCAAGCCAAGGCGCGGAACCCCGATGGCAAACTGGATTCGCCCGGTAATAAATTAATTGAAGCGGCTTGGTCGCAATGGGGCAAGCGTGGCAACTGCACAGCCGATGGGCGTTTAAGTTTTGTTGATTGTCAGCGCATGGTTGTCGAATCAATCGCCCGTGACGGCGAAGCCTTGGTGCGTTTGGTTCAGGGGGCGGATAATGGTGATAGGTTTGCGCTGGAATTTATTGAAGCGGATGTTCTGGACGAGGAATTAAATATTACATTGGACAACGGAAATCAGGTTCGTATGGGTGTCGAAATTAATGGTTTTGGTCGCCCCCAAAGTTATTACTTATTGACTGAACATCCGGGCGACGGACAGTTTATAAATGGTCACGGGCGCAAACATAAGCGCGTGGAAGCGGCTAGTTTACTTCATATTTATAGCCCGGAACGGCCACACCAAACACGGGGTGTCCCCCCACTTGCCGCCGCGATTAACCCGCTGAAAATGTTACATGGATACAGAGAAGCAGAGCTTGTCGCCAGCCGGGTCGGGGCGAGTGCAATGGGGATGATTACAACCCCGGACGGGGACGGTTTCAGCGGGGATGAATACGAGGACAGCTATACACCATTGACAAACGCGGAGCCGGGTACGTTTCACAATTTGCCAGCCGGGGCTGACATTAAGATGTTCGACCCCCAGCATCCGACAACCGCCTTCGGGGTTTTTCATAAAAGCGTTTTACGCGGCGTGGCGAGCAGTTTAGGTATTTCGTACGCCGCTTTAGCTAGTGACTTGGAAAGCGTGAATTATAGTTCGATCCGTCAAGGTGCTTTGGATGAGCGTGACAATTATCGGACACAACAAACCTTTTTGATTGAACATTTTCTGGAGCCAGTTTTTAGGGCGTGGCTGGGATCGGCTATGTCGTTCGGGGCGTTAAATATACCCATTACCCGTTATGATAAATTTGCGGACAGCGTGATTTACAGGCCGCGAGGATTTAGCTGGATTGACCCCTTGAAAGAAATCCAAGCGAACGCCTTGGGAATTCAAAACGGGTTGTTGAGTATGCAGGACGTCGCGTCGAATTACGGGCGCGAAATCGAGGAAGTGTTCGAACAAATTGAACGCGAAAAAGAATTGGCGGAAAGCCATAACATATCGCTGGCTTTCCAGCCTTTTGGAATTAAAGCTCCAGCGCAACCTATCGTCGACAATGAGGAACCCAATGAGTGAAGAACACATTGAGACACCCAAGGAGGAGTCAAGCCCTGATACGCATAGGGACATTGCTTCTGAAAACAAAGATTCAATTATTAAAGACCGGGATATTGATTTTGAAATTCAGCATCGGTCTATTGAGGTAGAACCCGATTTTATTAAGGAAGAGGAGCGGCGGGTTGATATTTCAGTTTCATCCGAAGCCCCGGTCGAACGCTCTTTCGGGACGGAAATTTTATCACATAGCGAGGACAGTATTGATCTCAGTTTTTTGGGATCAGGTAATGCCCCGTTATTGCTGGATCACGATATGCGCCAGCAAATAGGAATCGTTGAAAAGGTCAACATCGACGACGGTGAGCGTCGTTTACGCGCAACTGTGCGTTTTGGAAAAAACCCACAAGCGGATGAAGCCTTTAAAGACGTGGCAGACGGGATTCGAAAAAATATTAGTGTCGGATACCGAATTGACGAGTTAAACCAAAGTGAGCGCGAAAATGAGACCGTTTTTGTTGCGGATCGGTGGACCCCTTTAGAGGTGTCTTTGGTTGCCATAGGCGCGGACCAGACAGTCGGCGTCGGACGCTCGGCAGAAATTATTCAACAACAACCCACTGTTCCACAGGAGGAAAACACTATGGAACCACAAGTCGAAATTAACGTCGATGAAGCTCGCGCAGAAGCGGCTCGGGACGCTACACAAAACTATGCCAAGCAAGTCAGGGAAATTCTGGCTCTTGGCGCAAAACATAACCGCCGGGATTTGGCAGAGGAAAGCATTTCTAAAAATCTTTCCATTGAACAATTCCGTGGCGTTTTGTTGCAAGAAATTGGCGATGCAAAACCTTTGGAAGTTGCAGAACCTGACCTCACCCCGCGTGAGCAAAAAAGCTATTCTTTAATGAAAGCAATTCGCGCCGCGGCTAGCAATGATTGGCGCGAAGCTGGTTTCGAAAGAGAAGTGTCTGACGAAATTGGCCGGGTTTCTGGACGGACACCCAAGGGCTTTTTCGTACCTTCGCACGCATGGTCACAACGTGATTTGATTGTGGGTGCCGACGGAGATGGCGGACACTTGAAAGGCGTGGATCATCTGGGCGGTGAATTTATTGAAGCCTTGAGGTCCCGGCTCGTTGTTGGGTCAATGGGGGCGAGAATTATGTCAGGCCTTCAGGGGGATGTTTCCATTCCGAAAATGACAGCCGCGGCAAGTGCGGCTTTTGTTGCAGAAAATAATGCTGTTTCTGAACAAAATCAGACCTTCGGTGAATTGGCCCTTGCCCCTAAAACGCTCGGGGTGATGACAGATATATCTAGGAAACTCCTCCTGCAAAGTGACCCTTCGGCGGAAGCAATTGTTCGTAATGATCTTTTAAATGCCGTCGCAGCCAAGATAGAAGACGTGGCAATCGAAGGTTCAGGATCGAACGAACCCACTGGAATAACGAAAACGAGCGGTATTGGATCGGTGGCCATCGGCACGAATGGCGGTCCACCCACTTTCGCTTCTGTGGTCAATTTGGTGAAAGAAGTTGAGCAGGATAATGCCGCAATTTCCGACAGCATGGGTTATTTAACCAACTCCAAGGTGAAGGCTAAACTTTCATCCACGGCGAAGGTTAGTTCATCGGACAGCGTTATGATTTTGGATGCGCCTTGGACCGAACTTTATGGTTATAAATTTGGTGTGACGAACCATGTTCCTAGTGACCTTACGAAGGGAAGCACTTCTGGAACTTGCTCGGCAATAATCTTCGGTGATTTCTCAAACATTATATTGGCTTTCTGGTCAAGCCCTGACATTCTTATTGACCCTTATACCAATTCTTCAAAGGGCGGCACACGCGTCGTTGTTTTTCAGGATTGCGATGTTGGAGTCAGACACGCACAGGCGTTCGCGGCTTGCTTGGATTACACAACTACATAACAAGAAAGGCGGGGCCGGGTTTTCTCGGCCCTTCCACTTTCCAGAATGAGGAAAATATGAAAATTAAAATTACACGCGACTGCGCTATTGGAGGCGAACACATTGAGGCCGGGACGGTTTTGGATTTGCAAGAACGGGATGCCATCAGCATCATCAATATGGGTAAAGGCCAGCCGGATGAAATTAAGAAAAAATCGGACGACCGAAGTGTTGGTCTGGATAGCGATAATTCAGCGGCGTTGATTAAACGCTCCCGCAAAACGAAAAAATAATGGCAATTGAAACTGATGTTGAACGTGCGGTTTTTTTTAACACAGATGATTTCGGTGTCGCGGGAACTTATACGCCAAGCGGCGGTAGTGCCTCGACGGTCAATGGAATTTTTGACAAGGATTTTTCACTGGTCGAAGTCGGCAATCAAGTCGGTCTGGAATCAAATGACCCGCGGTTTTTGTGCCGTTCATCGGACGTTCCGTCGGTGGCTTCTGGCGATACGTTGGTGGTGAATTCCGTGACGTACACCATTCGCAATATAGAAGACGACGGACAGGGAATGACAACTTTGGCTCTTGAGGCTTAACAAATGGCCCATGTTCGAAAAACCATCCGCGACAATATTGTAACCGCTTGCACGAGTTTGAGTACAACGGGGTCAAATGTTTTTCGGACCCGTGTTTACCCGTTGGCCGCTGGCAATTTACCGGGTTTATGTATTTACACGACCAACGAAGACACAGCACTGGACACATTGAGCGCGACGCGAAACGTGGAGCGTTTGCTGGATGTGAATATTGAAGCTTGGGTTCGTGCCACCACGAATTATGACAATACACTGGACACTATTTGCAAGGAAATTGAAGTAGCTATGGCGGCGGACTCGACACGCGGAGGCAATGCAAAGGACAGTTTTTTAATCAGGACAGAATTTGATTACAGCGAAGACGGCGACCGCCCGGTGGCGACGGCCCGACTTACCTATTCCGTAATTTATCGAACAGCGATAAATAACCCAGAAACAGCAACTTAACAGAGGTTAAAAATGGCCAAGAGAATTAAATTAATTTCTGAAAATGGCGGCACTGAAATCGAAGTTTACGATATGGATGTCGCGTATTTCAAAAGCGTTGGATACAAGGAAGTATCCAGTAAATCATCCACCAAACCAAAGTCAAAGGAGTAATAAACTATGGCGACACACAATGGAAGCGAAGGGGTTGTCAAAAGCGGGTCTAACAATATCGGTGAACTCAAATCGTGGACCTTGAGCGAATCAACGGAAACAATTGAGGACACTATTATGGGCGACGCCGCCCGGACTTTTACTGTCGGTCTTAAATCTTGGGAAGGTTCCTTGGAATGTTTTTGGGACGAAACCGACACTAATGGTCAAGTTAGTTTCGCAAATGGTTCAACCGCGACCATAAATTTATATCCCGAAGGAGCATCGAGTTCTGACACATATTACAGCGGGGCAATTATCGTCACGGGTTTTGAACGGAGCGCCGCTTTGGATGGCATGGTCGAGGCCACAATTTCTTTCACTGGAAACGGCGCATTATCCACGGCGACCGTCTAATGCCGTCAAAATTTATTGAACGGGTTAGACAACACAAGGAAAACTTGGGGGTCAGGGTTATTGATGTCCCGGAGTGGCTCGATGATAATGGCGAAGCGACAAAAATTTATGCTCAGCCCATCACTCTTTATGAAATGCGAAAGTGGTACAAAGGGATTACAAACGACGACATTGGGATTTTGGTCGATCTTGTGATTGGGAAGGCTGAAGATGTGGACGGCAAAAAAATGTTCACGTTGGAAGATAGACAACCGCTTTTACGCACCGCCGAGTTTTCTGTGATCTCCCGAATTGCCGGTGACATCATGGACCATAATGATCCAGACGATATTGAAAAAAACTAAGGGGCGATCAACTGAAGCAATCAATGTATGCTTTGGCGGATCGCCTGAAAATCATCGACATCCAGATCATCGAGAACCTCAGTGTGGAGGCTTTTTATGAGTGGTGTGCGTACATGAAAATTAGGACGGAAATTTTAGATGGCGAAAGTTAGCAAATTAGACATTCTTATTGGTGCAAAGGATCGCACCAAAAGAGCGTTTTCCTCTGTGACGGGTGCCATGAAGAAGATGAAGGGTGCGGCTAAAGCTGCTGGTTTAGCAGTGGCCGCTGTCGGGGCTGGTCTTTTTATGGCCATGAAAAAGACTGTTGATTTTGCCGACAAGATTGGCAAGACCGCAGACAGGATTGGTCTGGCCACAGGGGAGTTACAGAAACTACGTTTTGCTTTCGATATTGGCGGCATGTCTGCCGAGGTTACCGACAAGGCCCTCGATAAGTTCAGTCGAAATTTAGGTGAAGCTCGAAAACACACAGGCACACTTGATACCTTCCTCAGAAAACTGGGTGAAAAGGGTTTTGGCAAAGCCCTTCTTGGGGCCAAGTCGATTACCGGTGCCTTGAAAATTGTCTTTGATCGGATGCGGAAAGCCGGAAATCAATCGGATGCGGCGGCTATCTCGGTAGCGGCCTTTGGTCGTCAGGGTTCAATGTTGGCCGCGATTGCCAGAAAAGGCGGCGCTGAATTTGTAAAATGGACGAGACGGGCCGAGGAACTGGGTCTGGTTTTGTCAGACAAAATGGTGCGGAGTGCCGAGGCTCTAAAAGACAAATTCACCATATTGGAATATCAAATCAGAACGGCTTTCATGAAAGCGGTTTTAAATTATGGGCCACAGCTTGAGGGGATGCTGGACGGCCTCATCAAACTGGTGTTCAAGGCGACGCAAGCGGTCATCAAACTCGGTAAAAAATGGGGGTTAATTGAATTAGGCGCTGCTGATTTCCGGGATCAAATGAAAGCCAATCAAAAACGGATAGATGCTTTTAGAGCCACCAATAAAAAAATCCTTAAGGAAAACAAAGAATTTAAAAAACGTATTTCGGGTTCATTTCTTAAACCGGAAGGAAGAAGGTCACAAACTGTAAAAAATTTGGACGTCATTAAATTACTGGAAAAGGAAAACGAAGAGCTAGCGAAAAAATTAGCCAAAATTAAAGCCATTTCAGAACAGCTAAAAAGCGACGGGAAAGGTGCTGGCGGCGGAACTGCCCCCGACCAAGTGGTCATAAGCGATAAAATTAGAACGGCTTTCGAAAAAGAAGTGATTGCCCTTAAAGCTAAAAAGGGCATGCTTAACGAATTAATGACGACTGAGCATGGCAGTATCAAATTGTTGGAAAGGCATAGTACGGCCCTCCAAAACAAAATCACCATCGATCAACGGCTTAACAATCTCAGCGAAAAAGGGATTGAACTCACGATCAGAGAAGAATTGGAATACCGAAATCTTTGGACAGCCATTACCGCCCTCAATGAAAAGCTATCTGAGAAAAAGAAAAAACTGAGCGCCGTTAAAAAAGCCACAGAAGACAATTTGCAAAGCCTTAAAGATTACGCGAAAGCATCGAAAAACGTCGAAAAACAATTGTCGAATATGGCGGTGTCTGGATTGCAAAAGATGGAAGATGCTCTGATCGGGTTGATGAATAGAACCATGAGCGTCAAGGAAGCCTTTAGTTCTATGGCTACCTCCATAATTCAGGACATCCAGAGAATTTTAATTCGCAAGCATATTACAGGTCCAATCGCCGCCGCCCTTGATGCGTCGTTTGGTGGGACACCCGCTCCTTCAAAACAACACGGCGGACCCGTTACGGGTGGACGCCCCTACATGGTGGGTGAAGCTGGCCCTGAATTATTCATCCCCAGAAATTCGGGGCAAATAGTTCCCAATGGTGCCGGGGGGGTGAATGTGGTCAACAACTATGATTTTTCAGGGGCCAACCCAGCGACTATTCAAGCGTTAAGACAAGAATCTGAACGTATTAAACAAGAAACATTTTCAAGCGTATTTAGTGCTGTCGGGCGAGGCGGCGCATATGCCAGAGCCGTCGGGAAAAGATAATGGCGACTTATGCAATGCCCACATCGCCCGGTTTTTCCTCGGCAAGTTTCGGGCTACGATCAAACACCCAGACTTTTCAATCCCCACTTACAGGGAAGCTCCAAGTTTTAGAACTCACTGGAGCGAAATGGTACGCAAGTTATTCGTTACCCCCTTTAACAAAAGCCGAAGCGGGGGAATGGGTTGCGTTTCTGGTTAAATTACGAGGCCAAGCCAATTCATTTTACGCTTACGATGTAGCGCGAAAAACATCACAAGGAACCAGCACGGGAACCCCTTTGGTTAATGGGGCAAGTCAAACCGGGAATTCACTTATTACAGACGGGTGGTCAAACTCGACACTGGTTTTAAAAGCGGGCGATTACATTGCTGTCGATGCCACACAAAGACAACTCTACATGGTGGTCGCCGATGCCACGTCGAACGGTAGCGGCGAAGTAACTTTAACTATTGAGCCATCGATCCGGGTCAGCCCCGAAAATAACGCGGGAATAACTGTAGCCAGCCCAAGTTGTGTAATGCGTTTATCGGGTCAAGATGTAACGTGGAATGAAACAACGGCTGAACGGTTTGGAATCAGTTTCACGGGTGAGGAGACCATTTAATGGCACGGGGTTATTCAGCAGATAATCAAACCGCTTTAGCGTCGGATGTCGTACGCCCGGTCAACTTGGTTAAATTGGAATTTGACAGCGGCCCTATTTATTACAGTGACTCAGACCGGGATATTGATTTTGGCGGGAACACTTATTTAGGCACGGGAACACTTGCGGGTTTTTCGGCCATTGAAGAGGGCGTTGAATTACAGACCTATTCGATCACGCTCAGTCTGTCAGGTATTCCAAGTTCAGTGATAACGCTGGCTTTGTCAGAAAATTTCCAGAACCGTTTCTGCACTTTGTACACCGGATTTTTGAATGACAGTTATGTGTTGATTGCAAACCCCGTAGAGACTTTTAAGGGGCGCATAAACCAGATGAATGTCGAAAGCGGCGATACATGCACCGTGGCCCTTTCGGTAGAATCCCGATTAGTTGATTGGGAACGCGCCAGAGTCAGGCGGTACAATAACGCCGACCAGCAAGTCGAATATGAATCCGACAAGGGTTTTGAATTTGTTCCGCAGATGGTGGAAAAGGAACTGGTTTGGGGCCGCAATTAACCCGCTTTGAAAATTGGCCGACACGCCTGATAGAATTTATTTACGCCGCAAACCAGCGGCTTTTTTCTTGGGGTGAATTTGACTGTTTTATTTTTTGCGCCGATGCCATCCAAGCCCTGACCGGGGAGGACGTATTCAAGGATTATGAATTTCGCGGGAAATATAAATCCGCTGAAGGTGCGATTAAACAATTTAAAAAACACGGCTTTAAAAACATTGAACATATTTGGGATGAATTTCTAGAACCCGTTCATCCTAATTATGCACAGCGCGGGGATATAGTTTTGCTAGATTTATTTGACTTTAAAATACCCGCTTCAGGAGTCGTTATTGACTCAAGGGCGGCGTTCCTATCCCCGGATGATATAATCTACAAAAACGTCACTGATGCGCGTCTAAGCTGGCGTGTGGGGGCTTAAATGCCAGCCGTAATTCCCGCCGCTATTTCCGCCGCGATGGTTTATATAATGCCCGGCGGCACAGCAAAAGCTGCGATGTTGATTTTTGCCCTTTCGCTGGCGAGTTCCTACCTTGCGCCTGAACCCGATGCGCCTGATTTTACTTCTGAAAATCGGGATCGTGGCCAGACTGTCAGAAGCGCAGTCACAGCGCGGCGGATTATTTACGGTGAAATGGTGTCTTCGGGACCGCTGGTTTTTGCGGCCTCAACCAATGAAAACAAATATCTGCATTTAGTCATCCCTGTTGCTGGGCATGAATGTGAAGCGATTAAATCAGTATTTCTGAACGATCAGGAAATCACCGAAGCCATGCTCGATAGTGATGGCAATGTTCAGACGGGGCGTTTTGAAAATCGTGTTCGTATCAAGAAACATCTCGGCGCAACAGATCAAGCGGCGGATAGCGATTTGGTTTCTGAAGTTAGCGAGTGGACAACGGACCACCGGCTTCGAGGAGTTGCATACATATATATAAGGTTGGAATTTGACCGTGATGTTTTTGCTACGGGTATCCCAAATGTAAAGGCGGTTGTGCGTGGCAAAAAAGTTTACGACACACGGGACGCCGCGACGCGCTGGTCCAGAAACCCGGCCTTGATTGCGCGGGATTATCTAACTTCAAGCGATGGCATTGGTTCAACAACCGCAGAAATTGATGATGCCACAGTCACCGCCGCCGCTAATATTTGCGACGAATTTGTAACGCTGACCAGTTTGGCCGACACATTTTCAACAAATACAAACGCGGTGGAATTCACAGCGGAATCAACATCCGTTCAAGCCTACGACGAAGACGGGAACGAGGACGGCGATCCGGTGGTAACACTCACGGACGTTTTAATCCGGGCCAATTCTGATGACGTTTACGCCACGGGCGACCAGATACAGGTTTCCACGACGGGTTCCTTGCCGGGTGGTTTATCGGCATCAACGAATTATTTTGTGATAAGGGTCAGCGCGAAGAATTTGAAACTGGCGACAAATTTGAGCAATGCCAACGCCGGGACCGCTATTACTATTACAAGTGTTGGTTCTGGTGTTCATACCATTTTTAAAAATACAAATTTGGCATTAGCACGGACCACGGCCAGCAAGGAATACAGCCTTGGGGATCGGGTGCAATTAACCACGACGGGGACTTTACCGACAGGGTTAGCCACATCCACGAATTATTATGTCGTCCCCGTTTTATCAAAAGGCGCTGATTTTAAACTGGCGACAAGTTTGGCCAATGCCAACACGGGAACAGTGATTGCGATTAGCACGGAAGGGTCGGGAACCCATACCGTCACTAAAACCGCACAACTCAGATACGTCGCCGATGGCTCAAGAAAACTGGATGCCAAGCCGATTGAATTAATGGAACATTTATTAAGCGCATTTTCGGGAACCGTTATTTATACGGCTGGCCAGTACAAGGTTTTCGCGGGAGCCGCGACCACCCAAAGCGCAAGTTTTGATGAAGATGTCTTGACCGGTTCAATAACAATACAACCCAAGTTTTCGCGGAGGGAGTTATTCAATCAGGTCCGGGGAACGCACACCTCGCCTTATACATTTTGGCAGGAAACCGATTTTCCACGGATCACTAATGCTACATATATTGAACAAGACGGCGAAACGATAACCCGAGATATTGCCCTGCCGTGGACGACCGATGCGGTTCGGTCGCAAAGGTTGGCAAAGATTGTTCTGGAAAAATCACGGCAAAGCATTGTCGTTGAAATGCCCTGCAATTTAAGTGTTCTCAATGTTTCCGTTCACGATGTCATTCGCGTGACCAACGCAATTTTCGGGTGGACTAATAAAGAATTTCGCGTGTTGCAAATGCAGTTTTCCAACGCTGGAATAAACCTGACTTTACAAGAATATGCCTCGACGGTTTTTGATTGGAGCGGCGGCGATGAAACAACTATTGATGCCGCGCCTGATACAACACTCCCGAATATTTATGACGTTTCAGCCCCCGGCGGTTTGGCGGTAACGGAGGAACTTTACTCAACAAGAAATTCATCGGGTGTGAAAACAAGGGCTTTATTAAGTTGGGCCACGGGTTCGGGAAATGCCGACATTATTTCTTATGAAGTTCGTTACAAGGAAGCCGGGGCCGCAAATTACAAAACCGTCGGAACGATGGGCGAAGGAAGTACAGAAATAAATGATTTGAAACCACGCACTTATTTGTTCGAGGTTCGGTCTGTTAATTCGGTGGGTGTTCGTTCCACCTATGCACAAATTACCAAGGAAATTACCGGCCTTTTGGCGGCACCCTCGGCACTGACAAATCTATCGGCTCAATCAAATGGCGGAATGTGTTTGCTGTCGTGGGATCAATCCACCGATCTCGATGTGAAAATGGGGGGTAAAATTGCATTTCGTCACGCCCCCGCACAAACCGGGGAAACGTGGGTCACCTCGCAGGAAATCGGTTTCGCTGTTGCGGGTTCGGCAACCGAAGTCACCTTGCCCCTAAAGGCGGGAACCTATTTTGCAAGGCCCTTTGACTCATCAGGCATAGCCGCGACAAGCCCGACAAGCGTAGCCCATGACGGTTCGTCAATATTGGCCTACACAACGTCGGCAACGGCTACCGAACACACCGCTTGGGCCGGGGCCAAGGACGAGGATGTCGAAACATCAGGTGATTTTTTACAACTGGCCAGTGAAGACAATTTTGACACGATTGCCGATATGGATGCTATGGCCAATTTTGATTACACCGGAGGCGTTGCCGATAACGGAACTTATACTTTTGCCAATGTCATAACATTGGGATCAGTTACAAGAACCCGTTTGGTTGGCCATATAAAATCCGTGATTGCAAATGTCAACGACACCATCGATGCGAGGGTGGACTATGTGGATGATTGGGACGACATAGACAACGCCTTGGGCGGCGATGCCGATTGCCAGTTATATTTTAGGTCAACACAAGACGACCCAGCGGGGTCGCCTACGTGGACAGGCTACCAAAAATTTCAAGCCACGGAAGCGAAAGCCCGTGGATTTCAATTCCAAGCCATTCTGACTTCGGCGGAGGATGATTGGAATATTTCAATTGAAGAAATGAGCGTGAAAGCGGAGACAATTTAATATGGCACAGCATGACATGGATTTGGCGAACGCCGCTGGCGCAACTTTTAGGGCAGATTTAAATCTCGCCTTGGGCGCGATTGTGAGCACCCATTCAGGCGCAAGCGAACCCAGCACAAGATTTGCGAACCAGTTTTGGGTCGATACTAGCAACAATTTATTGAAGTTAAGAAATGAGGATAACGATGCGTGGATCACCCTCTTTCAATTGAACCAATCCACCGATAAAGCTGAGTGTGATACGGACGTCGTGGATACAAACGCCATTCAAAACGATGCCGTGACAATTGACAAAATCGGAGCGGCGGCGGTTGATGCGACGGCCTTGGCTTCTAATGCCGTGACCTCTGCCAAAATTGCCGCTGGCGCGGTTTTAACCGCTGGTATAGCTGACTCACAAGTCACCACCGCCAAACTCGCTTCTGGCATAACGACCATCGTCGGTGAAATCAGAATGTGGCCCACGGCCAGTGCGCCAACCGGCTGGCAATTATGCGACGGGACTGCACTAAACCGCACAAGTGAGTCCGCTTTGTTCGCTGTCATTTCAACCACATTTGGAACCGGCAACGGATCAACCACTTTTAACGTCCCCAATTTTCAAGGGCGTTTGCCCGTTGGTGTCGGAACATCAAGTGCTACAGGGGCGACGGCTTGGGCTTTGGCCGAGGCTGGCGGCGAGGAAACGCATGTTTTAACCACGGCTGAACTGGCCGCGCATACCCATGCAGAACTTTTCAATACGGGAACCGGGACCAACAATACCGGCGATTATTCCTACGGGCGGGGTGACGCTGGACAGAATGTTCGGGGAGATGCCACGAACGACAATAGCACCGCCAGCAATCAATCAACGGGCGGCGGCAATGCTCACAATAATATGTCCCCAGTGTTGGGCATCAATTTCATCATTAAGAAGTAGGATTTTCGCATGGCCAACCATGATTATGTAGTCAGCAACGGTACAGGCGCGGCTGTTAGAAGTGATTTGAATCTGCTTTTTCAAGCCGTAGGCACTTCCAATTCTGGCAACTCTGCCCCCTCCACAATCGTGGGTGCGGGGATGCAGTGGTGGGACTCAAACGGCAACACTCTTTATATACGGAACACGGCAAATGATGCGTGGATCGCCATTGCTGGGGCCTCTGTCGTTTCTACCGGCAAGATCGAACCCGGTGGAGATACAGCCGCTTCAGATAATGCGGCTATCGGATATACCTCTGCGGAGGGACTTATCTTAACTGGTCAAGGTTCTACCAGCGATATCACTGTAAAGAACGATGCAGATGCTACCGTATTTACAATTCCCACTGGCACAGATGACATTCTATTTCCAGATAATGCAAAGACAATGTGGGGTACTGGTTCTGATTTAACAGTTCATTGGGATGGAACTGATGGTCATATTGCCGTTGCCGGTACACTTAATATTGACGGGTCAGGAGAAACCCTCGCTAAATTTATTGATGATGGTGCCGTAGAGCTTTATCACAATGGTACTAAAATGTTTGCGACAGATGCATTTGGATGTCAAATTCCTGTAGATGGAAGATTACGACTTGGTGCTTCGCAAGATTTACAGATTTATCACGATGGGACCGATAGCCGGATCGATGATTCTGGCACTGGCGACTTGATTCTTCGTGCTGCCAGCAATTTAAAGATCGAAAAATACACTGGCGAAACTATGGCCGTTTTTGCCAATGATGGTGCTGTCACTCTCTATTATGACAATGCCGCAAAACTAGCCACTACATCAGGCGGCATTACTGTCACAGGGGCGATTACTGGCACATTAGCGACAGCGGCACAAACAAATATCACTTCATTAGGCACACTCTCCGCACTGACAGTTTCTGGACTTACCACTTCAGGCACGATTAAAGCAACCTCCAGAATGTTTGTTGGAGATATAGCAACTTCAGTGTCTGTATCTGAGGGTCAACAGAACTGGACTCAGTCGCACGATGCTTCAAATCGTGGTGGAGCCACTTGGTTCAGTACACATAACAGCGCGGGTGGTGCGGAAACTGTATTTGCCAAAGGCCGTTCGGGGTCCATCGGGTCGTACACAATCGCGGCGAGTGGAGATACGATTGGAAGTTTAACTTGGTGTGGCGACGACGGCACGAATATGAATACGGTTGCGGCAAGAATAATTGGTTCGGTGGATGGGACGCCCGGTGAAAACGACATGCCGGGGAGACTCACATTTTGGACAACGGCTGATGGTGCGGCTTCTGCAACTGAACATGTCAGGCTAACGCAAGCGGGAAACCTTGCTATTGGAGCGACCTCCGCATCAACGAAATTAGCCGTTACAGGAACGGGGCTTGTTACTGGTGATTTTAATTTAGGGTCTGTTGGAGCATCAGGGGGAACTCGCGGAAATTTGGCTTTCGGTGGTGAAAGCGGTGTTGCCGATGGATTCACAATCGACAACGAAACAGGGAATTACCTTCGCTTCAAAGCCACATCCACGGCATCGGCTTATATGGTTATGAGTAATGTTGGTAAGCTCGGTTTGGGGACAACGGCCCCAGAGCATTTGATTGATGTTCAAAATACGGCAAATGATTGCACCATAATGATGGGCAAAGCTGGGGTCACTGACGGGATTTTAGGAACCAAGGAATCAATGCACTTCATTATTGACTACGATAATAATCAGGCCGATAGGTTTTTTGCTTGGGACTGCAATGGATATGGTTCCACCCAATTAATGAAGTTAACCGAAGCGGGTGTACTATCTTTACCAGACAACGGCAAGTTTACCGCCGGTACTGGCAGCGACTTTAATATTTACCATGACGGTTCGAATAGCTACATCGATAATTCCACTGGTATTCTTCTTGTGCGGACTTCGGGGACGAAAAACGCATTGGTAGGGTTGCCGGATTCTTCGATTATTTTGTACCATGACGGCAATACGAAACTAACAACAACGTCAACCGGTGTTACTGTAACGGGTCGAGCAATCGTCCCGCAGATCGGAACTCAGACTGCGATTTCTTTAGGCGATGATGCCGTCACATCTTTCACGCCTCCGATTCAATATGGCTTTGTCCTCATCCACAGCATTTCTACAGACTTTGCGATTGTTGCTTTTGATGCTTCGACAGGCACGGCGGAAACCACAGTCCACACAAATTCATCGGGGCGTGTGGCCGTTACCACGGGAATTTTGAGTGGAACCACGGGAACGGATGGAAAATTGAATTTCTCCGCTCATACGAATGGAACCCTATACATCGAGAATAGAATGGGCGGAGGCACGGAAATCGGATACACGGTCATCGGTTAGGAGAATTTTTATGCCAGAAATTAAAGAGTTTTTAAGCAAAGACGGTCAAAACTACGACGACGAAGGTGACCCCGTTAAAAACAATTATCTCGTTGATGGAAAACGTTGGATAATTGGTGACCACCAAACCATCGAGGAAGCCTTGGACGATGTGCTGGTCAATGTGCCAGAGCCGAAATACCGAAAAGACAGGCGTAACGAATATCCGCCGATTGGCGATCAACTTGATGCGCTTTGGAAAGGCGACACCGCCGCTGATGCGATGCGGGAAGTTATTGAAGCTGTGAAAACCAAATATCCCAAGGAGGGTTAATTTACAATGACTGAATTTGCGATGAATTACGAAAACATCGAGGCGCAAAAAGTGGATGGGGACTTGGTAAATGTATGCAAAGTAGTGCATTGGCGATACGTTGCCGTTGATGCTGAGAAAAATGAAAGTTCCAATGCTTATGGCTCTGTCGCATTAGGCGATCCAGACCCTGAAAAGTTTGTTGATTTTGACAAGCTCAAAAAAGCGGATGTTGAAAAGTGGGTGTGGGCCGTTTTAAAAACACAAGAAACCACCAAAGAAAAAATGAAGGAAGCACTTCAAGCCCAAATTGACAAACAAGCCAATCCGCCAACTGAAAACAAGCTCCCCGCTGGTTGGAAATAATGTTTCGCACCCTTGCGCTTGTGGCCGCTTTTATAGCGGCTTTTTTTACGACCGGGTTATCCGCGCAAGGGGTTCCATGCGGCCCGAAGGACCCGTCACATAATCTCCTTGAATTACACAACGAAACCCCGCTTGTGGTTGCGATGACAAGTCGAAACGCATTAATGACGGTTTATGCCTCTCCAAAAGGTTCTTGGAGCCTGATAGTTTTTTTACCCAGTCAGAACATATTTTGTATGATAGACAATGGCGAACAGATAGAAATCATTCCCTCGAAATCAAAAAAAAAATGAAGGTTTGCTAGTCCGATGGCTAAAGTATCCCCGACCCAATTGGCAACAGAAGCCCTTTCTAAGCTGGCGGAGCATGAAAAAACGTGTGGCCTCCGATGGAAAGAAGCGACTTTGGAACTCAAACAAATCAACAAAACGGTCAACGCTCACGCCGCCCGGTGGGAAAGATTGAGTTGGATGGTTATTTCTGTGGTTTGTTCAGGTGTTTTTTTAACTATTGTTAAAAGCTGGTTTTTTTAAATGCTGGGAATTTTGAACGCAATTTTGCCACTTGCTGGCGAGGTTTTGGACAGGGTGATACCTGACAAGGCGGCGAACGAGAAAGCCAAGCTGGAACTTGAAGCGACCCTTGCCACCGCCGCAATGAAGGGCCAGCTAGGGCAACTGGAAATCAATAAGGTCGAAGCGGCGCATAGGTCTCTTTGGACGTCCGGTTGGCGACCTAGTGTTGGTTGGTGCTGTAGCCTCGCTCTATTTTTCCATTTTATTGTCGCGCCGATTGTGCAGTGGTCGGGTGGTTTGTGGGGTTTTAATTTACCATTGCCGAATTTCGACATGGATGCCCTTTTGTATGTTCTTGGTTCACTGCTCGGCGTAGCTGGTTTGCGGACCTATGAAAAACAAAGGGGATTGACACGTTGAGACAGTTGAGTAAACGGGTTTTTCAAGGTTACATTTTGTGGTCAATTTGTGTCGATTTAGTGCTTTTGTTTGGTATTTTGTGGTTAATTTTTTAACAAAAAAAGGCCGGAAATGAATATTGAATTATGTATGGAAGACTTGCGGAGGGAAGAAGGATATTCCCGCTGGTGTTATTACGACAGCGTCGGGGCGCACACGGTCGGGCATGGTAGGAATATTTCTAAAGGGGGAATTGGAATTAGTGAAGGCGAGGCGGATTTCTTACTGAAAAATGATGTTTTGAGAAGCCTGAAAGAATGTGAAAAGTTCAGTTGGTTTAATGAATTAAATAACACCCGGAAAAGCGTTCTTGTTCAATTATGTTTTCAATTAGGATATCCGAAACTTACAAATTTCACAAAAATGTTGACCTTTATCTCACAACAAAATTTCAACGAAGCGGCTGAAGAATTATTCCCCAACTCGAAGTTCGCGATCCAGTGTCCGGCACGGGCGAAGCGGTTAGCGGAACAAATTAAAAAGGGTTAAATATTATGGCAACGCCGCCTTTAAGCCCCGAATTAATGGCGGAAGCCCTTGCCGCCCTGAAAGAATATAAAACAATGACCGAAGCGGCGAAAGCCCTTGGCATAAATCGAAGCACATTTTCCCATCGTTTGCATGTGGCCAAAAACAGCGCGGAAATTCAAACGCCTGACGACGTAGAAATGCCTGAATTTGTCAGTATGAATGAAGATTTAACCGCCGCTGAAATTCTGGGCCATATGAAAAAAATCACCGCCCGAAAAAGGGCTTATGAAAAATCCCAACAATGGTTCCCCATAAGGATCAAAACCGATAATCCCGTCGGGTTAGCTGTGGTCGGGGACCCTCATTTGGGGGTCCATTGTAATCACGAATTACTCGAACACGATGTCCATATTTTAGCGGAAACGCCCGGAATAATGAGCGTGAACATAGGAGACACGACTGATAATTGGGGAAGATTAATACATTTGTATGCGGATCAGGATATTTCGAAAAAATCCGAAAGGACATTGGCCCGGTGGTTCTTGGCGGAAAGCGGTATTAAATGGCTGTTATGGCTGTTCGGAAACCACGACCAGATGCACAGTGAATTCGCGACATTTTTAAAAACCATTTCGGCCCATCAAATCCCGATGGTTGATTGGCGAGCTAAATTTGTTTTAAATTTTCCAAGCTCAAAAATTCGCTGTGATTTCGCCCATAACCATAAAGGAACGAGTATTTACAATCCCCTTCATGGTCAGAAAAGGGCCGCTTTATGGGATGAAAATGCAGACGTTTACTGCGCTGGACATCATCATAACTGGTCATTAACACATGAAGAGCTTCAGGACGGGCGTGTGGTCTGGATGGCCCGTGCAAGAGGTTATAAATATTATGGCGACGAATATGCGCTCCGTGGGGGTTTTAAAAATCACCAGTTCGGGGCCACGATTTTATTTGTGATTGATCCCAAATCAAACAAACCCACGACACGTATTCAAGCCTTTGCGGACTTGGAGGAAGGCGCGGAATACCTGAAATGGAAGCGTCGGAATTTGTGATTTGTGCACAGATTAGAATGATAAAATTTAGGGGGCGTTTGCCCCCCTTTTTTTTTTGTTAAAAAATGGGTTTTCCCCCAATATCAACGGCAACCGACTCTTTGTTTTCGTTGTCTTCGCTGGTTGATAAAAATTGCCCTTGTTGCGGATGCCGGGAATTCTCTTCAACCCTGTCCATTCGTTCTGTAAGTTTGTTTAAAGCATCCATGATTCCACGTTCCATTCCACCCAAAGCCAACGGTTTTTTATTAGCTGATTTGGAAGCGATTAAACGGCCAAAATTAGACTTGCGGATCAACTGAACGCTGGAAATTTCACTTCCTGTCGCTTTGGCTATTTTCGAGTCATTCCAGCCGTTAATGTAAACCACCATATTTTTATCGATTTTTAACAAGGCTTCATCAACCCATTTTTGGTCTAAAGGTACGCCTGAAAACGTCTTGTCATTTTCGGAATAAACTCTTTTATAAAAGTCGCTTACTAATTCACACACCGTATTCGAATTCAGCGACTCTGTGTTCTCTTTTAACAACTGAATAATAAAAAGTGCTTTCAATTTTGTTTCGCTGGGGGCTTTGTTCATTGCATACCTCACTTTGAATATTTCTTAAAAAATGGAACCCTTTTTTCTTTTTTGGGCGTGGGTTCCACACCACCCGCCGCCAATATAATTTTATTTTTTTCAAGGATTGGCGAACCCATCTCGGAAACAACGTCGAGAATCCTCTGTGCCAGCCACAGAAGCTCTATTTGGCTCCGCTGGTCTGTGTATGTCTCTTCCCCGACCCGTGCGTGTAGATGGCCGTCTGTGGCCCAAACGCTTAATCGATCTGTTGACAAAATCTTAAAACCTCGGCGCGTGGAAAATAATGTCGTTTCCCCGTGCGTTTGCTTTTTAAATAGCCCGTTTCGATCAACCGATAGATTCGCTGGCGCTTGCTTTCTTTTGTGCTTTTATCGTCGCCCCAAATTCGTTCCGCGCATTGGTCGATATTATAGAGAAGTGGTTCATTTAGTTCAGAATGGAATTTCGTCATCAATTTGGTCCTGTATGGTTGAAGGATTTTTCTCCGCTTGTATTTCAGCGCGGGGTGGATGGTGTGGTTGAGTCACAAGGGAGGGATTTAATATTTTTGAGATTTGAAAACTTAAATTTCCTTGACCGTTTTCTTCGCGATACCACCACGCGCCGAAATTTAATATTGTCCCGGCTTCAATGGTTTCCGGGATGGGAATTTGGTTTTTTGTTGACCAGTGAGGTCTAAACTTAATACCTTGCGGGTTATCTTTTTGCAATGGAATCAAAATTCCGCTTTTTTCATCCTGATACCATTGTTGGTTGTTAAAATACAGGGACACTCTTTTTAATTCGATTTCGTTTGTGGGGTCGTAAGCCATCAGTTCACCTCCGTTTTTATTTCGTTTTTAAGCTCCGAATTCCGCTTACTGTAGGCCTCACGAAGCGTTTGTTTTTGTTCGTCCGGGAGCGTTTCAACACCCGCTTTATTCACCTCCGCCCATGACTTTAGTTCTGTGGTGTTTTCCAATTTCTTGAATATTTCCAACGCTTCGGCGGTCCAGATTTCGGGGGTCATATTTGGTAGATCATGCTCGGCTACGGCACTTTGTGCGTCGTCATCCTCGTTTATACCGACCAAGCCGAACGCCCCCATCGTAACGTAGCGACGGGCATAGGTAAAACTTGCCGCGAACTTTTGCGGGTTGTTTTTGTCCACGCAGTAAAGTGGCCATTCTCCAACATCCATAAAATCCCCGTTATGGTGCTGGACACGCAAAACACAACGGTCATTCGTGTTATTTTCATCGGCGGATAAGACAAAATGGTAAATAATTAATTCCGTGGGCATGGCACCACGAGCACACTCCATCACCCGTTTCAGGCTCGGATATCTTCCGTAGTTTGCTTCGGAGTCCAAAATAGGGTTTCTGACGCTTTTTATCGCCTTTACCCACGCCGCCGCCAACTGGTTTCCGTGTTGTTCCGCCTCGGCGTTCAAATTATGAATTTTTGGTTCGGACATTGGGTTCCTCACTTGCAATTAAATGCGATTCCTCGATTTGCTTGATTTTTTGATCGGGAAGGCGAATATCATAAACGGCCCCCCCATCATGTACGATTAACCCGATAATTGTAGCCAGACGCCTGTTTTTACCTTTTTCATAGACTCGATCACCGAGCTTGAAAGTATAACCTTTAAATAGTTCATCTTTGGTGAGTAATTGATTTTGCATAACTGCCTCCATATTGTTTTTGAATTGCGGGTTCCGGCATATGTAACGCCGAGCATTGGTCATCCAACGCACAGGCGAAAAGGAAGGCCCCAAACACGCCCCCGGCAATCAAAAGACCTCCCAGTAAATCGCTAATTTTTAAATTCATAAATGGCTCCATAGTTGTTTCGCTTTTTTTAAAAAATCAGGGGCGGCGTTTTGCCAACGCCAATCCGAAAAATCTGGGTTCACAAGCCCGAAAAGCTCTTCCAAGTTGGAACTACGAGCCATCATGTTTTCGCGGATTTTTGCGGTCAAACGCATATCTTCCAACGCCCGTAAAAACCTTTCATCCGTTAGAAATTCGCTGTCGGCGTTTGAAAAAATTCTATAGCCGATATTGTTGGCGTAAATTAATTTTGCGGGAACGGTTTTGGATTGTTTTTTTAGCCATGCCCAATAGAGGCCGATTTGGGCCACATTATCCGCAACAAATTGTCCCGTTAATTTACTGGGAAGGGAATTGGTGTTCCAGCCACGCCCTTCCTTGCTAATTTTTGGCCATTTCGTCTTAATTTCAATAACCCCGCCCAATGCCTCCACATCCATTTCCCCTATAAAATCCAATTCAAGCCCCGGCATGGAAAACGAAATTTTCCGGCCATCAACGATTTTATTTGCCCCTTTTGTCGCCTCCCGCAAGGCCGACAAGGTATGCTTCAGGGTTAACTCAAAAACTGACCCGGTTTCTGGGGGGACCTTGGCTTTCTTGTCGGCCTTGCTTTTTGGTACTGTGTAAATTTCGTTGCGAATAATTTTGTGCTTTTTTGCGTCGTCAAGGTTATGTTTTTGGCACTTGTGAGCATCGAATTTAGCCAAAGCCTTTTCCATGGCTTTTTCGTAGGGCATATTTTTAATCAAAACATCCTTGGCAAAATTTTCCGCGCATATACCGCCAATCATTGTACAACCCGGCGGGTCATATATTTTGTTAGGTTTAGCGTAACATTTGCCGAATAGTTCGTGAGAATCGCTTCTGGCGACCCCGCTGGCACTGTGGTGCGTAAAGTTAAATCTGTTAGCCCATTCAGGTAAAGGTTGCTCAAAAATTGTCATAATCATTTATCACTGCTAATAATAGGTTGCGGAAAGTAACTTTTCTTTTTTTATTTTGCAAGTTTTTATTTTTTTTCTTGCAAGGTACCTAATTGTTACGTTAAAAATAAATATTATGAACTTTTCAAATTGGATTAAAAATACGGGGCGCACACAAAACCAGATAGCGGGGGAGCTAGGCGTTTCCCGCCCGTTTATAACGCAGATTCTAGGGGGTCACAAAAAACCATCTTGGAAAATCGCCCAGCGGATCAGAAAAATTTCAGGCGGTGAAGTGACTGCGGAGGATTTGATGGATGAATTCTCGCCGGGTGAATAAAAATGTTATCCCGCTGGAAAGACAAATTCACAAAACAATCGTCCGTTATTTGCGGATGGCCTTACCCACCGGGTCCATGATTAACCACTCGCCGAATGGGGGTATGCGCGAATCTTTCCGAAAATACTCCCACGCCTTCGGGGTGCTAGCGGGTTGGCCGGATTTGGTCGTTATAATTCCGGCGTCAAAGTGGATTAGTAAGGAAGTTCCTTGGGGGCCTGTTTACTTGGAAATAAAACGGGCCAAAAAAGGCGTTGTTTCGGAGCAACAAATGAACGTCCATCAAGGACTCGTTAATGCTGGGTGTCATGTGGCCGTCGTTCGCACTGTGGACGAGGTTGTTTTTGTGCTGAAAAATCTGTGCGAGTTAAAAGCCAAATGAACCGAGAAGAATACCAGCAAGAAATCGAGGAAATGCAGAAAATTAAACCAAATATAAAAAGGGTCTATTTTTCTGATTTATTTTCAGCCGTTATGGAAATTCACGACGTTACTTTTGAACAATTAATCCATCACACAAAAAACCGCACGATGTCACCGCACCGACGCCGCTTGGCTTGGATGGCGTCAAAAACGCTGTACTTAACCGCTGGTCAAATTGCGAAACTCATGAACCGCGATGAAAGTACGATTACGCATAGCGTTCGGAAGTACGAAATTTGCTCAAAACAACCGTCAGAAAAGGAAGCCCGGAAAGAGATATACAAGCTGGCCGAAATGATCCGGGACGAAATCACCAAGGAACTAACGGAAAATGACACAAATTGAATTACACATAGCGGTTCTGCAAGACGAAATCCAAACATTGAAAAGCCTTTTGGAACCCAGCGGAACCGGGCATTTACACACGACAATCCATGTTTTGCTTTGGCGTATCGATGAGCTTAAAAAAGTATCAAATGATTCCTCACAGTGAATTTTTGCTTTGGCTGGACCTATCCAGAACCGGAGGGATTAGGCGAATCACACGGACAGAGGTCAAAAATTACACGAATCTGATTGATCGGGGCTTAACAGAAATCAAAAAAAATGTTAATAAAAGTTCCCCCTCTAATGTAACACTAGTGATTCAGTTGACTAATGAATCACTTAAAATACTTAAAAAAAACTTAGAATTAAATAATAGGATTTCATTAGCTGATAACAATAGTGAAACTATAGAAGCGAATGAAAACCGAATTAAAAAAATCCTTTTAACAAACAAAAAAATGTCTAACCCGAATTACCGGGCGGTTGTTGATGGGAAAAAACCAAGGTTCAAACAAGACCCTATTTCCACAATTGCCAAAAAAATGACCCCCGTGGATGCTGGGGATTTCTACGAAGCCCTCTTGAAAATGACCCCTGATGAAAAAGCCCGTTTCGCTTCTCGGCTTACACAACAGCCTAATTGAAGCGGCTGAAACAGAACGTCGGCTCCCGGCGGCGTTGCCGCGCAAATCTCTCACCTTTTGGCCAGACACTTCAAAACCAGAATGGCTCGCCTATGCCCCCGAAAAAACAGAACAAAAACTTGAACCCGCCACGGCACGGCAAGTCACTGATTACGAATCCATTCTTGTTGCTATTGCGAAACTCCCGACGGCTGATATGCGGCGGACACTGTGGACCGTTGCCCACAGCGCGGCCTTTCGCACCCGTGGTCCTAATTGGAAACAAATAGCGGCCCGGTTACACAAAGACAGGCGAACATCCAAGCGTATCTATCAAGAATATTTATTTAATTTTTTTTGCATTTACCCCTTTACATAGTAACCAATAGTTACTAGAATCCTTTTATTCAATAAATAAGGGATATGCAAAATGACAACATTAACAAACGATACTCGAAGAGCCAGCCCGACAGACGCCCGCTTTTTGATTTGGAAAGATGAAAATGATGTGCCTTGTTGGGAAATTGGTTTTGCTGAGAATGCTTTTAACAGAGAAAATAATGTGATTGCTCTTTTGACTAATTTTCCCACCGACGTGCCGACCGCCACAGTTAAATTTGAAGGTAAAGAAGTGACTGTAACGGGTAAAACTCTTGACGAGGTTTATTCAAAGGTGATCGAAACTTATCTTCGGATGGTGGAGGAAAGCGCAGAAATTAAAATCGAAAAAATGGTTAAAGAATATAACGAGGAAATTGTTGTTGAAACCAAAACAACGCCGGTTGGACCGAAATTGTGGGAAGAGATGACAGATAAAGAGCTTGAAGAGTTTGAGAAAGAATGGGTTGAAGATTATGTGTTTCATACTGGTGTGACAAAAAAACAAGCCAAAATGCAGTATGAAGTTTGGGTTAATCAGGAAGGCCATTTTGCTAGGGATGAAAAAATTCTTGTAGAAAGAAACTCGGATGCTTTAAAAAATGAATGGTTGCTTGGCCACTAATAAACAAAAAAAATGAGGGATATGCAAAATGTTAAAACATGAAATTTTAAAAGACTTAATCAACCGCGAAACCCCAGAGGGAATGGATTACGAAGTTTATCAAACCGCCCAAGAATTAATAAATGAAAACCAGTGGGAAGCGTTGAGCTACAGAGTTAGCCGTTTAGACACCGTCCCCCGCGATGCGATCATCCTTGCGGTTTGTAAATTTTTTGGCAAAGACGAAATGGAAGCCCTTTTTAACGTAACGATTTTGAAATAGGGAGGGTTGAACGATGAAAATGCGAATTGAATTTACCTACGATTTTGACGACGAAGAACTTAAAGCCGTTCGTTTTGCTTATGAAGATGCAAAGGCTGAAGGTTACGCCGAAGGCGAAACATTTAGGGAATGGGTTAAATCTCATGCTCCCTCTTCATTCTACGGATGGATTAACTCTCGAGAGCAAGAATACAAACGGGAGCAAAAATATCTGGAGCAAAACCAATAATCAAATTGACACCGCGAAACAAACCCCAAGGAGAGACAAATGACTAAAATAAAAAAATCAATTCTAAGAGTGCAAACAATTTATTTAATCTATTTATGGAAGTTTAAAGCCTTTGTTAAATTTGAAAAAAACCGGGTTTTAATTCGACAAAAGAAAGAAAGCGTTAAATATTGGACTAAGCGTTTATCGTACATGATGAACCCTTTCCCCGTTTATTGGGCTTCGGACAGTAGGGACTGTGATCACGTTCGCGCCACATCTCCACACCGTTCATCGAACGGATACATATACACCAAAGACGTTGACGCCTTATATGAAGGGGCCGAAGGCCCGACCAGTCATTGGAGAATAACCAAGAGTGAATACAGAGGATTTGTTAGTTCGTGGCGTGACTACAATTCGGAGGCCCACGAAAACGGGCATCCATACAACCCGCATTATTGAGCAGGAATAATTTAATGAACATTTCTTTAACTGATGTTGAAATTGAAATGCTACGGGAAGCAATGGACGCGGTTGCGTGGGGCTCCGAATTTAACAACTTAATGAATAGTCAATCCAGCCGTGCAAAGCGAATCGGACGAAAACTGGATCGAGCGATGGACCATTCAGAAACCAAATTTGAATAATAGGATCAAAATAATGAAATTAATCACAAAAGAAATTGAAAAAAAATTACTAGCAACACCCGTGAATTCCACTAGGGACAAAAGCCCGGAAGATATCCCTGTCATTGTTAAATTTTTTGGCGGGGGTCAATACTCATGTTTTGTCTATGAAGGTGATAAACTTGAAAATGGCGATTGGCTTTTTTCAATTTTTGGCTGTATGCACGAAAATGAATTTGGGTCTATTTTACTCAGTGAATTAGAAACGGTTCATTTTCCGCCTTTTGGGTTGCCCATAGAGCGTGATATGTATTTGCCAAAAATGACACTAGACGATGTATTGGCTGAATACGGTTCCTCTCATTACAAATTCAACGGAGCAAGGCCAATGAATGAACAGAAAATTAAACCAAATTCGAATGACTAAATACCCGTTTTTATTCATCAATTTCGTTTAGTCCCTGTAATTCGTCTAATCCCTAGAATTATGTATGTACTGAAAACCCGGAAATTGATAATCTAATTTCTAGCCTTGAGGCCGTTGCGACCTTGAGGCCGTTGCATGTCTCCCATCTTAACTTAAGCCCATCTTAAACGGTGGGCTTTTTTCTGGGGAAATACTTTGCAGATTTCAATCAAAGTCAACGCGAAACGTGCTATTAGGGATTTAAAACGGGCAGGAGAAAGAAACGTGCCGTTAGCCGTTGCCCAAGCCCTCACAGCGACCGCCAAGCATGTCGCGGCAGTGGAAGCGCGGGTAATGCCCAAATATTTGGACAGGCCGCGTCCGGGGACTGTGAAGGCTTTCAGGGTTAAGATAGCCAAGGCCGCAGATTTTAGCCGGGGTAATCTCCATTCGGCGGTTATTGTAAAGGACAGACCCTTTTCTCGTGAATATTTAAAGTGGACGATTTTCGGAGGTACAAAAACACGCGGGGGGAAACCGCTATATGTACCCGGAAGGAATATTAAACTAGACAAGCATGGTAATTTTCCCAGCCCAAGGACTTATATAAATAAAATGTTAGCCCGTGATGACACATTTGTCGCAACACGGCGCGGGGTGGAGGGGTTATGGCAACAAAGAAAGGATGGCGTGGTATTGCTGGCAATGTATTCTCAGTCAGCGACTTATAAATCCATCTTCCCTTACTTTGATATTGCCAAACGGCTTATCCCCAAAACATTCGAGAAACAGGTCAAACGGTCAATGGCACGGGCTATGAGAGCGAGGAGCAAATGAGCAAACAGATAATTGTTAATGATGGTGGTAAGGTTAACCAAAGCATTTCAACCACGGTCGAAAAACCCGCAAGCGTATCGGTCGGGCCGGTCAAAGTTGAGCACGACAATGTCTGGATTGCCGTTGTGTGTGTTTTAATTATCGCCGTCGCTTGGACTGTGGTCCGTAAGTGGTACAAAAAAGATAAAAGATAATGAACCCGGCGGACGAATTTTCGCGGATGAATTATATGGTTTTCCATGACAAAAGGGAAAATCGTGTGACTTTGGTTGTCTCAGGATTCCCAACGGATGACGATGCCAGTGATTTCGCGGAATGGCTGTCTGAAATGGATTTCATTCAGGGAAACAAACCAAAGGTCACAATTAATTGACAGAACCCGATGTATTGCCCGTGTATCACCTATCTTGGGGTGGCGATGTGTGGGTAATGCCTCACCTATTAGTTCGCACTGTGTCGGCGGATATGGCGGTTTTCAGGGCAAAAGGTACTTTCCAGCCCTTCAAGCCTTGCGGGTAATGCGG